>Ga0209682_10000694_pt1 | contig 11380 bp, 14 predicted proteins | sample DOMMetBare2Fresh_2_FD_187471 | JGI IMG/M metagenome (GOLD analysis project Ga0209682, IMG submission 187471) | Wetland sediment microbial communities from St. Louis River estuary, USA, under dissolved organic matter induced mercury methylation -... | ecosystem: Environmental > Aquatic >...
GCGGAGCGCCCCGCCGGAGCGGCCATGCCCCTGGAAGTCGAAGGAGCAGAAGGAGAAGCCCGCCTCCACCGCGCGGCGGCGGAAGTGGTCGGCCTTCTCGCCGCCCTGGCCGGAGCCGAAGCCGTGCAGATAGAGGAAGCAGGGGGCGCCCGGCCGGCTCTCCGGAGGGGCGTCATAGCGCACCGCGAGATGGGAGACCTCGCGGCCGCCCACGAGGACAGGAAGCAGGTCCATGTGCGGCGGCATTATAGAAGAGGACGGATCGCGGGATCGCCGGGTGAGGGTGCAATCCCCGGAGGCTCGCGCTAGACTCTCCGCCTGGGGCCACATCCATGACCGCGGTTCTCGATCGCATCCGTCCGAAGGCTTCCCTCGAGATCCACCGCTTCGCCTCGGCGCTCGCCGTGGCGGTGGTCGCCCTGATCGCGGCCGGTGGCCTGGTGGAGGCGCAGGCGGCGGGACCGGAACAACCATCCGGCTCGATCGTGGCGTACCGGTGGCTCGCCGCGGCGGTGGCGGTTCTGACGGTGGTGCTCGCCGTCTGGATCGGCCGGGAGGACTCGCGCGCCTGGTGCCGCCGGGCCGCCTGGGTCGCGGTGGCCACCGTGCCGTTTCCCTTGTTCCTCGGCTGGAGACAGGGGCTCGTCGAGCCTCTCTCGGTGGCGTTGGGGCTCGCGGTCCTGGTGCAGGCCTATCTGGGTCTGATGCTGACCCTCTCCGTGGCGACCTCGCCGCATTGGTGGACGGCCCGGAAGGAAAGCTCGGCCGGCTCTCTGCGGTGGTGGGCGGCGGCGGCGACTCTGGTCCTCACCCTGGAGATCCTCCTCGGCGTCGCCGTGCGCCATTCCGGTGCCGGCCTCGCCATCCCCGACTTTCCGCTGGTGTTCGGAGGGTGGGTGCCCCCCACCTTCACACTGCAGACCGGCTTGAGCTACGCGCACCGCATCGGAGCTCTGGCCGCCGCCTTGGCGGTCGCACCCCTGGTCATCCGCGTCGTGCGCCGCTGCTCCGACCGGAGCCTCCTTTTGGCCGCCCTGTCTCTGGGAGGCCTGCTGGGCTTCCAGCTCACTCTCGGCGCCCTGGTCGTCGTCACCGGACGCGCGGTCGTCCCCAACACCCTGCACACCGTGGCCGGCCCGGTGCTCTTCGCCGCCAGCCTGGCGCTGACGCTCCATGCCTGGCGCCTGGTGCGGGCGTAGCCGGCGGAGGCCGGCATTTTCGTCCCCGCGGGACGGCGCATTTGGGATCTAGCACCACAACGTGGCTTGTGGCATCATTCCCCGCGCTGAGTCGGTCTACAATCTGGCCCGGGAACCGGAACACGGCTCCGCAGGGCATTGGCACCCGCCTGAACGGCGACGAGCAAGGGGATGAGCGGAACGCAAACCGAGAGCACCCCGATCGCGGGCCAACCTGGCCAGACCGTCGATCCTTCGACCGGTCTGGCCGATCCCGACGTGCACGATCCGGTCGACCATCGCCCGACGTTGATCCTCGGCGCACAGACCTTCCATTCCATCACCGAGGCGGTGGCACGGCCTCTGGAGCGCCCCCCCACCCTGGGCTGGTGGCTCTGCCTTCTCCCCTCTCTCGCGGCGCTCGGCCTGCTCGGCGTGAGCATCGCCTGGCTGTTCTGGGAGGGGATCGGCGTCTGGGGCCTCAACAATCCGGTCGGCTGGGCCTTCGACATCACCAACTTCGTGTTCTGGGTGGGCATCGGCCACGCCGGCACCCTGATCTCGGCGATCCTCTTCCTCTTCCGCCAGAAGTGGCGCACCTCGATCAACCGGTCGGCGGAGGCGATGACCCTCTTCGCCGTGATGTGCGCGTTGATCTTCCCGGGCATCCACATCGGCCGTCCGTGGGTGGCGTACTGGATGTTCCCGATCCCGAACCAGATGGGGATGTGGCCGCAGTTCCGCAGCCCTTTGATGTGGGACGTCTTCGCGGTCTCGATCTACGGCTCGGTCTCCCTCCTCTTCTGGTACGTGGGCCTGGTGCCGGATCTCGCGACCATCCGCGACCGCTCGAAGGGACTGCGGCAGATGATCTTCGGAGCGCTCTCTCTCGGCTGGCGCGGCTCGATGCGCCACTGGCAGCACTATGAGAAGGCGTACCTGATCCTCGCCGGCCTCGCGACGCCGCTGGTCCTCTCCGTGCACTCGATCGTTTCGATGGACTTCGCGACCTCGCAGCTCCCCGGCTGGCACACCACGATCTTCCCGCCGTACTTCGTCGCCGGAGCCATCTTCTCGGGCTTCGCGATGGTGGTGACGCTGATGGTGATCATGCGCAAGGCCTTCGGCCTGGAGCAGATCATCACCATGAAGCACTTCGACTACATGGCCAAGATCATGCTGCTCACCGGCATGATGGTGGGTTACGCCTACAGCCTGGAGTTCTTCATCGCCTGGTTCTCGGGCAGCGCCTACGAGCTGTTCACCTTCAAGAACCGCGCGCTCGGGCCGTACGCCTGGGCCTACTGGACCATGGTCTCCTGCAACGTGTTCCTGCCGCAGCTCTTCTGGTTCAGGAAGGTGCGGTCGTCCCTGGCCTGGCTGTTCGTGCTGTCGCTCTTCGTCAACGTCGGCATGTGGTTCGAGCGCTTCGTGATCATCGTCACCTCGCTGCACCGCGACTTCCTGCCGTCGAGCTGGTTCTATTTCCGGCCCACGTTCTTCGACATCTCGACCATGATCGGCAGCTTCGGCCTGTTCTTCACCATGTTCTGCCTCTTCGTGCGCTTCGTGCCCATCGTCGCGGCGTCCGAGGTGAAGACGGTGCTGCCGGAGGCGGTCGCGCATCCCCACGAGGCGCCGGCGGTCGAGCACGAGGCGCCGGTCCGCGCATCTCTGGATCTCGCCCCAGGAGGAGCCGGCTGATGGGTCTCTTGCGTCCCAGTCTGCCACCCGGCGCCACCTTCGGCGCCCTCGCCGAGTTCACGACACCGGCCGCGCTCTACCACGCCTGCGAAGGCGTGCGCGACGCCGGCTACACCCGGTGGGACGCGCATGCGCCGTTCCCCGTCCATGGGCTCGAGCGCGCCATGGGCCTCAAGGCCTCGCGCCTGCCGTGGATCGTCCTCGTCATGGCGCTCGGTGGCGCGGCGACCGGCATCGGCCTGCAGGGCTGGGTGAGCACCATCGCCTATCCGCTGGTGATCAGCGGCAAGCCCTTCTTCAGCTGGCCGGCCTTCGTGCCGGTGACCTTCGAGCTGGCCGTCCTGGGCGGCGCCCTCGGCGCCGTGTTCGGGATGTTCGGCCTGAACCAGTTGCCCACGCTGCACCATCCGCTCTTCGCCTCGAAGAGGTTCGAGCGGGCGAGCGACGACGGCTTCTTCATCTCGATCGAATCCTGGGACCCCAAGTTCGACGCCGGCCGGACGATGGATCTGCTCCGCCGGCTGGGCGCCCAGGAGGTCGAGCTGGTGGCGAGCTCCCCGGACCTTCCCAACGTCACGACACGAGCCACGGAATGAGCGACGCCGGACATCACACCGCATCCTCCCCTTCCCGGCCGGCCGCGCTCAGCGCTGCGTCGCTGTGGCTCCCGCCCGGGCATTCATGGCGCCGCTTTCCGCTGATCGGCCTGGCGCTGGCGGTGGTGGGGCTCGGCGGCAGCCTGGCGCTCGGCCTCACCGGCGGCGAGGAGATCCGGCACCAGCTCTGGCACTCCTGGCTGGTCGGATCGCTCTTCGCCCTGAGCATCGCCCTGGGCGGCCTCTTCTTCGTGCTCGTCCAGCACGCCACGCAGGCGGGCTGGAGCGTGGTGGTGCGGCGGATCGCCGAGAACGTCATGGCCACCCTGCCGTTCCTGGCGCTGCTCTTCCTGCCCCTGGTGATCCTGGGCCTGGGTGACCTGTTCCACTGGAGCCACCCCGGCGCGATGGAGCACGACAAGGTGCTCGCCGGCAAGGCGCCCTACCTCAACGTGCCGTTCTTCCTGATCCGCGCCGTGGCCTATTTCGCCATCTGGTCCTTCCTCGCGGCCTGGTTCGGCCGGCTGTCGCGGCGCCAGGACGAGACCGGCGACCGCGAGATCACCCGCCGGATGCGGCGGGCGAGCGCTCCGGGGCTGATCCTGTTCGCCCTCACCGTGACCTTCTTCGCCTTCGACTGGCTGATGTCGCTCAACCCGCACTGGTACTCGACGATCTTCGGCCTCTATTTCTTCGCCGGCTCGGTCATGGCGTTCTTCGCCTTCCTGTCGCTCGTGGTGGTCTTCGGGCGGCGCGCCGGCCTGCTGAGCCAGGTGGTGAGCTCCGAGCACCAGCAGGACATCGGCAAGCTGCTGTTCGGCTTCGTCGTCTTCTGGGCCTACATGGCGTTCTCCCAGTACCTGCTGATCTGGTACGCCAACCTGCCGGAGGAGACCGTCTTCTTCGCCCAGCGCTTCACCGGGTCCTGGCGCATCGCCAGCATCGTTCTCGCCCTCGGCCATTTCGTGGTGCCGTTCTTCTTTCTCCTGCCGCGCACCATCAAGCGGAACAACACGGCTCTCGCCGCGGCGGCGTTCTGGTTGCTGGCCATGCACCTGCTCGATCTATACTGGCTCGTGATGCCCAATCTTCACCCGGCCGGCGTAGAACCCAGCCTGCTCGACGCGGCGGCCTTGACCGGCTGTTGCGGCCTGTTCCTGGCGGCCTTCGGCCTCGCGCTCAAGCGCCAGGCGCTGGTCCCGCTGCGCGATCCGCGCCTGCCGGAGTCGCTCACCTTCGAGAACGTCTGAGAGGAGAAGTCCCCGATGCGCAAGCACCTGATCGCCTTGTCCGCCCTGCTCGCCCTGTCCGCCGGCCCCGTCTTCGCCGGCGACGTCGTCGGTACGATCACCTACACCGGCAAGGTCCCCAACCTGAAGCCCATCGCCATGGATGCCGACCCGGCCTGTGCGTCCAAGCACACCAGCCCGGTGGCGAACGAGGTGCTGGTCCTCGGCGCCGGCAACACCATGGCCAACGTCCTGGTGCGGGTCAAAGGCCCTGTCGCGGGCTCGTTCCCGGCCCCGGCGGCCCCCGTGGTGATCGACCAGAAGGGCTGCCAGTACCATCCACACGTGCTGGGGATCCGGGTCGGCCAGACCCTGAAGCTCCGCAACTCCGACGGCCTGCTCCACAACGTGCACGCCCTGCCCAAGGTCAACACGCCGTTCAACATGGCGATGCCGGCCAACCGCACCGAGGCGGACACCAAGTTCGGCAAGGAAGAGGGGATGTTCCAGGTCAAGTGCGACGTCCACCCGTGGATGTCCGCCTACGTCGGCGTCTTCTCCAATCCGTTCTACGCCGTGTCGGCCAAGGACGGCAAGTTCAAGATCTCGGGCCTGCCGCCGGGCACCTACGACATCGAGGCCTGGCACGAAAAGCTCGGAGTCCAGACCGTGAAGGTGACGGTCGCCGCCTCCGGTTCGGCCACCGCCAACTTCTCGTTCGCCCCGCCGGCCAAGTAACCGCACGGGCGACCGTCTAACCTTTTGCTACCAGGGAGAGCCATGGCCACCACAGAAGTCGCGCCCGCTCACCACGAAGCCGCGCATGCGCACGCCGAGCATCCCCACCTGGGCTTCTGGCGCCAGTACGTGTTTTCGACGGACCACAAGGTCATCGGCATCCAGTATGCCGTGACCGGTCTGGTGTTCCTGTTCTTCGGCTTCTGTCTGGTCATGCTGATGCGCTGGCAGCTCGCCTATCCCGGCCGCGCCTTGCCCTGGCTCGGGTGGCTGCTCGGCGAGGCCCGCATGCCGGGAGGCTCGATGCTGCCCGAGTTCTACAACGAGCTCGGCGCCATGCACGGCACCATCATGGTGTTCCTCGGCGTCGTACCGCTCGCGGTCGGCGGCTTCGGGAACTTCGTGCTGCCGCTGCAGATCGGTGCGCCCGACATGGCGTTCCCGAAGATCAACATGGCGAGCTACTGGTCGTACTTCCTCGGCGGCGTGACCATGCTCGCCAGCTTCTTCGTCCCGGGAGGCGCGGCGCAGTCCGGCTGGACGTCGTATGCGCCGCTGTCGATCATCGCCGGCCAGGGCCAGACGATGTGGCTCTTCGGCATGATCTTCCTGATCACGTCCTCCCTCCTGGGCTCGATCAACTTCATCGTCACCACCCTGCAGCTCCGGGCCGCCGGCCTCACGTTCTTCCGGCTGCCGTTCTTCTGCTGGGCGCAGCTCGTCACCTCGTTCCTGCTGCTCCTCGCCTTCCCGCCCCTCGAAGCCGCGGGCATCATGCAGCTCATGGACCGGCTGGCCGGCTCCAGCTTCTTCATGCCGACCGGCCTCGTAGTGAGCGGCCAGCAGGTGGCCTACACCGGAGGCGGCAACCCGCTCCTCTGGCAGCACCTGTTCTGGTTCCTCGCCCACCCCGAGGTCTACGTGCTGATCCTGCCGGCCTTCGGGATCGTGGCGGAAGTGATCGCCAACAACACCCGCAAGCCCCTCTTCGGCTACAAGCTGATGGTCTACGCCCTGTGGTTCCTGGGCTTCATGTCGTTCATCGTCTGGGCGCACCACATGTTCTTCACCGGCATGGGCACGACGATGGCGGCCTTCTTCCAGACCACCACGATGATCATCTCGATTCCCTCGGTGGTGCTGCTCTCCTCGTTGCTCATCTCGCTGTGGGGCGGCTCGATCCGCTTCAACACCCCGATGCTCTTCGCGCTCGCCTTCCTGCCGATGTTCGGCATCGGCGGCCTGACCGGCCTGCCGCTGGGGCTCTCGGCCGCGGACATCCCGCTCCACGACACCTACTACGTGATCGGGCATTTCCACTACGTGGTGGCACCGGGCACGATCTTCGCCCTCTTCGCCGGCATCTACTACTGGTTCCCCAAGGCGACCGGGCGGAAGATGAGCGAACGGCTGGGCCGGCTCCACTTCTGGCCCTCGCTGGTGTTCATCAACGGCATCTTCATGCCGATGTTCATCGTCGGCATGGCCGGCGTCTCCCGCCGCCTCTACGACGGCGGCGCCTCCTACGACTTCGCCAAGGACGTCCTCCACTGGAACGTCTTCATGTCATTCTCGGCGTGGGGCCTCGCGATCGCCCAGATCCCCTTCATCATCAACTTCTTCCGCAGCATCAAGCACGGCGAGAAGGTGGGGGACAACCCCTGGGATGCGACGACCCTGGAGTGGGCGGCGCCCTCGCCGCCGCCGCACGGCAACTTCGCCATCACGCCCGAGGCGCACCGCGGGCCCTACGAGTACAGCGTGCCGGGACACCCGAGCGACTTCACGCCGCAGTTCGTGTCGGCACAGCAGGGGAGCTGAGGGGAGCCATGGAAATTCCCTATACCGTCGCGGAGCGGCCCGACACCGGGCTCAACAACGGCAAGATCGGCATCTGGCTGTTCCTCGCCTCCGAGGTCATGCTCTTCGGGGCCCTGTTCGCCAGCTATCTGATGATGCGCATCGGCGCCGCGCCCGGAACCTGGCCGCGCGGCGACTCGATCCTCAACGTACCTCTCGCCACGGTCAACACCGTGATCCTGATCTCGTCCAGCGTCACCATGGTGATGGCCTGGGCGTCACTCAAGCGGAACGACTTCAGCAAGTTCCGCTTGTTCCAGGGCTTCACGGTGCTCGCCGGATTCGGGTTCCTGGGCATCAAGTACGTCGAGTACTCGACCAAGTTCCACCACGGCCTGCTGCCGAGCACGAACACCTTCCTGGCGATCTACTTCACGCTCACCGGTCTCCACGGGCTGCACGTCATCGGGGGCATGGTGGTCAACGGCTACCTCTGGGGTCCGGGCTCCAGGCTCTGGAAGACCGATCCCGAGCACTTCACCAACCGGGTGGAGAACTCCGGCCTGTTCTGGCACTTCGTCGACCTGGTCTGGATCTTCCTCTTCCCTGTTCTCTATCTGCTCTAGAGATCTTCAGGAGCCTGCGCCATGGGTCATCACGCGGACATCGACCGTCAGGTCAAGACGTACATCCTCATCTTCGTCACCTTGATGGCTCTGACCATCGTCACGGTGGCGATCTCGCGGCTCCATCTGCCGGTCCACCTGGCCGTCGCGATCGCCCTGATCGTGGCCTCGGTCAAGGGTGGGCTCGTCGCGAGCTATTTCATGCACCTGATCTCCGAGCGGAAGCTGATCTACTGGGTCCTCGGGTTCACCGTCGCGTTCTTCTTCGCGGTGCTGCTCCTGCCGCTGTGGACGCACTTCGATCCGATCCTGAACTGAGAACGGATTGCGCCATGGACCTCAAGAATTTCCACCTCGTCTTCATCGCCTGCGCGACGGCCCTGTCGTTCCTGGTCGGCGCCTGGGTGCTGGGGCCGTCCGGGCTCTCCGGGGCGCCGCGCGTCTTGAGCGGCTTCGGTGCCTTCGCCGTGGGCCTCGGGCTGATCGCCTACGAGGCCTGGTTCCTCCGGTACTCGAGGAGGCGGCCATGAGGCCGATGCGTTCGTTGCTTCCCGGCGCGGCGGCGCTGCTTCTCGCCGCCGCTCCCGCCGCAGCCTGCGAGGTGTGCTACGGCGCCGCGGACAGCGGCTCGCCGATGATCAGCGGAGCCCGCCTCGGAGTCTTCCTGCTTCTCGCGGTCACCGGGGCCGTGCTCGGTGGCTTTGCGAAGTTCTTCTTCTACCTGCGGACCCGTGCTCGACAGACCGAGATCGAGCAGATCGCCTCGGAGTGGGCCCAATTCCAGCGGAGCTCTTCGACATGATGGACCGGTGGCTTCCCCCGAACGCTGCGGCGCACGGCGCCCAGATCGATGGCGCCCTCACCTGGGTGCACTGGCTGATGGCGGTTTTGTTCGTCGGCTGGCTGGCGTTCTTCGTGATCGCCCTCTGGCGTTTCCGCCGGTCGAAAAACCCGGTGGCCAACTACACCGGCGTCACCAGCCACGCCTCCTCCTGGCTCGAGGGGGCCGTGGCCCTGGCCGAGGGTATCCTGCTGGTCGGCCTCGCGATCCCGCTCTGGGGGGATCGCGTCGAGAGGTTCCCGGAAGAGAAAGACGCGGTCGTCGTCCGCCTGGTCGGCGAGCAGTTCGCCTGGAACGTCCACTATCCCGGCCCGGACGGCGTCTTCGGCCGTACCTCGCTCGACAAGATCGACCTCCAGAGCAACCCTCTGGGGATCGACCGGAGCGATCCCGCGGCGAAGGACGACGTCACCACGGTCAACCAGCTCCACCTGCCGGTGGACCGGCCGGCGATCGTCCACCTGAGCAGCAAGGACGTCATCCACAGCTTCAACGTCCCCGAGTTCCGCATCAAGCAGGACGCCGTGCCGGGGATCTCCATCCCGGTCTGGTGGGTCCCCACCGTCACCACCGCCGACATGCGGCAGCGGCTCAACAAGCCCGAGTTCGTCTACGAGATCGCCTGCGCCCAGCTCTGCGGCCTCGGCCACTACCGCATGCGCGGCTTCGTGACGATCGAGACGCAGGACGAGTTCCAGAAGTGGATGGATGAGCAGGTCGCCGCGGCAGCCTCGAGCGGCGAGGACGACTTCTTCAACTAGGGAGACGAGATGCGCAAGCTGATGCTGACACTGGCCCTGGCGGCCGTCCTGGCGACCACCCTCGGCGCGCCGGCGAAAGGCTCCTCGAACGGACTCTTCGGGTGCTGGCAGTCCTACTGCGACGAGATCTGCGGCGGGCCGGGTTCCGGCATCTGCGTCTACAGCACCTGCGTCTGCCCCTGAGGTTCGCGGCCATCGCGGATGATGGTTCATCTCCTCGACGGCACGTACGAGCTGTTCCGCCACTACTACGGCCGGCGCCGCTTCGATCAGGGCAAGGCGCCCTACGGGGCGGTGACCGGCGTGCTGCACACGGTGCTGGAGATGATCGAGAAGGGGGCGACGCACCTCGGCGTGGCGACCGACCACGTCATCGAATCCTTCCGCAATCGGCTCTGGCCCGGCTACAAGACGGGACAGGGCGTCGAGCGCGCGCTCCTCGCGCAGTTTCACCCGCTGGAGGAGGCCCTCACCGCCATGGGAGTCGCCGTCTGGCCCATGGTCGAGCTGGAGGCGGACGACGCCCTCGCCTCCGCGGCCCACCTCGCCGCCGCCGACGAGCGCGTGCAGAAGGTCTGCATCTGGACGCCCGACAAGGATCTGGCCCAGTGCGTTCGCGGCGACCGGGTGGTGCAGGTCGACCGCCGGGGGAACAAGATCTTCACGGCGGAAGGCGTCCGCGAGAAGTTCGGCGTCGATCCCATCCTGATCCCCGATTACCTGGCCCTCGTCGGCGACGCCGCGGACGGCTATCCGGGCATTCCCGGAATCGGCCCCAAGACGGCGGCCTTGCTCCTCAACCGCCACGGCCCCCTCGAAAGCTTTCCTCCCAACGAATTGGGGGACAACCGCGACTTGGCGCTGCGCTTCAAGGACCTGGCGACGCTCCGGACCGACGCGCCCCTCTTCCGCGACGTCGACGAGCTGCGCTGGCGCGGTCCCACCCCCGCCTTCGCCGCCTATGCGGAGCGCCTCGGAGACGCTCGCCTGCTGCCGCGCTGCCTCGGCGCCCCGGTCGTTTAAGGGGTGGCGGCGCCGCCGTTTCATCGTGATCTCGCGGCGAATCGCCGTGATACGGCCGCGGTTCTCCATGAGCTCGCGGCAGATCACGGTGAACCGGTCCCGATTCGCCGTGATCGCGGCCCGATTCACGATGAACGGACCCTCATCGCGGTCAAACGGCCAGGGGTTTCCGTGATGGCGGCCCGATTCACGGTGAACCGGCCCACGTTCGCCCGAACCCAGGCCGATTCACCGCGAACTGGCCCGCGTTCACCATGAATCGGCCGCGTTCGCGGCGATCTCGTCTCCGTCCACGGCAAACCGCGAAGGCGAGAAGGCGGTGTGCTCAGATCGGCCTTTTCCCTTGAGGGGTGAAACGACGGATCCTCCCGCGGTAGGGGACCGCGAAGCAGGTTCCCGGCCGGTGGGTGGCGGCGAGGTGCGTGATCTCCGGCCAGAGCTGCAAGAGGCGCTGGGCGATCTCTGTCCCCTTGACCGTACCTTTGGACCAGGCTTCGAGCAGGAAGAAGGCGGTCAGGCCGGATTTGCGGAAGACGCGCTGGCGGTAGGGATGCCGGACGATGCCGAGGTCGCAGGTGAGAACGACCCATTCGCCATCGGCGGCGAGGCGGGGAATCCACTCTTCGTCATCAAGAGCCTGCCAGCCCAGATCGCTCAGGCAGGTGACGTGGTCGGAGGGATCGACCAGGAGCGCCAGGGCTCGCGCCAGGTTGGGCGCCAGATTGTGATCGAGAAGGAACCTCACGCTGCCTGGAGGTCGCGCTCGAACTCCAGAGCGTCTCGGACAGAGTCTTCAGTCACCTCGAACCAGCGAGCCACGGCGGCGACCGATCCCTCAGCGCGAAAGGACCCTGCCAGGATGGCGGTCGGCACACCTTCGGTGA
>Ga0209682_10000695_pt1 | contig 11375 bp, 10 predicted proteins | sample DOMMetBare2Fresh_2_FD_187471 | JGI IMG/M metagenome (GOLD analysis project Ga0209682, IMG submission 187471) | Wetland sediment microbial communities from St. Louis River estuary, USA, under dissolved organic matter induced mercury methylation -... | ecosystem: Environmental > Aquatic >...
TCCCGTTCAACGAATTCGGCGAAGCCTTCATCCCCGATGTCCTGATCGATCCGAGAGACCCGGACGTTCTGGTCGCCACCCCGGGAGGCGGCCTGTCGAGGAGCACCGATGGTGGCCTGACCTGGACCCCCGCGGCAGACATTCCGGGGGGATATCCCAGCCTCGGCGACCTGGCTCGTGATCCGGCAGATCCCGAGCGCATCGTCGTGGGCGGGGATCGGAGCTGGATCAGCGTGAGCCACGACGGTGGACAGACCTGGACGTTGGTGCCTACGCCGTCCTTCTCCGGAACCATCATGACCCTCGCCATTGATCCGGTGGACGGATCGATCTGGGCTGGAGGGCGCATTCAGGGTATTCATCAGGTGCGCGAGGATGGATCGCCCCAGTCCCCGCCTCTGAAGAATGTAATCGTCCTCGACCTGCAGTTTGATCCTGACGACCCCCACGTACTCTACGCGGCTGTCTTTGATCGAGGCATCCTGAAGCACGTGCGGCCCGATTGAGGTTGCGTTTCCGCCGCCCCTTCACCACCCGATCCCGTAATCCTCCCCGAAATCGCTCGATCCGCCCCACATCGTTCCGGTCACCGGGTCGAGGTGGATGGCGTTGATCGGGCCGGAGGTGCGCTCGTCGACTTCGACTTTGTAGCCCATCTTGCGCAGCTCGGACTGGACCCAGGGGGGTGTCGAGGCGTGGACGGTGATGCGGCCGGGTTGCGATTCGTGGTCTCCGAAGGAGCTGCGCATCTGGTAGCTCGTGATGTTCGGCCCTTCGGTGGCTTCCTGCACGGTCATCCCGAATTCCACCATGTCGAGGAAGAACTGGAGGAGGTTCTGGTCCTGCGTGTCGCCGCCCTGCACGGCGAAGGCGAGGAAGGGTTTGCCGTCCTTGAGCGCCAGGGTCGGCGTCAGGGTCACTCTTGGATGCTTGCCGGGCTCCAGGACGTTGAACGGACTCTGCCCGGGGTCGAGGACGAAGCTCTGCATGCGCTGGGAGAGGCCGACGCCGGTCTTGCCGGCGATGAAGGCCGGCACCCAGCCGCCGCTCGGGGTCATGGAGACGACCCAGCCCTCTTCGTCCGCGGCGAGGACGGAGGTGGTGCCGGCCCGGAAGCTCTCGTCGAAGGGCATCGCCGCGTTGTGCGGCTGGGTGTACTTCTTCGACTCCTCGGGTGTGCCCCAGCTCTGCAGCAGGGCGAGGTAGGGGTTTTTCTGCCCCTCGAAGGGATAGGGATCGCCCGGCTTCACGGCCGGATCGTTCTTCTCCGGGCTCATCTCCTTCCGCCGGGCGTCGGCGTAGGCCTTGGAGAGGAGGCCGTCCACCGGCTCTTCCGGCGGGAACCAGGGATCGCCGTAATAGAAGTCGCGGTCCGCGAAAGCGAGGTTCATCGCCTGGTAGAGCGTGTGGATGTAGCGCGCGCTGTTCAAGCCCATGCCGCGCAGGTCGAGCGGCTCCAGAAGGTTCAGGGTCTGGAGCAGGGCGGGGCCCTGGGTCCAGGTGGTCAGCTTGTAGACCTCGATCCCCTTGTAGGTGGTCTTGACCGGCTGCTCGATGCGCACCTGCCAGCGCGCCAGGTCTTCCTTGGTGATCAGGCCGCCCTGCTCCTGCGTGCCGCGGGCGATCTCGGCGCCGATGTCCCCTTTGTAGAAGCGGTCGTAGGCGGCGTAGATGGCCTCCTTGCGGCTCTTGCCCCGGGCCAGCGCCTGGCGTTCGGCCTCGACCAGCTTGCGCAGGGTGTCGAGGAGATCGGGCTGGCGGAAGACCTCACCGGGCCGCGGCGTCTCGCGGGCCTCGCCCAGATGCGGGAGGAAGACGGCGCGGGAGTACGGCCATTCCTTGATACGCGCCTTTTCCGCTTCGATCCGGCCGATGAGCTGCGCCTCGATGGGGTACCCCTCGGCCATCTGGATCGACGGTCCGAGGACGTCGGCGAGCGAGAGGGTGCCGTACTCGGCGAGCAGGGTCAGGAGGCCGCCGGGGGTGCCCGGGGTCACGGCGGCCAGAGGGCCGTACTCCGGCGGATAGGCCATCCCTTTGCTCCGGTAGTACTCGGGCGTGGCGCCGGTGGGGGCGACGCCGAGGGCGTTCAGGGCGATCACCTGCTTCGTCTTGGGGTTCCAGATCAGGGCCTGCGTCTCGCCGCCCCAGCCGAGGGTGTCCCACATGGTGCAGGTGGCGGCGAGCATCGCGCAGGCGGCATCGACCGCGTTGCCCCCCTTCTGGAACATCATCGAGCCGGCGGTGGCCGCGAGCGGCTTGCCGGTGATGGCCAGCCAGTGGCGGGCGTGAAGCGGTGGCTTGGCCGTGCGCGCTGCGCCGGGGCGGACGGCCACGGCCGTCACCAGAAGCACGATCGCTGTGAGGAGCCTCAGAATGCGCCGGATCCGGTGATCTGCCATGGGGGTCCTCCCTCCTTGGGGAGAAGTCTACAGGAGGAGGTCCACCGGATGCGGCGCCGCCCGGGAGATCGCCCGAGCGCGCAGGTCAGAGGCTCCGCTTCTTGGCGCGCAGGCCTCTGCGGCTTCCTTTCGGCCGGGAGGTCCCCTTGGGTGGCTTGTTGCCGCCGCCCGAGTATCCCCCGCCGCCGCCGCCGCCACCGCCGAAGCCGCCCCCGCCACCGAAGCCCCCGCCGCGCGGGCGCTCGGTGGCCTCGTTCACCCGCAGCTCGCGGCCGCCGAATTCCTGGCCATTGAACTTCTCGATCGCCGCCTCGGCCTCCGAGGAGGTGGAGAACTCGACGAAGGCCATGCCGCGGGAGCGGCCGGTCGCCCGATCGAGCAGGACGAACACGTCGACAACCTGACCCGCCTCCGAGAAGAGCGACTCGATCTCTTGGCGGGTTGCATTGAAACTCAGATTTCCGACAAATACTTTGGAGTTGATGATGTCCTCCCCCGGCCTTGTGGGCCGACATGGGTTTTTCTGGCACCCTTGCAAGTCCGGCTCGCCAGGGATGTCCTCGCAGTGTCTCGCTCCCGGAGGTTCTTGTCAAACGCGGCATAGAATCGGCGCCAGGGAGGAGAGCGCTCTATGGATCTCGTCATCGTCCTCGTCGTCGTCGCCGCCGCGGCAGGGGCTCTTGTGCTCTGGCGCCGCCGGAGCCGCCCCGGTCTGGTCCTGCAGAACCCCAGGATCGGGTTCCTGAATCTCCTCGGGGACGAGGGGCAGAAGCTGGTGGCGGAGGACCGTCCGGCCCTGGAGCCCCTGTTCTCCGCCGCCGTGGAGAGCCGCGACATGCCGGCGCCCGTCTGCGACGTCCTGTTCGTCTATGCCGATCTCGGGCGGGACGGCAACGTCTTCGCGACGGAGGTGGGGCTGCGCCATCTGCTCCGGAAGTCGCGCGCCCGGGTGCTGGTGGTGGCCTCGGAGAACAAGAGCGAGAATTGCATCACCGCCGCGCAGGAGGCCGGCCAGTCCGGGGCCAATCTCGTGCTCACCATGGCGCGCAACGGCGCCGAGTTTCCGGACCTCTTCGCCCGCCTGTTCCAGGAGATGAAGAGAGGCACGCCCATGCCGGCGGCGTACGGCCAGCTCGCCCCGCAAGGGAAGATCTTCCTCGCCGACGCGGGAGACCTCGTCATCGCGAGCGGCGGCGGCTGACTTGTGGAGCCTGGCTGTCCCGGGCTCCCGGCTATTCCAAATCCGACGCGAAAGGACCCGACCGATGGCGAACCAGATTCCTGTCCCGATCGAGCAGTCCGCTCTGCTCGTCGTCGACGTGCAAGACTCCTTCAAGCTCGGCTCCCGCTGGGAGACGCGGAGCAATCTCGACTTCGAGAGCAACGTCGACCGCCTGATCCGCGCCTGGCGCGAGGCCGGCCTGCCGGTCATCTTCATCCTGCACCATGACTCCGATCCGGGGTTCCGGCAAGGCGATCCGGAGGTCCGTCCGATGAGCTTCCTGCGGCGCGAGGAGAGTGATCCGCTGCTCGTCAAGACGACGCGAAACTCGTTCACCAGCACGAACCTGCAAGAGATCCTGGAGGCTCGGGGCGTGCGCAGGGTGGTGGTCACCGGCATCTCCACCGAGCAGTGTTGCGAGACCACGACCCGCGTCGCCGCCGATCTCGGCTATGACGTGGACTTCGTCACCGAGGCGACGGCGACCTTCCCGATCACCGATCCCGAGACCGGCGAGGTGCTCACGACCGGCGAGATCGTCCGCCGGACCGAGTTCGTGCTGCGCGGCCGGTTCGCCCGGATCACCCGGGTGGCGGCGCTGGAGGAGGAGCTGGCGCGGGCCGCCGTCGGCGCATAGCTCCGCCGCCTCTGGCGGGAGGTCTACGGGACCTCGCCAGCCCGTGCAAGAAACGAGTCCTTGCGTTAAGATCGGACCGCCAAAAAACGGCCGCGTGCAGTGACCTGCAACCGTAATGTGCGTCGTAATGGAGTCTGGATAGTCTTGCGTCCAGCCAAACATCAGATCGACGACCGGAGCGACCGTGGGAAGGAGCGGCGGGGGAGGTAACCGGATATCCCTGGAGAGGGGGTCGAGTGAAGCGGCACAGAATCCTCCTGGTGGACGACGACGGGTCCGTCCGTTTCGGGGTCGCAGAGGTCCTCCGCCAGCACGGCTATGCCGTGACGGAAGCGGTGACCGCGGACGAGGCGCGCGAAGCGATCCGGGCGTCCCGTCCGGACGCCATCCTTCTCGACTACTTCCTCCCCGACGGGGATGCGCTGGGCCTGCTCCCGTTCTTCCTGGAGATCGATCCCCAGCTCCCCGTGATCGTCATGACGGGCCATGCCTCGATCGAGCGTGCGGTGAGCGCGGTCAAGGCCGGCGCCGAGCACTTCCTGACCAAACCGGTGGACCTGGAGGCCTTGCTGATCCTGCTGGACCGGGAGATCGGGCAACGCGACCGGCGGCGGCGCCAGGCGGCCAGCGAGCGGCGTGACCTGATGGGAGTGCCACAGCCCTTCCGCGGTGTCAGCAGCGTTGTGCGCGCGCTGGAGAAGTCGGCCCGCAAGCTGGCGGAGTCGGACAGCCCGGTCCTCATCCTCGGCGAGCCGGGCACCGGCAAGAAGGTCCTCGCCCGCTGGCTGCACGAGCATGGACCCCGCGCCGGCGGTGCCTTCGTCGACATCCATTGCGCGGGCCTCTTCGGCGACGCCCTGGAGAGCGAGCTGTTCGGCCAGGCCGGGGGCACCGCGCCGGGTGCGCCGGAGACCGGCCTGCTCGACCTGGCGAACCGGGGGACCCTCTTCCTCGACGAGATTGCCGATCTCGACACCCGCATCCAGCCGCAGCTTCTGGAGGTCCTGGAGACGAAGCGCTACCGGCGCCTCCATGAAGACCGCGACCTCTCGGTGGACGTCCGCCTCATCGCGGCGACCTGCAACAACCTGGCGGCGATGGTGCGCGAGGGCCGGTTCCACGGCGAGCTCTACTTCCGGGTGCAGACCGTGCCGCTCCACGTGCCGGCTCTGCGCGAGAGGCCGCAGGACATCCCCGTGCTGGCCCACGCGATGACGGAAGCCCTGGCGGAGGACCTCGGCCGCGGAGCCGTCGAGCTGACCGCGTGCGCCCTCCAGGCGCTCCAGGCCTACCGCTGGCCCGGCAACCTCCGCGAGCTCCGCAACGTCCTCGAAGGAGCGCTGCTGCGCTCGCGCGGCCCGCGCCTCGACGCCTCGGCCTTCCGGTTCGAAAGCGCGCCGAGCCCCGAACGGCCGCTCCACGCCTCGGCCTGGCAAGGCCTCGGCCCCTCCGCCGAGTTCACCCGCCGCCGGCACGTCCCGGAGGCGTAGAAGGCCCTCACCCCCGCGGGGGTGAGGGCTTGGTCGCCCGCTCCAGAAATCTCAGGTAGACCAGCGCCTCCTCCTGGGTGGTCCCGCACATCTCCTCGGTCGGCCGCAACCGCACGCAGACCTCGGGCCTCTCCGGCTGGCCGAACAGCATGCAGCGGTTGTCGTCGGTGAGCTGGACGCAGCGGACGTCCGCCGGTTTGCCGTCCGGCATTCCGGGGATCGGCGAAGAGATGGAGAGGGCGATACAGCAGGCTCCGCAGCCGATCCGGCAATCCATGCGGTTGAGGCTAGGGGGAGCCGAGGATGGAGTCAACGTCTGGCGGCGCGATTTTCCGGCTACCATGAGAGGTCATGGCCCCGACCACCGATGCATCGTCCCCTCTGGAGGCCGAGGTACGGCGGCTGTACGCGCTGCCCCTCGGCGAGTTCGTCGCCGCCCGGAACGAGCTGGCCAAACGGCTCGCCAAGGAAGGGGACCGCGAGGCCGCGAACCGGGTGAAAGCGCTCGCCAAGGCCTCCGTCTCGGCCTGGGCGGTCAACCAGCTCTTCGCGCAAGAGGAAGAGACGATGCGTTCGTTCCTCGCCGCCGGCGAGCGGGCGCGATCGGCCGCGCAGCATGCCCTCTCCGCCACCGAAACCGAGGGCCTGCGCGAGGCGCTTCAGCAGCAGCGGAGCTTGCGCGACGGCCTGCGGCAGCGCGCCGCGGCGATCCTCGCGGAGGGCGGCCAGGCCTCGGGGCAGGCGATCCTCGACCGGGTCGGGGTCAACCTGGATGCCCTGGCCTTGAGCCCCGGTGCAGCCGAGGAGGCGGCGCGCGGCTGGCTGAGCCAGGATCTCGAGCCGCCCGGCTTCGAGGTCCTGGCGGGCCTGCAGCTCGCCTCCCAGCGCCCGGACCGCCGCGGTCTCCGGCTCGTCCCGCCTCCGGTGGCGGAGGTCGTCCCCTTTCCGACCCGGACCGCGGACGCCGCCGAAGAAGCCGCCCGCGCCCGCGCAGAGGCCCTTCGGCGCGCCCGCATCGAGAAGGCCCAGGAAAAGCTCAACCGCCTCGCCACCCAGGCCGAAGCCCTGACGCGAGAAGCGGAACGGGCTGACAAGGAAGCCGTGGATGCCGAGCGCGTCGCCCAGGAGGCCGGCCGCCGCGCCGCCCTCGCGCGCCAAAACGCCGGCCGCGCCATCGCCGCCGTCACCCGCGCCGAGGAAGAGCTGGAAGCCGCGCGCCGCGGCGAGTAGAGGGAATGAAGGCGTTCTACTGCGACCACTTCGTCCTGCCTCTCCCCGCGGAGCACCGGTTTCCGATGGAGAAGTACCGGCTGCTGCGCGAGCGGGTGGTGGCCGAGGGGGTGGTGGGCCCGGAGGACCTGCTCGTGCCTCCTCCGGTTGCGGAGGAAGATCTGCTGCGGGCGCATGATCCGGAGTACGTGCGGCGAGTGCTCGGCGGAACATTGGAGCGGCAGGAGATCCGGCGGGTCGGCTTTCCGTGGTCTCCGGACATGGTGGAACGGTCGCTCCGCTCGGCCGGCGGGACGATCCTCGCCTGCCGGGAGGCGCTCTCGAGTGGCACGGCGGTCAATCTCGCCGGAGGGACCCATCACTCGTTCCGCGACCGGGGGGAGGGGTTCTGCGTGTTCAACGACGCCGCCATCGCCTCCCGTGCGTTGCAGGCCGAGGGGCGGGTGCGCCGCGTGGTGGTGATCGATACGGACGTCCACCAGGGGAACGGCACGGCGTCGATCTTCCGGGAGGACCCGGCCGTCTTCACCTTCTCGATCCATTGCCGCAACAACTTCCCCTTTCACAAGGAACAGAGCGATCTGGACGTGGAGCTGGACGATGGCACGGCCGACGAGGCCTATCTCGCGGCTTTGGAGGACGGGCTCGACCGCGCGCTCTCCCACGCCGCGGCCGATCTGGCGATCTTCGTGTCCGGCGCCGATCCGCATGAAGGGGACCGCCTCGGCCGCCTCGCGGTGAGCCGGGAGGGATTGCGGGCGCGCGACCGGATGGTTTTCGAGCGCTGTGGCCGGGCCGGCCTGCCGGTGGCCGTGGTGATGGCCGGCGGCTACGGGCGCAGCGTGGCCGATACGGTGGACGTTCACGTGCAGACGGTCCGCGAGGCGAAGCGCCACTGGTCGGCGCTCCGGGCCGCAGAAGGAGCCGCTTGATGCCGCAGAGCCCATTCCGGTCCATCGTTCTCCTCGCGAGCCTCGTGCTCTCTGCCTGCGCTTCTCTGACCTCCTCCCGGCCGGCGGAGAGCCCTGCGCCGCCGCCGGTGGCTGCGGCTCCAGCCACCCCGTTGCCCCCGGCTCCTGCCGTTCCCGCGATCCGTTCGTCGCGGCGGATCTGCGGGGTCGAGGTGGGGCGGACCATCGACCTCGCCGGCCTCGGGCTGCCGGACGGGAGCCGGCCGCTCGCCCTGGGGCTCGCGCGGGAGACGGTCTGGCTCCTGTTCGCGCCGGACCTGCTGGTCGGTCTCCCCCGCGAGGTGACGCCTCCCGTTCCTGCCGCGATCCAGGAGTTCGGCGCGGTCGAGACGGTCGACATGATCCCCGGCCCGGCCGGCGTGGGCTGGAGCGCTCTCGCCGTGGATGGAGGGGACGGCTCGGTCTGGCTCGTCGCGGAGAAGACGCCCGGTCTCTGGCGTGTGCGGCCGGGGCGCCGGCCGGAGGAGGTCCGGCTTCCCGCGGCGCCGGTGGCGCGGCAGGGCGGGTTCCGCGGCGTCCTGGCCGGGCGCGGCTCGGTGTGGGTCGCTCCGGTCTGTGCGGACAGCGCCGTCTGGCGTCTCGCGCCGGCCGGGAAGCTCCTCGGGACGGCGCTCGACGGTGCGCCCGGAAGCTGTTCCGCGCCCGTTCTGTTGCAGAGGGACTGGAGCGGCACGGCCTGGGCCTTGCGGCCCGCGGAGGGGGAGCTGTTCCAGATGGGCTTCGACCTGGGGTGGCAGCCGGATGCCGCGCTCGCCCCCCCGGCGCCGCCGCCCGTGGGAAGCTCGCCGGTCCGGTCCTGGTTTTTCTGGGGAGGCGAGCCGTTCGGCCTCGCCCGCGAGCTCCTGGTGCACCGTGCGGCGGACAAGGCCGAGGTGTTCCGGGAGAACTGCGGCGAGGGGAACGCGCTGGTGGACGTGGCGGGCGACGAGCGCGGCTGGGCCGTGCTCACCGAACGGTGGCTGCGGCTGGCCGATCATCAGCGGGAGACCGGGACGGCCTCGCCAGAGTAGAATCGGCACGTTCATGCCGCTCTGTTGTGCGTGAGATCTCGCGAGAAAGGCAGGTATCAGATGAACCGAATGCTGCGCACGGCCCTGGCCGTGCTCGCTCTGGCCCCCGTGCTCGCCGGACCGCTCTTCGCCGCGGGCGAGGGGCGGGTCCTCGCCACGGTCGAGGACGGTGAGAAGAATCCCATCCCGGGGGCCAAGGTCCTGGTGACCCTCCCCGAGGTCCCCAGCTACCGCCAGGAGAAGACGACCGACAAGTCGGGCAAGTTCACCCTCCTGATCCTCGATGCGACCAAGACCTACAGGGTCCGGATCGAGAAGGATGGTTTCCAGCCGTTCGAGGAGAGTGTGAAGCCCCTCCTCCAGGATACGTTGCGCATCACCTACACCCTGGCCCGGGCGACCGCCACGGGGCCGGCCCCCGATTCCGCCGAAGCCAAGGAGATGGAGGGGAGGAACGCGGCCGTCCTCGCGTTCAACGAAGCGGTCGGCAAGCTGAAGGCGGGCGACCGGGTGGGCGCCACCGCCCAGTTCGAGGAGGCCTTGAAGCTCAATCCCGATCTGATCGAGGCCCACGCGGTGCTGGCCGACCTCTACGTCGAGCAGAAGCTGTATCCGCAGGCGATCGCCGCGGCGCAGCGCGTGCTCAAGGCCCGGCCGAAAGATCCGGGAGCCCTGACCGCCCTGTACGACGCGGCGGTGGCCACCAAGGACGCCGCCCTGGCTCAGTCCACCCTGGTCGAGATGGCGGAGGGAGCCCCTGGCCGCGACACCGCCATCCGCCTCGTCAACAAGGGCGTCAACGACTTCAACGAGAACCGGATGCCCGAAGCCCTCGCCGCCTTCCAGAGCGCCGAGAAGGCCGATCCGACCTTCCCCAAGACCCAGTACATGCTCGGCCTCACCTACTCCAATCTCGACGACAAGGAGAAGGCGAAGGAGCACCTCGCCCGGTTCCTGGAGATGGCGCCGGACGACGAGAACGCGCCGACGGCGAAGGAGATGCTGGAGTATCTGAAGAAGTAGGCCCCCTCCCCGACCCTCCCCCGCAAAGCGGGAGAGGGCGCCCCCTCCCGGCCAAGGTTTGCCCGGTTCCCCCTCTCCCGCTTCGCGGGGGAGGGGGTCAGGGGGAGGGGGCTACAGCGGCAATCGCAGCAGCGCCTCGCACCCCCGCCCTTCTTTCCGGTTCTCCAGGGTCAGCGTGCCGCCGTGGGCCTCGGCGATCTGGCGGCTCAGGGCGAGGCCGATGCCGCTCCCCTCGGGCTTGGTGGTATAGAAGGGGACGAAGAGGTTGTCGCTGTTCGAGATGCCGGGGCCCTCGTCCTCCACCCGCACCTCGACCCACGTACCGTTCACCCGCCAGCCGACGCCCACCATGCCGTGGGTCATCGTCGCGGCGTCGACCGCGTTGCGGAGCAGGTTGATGAGGAGTTGCTCGATCTGGTCGGCATCCGCGTCGAGGGTCAATTCCGGGCCGTTCTCGACGAAGACGGGGAGACGGGTTTCGAGCGCGGAGACGCGGCGGATGAGGACGGAGAGCTCCAGCGGCGCGAGGCGTGGCGGCGGCAGCTTGGCGAGGCGCGCGTAGGCGGCCATGAAGCGGATGAGGGCGTCGGAGCGGTTGGCGATGATGTCGAGGCCGCTCCGCATGTCGTCCCGCCAGTCCTCGGGCTGCTTTTCCAGGAGGACCATCATCGTCGAGGCCATCGAGCGGATCGGCGCCAGCGAGTTGTTGAGCTCGTGGCCGAGCACCCGGATGATGCGCTTCCAGGCTTGCCGCTCCTCTTCGCGGAGCGGCTGGCTCAGGTCGGTGATCACCAGGAGCTTGTGCGGGCGCCCCTGCTCGCGGAAGAGGCTGCGCCGGATCTCCCAGCGGCCCGGGCCGCTCGGGAAGGTCTTGGCGAGGGTGCGCGCCGTCTCGCCCTCCAGGAGCTCGGTCAGCCTCAGTCCCTCCGCCGCCCGGCCGAGAAGCCGCTCGGCCGGCTCGGCGAGCAGGCGTTCGCCGGCGCGGTTGACCAGGCGCAGCCGTTCGTCGTCGTCCAAGGCGAAGATCGCCACGTCGACCTCTTCCATCACCCGGTGGAGGAGGGCCGTCGCCTCCACGGCACCGAGACGCTGTTCGCGGAGGGTCTCGGCGATGGCGTTGATCTCGTGCATCACCTGGCCGAGGGCGTCGACCCGGTCCGGCAGGCGGGCGCGCAGCGAGAAGTCTCCCTCGTGCACCGCCTCCAACAGGCTGGCCAGGGTGTGCAGGGGGCGGACGACGCGCGCCTGCAGCTCCAGGGCGAGCTTCCAGACCAGGGCTCCGAGGAGGATCGTGACCACCACCAGGATGCGGGTGCTGTAGTGGCCGGTCCACAGGAGGACCAGGGTCGCCAGGAATCCGGGGATCGCGATGGCCAGGGAGAGCAGGAAG
>Ga0209682_10000696_pt1 | contig 11375 bp, 5 predicted proteins | sample DOMMetBare2Fresh_2_FD_187471 | JGI IMG/M metagenome (GOLD analysis project Ga0209682, IMG submission 187471) | Wetland sediment microbial communities from St. Louis River estuary, USA, under dissolved organic matter induced mercury methylation -... | ecosystem: Environmental > Aquatic >...
CGACCCCGACCCCGACCCCGACCCCGACCCCGACCCCGACCCCGACCCCGACCCCGACCTCGACCTCGACCTCGACCTCGACCGAGTCCTCCCGCTTCTCCTCCGACCCCACCGCCCCCTTCCCCCTCTCCGCCGCCATCGAGCGCCACTACCTCGCCCTCGAGGCCGAGCGCCACCTCGCCGAGGCCCGCCGTCGCCTGCGCGAGCCGCTGCGCGCCGCGGTGGCCCGGTCGCGCCGGGCGCTCGACAAGCTGGCCGAGGAGGCGGCCCGCGTCCCGGCGGCCGAGGGTGACCGGCGGCTCGGCGACCTGCTCAAGACCAACCTCCACGCGGTGAGGCGCGGCCAGCGCGAGGTGACGCTCACCGAGTGGACCGCCGAAGGGGCGCAGGAGGTCCGCGTGCCGCTCGACCCGGCCCTCGGTCCGCGCGAGAACATGGAGCGGCTCTACCGCCGCTTCCGCCGCATCGTGGAGAGCGCGGCCCGCGTCGAGGCGCGCATCACGGAGGTGCGAGGGCGGCTCGCCGCCATGCAGGCGCTGCTGGCCGCGGTGGACGCGGCGCCCGAGGAGGGGCTGGCCCGCTTGGAGCGGGAGGCGCGCCAGCTCGGGGCCGGCCCCCGCACGCAGCCCTCGGCGAGGAAGAGGCGCGATGCGCCGGCGCCGCCCTACCGCGCCTTCCGCTCGCTGGCCGGCCTGCCCATCCTGGTGGGGCGCGGCGCCGCCGAGAACGACGAGCTGCGCCGGCGCCACGCCCGGGGCAACGACGCCTGGCTCCACGTCCGCGGCCAGGCCGGGGCCCACGTGGTGGTGCGGCTCGGCAAGAAGGCCGTCGACCAGGAGACGCTGCTCGACGCGGCCCACCTGGCGGCGCACTTCTCCGACGCGCGCGGCGCGCCGCAGGTGGACGTGGCCTGGACCCTGGTGAAGCACGTGCACCAGGCCAAGGGGGCTGCGCCGGGGTCCGTCACCTACACCCAGGAGCGGGTGGTGGCGCTGCGGCTCGAGCCGGTGCGCCTGGCGCGCCTCCTCGCCGAGGAGGAGTCCACGGAGTCGTGAGGGGAGGGGCAGGGTGCGGCCCCGTGGGATAGGATCCAGCCCGTGCCGGAGCGCCAGGCCCATCGCCAGCTCGACCTCTTCGACGCCCGCCTGCTCGGTCGCGAGGCGCGCGTCCACGCGGCGCGCCGGGTCGCCGACGAGATCTCCGAGGTGCTGGGCGAGGCGGTGCGGCTCACGGTGCACGACAACCGCTCCACCATGGTCTCCTTCCGGAGGGCGGCCGGCACGCTCCACTACCGGGTCCACCACATGTTCCTCGACGCGCCGGGCGAGGTGGTGCGGGCCCTGGCGGCCTTTGCCGGGCCGGCCGCCGCCGGGAGCCGGGGCGGCGCGGCGCGGCGGCGTGACGCGGGCGGGCGCATCGACGCCTTCGTGAAGCAGCGGCGCCATCGCATCGGGGCGCCGCGCGTGGGGCGGCTGCAGCCGCGCGGCCGGTGCCACGACCTGCAGGCCATCTTCGACCGGCTCAACGCCGAGGAGTTCGGCGGCGCCATCGAGGCGCGCATCGGCTGGGGGGCGGTGCGCGGCGGCGCGCGGCGCCGCACCGTCAAGACCGGGGTCTACCTGCAGGACGCGCGCGTCATCCGCATCCACCCCACCCTCGACCGCCCCGAGGTGCCGGAGCTCTACGTGGCGGCGGTGGTCTTCCACGAGATGCTCCACCAGGCGGTGCCGGTGAAGGAGGTGGGGGGCCGGCGCGTCATCCACGGCGCCGAGTTCCGCCGGCGCGAGCAGGCCTGGCCCGGCTACCAGCAGGCGCGGGCCTGGGAGACGCGCCACTTGGGGCTGCTCCTCTCCTCCCCGGACGCCTGAGCCACGGCCGGCACGACCCGGCCAGGCCGTCTGCCGGCCGGCCGCGCTCCAGCCGGGGAAGCGCGCGGCGCGCCGCCACGTGACATCATCGCGGTGCATGCGACGCTCCCACGCGCCGACCGCGCGCGCCCGCGCGCCGAGGCCACGGCCCGGCCGCGCGCCGGCGCTGCTCGGCATCGCGACGGCGACGGCGGCGCTGGTCGCCCTGGCCGGCTGCCGCACGCCCCGCGGCACGACGGAGCTGCCCTATCTCACCAGGCTCGACCTCGCCGGCGTGAAGTCGGTCGACGCCGACGAGCTCGCGGCCAAGCTCGCCACGCAGGGTCCGGACACCGCGGTCGGCCTGGCGCACCACTGGTACCCGCTCGACCCCGACGCGCTGCAGGTCGACAAGCGGCGCGTCGAGGCGTTCTACCGCGAGCGGGGCTACTACCAGGCCACGGTGGAGCGGACCGAGCTCACGCCGGACGGGCCCGGGCGGGCGCGGCTCACGCTGCATGTCCGCGAGGGGCCGCCGGTGCGCGTCACGGTCGTCACCGTCACGGGGCTGGAGGAGGCCGGGGAGGCTCGCCACGCCGCCGGGAAGCTGCCCATCGCGCCGGGCGACGTCTTCACCGAGGCGGCCTACGACGCTGCCAAGGCGCGGCTCCTCGGGTCTCTCCGGGGCTCCGGCTGGGCGCTGGCGGAGGTGACCCAGCGGGCCCAGGTGCTGCCCGAGGCGGGGACGGCGGAGGTGGTCTACGAGGTGGTGCCGGGGTCGCGCTACCGGTTCGGCCGCATCTTCGTGGCGGGCAGCGGCGCGGTGTCGCGCGCCGAGGTGGTGGGCCAGGCCGCCACCGAGGTCCACCCGGGCGACTGGTACGACGAGGGCAGGCTGGCCAAGGCGCAGGCCCGGGTCTTCGACATGGGGGTCTTCGCCGGCGTGCGGGTGACGCGCGGCACGCCCGACCCGGAGCAGCTCACCGTGCCGGTGGTGGTGACGGTGCGCGAGGCGCCCTTCCGGACGCTGCGCGCCGGCCCGGGCGTGGGCATCCAGCAGTCGCGCCTCGACGCCACGGGCCAGGCCACCTGGATCCACCGCAACTGGCTGGGCGACCTGCGCCGGCTCCAGGCCGACGCCAGGGCCGGCTGGGCCTGGATCCCCGGCACCGGGCGCAACGCCCCGGTGGGACTGCTCGGTGCCCAGCTCGACCAGCCGCGTGTCATCGCCGGCCGCATCGACCTCTCGCTCAAGCTCTCGCTGGAGAAGGGGCTGGAGCGCACCTACGGCTTCTGGTCGGAGCGGCTGCGGCTGGCCGCGCCGGTCCGGCTGGGTCGCCACGTCTCCTTCGTCCCCAGCGCCAACCTGGAGCTCTACCAGCTGCGCGACCTGGTGACCGCTGCCGGCGCCGCCGCGCCCAACCCGACCCAGTTCCGGAGCTGCCCGGACGGCATCTGCCTGCTGGCCTACCTCGAGCAGCGGCTCGCCTGGGACGGCCGCGACGACCCGCTGGTCACCCGGCGCGGCGCCTACCTGGCCGTGGCGGTGCAGGAGGGCGTCACCTTGGGCGGGTACGGCTACCGCTACCTGCGCTTCCTGCCCGAGGCGCGCTTCTTCTTGCCGCTCGGACGCGACACCGTGGTGGCGCTGCGGGCGCGCGGCGGCGCCATCGTCCCCGTCGCCGAGAACGATCCGCCGCCGGTGGTGGCCCTCTTCTTCTCGGGCGGCGCCAACGCCATGCGCGGCTACGGGTGGCAGCGGCTCTCGCCCATGGAGCTGCAGGGCACCCAGTGGGTGGCCACCGGCGGCAACGGCCTGCTGGACGGCTCGCTGGAGCTGCGGCGGCGCCTGGTGGGCGACTGGGGTGGCGTGCTCTTCGTCGACGGCGGCAGCGTCACGCTGGCCACCAGCCAGCCCGGCCAGTGGCGCGACCTGCTCGATCCCACCCGGATCCAGTACGCCGGCGGCCTGGGGCTGCGCTACGCCAGCCCCTTCGGCCCGCTCCGGCTCGACGTCGCGGCGCGCCTCCCCACCGACTGGCGCGCCGGCGTCGCCTTCTCCGATCGCTTCCCTCCCGTCCCCTTCGGCACGCACCGGGAGCCGATCATGACCGTCAACGTCTCGCTTGGAGAGGCCTTCTGATGGCCTCGGGCCGCGCCGCCGCGCGCGCCACCGCGCGCCTCCTCCGCGCCCTGGGCTGGGCGGCCCTCGTGCTCTGCGCCGCCATCGGCGTGGTGCTGGCGGCCGCGGCGGCCTACTCGGCCTCCAGCGTCGGCCGGCCGGTGGTGGCGAGCCTGGTGGTGCGCCAGGTGGACGAGGCGCTGGCGGGCCGCTTCACCCTGGAGGGGATCTCGATGCTGCCCCAGGGCGGCGTGGAGCTGCGCGGCCTCTCGGTCTTCGATCCGGACGACCACCTGGTGCTGCAGGTCTCGGCGGCACGCCTCTTCCCGGATCTCTCGCGGCTGCGCAGCCGGGAGGTGGGGCTGGCGGTGGAGCTGGACCGGCCTTCGGTGTTGCTGGAGACGGAGCCGGGGGGCGCCGTCTCGCTGGCGCGCGCCTTCGCGCCGGCGCACCCGGCGCCGTCCAGCCCCGCGGCCGAGGCCTTCCGTCCGAGCTGGACCATCCGGCTCACGCGCCTCACGCTGCGGGGCGGCGACCTCTGGTGGCAGGACGAGCGGGGGACCACGCGGGCCGAGGCCACGGGCGTGGACCTCGACGCCGAGGGGAGCTTCGGGCCGGCGGGAGGCTCCTTGGAGCTCACGGCGCACGGCGCGCTGGTCTCCCCGGCCGAGGGCGACGCGACGCTGCAGCTGGCCGCGCGGCTCGAGGGCGACCGGCTCGGCGTGCCGGTGCTGGTGGCCTCGCTGGGGGCGACGCGGGTGGAGGGGCTGGGCGAGGCGGACCTGGCGCGCCGGACCTTCCGCGCGGCGCTGACGCGGCTCGGCCTGGCGCGCGAGACGACGGCGACGCTGGCGCCGCAGGGCAGGACCGCCCAGGTCGCCCTCGCCGGGGACGTGGCCGGCACCGCCTACGCCGAGTCGGACGGCGCGCGGGCCACGGCGGCCCTCACCGTCCGCCCGGTCCGCGACGGCGACGCGGCCGCGGGGCCGGGGAGCGCCGCGGTGGCCTGGCGCCTCGGCCAGCCGGTGCCGGCGCTCGGCTTCGACCTCGCCACCGATGGGCTCGACCCGGCGCGCCTCGTGGCCCAGGCGCCGGCGGGGCGGGTCACGCTCGCGGCCCGCGGCGCGGCGGCCGGCACCGGGCTCGCCGATGGGCGCGGCCGGGTCGAGCTCGAGCTGGCCGCCTCGCGGCTCCGCGGCGTGGAGGTCGGGCCGGCCACGCTGCGGGGCAGCCTGGACCGGGGCCTGGTGGAGGTGAGCCGGCTGGAGGGGCACCTCCCCGGCCTCGCCGCGAGCGGGAGCGGCCGGTGGCGCCAGCGCGGCGAGGTGGGCGGGCGGCTGCTCCTCGACGCCGTCGACCTCACCGCCCTGGGCCACGCGCTCACCGGGTTGGGCGTGCCCGGGCTGCCGCCGCTGGCCGGCCGGCTGCACGCCGAGGTGACGGTGGGTGGCACCGCCGCAGCGCCCGATGCGAGCCTCGCCGGCCAGTCGCCCTGGGTCCGGATCGGCGGGACCGAGGTGCGCGCCCTCTCGCTGGGGGCGCAGCTCGTCGGTGGACTGGCCACGCTGCGCGCGAGCGGCCTCGTGGCCGGCCTCGGCACGGAGCCGGTCACGCTGGAGGCAGACGCCCGGCTCGCGGGCGACCGGCGCTCCGCCGAGGTGCGGACGCTCACGGTGGGCTGGCCGGGGACGCGCTACGCCCTGGCCAGGCCGGCGCGGCTCGACCTCGCCGGCCCATCGGTCGACCGGCTGGAGCTGGCCGACGGCCCGCGCCGCCTGGCGCTGGAGGGCGGGTTCGGCGTCCAGGGTGCGCCACGGGACGGTGCGCCACGGTCCATCGAAGCCCGGGTCGAGGCGCGCGCATTCGACCTGGCGCGGCTCCCGCGCGGCCTCCTGCCGCAGGGGCTCGAGCTCGGCGGCGCGCTCGACGCCACGCTCCACGCCACCGGCAGCACCACCGCGCCGCGCCTGGAGGTGGCCGCGGAGGTCGCCGGCGGCAGCGTGCGCGGGTTCGACGGGCTCGCGCTCCACGGCGACGCCACCTGGGACGGGGCGGCGGGTCGGCTCATCGGCCAGCTCGGTCTGACGCGGAGCGCCGGCGGCACCGTCGGCGTGAAGGCCGACCTGCCGTTGCCCCTGGGGCCGCCGCCCGGCGGACCGGCCCGGGCCCGCCTGAGGGCCTCCGAGGCGACGCTCGCCCTCTCCGCCCAGGCGGTCGGCTGGCCCCTCGCCATGGTGTGGGCCGCGGCCGGCCTGGAGCGGGGCGGCCCGGCCGACAGCCTGGCCGGCACCGCCGGAGCCCGGCTCACGCTCGCCGGGACGGCGGCCGCCCCCACCGTCTCCGCCGCGGTGACCGTGGACGGCCTCACCTGGCGGGAGCTCGGACCGGTCGACGCTTCCGCGGCGCTGGACGCGCCAGGGGAGGCGGGTCGGCTCACGCTGGAGGTGCGGCGTGCCGGGCAGAAGCTGTTGCTCGGCTCGGCCTCCGCGCCGCTCGACGCCACCGCGCTGCTCGCCCGCCCCGGCGCCACGCTGGGCGCCCTGCTCGACGCCCCCCTCACCGCCCAGCTCGACGTCCCCGGCGCCGACCTCGCCCCGTTCGCGGGCCGATCGGGGGCGCCGGGCGACCTCGCGGGGACGCTCACCGCCGCGGCCACCCTCGGCGGCACTGCCCGGGCGCCGCGTGGGACGCTCACCGTGGGGCTGCGCGACGGGTCGCTGCTCGGCTACCGCGGCGTCGCCGCCACCGTGGAGGCCACGGCGGCGGCCGACCGATGCGCGCTCGGCGCCACCGTCACGCTCGGCGGCGAGGAGGCGCTGCGCGCCACGGCCTCGCTGGGGCTGCCGGTGGAGCGGCTGGCCGAGCGGCCGGCGCTGCGGCGTGCACCGCTCGCGGTGGAGGCCTCGGTGCCGCCCCTCTCCCTGGGCCGCGCCGCCGAGCCGGCCGCGCTCGCCACCGGGCAGGTGGCGGCCCGCCTGGTGGTGGCCGGGTCGCTCGGCCAGCCGACCGCCACGCTCGACGTCGACGGCGCCGCCATGGCGGTGGAGGGGCGGCCGCTCGGCGACCTCACCGGCACGGCGCGCTACGCGGCCGGCCATGGGACGGCGGAGCTGGCCTTCCGGGCCACGGCGGGTGGCTCGCTCGAGGCGGCGGGCGAGCTGGACGCGGCGCTCGGGCTGGACGCCGACGCGGCCGCGCTGGCCCACGCGCCGGTGAAGCTGCGCGTCACCAGCCAGAAGCTCGACCTGGGGTTCCTGGCGGCGCTGCTGCCCGGCCGGGTGCGCAGCGCCGCCGGCCCGCTCGACCTGGAGGTGACCGCGGCCGGCCCGCTCGACGCCCTGGCGCCCCGCGGGACGCTGCGGCTCGCCGATGGCCGCCTGGCGCTGAGCGAGTACGGCGAGTGGACCGGGATGGTGCTCGACGCCACGTTCCAGGACCACGCCTTCGCGGTGAAGCGGCTCGCGGCGCGGCGCGGCACGGGGCGGGTGGAGGGGACGCTCTCGGTGCGCGACCTGGGGCAGCCCAAGGCCGTCGTCGACGGGGCGGTCACCTTCGAGAGGTACACGGTGGCCTGGGCCGGCATGGACCTCGTCACCCTCGACCTGGAGGCGCGGCTGGCGGGCGCCCTCTCGGAGGGGCTGCTCGACACCACCCTCACCCTCTCGCCGGGCACGGTGCGCCTCCCCAGGAAGCAGCCGCGCTCGCTCCAGTCGCTGGAGCGCCGTTCCGACATCACGGTGGGGAAGCCGCGGGTGCGGCGAGCGGCCGGGCCGGGCGCACGCCCCTTCGAGGTGCGGCTGCGGGTGGTGGCGCCGGGCCGGCTCTTCGTGAAGGGCGAGCTGCCCCGGCTCGACGTGGAGCTCAAGACCGACTCCACCTGGAAGGTGGCGCATGGCGAGGTGCTGGCGGAGGGGACGGTCGAGACGGTGCGCGGCACCGTCGAGCCCATCGACGGCCGGGTCTTCGAGCTCACGCGCGGCAAGGTGCAGTTCAACGGCGCCGGATACATGGAGGGGGCCCTCGACGCGGTGGCCCGCTACGAGAACCCGGCCGCGGTGGTCACCACCACGGTGAGCGGCACGCTGGCCCACCCGGAGGTGAAGCTCAGCTCCCAGCCGCCGTTCGACGACGCCACCATCGCCATGCTCATCGCCACCGGCCGGACCGACCTCAAGGCCGGCACGAGCGAGCTGGGGAGCATCTCCGGCAAGGAAGCCGGCTACTCGGCGGCCGGGGCGCTGGTGGTCGCCCTGACGCGCCGGCTCATCTCCGACCGGCTGCCGGTCGACGCCCTCTCCTTCGGGTCGGACGCCATCACCACCGGCAAGTACCTCACCGACAAGATCTTCGTGAGCTACCGCCGCCGCTACGAGGCGCGGCCGGACAAGGGCGAGAACCCCGACGAGGTCCGCGTCGAGTACCAGATCTCGCCGCACTGGCAGCTCGAGTCGCGCTTCGGCACCGCCCAGTCGGGCGGCGCCAGCCTCATCTGGTCGCGGGACTACTGACGGGCCGCGCCGCGCGCCACAGGGCGCGCCCGACGAAGGCGGCGAGCACGAGCCAGGCGAGCGCGCGCACCACCTCGGACGGGCGCACCAGCGCCTCCAGGAACCAGGGGTCCCAGCGGCGCGCCCGCAGCTCGAACTCGAGGTGGAAGTCGGCGATCGAGACGGCGGTGAGCAGCCCGAAGAGCCAGCCCGGGCCGGCGGCGAGCGCCCCGGCCAGGAAGCCGTAGAGGGCGTACTGCGGGCTCCAGACCTTGTTGAGGGCGATCCAGGTCACCAGCACGAAGGCCGCGCCCAGCCGGGCCGCCCGCGGGCCGTCGCCGCCGTCGCGTGCGACGCGCCAGGCGAGCGCGCCGGCGAAGAGCGAGGCGGCCACCACCGGCCCGAGCGAGACGAGGTCGAGGAGCGGCCCACGGGAGAGGCCGAGGGCGTGCCAGAGCGAGTTCTCGGCGCCGCGCCCCGCGTTGAAGCGGAAGAACCAGGCCCAGCCGTCGAAGGCGGCGAGGGCCACCGGGAGGTTGACGGCCAGGAGCACGGCGCCGCCGGCCGCGGCGTAGGCCAGCGCGGCCCGGTGAGGGCCGCCCGGGACGGCGCGGGCGGAGCCACCGAGGAGCGCCCCCAGCGTCGGCGGGCCGAGCGCGGCCGGGAAGAGCTTGGTCGAGACGCCCAGCGCCGCCCAGGCGCCGGCGCCACCGGGCCGGGCGCGCTCCTGCGCGAGGAGCGAGAGCGCGCAGAGCGCGATGGGCAGGAGATCCCAGTTGAGGAAGGCGTAGTAGGCGAGCGCCGGCGTGGCGGCGAGCCACCAGGGGCGCGCTCCGGGAAGGCGTTGCAGGGCCAGCGTGGCGGCGGCGAGGCAGGCGGCGAGCAGGAGGGCGGTGGCGAGCAGGTGGCCACGCGCGCCGCCAGGGAGGAAGGCGGGCAGCCAGAGCGTCGCGCCGAGGAGGGGCGGGTACTCGAGGCGGTCCTCGAGGTATGGCACGGGGCGGCCGCCGCCCTCGTAGCGGTCGCCGTAGAGCGCCAGGATGTCGGTGTAGCAGTGGTGCTGGAAGGCCCAGAACTTGTAGCGCCCGCCGGGCACGTCGACGCCGCGCCAGGCGTTGGCGAGGCCGAGCGCGAGCCAGAGGGCGGCGAGCGCGGCGGTGCGGGCGCGGGGGGACACGGGCGGGGACGGTAGCACGCAGGGGGTGGGGGACCGGGGGGCGAGGTCGGGGTCGGGGTCGAGGTCGAGGTCGCGGCTGGCGCCGAGGCCGACTACCATTCCTCCGTGCCGACCATCCCGGAGCTCACCGCCGCGCTGACCGAGGCCGCCGCAGTCACCGGTCCGTGGGCGCCAGTGCTCCTCTTCCTCGCCACCTTCGTGGAGCACGTCTTCCCACCCTTCCCGGGCGACCTGCTGGTGGTGCTGGGGGCCTGGTACGCGGTGCAGGGCGAGCTCTCCTGGCCCATGGTCCTGCTCTTCACCACCGCCGGCGCCGTGGTGGGCGCCTGGGTGGACCACCGGATAGGCGTCGCCATCGGCGCCTCGCTCGACCGGCGCGCCGGTCGGTCGCGGCTCCTCTCCGCCGAGCGGCTGGCCGCCTTCGACGCCGCCTACCAGCGCTGGGGCTCCTGGCTCCTGGTCTTCAACCGGTTCATGCCGGGCGTGCGCGCCTTCCTCTTCCTCGCGGCCGGGGCGGCCGGCCTGCCGCTGCGGCGCGTCCTCCTGCTGGGCGGCCTGTCGGCGCTGCTCTGGAACGCGCTGCTCCTCGCCGCCGGGGCCTTCATCGCCCACAACGTCGACGAGCTGGTGCACCTGGTGGAGCACTACATGGCGGCGGCCTCCATCGCGCTGGGGGTGGTGGTGCTGCTGCTCGTGGCGCGAGCCATCTGGCGGCGGTCGCGAGGCTCGCGGGGCGCCCCGTGACCGCCCGGCGCGGCGCTCCGGCGCGCGCGGCGGCGCTGCTGCTGCTCGTGCCGGGGCTCGCGGTGGCCGGTGACCTGCCCGAGGGAACGGCGCGCTGGCGCATGGAGCTGGCCGGGGCGCCGGTGGGCGCGGTCGAGCTGACGGTCCGCTGCGACGGGCCGGCCTGCGTGGCCACCTGGACCTCGCGGCAGCGGCTGCCGGGCGAGTCGGGTGGCGGCCTCGCGACCCGGCGCGCCTGGGTGCCGGTGGATCGGGCGGGGCGGGCCACCGGCGCGGCGCGCACCGAGGAGGACGGCCGGGCGAGGCAGGTGGCGCTGCCGCCCGGCGCCGTGCCGGCCATGCTGGCCGAGGTGCTGCTCTCGGCGCCCGGGGCGCCGCCGTGCCTCGACACCGCGGACGAGCGGACCGGCGCGGCGGCGCGCACCTGCGCCCGCCCCGGTGGCGCACCGGGCGAGCTGGTGGTGGAGGTGAACGGCGAGCCCGAGCGCGTCATCGCCGGCGCGGGCCCGTTCCCGGCCGAGCTGGCCCTCCCGGCGCAGCGCGTCCGCTTCGTGCTCGACGCCGGCGCGGCGCCTCCCATTCGCCCGCCCCGGCTCTTCGGCGTGGAGGTGCCGGGGCCGGCCGATCCGAGCGACGCCGCCACGTTCTGCGGGAGGAAGGTGGACGCCGTGGCGCTGGCCGGCGCCGCGGGCGGGCTGCCGCGCGCCGAGGCGGTCGGGGCGAGCTGCCGGGAGCAGGCGCGGGCGTGGGCCGAAGGGGCGAGGCGTCGGGGGATCCCGGCGCGCGTCGCGGTGGGGGTGGCGTGGGACGGCGGCGCCTACGTGTGGCACGCCTGGGCTCAGGCGCAGGTCGGTGGGCGATGGGTGGCGGTCGATCCGGCCTTCCGGCAGGCGCCGGCGAGGGGAGCGCGGTTCACGCTGGCGAGCTACGAGCCGGAGGATGAGGCGGGGCGGCTCGCGGCGGGGCGGCGGATCCTGGAGTGCTGGGGGCGGGCTGCG
>Ga0209682_10000697_pt1 | contig 11351 bp, 11 predicted proteins | sample DOMMetBare2Fresh_2_FD_187471 | JGI IMG/M metagenome (GOLD analysis project Ga0209682, IMG submission 187471) | Wetland sediment microbial communities from St. Louis River estuary, USA, under dissolved organic matter induced mercury methylation -... | ecosystem: Environmental > Aquatic >...
CAGGGCGAGGGGATCATCCTGGCGGCAAACCGCGAGCCCTACATCCACGACCGGGGCGCCGACGGCCAGGTGCGCGTCCTCCACCCGGCCAGCGGCCTGGTCACGGCGCTCGAGCCGGTCATGCGCGCCTGCTCCGGCACCTGGGTGGCCCACGGCGGCGGCTCGGCCGACTTCGACGTGGTGGACGGGCGCGACCGGGTGCGCGTGCCGCCCGGCGGGGGGACCTACTGGCTGCGGCGCCTGCGCCTCACGCCCGAGGAGGAGCAGGGCTACTACTACGGCTTCGCCAACGAGGGGCTCTGGCCGCTCTGCCACGTGGCCCACACCCGGCCCGAGTTCCGCGCCGCCGACTTCGAGCAGTACCTGCGCGTCAACCAGCGCTTCGCCGACGCGGTGGTGGCCGAGGCCGAGGTCGACGACCCCATCGTGCTGGTGCAGGACTACCACTTCGCGCTGCTGCCCGGCCTGGTGCGCCAGCGGCTGCCGCGCGCCACCATCCTCACCTTCTGGCACATCCCCTGGCCCAACGCCGAGCGCTTCGGCATCTGCCCGTGGGAGCGCCGCCTCCTCGACGGCCTGCTCGGCTCCTCCATCCTCGGCTTCCAGACCCAGGCCCACTGCAACAACTTCGTCGAGTCGGTGGATCGCTACCTCGAGGCCCGGCTCGACCGCGAGCGCCACTCGGTGGTGAAGGGTGGCCGCGAGACGCTGGTCCGCCCCTACCCCATCTCCATCGAGTGGCCCAGCCGCTGGCTCACCGACGCGCCGCCGGTGGCCGCCTGCCGCGCCGACGTCCGCCGCGAGCTGGGGCTGCCGCCCGACGCCCTCCTCGGCGTCGGCGTCGACCGGCTCGACTACACCAAGGGGGTCGAGGAGCGGCTCCTGGCGGTGGACCGCCTGCTGGAGCGCTTCCCGGCCTACCGCGGGCGGTTCTGGTTCGCGCAGGTGGCGGCGCCGAGCCGCACCGCCATCCCGGCCTACCAGGCCCTCAACGACCGGGTGGAGGCGCTGGCGGCACGCCTCAACGCGAAGTACCCGGGCTACCAGCCCATCGTGCTGCTGCGCTCCCACCACGAGCCGCCCGCCATCTTCCGGTTCTACCGGGCCGCCGACCTCTGCTATGTCTCGAGCCTCCACGACGGCATGAACCTGGTCGCCAAGGAGTTCGTGGCGGCGCGCGACGACCTGCGGGGCGTGCTGGTCCTCTCCCGCTTCACCGGCGCCGCCCGCGACCTCACCGAGGCGCTGGTGGTGAACCCCTACGACCTCGAGGAGGCGAGCGGCGCCCTGGCGGCGGCGCTGGAGATGCCGCCGGCCGAGCAGGAGGACCGGCTGCGCGCCATGCGGGCGGTGGTGGGCGACTTCAACGTCTACCGCTGGGCGGGGCGCATGCTGCTCGACGCCACCCGGCTGCGGCGGCGCGACCGCCTGGCGGCCCGCCTCGCCGCGGGGGGCCCGCCACCGGAGGCACGGCCGTGAGGTGGCTGCTCGGCCCGGCCGGGCGGGCGGCCCTGCGGGCGCTCGCCGCGCGCCGCGCCGTGGTGGCGCTCGACTTCGACGGGACGCTCGCGCCCATCGTGGGCGACCGGCACGCCGCCGCCCTGCGCCCCGGCACGCTGGCGCTGCTGCGCCGCGTGGCGAGCCGCTACCCCACCGTGGTGGTGACGGGGCGGGGGCGCCGCGACGCCGTGGCCCGCCTCCCCGGCGTGGCGCTGCGCGAGGTGGTGGGCAACCACGGCGCCGAGCGGGCCGGGACCGCGCGGGCGCACCCCGGCTGGCGTCGGCTGGCGCACGGGTGGGCCACGGCGCTGCGCCTGGCGGCGCGCGACCTCCCCGGCGTGGAGATCGAGGAGAAGGGGCTCTCCGTCACCGCCCACTACCGCCACGTCGCCGACCCCCGCGCCGCCCGCCGCCGCCTGGAGCGGGCGGCCCGGGCGCTGCCGGGCGGCCGCGTCCTCGGCGGCAAGCGGGTGGTGAGCGTGCTGCCCGCCGCGGCGCCGCACAAGGGGCACGCCCTGGCCGCCGCCGCCGTCCGCCTGTGCGCCGAGATCGTCCTCTTCGTGGGGGACGACGAAACCGACGAGCAGGCCTTCGGGCACGCCGTCGGCGTCCCGGCCGTCATGGTCCGCGTCGGGCAGGCGAAGCGCAGCCTGGCCGGTTGGCACCTGCGTGGCCAGGACGAGGTGGACCGGCTGCTCCGGGTGCTGCTGGAGCTCCGGCCGGAGGCGGGCGGGGCGGAGGAGCTGGAGCGGAGCGCCCGCCGGCGCTGACCCGACCCGCCCGGGCGCGGCGCCGCCGGGGACACCGGTCCGGCCCCGTGCTACATCCTGCGCGCCGTCCCTCCCTGCGCCGAGGCCGCGATGCTCATCCTGCGGGACGCCCAGACGCGCGACCTCCCCGGCCTGCGGAAGCTGGCCCGCGTCCTCAACTCGGTGAACCTCCCCGACGACGAGCGGGCCCTCGCCGCCATCGTCGACCGCTCCATCCGCAGCTTCACCGGCCGCATCGCCGACCCGCTGCGGCGCCACTACGTCTTCGTGGCCGAGTCGCCGCGCACCGGCCGGCTGGTCGGCACCTCCATGGTCATCGCGCAGCACGGCACGCGCGAGTCGCCCTGCACCTTCTTCGACGTCTCGGTGCGCGAGCACTACTCGTCGACGCTGGACCGCCACTTCCGCCACCAGGTCCTCTCCATCGGCTACCACTTCGACGGACCGACCGAGATCGGCGGGCTGGTGGTCCACCCGCGGCTGCGCGGCGCGCCCGAGAAGCCGGGCAAGCAGCTCGCCATGGTCCGCTTCCTCTACATGGCCGCCTTCCCGGAGCGCTTCCGCGAGACCGTGCTGGCCGAGCTCATGCCGCCGCTCACCCGGGACGGGCGCAGCGCCTTCTGGGAGGCCTTCGGGCGGCGCTTCACCGGCCTCGACTACCAGACCGCCGACAAGCAGAGCCGCGAGAACAAGGAGTTCATCCAGCAGCTCTTCCCGCCCTTCGACGTCTACACCACGCTCCTGCCCGCCGGCGTGCAGCGGCTCCTCGGCACGGTGGGGCCGAAGACCCGCCCCATCGAGCGGCTCCTCTCGCGCATCGGCTTCCGCTTCGTCGACCGCATCGACCCCTTCGACGGCGGGCCGCACTACGAGTGCCGACTGGCCGACGTCTCGCTGGTGAGGGCCCACCGGACGGCGCCGCTCGCCGCCGCGCCGCTCGACCTCGCCCGCACCGCCCGGGCCCGCGCCGGCGCCGGCCGCGGCAGCCCCGATCGCGCCGCGGCTGGCCCCCCGCTCGAGCAGCTGGTGGCGCGCCTCGGTGAGCGCGGCCTCTCGCGCTTCCGCGCCGTGCGCACCCCCGCCCGCCTCGGGCCGGACGGCCTGCGCCTCCCCGCCGCCGCCAGCGCCGCGCTCGGCGCCCGCCCCGGCGACCTCCTCCACCTCGTCCCCTTCGACCTGCCCTGAGCGGCCCGCCATGACCCGCCCGCCCACGCTCGAGCGGCTCGGCCTGCACCGCCCCGAGCTGCGCGCCTGGGCCCTCTACGACTGGGCCAACTCGGCCTTCGTCTGCACCGTCGTCACCGCCGTCTTCCCCATCTACTTCGCCTCGGTGGCGGCCCGCGGCCTCGACCCGGCCGACGCCACCGCCCGCTACGCCGCCGCCACCACCATCGGCCTGGTGCTGGCCGCCGTCGCCGCCCCGGTGCTCGGGGCCTACGCCGACGCCGCGGCGGTGAAGAAGCGGCTGCTGGCGGCGTTCCTGGCCCTCGGCGCCGGCGCCACCGCCGGCCTCTTCCTGGTCGGCCCGGGCGACTGGCTGCTCGCCTCGATCCTCTTCGTCGCCGCCACCGTCGGCCTCAACGGCAGCTTCGTCTTCTACGACTCGCTCCTGCCGCACGTGGCCCGGCCCGACGAGGTCGACCGCGTCTCCACGGCCGGCTACGCCCTCGGCTACCTGGGCGGCGGCCTCCTGCTGGCCGTGAACCTCGCCTGGATCCAGAGGCCGGAGTGGTTCGGCCTGCCGCACGGCCCCGGCCTCGACGCCGCCCAGGCCACCCTGCCGACCCGCCTGGCCTTCCTCTCGGTGGCCGTCTGGTGGGTCGCCTTCTCCGTCCCGCTCCTGCGCCGCGTCCCCGAGCCGCCGGGCGCGGGCGGCTCCCCCTCGCCCACGCCGGTGAGGGATGCCCTGGCACGGCTCGCCGCCACCGGCCGGGCGCTGCGCCGGCACCCCGAGGCGACGCGCCTGCTGCTCGCCTTCCTCGTCTACAGCGACGGCATCGGCACCATCATCCGCATGGCCACCATCTACGGCACCGAGATCGGCATCGGCCGGGGGGCGCTCATCGCGGCGGTGCTGATGGTCCAGTTCCTCGGCATCCCCTTCGCCTTCCTCTTCGGCGCGGTGGCCGGGCGGGTGGGCGCGAAGCGCGCCGTGCTGGCCGGCCTGGCGGTCTACGCCCTCATCACCGTGGTCGGGTACTTCATGACCACGGCGGCCCACTTCTTCCTCCTGGCCGGGCTGGTGGCGGTGGTGCAGGGCGGGACGCAGGCGCTGTCGCGCTCGCTCTTCGCCTCCCTCGTGCCGGCGCGCCGCTCCGGCGAGTTCTTCGGCTTCTTCTCGGTGATGGAGAAGGTGGCCGGCCTCTTCGGCCCGGGGCTCTTCGCGCTGGCGGTGGCCCTCACCGGCTCCTCGCGCACCGCCATCCTCTCGGTCCTCGCCTTCTTCGCGGTGGGCGCCCTGCTCCTCACGCGGGTGGACGTGGCCGCCGGCCAGCGGGCCGCGCGCCAGGCGAACGCCGAGGGCTGAGCGCCGGGCCTCGCCGCCCCTGCCACCCCGCCCGGACCATGGACGGCCCCGCGCCGCCGTGGCCTCATCGGCCTCATGGCCGAGCTCTCCCAGTCCTTCCTTCGCCGCTTCTTCCGCCGCGACCGCTTCGCCGCCCGCGCCGGCATCCGGCTCCTGGAGGTGAAGGCCGGCTACGCCCTGGCGCGGATGCGCGTCACGCCGGAGCACCACAACGGCGTCGGCGTGGTGCAGGGCGGCGCCGTCTTCACGCTGGCCGACCTGGCCTTCGCGGTGGCCTGCAACACCCACGGCCTGGTGGCGCTGGCGGTCAACGTCTCCATCTCCTTCCTGCGCGCCGTCGAGAAGGGGACGCTCACCGCCGAGGCGCGCGAGGTGAGCCGCTCCTCGCGCCTCTCCACCGTCGAGGTGGAGGTGCGCGACCGGTCGGGCGCGCTGGTGGCCCTCTTCCACGGCACCGCCTACGTCACCAAGGAGCCGCTCGAGGAGGTGGTGGCGCGCCGGCGCAGCACCCCCGCCCGCCCGCCGCGCCGGGAGGTCAGCGGCCACGGCGGGCCGTGAGCCCCGACGCAGCGACGCCTCAGATCCGCGTCATCCGCGCGAACCAGGCCCTGGCCGGCGGCCCCTCCACCCGCTCGAACTCGGCCGCCTGGATGTCCATGGTGACGAAGATGCCGCGCGCCGCGTCGCGGATGTCGTCCTGGCGCAGCCGGTTCGGCCCCGGGCCGGGCGGCTCCTCGTCCGACCAGCAGAGCAGCAGCACGTCCGAGCCCGGCGCCGTCACCTCCGCCAGCCCCTGGACGTAGAACCGCCGCGTCGGCCGGTCGAAGACGTGGAAGAGGCCGCTGTCGACGACGGTGTCGAAGGCCTTGCGCAGCCGCGGGAGCTGCAGCGCGTCCCACACGTGGAACTGCGCCTGCTCCGGCGAGAGGGCGCGGGCCGCCGCCTTCTCGCGCGCCCGCGCCACCGCCGTGGCCGAGGCGTCGAGCCCCATGACCGGGTGGCCGCGGCCGGCCAGGTAGAGGGCGTTCTCGCCGGTGCCGCAGCCCACGTCGAGCACCGCCCCCACCACCAGCCCCGCCTCGGCGGCGCGCACCACGGCGCCCTGCGGCCGCCCGATGTCCCACGGCGGCGTCCCGGCCTGGTAGCTCGCCTCGAAGTCCCGCGGGGGCCCGTCGCTCATGCGCTCCTCCTTGCCCGGAACCGGGGCGGCGCGCAAGATCCGCCGCCATGGCCTTCGAGCCCGACTTCATGCGGCGCCTCGACGAGTTCAGGGCGGCCCTCTCGCAGGTGCGCTCGCCCGCCGAGTGGCTGGCCTTCAAGGCCGCCTGGTTCCACGACCAGCCCTGGCCGCGCCGCACCCCCGAGGCCATCGCCGCCCTCTCCCCGGGCGCCGAGGCGCGCCTCGGCGGGCGCACCTTCCGGCGCGCCCCGCTCCCCGACGACCTCACCCCCGAGGCCCGCTACCAGTACTTCTGGGCGCTCCAGGCCGGCTTCGCCGCCCTCTACCCGCCCGGCGACGCCCCCGGCGCCGAGGGGGTGCGGGTGCGGGTCCACTGCCCCGCCTGCGAGCACTGGAGCGACGACGCCGGCGACCCCGCCTGTCCCGGCTGCGGCCGGCCCCTGCTGCGGATGCGGCTCGACCCCCCGCGCCCGGCGCCGTCGACATGAGCGCCGGCGCCCTCCGCCTCTTCGACCTCACGCTGGCGCGCCGCCTCCTCGCCTTCGACCGCGAGGGCCTGGCGGCCTGGCTCACGGCCAACCTCGACGAGCTCAAGACCACCACCCGCCGCGGCGCCGCCGCGCTGGTGGAGGAGCTGCACCGCTCGCTGCCGCCGCACCTGGCCACCGCCCTGCCGCCGCTCGAGGCCTTCGTGCAGCACTGGGACGATCTCGCCGGCCTGCTCGAGCTGGCCAGCACCGACGCCGAGGTGCGGGAGGCCATCGAGGCCATCGCCGAGAAGGCCGCCTTCGGCGAGGAGAAGGTCGACCTCGACGACCGGGCCGCGCTCGACGCGGTCTTCCACGGCTTGCCGCCGGCCGGCGCCCTCTCCAGCCTGGCGCTCTTCCCGTCGGCGGGGCCGGAGCGCTACCTGCTGCTCGGCCCCGACCACCTCGACCGGCTGCTCGAGGCGCTGCGCCACCAGCGCCCCGGGCCACGCGCCATGGGCGAGGCGCGGGTGCGCCTGCTGGCCCGGCTGCGCGACCGCTGCGCCGCCGACGACGGGCTGCGCGTGGCCTACCTGTACGAGCTGTGAGGCCGCCGCCTCACACCAGGTGGGCCAGCGTCGAGGAGTCGAGCAGCCGCCGCACCTCGCCGGGCAGGCGCGTGAAGCGGACGCCGATGCGACCGCGCAGGCTCATGTGCGGGTCGCCCCGGCGCGCCCAGACCACCATGCCCGCATACCCCACCTCCACGCCGTTCAGCCGGATCGACCCCTCCACCAGGGTGCCCACCGGCAGGGCCCGCATCATCTCGGCCGCGAAGCCGCCCGGACCGACGTCGAGCGTGAAGACCGGGGTGGACCCGACGGTGACGCGGAAGCGCCGGCGGTGGCGCTGGGTGGAACGGGTGTTCGCCATTCGATCCCGTGACAGGACCTGCGGCGTTCCGTGACCTGCCCTCGGGAGGGATCGGCCGTTGGACTCGCCGCCGAGGGAGGGCGAGCCGCGGGGAGCGCGTCGCCCTCCCCGGCCTAGGGCTCCAGCACCGTCCCGGCGCTGCCCGGCTCGGTGACGGCGCGCACGAGGTCGCCGGGCTGGAGCTTGCCGATGATGACGATGCGCTTCGCCCCGCCCCGCAGGATCTCGAAGGACTCCTCCAGCTTGGGGATCATGCCGCCGGAGATGGTGCCGTCCTTCACCAGCCGCTCGAACTCGGCGCGGGTGATGCGCGGGAGGCGGCTCGACGGGTCCTTCACGTCGCGCAGCACGCCCGGCGTGGAGGTGACGAGCACCAGGGCGTCGGCCTTCATGGCGCCGGCCAGCTGGCTCGCCACCGTGTCGCCGTTGATGTTGAGCACCTGGCCGCTCCGATCGCAGCCCAGGCAGGCGATGACCGGCACGTAGCGCCGCTCGTGCAGGTCGCCGAGCAGCGGCAGGTTGAAGCCGGTGACGTCCCCCACCAGGCCGAGGTCGACCGGGTCGGGCCCGGCCCCCTGCATCACCCTGGGCGGCCGGCGCACCGCCTGGACCACGTGGCCCGAGGCCCCATGCAGCCCCACCGGCATGACGCCGTTCTTGAGCAGGCGGGCGCACAGGTCGACGTTGAGCTGGCCGGCCAGCACGTACTTCATGACGTCGAGGGTGGCCTCGTCGGTGTAGCGCCGCCCCGCGATCAGGCGCGGCTCGAGGCCGAGCGTCTTCTGCAGCGCGGTGGCCTGCGGCCCCCCACCGTGCACGATGGTGACCCGGTTCCAGCCGTCCACGAGGGCCCGCAGGTCGGCGGCGATGAGGTCGAGCTCGGGGCTCTGGACGATCTCCCCGCCCAGCTTGATGACGATGGTCTTCATGGCGGCCACGGACCGGGGTCGGCGAGCGAGGCCTTCTCGTCGAGACCGAGCAGGAGGTTCATGTTCTGGATGGCCTGGCCGGCCCCGCCCTTCACCAGGTTGTCGAGCGCGCCGAAGAGGGTGACGGTGCGCCGCCCGCCCTCGGCCGGCCCGGCCGCCAGCCCCACCTCGGCGTAGTTGGAGCCGGAGACGGCCGCCACCTCGGGGAGCCGCTTTCGCGGCACGCGCACGAAGGGCTCGCCGGCGTAGGCCTCGCGGTAGAGCGTCTCGAGCCTTCCTGGCGTCCATTCCTCGGGGAGCTCCACGAAGGCGGTGGCGAGGATGCCGCGCCCGAGCGGCGCCGAGACCGGCACGAAGCGCAGCCGGAGGTCCCTCGCGCCGGCGGCGCCGAGCGCCTCGGTGATCTCCGGCACGTGCTGGTGCTCGAGCGGCTTGTAGGTCTTCAAGTTGTTGGCCCGCACCGGGTGGTGCGTGCCGGCGCTCGGTGCCACGCCGGAGCCGGAGGAGCCGGTGATCCCCTGCACGTGGACCACCCCCTCGAGGAGCCCGGCCCTGGCGAGCGGCAGGAGCGAGAGCTCGATGGTGGTGGCGAAGCAGCCGGGCGAGGCCACCAGCCGCGCCGCGCGGATCCGCTCGCGGTTGAGCTCGGGCAGCCCGTAGACGAAGTCCTTCAGGAGCTGCGGGCAGGGGTGGACGTGCCTGTAGTGCTTCTCGTAGGAGGCGGCGTCCTCGAGCCGGAAGTCGCCGGACATGTCGACGACCTTCAGGCCCGGGATGGCCACGAGGTCCGGCACCACCCTGGCCGCCACCGTGTGCGGCAGCCCGAGCAGCACCACGTCGACGCCGCGCGCCGCCTCGGCCGGCGGGAGCTGCTCGAAGGTGAGCTCGGTGAGCTGCTCCAGCGCCGGGTCGGCCGCCGAGAGCGGCTCGCCCACGAAGTCGACCGACGCCACCCGCACCAGCTCGACGTCGGGGTGGATGAGCAGGCGTCGGATCAGCTCGGCGCCGCCGTAGCCGGAGCCGCCGATGACGGCGGCGCGGAACCGCTTCCCCGTTGGCATGGCGGGACCATATACCGGGCGGTGGGCCGGGGCACGGCCGCGGTCCAGGCCCGGGGCGGCGCGCGGCGGCGCTGCGCGCCGCGTCGAATCCCTGATCCAGATCAGGTCGGGCCGTCCCTCGCGGCGGGGGCTGGATTCGCGACCACGGCCATGTGACTCTTCGTCCCATCCACCACGCCCGCGCCGCGGAGTCGGCGCACCCGAGGGACCCACCCATGCGCTTCGCCACTCTCGCCCGGGCCGCCGGCCTGGCCGTCGCCCTGCTGCTCTGCTCCGCCCTGCCGGCCCTGGCCCAGGACCCGTCGGCGGCCGACGCGCCGCCGGCCGCCGCCCCGGCGCCGCCGCCGTACCGGCGCCCCGTGCCGTACCAGCGGCCCTCCACCAAGCAGGTCCAGTCGCGCCCCGTCAGCTTCCTCCTGCGCATGAACTTCGACGGCGGCGGCGCCACCATCTACAAGTTCCAGAGGGAAGGCGGCGGTACCGAGACCGTCACGGCCGGCGGCTTCTTCGGCTTCGCCGGCGGCATCTACATCCACCCCGAGGCGCCCTGGGCCCTGGACGCCACCGTCGGCTTCAAGGTGGACGACGTCACCGGCTCCAACGGCTCCGCCTCCTTCAGCCGCGTCCCCCTCGAGCTCATCGGCTCGTTCCGCTCCGAGGCCCACCACATCGGCGCCGGCCTCACCATGCACCTCAACCCGAAGAAGGAGTGCGACGTCACCGGCGAGTGCAGCGAGAACTTCACCTACGACAACGCGGTGGGGGCCATCGTCCAGTACGCCTACCGTGGCTCGGCCAACGGCGTGATGGGCTTCGAGGGCGGCCTGCGCTACACCATCATCAGCTACCAGGGCACGGGGCTGGAGAAGCAGAACGGCAGCAGCTTCGGCGGCTTCCTGGGCTTCTTCTTCTAGGCGCCGGCCACCTCGGCCGCCGGCGCCGCGCCGGAGGCCGCCACATGACGACGGAGCACCGACCGCTGCAGGACGCCCTCGCCTGGCTCGCCTCGCAGCGGTCCGCCATGTCCGGCCGCCTGCGCTCGCTGGTGGAGCAGGGCTCCTTCACGCAGGACGCGGCCGGCGTGGCCGAGGTGGTCGCCCTGGTGGAGGCGGAGCTCTGCGCCGCCGGCCTCGTCACCGAGCGGATCCCGAGCGAGCGCTTCGGCCCGCACCTCGCCTTCCGCGGGCGGGCCGCCGGCGCGCCCGTCTTCCTGGTGGGCCACACCGACACCGTCTTCCCGCCCGGCACCTTCGAGGGCTTCCGCGTCGACGGCGACCGGGCCGTCGGCCCGGGCGTCTTCGACATGAAGGGGGGCCTGGTGGTGCTGCTCTTCGGCCTGGCCGCGGCGCGGCAGGCCGGCCTGCTCGACCGCCTCCCGGTGGCGGGGCTGCTGGTCTCGGACGAGGAGGTCGGCTCGCCCGACTCGCAGCCGCACCTGCGCCGCCTCGCCGCCGGCGCGGCGGCGGCCCTCTGCTTCGAGTCGGGCCGGGCCGGCGATCTCCTGGTGACGCGGCGCAAGGGGACGGCGGCGGTGCAGGTGGTGGCCCACGGCGTGGCCGCCCACGCCGGCAACGAGCACGAGAAGGGGAAGAACGCCATCTGGGCGCTCTGCCGCTTCGTCGACCTGGCCCAGCGGCTCACCGACCCGGCGCGCGGCGTCACCGTCAACGTCGGCACCATCCGCGGCGGCACCACCAAGAACACCGTGCCGGAGCGGGCCGAGTGCGAGGTGGACCTGCGCTTCCTCGATCCGGCCGACGGCGCGCGGCTCGAGGCGGCCCTCGGCGAGGCGGCGCAGGCGGCGGCGGGCGGCGTGCCGGGCACGCGCCTCGCGCTCGCTCGCACCGCCTGGCGCGATCCGCTGGTGCGCACCGAGGCCTCGGCGGCCCTGGCCCACGACTACGGCGTGGCGCAGGCGGCCTGCGGCCTGGGGCGCGGCGAGGCCGACCTCATGGGCGGCGGCTCGGACGCCTGCACCACCGGC
>Ga0209682_10000698_pt1 | contig 11347 bp, 6 predicted proteins | sample DOMMetBare2Fresh_2_FD_187471 | JGI IMG/M metagenome (GOLD analysis project Ga0209682, IMG submission 187471) | Wetland sediment microbial communities from St. Louis River estuary, USA, under dissolved organic matter induced mercury methylation -... | ecosystem: Environmental > Aquatic >...
GGCCCACCACGGCCGCATCGAGGTGACGAGCGAGCCGGGCCAGGGCACCACCTTCACCGTCCACTTCCCGGCGGCGCCGGCGGCGGCCCACCTGGCCTGATGGCATGAGCTGGCCCGCGCCCGACCGGAGGAAGATCCTCGCCCTGACCGTGGCCGGAGCCCTGGGGCTCTGCCTCCTCGCGGCCGTCGCCTCGTGGGGCTGGCGGCGCGGCGCGCCTCCGGCTCCGGCCCAGGCGCCCCTCGCGCCGCAGGTCGCCGCCGCGCCCGCCCCGGCCTCGCCGCCTCCGGCACCCGCCGAGCTGCAGGTCGAGCAGGTCCTCGGCGCGGTGGACACCGGCGGCGCCCTCGGTCCCTGGCGGCCGGTGGCGCCCGGCGACCACCTGCGGGCCGACGACCAGCTCCGCACCGGGCCGGGCGCCAGCGCCGAGCTGTCGGCCGGCCCTGCGAGCCGGCTCGTCGTGGGGGAGCGCACCCAGCTCGGCGTGCGCGAGCTCGGCGCCGCCGTCCACCGCTTCCGGCTGACGCGCGGCCTCGTCAAGGTGGACTACCAGCCGGACGGCGACCGGCTGGTGCGCATCGAGGCGGCCTCCGGCGCCGCCGTGGCCGAGGCGCGCGCCGCCCGCTTCCACGTGGCGGCCAACGGCCTGGCCTTCGCGGTGGCCTCGCAGACCGGCGCGGTCACCCTCTCCTCCTCCGGCAGCTCGGTGACCCTGGCGCAGGGGGAGCAGGCGCTCGCCGAGCCGGGCCGGCCGCCCTCCGCGCCCCGGCCCATCCCCACCGACATCCTGCTCAAGGTGGCGGCGGCGAGCCGGCTCGGCACGGCCGGCGGCTGCCTCGACACCACCGGCCAGGCGGAGCCGGGCGCGCTGGTCACCGTCGACGGCGAGCCGGTGGAGGTGGGCCAGGCGGGCCGCTTCCCGGTCCGCGTGGCGCGGCGCAGCGCCGCCGGGGCCACCGTACAGGTCACGTCGCCCGACGGGCGGGTCGCCACGAGGACGGTGGCCTGCACCGCGCTGCCCGACGCCCAGATCCGCGAGCTCAAGGTGAGGTGGAAGCGTGGCCAGCCCTGAGCGCCGCCGCCTGGGTGCCGCGCTGGTGGCCGCGCTGGCCGCCGCCGCCCTCCAGCCCGCCCCCGCCGCCGCCGCCCCGTGCACACTCTCGGTCACCGCCCTTCCACCCCGGCTCCACGCCGGGGATGACCGGACGGTGCGCCTCCACGTGTCCGGGCCGGGCGCCGAGGCCAGGGCCAGCGCGGCCACCGCCACCCCGCCCCGCCTCGCCGCGAGCGTGGGGCGCGTCGAGGCGGCCCGGCCCGACGGCGACGGCTGGAGCGCCGACTGGCTGGCGCCCGAGGCGGGCGTGCCGGGCGTGGCGGTGCTGGCCGCGCTCGGGTCCGCCGCCACCGGCGCCGAGCTCCCCTGCGGCTACGCCGCGCTGGGGCTCGACGGCGTGGGCGACGCCGAGGTGAAGACGCGCCCGGGCGCGGTGGTGGAGGTGCGCATCGCCGACCGGACCTTCGGCCCGGTCCGCGCCAACGCCCTGGGCGTGGCACTCGTGCCGGTGGAGGTCCCGCCCGGCGTGGACGCCGTCCACCACGGCGACCGGCGCATCCCGCTGCCCCTGCCGCCGGTGGCCCACGCGGCGCTCTTCCTCGCCGTGCCCTCGGCCCCGGCCGACCGCGAGGTCGAGGTGCCGGCGCTCCTGGTGGCCGTGACCGCCGACGGCCAGCCGGCCGACGGTCCGGCGCCCGTCCTCTCCTCCTCGAGCGGCACCCTCGCGCCGCCCGAGCCGGCCGGCCGCGGCGCCTGGCGCGTCACCTGGAGCCTGCCGCCCGGGCCGGCCGCCGAGGCGAGCCTCTCGGCGGCGCTGCCGGGCGAGCCGGCGGTGAGGGTGGCCCTGGCGCGGACCGCCGGGGCGCCGACCACCGCCCACCTCACGCTCGACCGGCCCCAGGCCCTGGCCGGCCAGTCCGCGCCGGTGACGGCCGAGGTGGTGCTCACCGACGCCGCCGGGAACCCGGCCGAGGGAGCGCCCGCCGCCGAGGTCGACGCGGGATCGGTGACCGCGCCGGAGCGGACCGGCCCCGGGAGGTGGCGGCTGCGCTGGAGGGTCCCGGCCCGCCTGGAGGGGAGGCGCAGCGCCACCCTGGCGGTGCGGGCGGAGGCGGCGACGGCCACGGCCGGCCTGGCCCTCCTGCCTGGCGGGCCGGCGAGCCTCACGCTGGCGCCCGAGGACTCGCATGTCACCACGGACGGGCTGGGGTCGGTGAACGTCGTCGCCACGGTGGCCGACGCGCACGGCAACCCGGTGGACGAGCCGCCGACCCGCCGCGAGGCCCAGGCCGGCCAGCTCGACGCGCCGCGGCCTGCGGGGCCGGGCCGCTTCACCATGGCCTACCGCCCCGGACCGGTGGCCGCGCCGGGCGACGCCGAGCTGGTGGTGGAGCTCCCGCCGCTCACCGCGCGCACCCGGCTGCGGCTGCGGCCGCCGCTGCGCCCGGTCAGCCTGGCGGCCAGCCTGGGCGCCCTGGTGGGGGGCGGCGGCGGGCTCGGGCTGTCGGCGGCGGCCGAGGCGGGCGCCTGGCGCTGGCTCGGGTCGCACGAGGTGGGGCTCTCGCTCGCGGCGGCCTTCACGCGCCGGCGCGACGAGCGGACCGTGCCGGTGCCGGGCGGGAGCACCGGCTTCGAGGGGGAGGTCCGGACGCTCTCGCTGCTCGCCCAGGCCGGCTGGCGGCGGACCGCCGGCGCGCGGATCGCGCTGCGGCTCTCGGCCGGGGCCGGCGCGGGGCGCGTCGAGAGCCTGGTCTCGGCCGGCGGCGGACCGACCCTGCCCGAGGCGCGCTGGGTGCCGGCCCTGGCCGGCGCGGCCGCGGCCGGGCTCCGGCTGGGTCCGGGGCGCGCCTTCCTGGAGGCGCGTGCCACCTGGCTCGCCGAGGCCGCGCTCGACACGCTGCAGGGGACCCCGGTCCCGCTCACCCTGGCCCTCGGGTACGAGCTCGATGCGCTCTAGCCCACCCCGCCCGGCGGGCGCCCCGCGCCTCGCGCTGGCCCTCGGCCTCGCCGCGAGCGCCGCGGTCGGGCTCCAGGGCTGCAACGGCCAGCCCGACCGCTCGCCCCACATCACCAGCCTCTCGCCGGCGAGCGGCTCGAGCCTGGCGCCCGTGGCGGTGACGATCCGCGGCGCCGGCTTCCACCCCCGCGCCGTCCAGTCGGCCTCGGGCGGCGCGCCCGGGCTCGACACCACCCACCAGGCCTGGCTCGACCGCAGCGAGACCGACCCGGGCGTCAGGCTCGACGTGACCTGGAGGAGCACCAGCGAGCTCGCGGCCACCGTGCCGGGCGGGCTCCCGGAGGGCCCTCACGCCCTCACCGTGGTGAACGCGCTGGGCCACGCCACCACGCTCGCGGGGGCCTGGACCGTGACGGCCCCCGCCACCCTGGCGCTCTCGCTCGCCGTCGACCCGGCCCGCTCCGGCCCGACCACCTTCAGCACCGGCCAGCCGTTCACCCTCCGCGTGACGGCCGAGAACGGCGGCGGCACGCCCCTGACCGGCGTGAAGGTGGAGCTGACGCCCACCGGCGGCGGCGCGTTCGACGGCGCCCTGGCCGTGCCCCCCTTCGACCTCCTCCCCGGCGAGGCGAAGGTGACGTCGCTGCCGCTCGTCGCCGCCACGCCGGGCGAGCTGGTGCTCCAGGCCGCGGCCACCGGGAGTGAGGCCGGCGGCGGCTCCCCCGTCACCGCGCCACCGGCCGCCGAGACCATCGCCGTGCAGGCGCGCGCCGCCCTGTCGGCCCGCCTCACCATCCCGGGCGTCGTCGCCGCGGGCGGCCGCTTCCCGGTCTCCCTCACGGTCACCAACGACGGCGAGGCGGCGGTGAGCGCGGTGCGCCCGGTGGTCCTCGAGGCGGGGCCGGGCGCGGCCACCTTCGACTGCCCGGAGGGCCCGGTGCCCGGCGCGTGGGACCTCCCCGGCCGAGGCCAGGCCACCTTCACCTGGGCGTGCCGCCCCACCGCCGCCGGCGCCCTCCGGCTCCACGTCCGCGCCGAAGGCAGCGACGTCAATGGCGCCGGCCTGGTCTGGGCGGAGGCCGACTCCGACCTGGCCGAGCAGGCGGTCGAGGCGACCGCGGTGGTCACCGACCCCTTCGGCGACGGCACCGCGGTGGCGGCCCTGGCGGTGCGCGGCGGGCGCCTCCTGGTCGGGCCGGGCCAGGACGGCGCCACCTTCTGGCGGCTCGACCCCACCAGCGGCGCGTCCGAGCGGCTCGGCGTGGAGCTCGCGGTGGACGACGGCGCCAGCCAGGCCGGCAACGCGGGCTGGCGCGGCAGCCCACCGGCCAGGACGTTCGGCGCCGTGGGCTGCAGCCCCAACTCCCTGGCCTGCGGCCCGGACAACGAGGACGGCCGCGGTGCGCTCGCGGCGGGGAGCTTCTCCGGCGCGGAGTGGCTCCTCTACGCGGGCGCCAGCAACGTGAAGGCGCGCTACGCCTACCTGTCGGCCGGCGAGGCCTCGCCCCTGCGCTTCAGGGCGGTGGACCTCGACGCCATCCTCCCCGCCACCTCGGTGGCCGCCACCGCGCTGGCATTCGCCCCGTCGGCGACCGCCGGCGACCGGGTCTACCTGGCCTTCACCGACAAGATCGACAAGAAGTCGCCGCACCTGGTGGCCCTCTCCACCGCCCCGACCGCGGACGTGCTCGACGCGGCGGCGCCGGGCGACGCGGTCGACCTCGGCGTCTTCACCGCTCCGGGCATCGGCGGCGACGCCGGCCTCCTCTCCAACCCGGACCCGCAGCCGCGGGTCGAGGCGCTGGCCTGGTTCCGCGACCGGCTCTACCTGGCCACCGGCTCGGCCATCCTGCGCTCCGCCGTGACGGTGCCGGGCCCCTACGCCAGCGGCTCGGGCGACTGGGCCCCCGCCACGCCCGTGACCACCTCCTGGCTCCTCCGCCGCGGGCTCACCGCCCGGGCCTCGGCGGGGCTCACGCCGGCCGATCGCGCCGTGCCGGCCATGGCCCAGTTCGGCGCCTGCGGCGATGGTCCCTGCCTCTTCGCGGCGCGCAACGTCGAGGGTGCCGGGGGCCTGGTGCTGCCGCAGCTCCACCGCTGCGACCCCTCGAGGTCCGGCGCGCCGGACGCCTGCGACGTGGGGGACTGGTCGCTGGCGGCGGGCAACGGCGGCGGCCGCGACCCCACCCTCACCCAGCTCGACGACGCCAGCAACGGCCCGGTGACGCTGCTCCTCGCCACGCCGGCCCACCTCTACCTGGGCTTCGACAACGCCACCACCGGCCTGCAGATCTGGCGGACCTCCGGCCCGACCGGCGGCCCTTCCGACTTCACGGGGCACGGCGGGTGCGCCGCGGGGAGCCCCGGCTGCGTCGGCCTGGGCGGCCACGGCTTCGGCGACCCCACCGTCACCCGGATCCTCGACGCCCGCGCCGTGACCTCGGGCGGGACCACCACCCTCTACGTCCTGGCCGGCGACGCCGCCGGCCCGGTCCGACTCTTCGCCTTGCCGGAGTGATCGCGTGCCCACCCTCCTCATCGCCGACGACGAGCCGGTCATCCTCGCCGTGCTGGGGCGCACCCTGGCCGCGCCGGGGCGCACCGTGCTCCTCGCCAGCAGCGCCGCCGAGGCGCGCACGCTGGCCCGGACGCAGGGGCCGGTGGACGTGGCCCTGCTCGACAAGAACCTGGGCGACGGCTCGGGGCTGGCCGTGGCGGCCGAGCTGAAGGCGGTCCGCCCCGAGACCGAGATCATCCTCATCACCGCCTACGCCTCCTTCGAGTCGGCGGTGGAGGCGCTCCAGGTGGGCCTCTACGACTACCTCTCCAAGCCCATCGACGACTTCGACGCCCTGCGGCTGCGCGTCGACAACGCCTTCGCCAAGATCCGGCTGGTCGAGGAGCGCCGGCAGTCGGAGGCCGAGCTGCGCCACCTGCAGAAGATGGACGCCATCGGGCGGCTGGCCGGTGGCATCGGCCACGACCTCTCCAACATGCTGGCCGTCGTCCTCAGCTGGGTGGACGAGCTCATGCCGCAGGCGCACGGGGCGGTGGGCGAGGGGCTGAAGGAGATCCAGGCCGCCGCCGACCGGGCCACCCGGCTGGTGCGCCACATGATGACGCTCTCGCGCAAGGGGCCGGCCGAGCCGGTGCGCCTCTCGCTCAACCAGGCGCTGGAGGACGTGGCCAAGCTGCTGGGGCGCAGCCTGGGGACGCGCGTCTCGCTGGCGCTGGAGCTCGCCCCCGGCCTCTGGCCGGTGGTGGCCGACCCGTCCCACCTCGGCCAGGTCTTCCTCAACCTGGCCGTCAACGCGCGCGACGCCATGCCCGAGGGAGGGCGGCTCACCTTCCGCACCGCCAACCTGGAGGCGGCCCGCCGCCAGGGCGGCGACGGCCTGCCGCCGGGCGACTGGGTGCTGCTGACGGTCATCGACCAGGGCGTGGGCATGAGCGAGGAGGTGCGCGAGCGGGTGTTCGAGCCCTTCTTCACCACCAAGGCCCCCGGCGAAGGGACCGGGCTCGGCCTGGCCATCGTCTACGGCATCGTGGGCCAGGCGGGCGGCAGCATCCAGGTCGACTCGGCGCCGGGGCGCGGCACCACCTTCCGCATCGCGCTGCCGCGCGCCGCCGGCCCGGACGGCGCCGCGACGGCCCACGCCCAGGGGGCCGCCACCGCCGCCCCGGCGCCGGCCCACGCCGGCACCGCGCTGGTGGCCGAGGAGGACGACCCGGTGCGCCAGATCCTGGCGCGCGCCCTGCGCCGGGCCGGCTTCCAGGTGCTGGAGGCCCGCGACGGCAGCGAGGCCCTGGCGGTGGCCCGGGCCCACCACGGCACCATCGACGTCCTGCTGAGCGACGCCGTCATGCCCGGCCTCTCCGGCCCGGCCCTGGCGGCGGCGCTGCGCCAGGACCGGCCCGGGCTCAAGGTCCTGGCGGTGACCGGCTTCCCGGCCGACCCGGCGGTGGCGGCCTTCGTGGCCCAGGGCGCCGAGGTGCTGCAGAAGCCCTTCCGCACCGCCGCCGTGATCGAGGCGGTGCGGCGCGCGCTGGCGGAGGGCTGAGCTTCTCCGCTACAACCCGGCCCGTGCAGCCGCTCCCCATCGACCCGCTCCTGCCCGAGGTGGTGGCCGCGCTGCGCGCCGGCCCGGCCCTGGTCATCGAGGCGCCGCCCGGCGCGGGCAAGACCACCCGCGTGCCGGCGGCGCTGCTGGCGGCGGAGCTGGTCGAGGGCGAGGTGGTGGTGCTGGAGCCGCGGCGGCTGGCGGCGCGCCTGGCGGCCCGGCGGGTGGCCGAGGAGCTGGGCGAGCGGCCCGGCCAGACGGTGGGCTGGCAGGTCCGCTTCGAGGACGTCTCCGGGCCCGAGACGCGGCTGCGCTACGTCACCGAGGGGCTCCTGACGCGCCGGCTCCTGGCCGATCCCCGGCTGGTGGGCGTGGGGGCGGTGGTGCTCGACGAGTTCCACGAGCGCCACCTGCAGGGCGACCTGGCGCTGGCGCTGCTGCGGCGGCTGCAGCGGACCTCGCGCCCGGAGCTGAAGTTGCTGGCCATGTCGGCCACCCTGGACGCCGCCCCGGTGGCGGCCTACCTCGGCGCGCCCAGGCTGCGCTCGGAGGGGCGCCGCTTCGAGGTGGCGGTGGAGTACCTCTCGCCGGAGGAGGCGGCGCGCCCCGACGACCGGCTGGAGGACAAGGTGGCCCGCGCCGTGAAGCGGGTGCTGCGCGAGGAGCCGGACGGCCACGTGCTGGTCTTCCTGCCCGGCGGGGCCGAGATCCGCTGGTGCGGCCAGCGGCTCGCCGGCCTGGGCGAGTCGGGCGTGGAGGTGCTGCCCCTCCACGGCGACCTCCCCCCGGAGGAGCAGGATCGGGCGGTGCGGCCGTCCTCCCGGCGCAAGGTCATCCTCTCCACCAACGTGGCCGAGACCTCGGTGACCATCGACGGGGTGGTGGCGGTGGTCGACTCGGGGCTCGCCCGCATCGCCTCGCACTCCCCCTGGTCCGGCCTGCCCACGCTGGAGGTGCGCCGCGTCGCCCGCGCCGCCGCGGCGCAGCGGGCCGGGCGCGCCGGCCGGACGCGAGCCGGCCGCTGCCTGCGGCTCTACACGCGCCACGACCACGACGCCCGCCCGGAGTTCGAGACGCCGGAGGTGGAGCGCGAGGACCTCTCGGAGTCCTTCCTGGCCTTGGCGGGCCTGGGCGTGCTGGCCGAGCCCGGCGACTTCGAGTGGTTCGAGCCGCCCCCGGCCCCGTCCGCCGAGGCGGCGCGGGAGCTGCTCGGCCGGCTCGGCGCGCTCGACGGGCGCGGGGCCATCACGCCGATGGGGCGGCGGCTCCTGGCCCTCCCGGTCCACCCGCGCATGGGGCGGCTGGCGGTCGAGGCGGCCGACCGCGGGGCCGCCGCCGAGGGGGCGCTCCTGGCCGCGCTGCTCGGCGAGCGCGACCTGCGCGATCGCCGTCCCCAGGACGGCGGCGCCCTGCCCCCCACCGGCCCCTCCGACCTGCTCGAGCTGGCCGCGCTCTTCGAGGAGGCGGCGCGGTCCCGCTTCGACCCCGATCGCTGCCGGCGGCTCGGCGTCCATGCCGGGGCGGCGCAGGCGGTGGAGCGGGCGCGCCGGCAGATCGAGCGGGCGTTGCGGGGGGTGGGCCGGGGGAAGGCGAGCCCCGCTCACGGGGCTGCGCCCCGCCCCGCCAAGCCGAGCTCGGCGGGGCCCCACCCTGCGACGCGGGACCCTGGGCCGCTGTCGCGCTCCGCGCTCGGCGGCCCGTCCCGCGAGGAGGGCTCCGCCCTCCCCAGCCACGGACTGGGGCCCCTCCCGCCTCCACCTTCTTCCTCGCCCCGCCCCTCGACCACCGCCTCCCTCGCCCACCCGGTCACCCCCACCGAGGAGGCCCTCCTCCTCGCCACCCTGGCCGCCTACCCCGACCGCGTGGCCCGCCGTCGCGCCCCGGGGGGCGACGAGGTGGTGCTGGTGGGGGGCGGCTCGGCGCGGCTCGACCCGGCCTCGGTGGTCCGCGAGGCGCCGCTCCTCGTGGCGGTGGACGCGGAGGCGCGCCGGGGCGATCGGCGGCCGCAGGGCGCCGGTGGGGCCGGCCGCGCCGAGGCGCGCGTCCGGGTGGCCTCGGCGGTGACGCAGGAGATGCTGCTCGAGCTCCTCCCGGCCGCCATGCAGTACGACGAGGCGGCGGGCTGGAACGCCGCCGCCGAGCGGGTCGAGGTGACCGAGCGGCTCCGCTACGAGGACCTGGTGCTGGAGGAGGTGCGCGCCACCCGCCCCGACCCGGCGCTGGTGGCGGCGCGGCTCGCCGAGGAGGCCCTGGCCCGCGGGCCGCGCGCCTTCGCGCCGGAGGGGGCGCTCGACCGCCTGCAAGCCCGCCTCGCGCTGGCGGCGCACCACGCCCCGTCGGCCGGCCTCTCGGCGCCCGGGGAGGCCGACCTGGCCGCCGCCCTCGGGGAGCTGTGCCAGGGGCGCCGCAGCTTCGCCGAGTTGCGCGAGGCCGACCTCCCCGGCGCCATGCTGGCCCGCCTGCCCGGGGGCGCGCGCGCCGCCCTCGACCGGCTGGCGCCCGACCGGATCACCCTGCCCGGCGGCCGCACGGTGCGCGTCGAGTACCAGGCCGGCAAGCCGCCCTGGATCGAGAGCCGCCTCCAGGACTTCTTCGGCCTGGCGCAGGGGCCCGCGGTGGCGGGCGGCGCCGTGCCGCTCACCCTCCACCTGCTCGCCCCGAACCAGCGGGCCGTCCAGGTCACCACCGACCTGGCCGGCTTCTGGGAGCGCCACTACCCGGCGCTGCGGCGCGAGCTCTCACGGCGCTACCCGCGCCACGCCTGGCCGGACGACCCGCGCCACGCCACCCCGCCCGCGCCGCGTGCCCCTCGATCACGGGGCTGAGGCGGGGGGGACCGCCCACACCGTTCAGTTGTCTTTCTCGCCCCTTTTTGGTGTGTAGTGGGCATGGCCCTCGTCCGCGATCTCCTCGCGACCAATTGGGATGAGCGCCGTCGAGCGCTCCTCTCGGGCAGCATCGCGATCGCCGCGGTGGCGGTGGCCGACCTCCTGGCCCTTGGCCCGGTGCCGGTGCGGCTCCTGGTCTGGGGGCTCTGGGTCGGATCCTTCCTGGCCTTCGCCCTGGCCTTCGGCCGCGGCCCCGCCTGGCTCGCCCGCCTGACCGCCATGATCACCTCGGCCGGGTCGATGGTGGCGCTGGTGGCGCTGGCTGGCCTCGGCGGCGGGACGGAGAGCCCGTACTTCTTCGTCCTCCCCACCATCCCGCTCATCATGGTGGCGGTGGCGCCGGAGGACGCCGTCGAGCTGGGCGTGGCCGGGGCGCTGGTCCTCCTGGGCGGGCTGCTCCTCCTCGCCCGGGCGGGCCACTCGCTCGGCGATCTCGTCACCTGGGGCATGCTGATCCTGGTCATCGTGACCTTCGCCGCGGTCCACTCGCTGCGCCAGCGGTCCCGCCACGAGCGGACCGTCACCACCGAGCTGGAGCGGGTCCGGGCGCTGGAGCGGCTGGCCGAGTCGGAGCAGGCCCGCGCCCAGGCCGAGCGCTGGGCCGCCATCGGCATGCTGGCCGAGGGGGTGGCCCACGACGTCAACAGCCCGCTCGGCTCGCTCCGCTCCAACCTGGCCTTCGCCCGGGAGGAGCTGGCGGCCGGCCGCCCCGAGGAGATCGACGCCGCCTTGGCCGATGCCCTGGAGAGCGTGGAGCGCATCCGCGAGATCGTCGCCTCGCTGCGGGCCTTCTCCCTGTCCGGCACCGAGGAGCGCGAGCGGCGCGCCATCGCCGATCAGGCCTCCGTGACCCCCGCCCCGCTGGGCGTGCGGAGCACGCCGGCCCTGGGCGTGGCCGCGGTGCGACGGCCGCGTTGACAGCACGCGGGCCCGCGCGTAGACAGGCTCGACGCTCGCACGGCCGGCGTTCTCCGCGTCACCTGCCCGTCACACCGAGGTCGCGCCATGCCCGAGTCGGCCACCGCCCGCGAGTCGTTCGGGGACCCCCGCTTCCTCTTCCTCTCCGAGCTGCTGGGCCGACCGGTGCTGGACGCGACCGGCGCCTCGCTGGGGCGGCTCACCGACCTGGTGGTGGCCACCGGCGAGCCCTACCCGCCGGTGGAGAGCCTGGTGGTCAAGGGGCCGCGCGGGCGGCTGCAGCTCCCCTGGTCCGCGGTGGAGCGGCTGGGGGTGGACGCGCTGGCGCTCCGGGCCGACGCCGCCGGCGTCGCCCCCCCCGACAGGCCGCCGGCCGACCGCATCCCGCTGGCCGAGGAGATCCTCGACAAGCAGATCGTCGACGTCCACGACGCCAAGCTGGTGCGCGTCAACGACCTCCACTTCCTGGAG
>Ga0209682_10000699_pt1 | contig 11344 bp, 7 predicted proteins | sample DOMMetBare2Fresh_2_FD_187471 | JGI IMG/M metagenome (GOLD analysis project Ga0209682, IMG submission 187471) | Wetland sediment microbial communities from St. Louis River estuary, USA, under dissolved organic matter induced mercury methylation -... | ecosystem: Environmental > Aquatic >...
GTGACCCTCCGCAGGAAACCACGGAGTCGTGGGTTCCACCGGGCGAGAGGGCATGACCCAAGGAGACGAAAGAACCATGAAGACTCTGCACAAGTCGTTGGTGTTTGGCCTGTTCGGTGTGTTGACCCTGGGGCTGGTGGCGAGCGTGGCGGCCGGTCCGGTGCGCGGCTGGGAGCTGCTCGGGACGCGGACGGTGAACGACCGGGCCGATCACGACTCCATCGCCGCCGGGGGGCAAGGGACCTTCCGCAGCATCAAGATCACGGTCCAGCGCCGCGCCGTGCAGTTCCGCGACGTGAAGATCCACTTCGCCAACGGCGACGTGCAGAACGTCGAGCTGCGGACGGTCATCCCCGCCGGGGGCGAATCGCGGGTCATCGACGTCGAAGGCACCGACCGGGTCATCCGCAGCATCGAGCTCTGGTACGACGCCCAGACCCGGGGGAAGCGGGCCGTCGTGAAAGTTTTCGGGAAAAACTGACCCCTCCCCGCCGGCTTCCCTCGGGGAGGGGAGCCGGGCGTCACCGGTCGATGAACGAGAAGACCGCCTCCCAGAACCGGGCGGCGGTCGCCGGTGATTCGCTGCGCGGCGCGTGGCCCGCCTCTTCGAGAACCACCAGCGAGGCTCCCCGCCGGCCGTAGTCGCGCACCAGGCCGTCGACTCCGTGCGGACCCACCACGATGTCCCCCGGGCCGAAGATCACCAGGCCCGGTACCCGGGCCACTCCGGGATCGAAGAACGGCAACCCATAGGCCGCCACCAGGAAGTTGGGGGTGGGGTAGAGGCCGCCCTGCGTCGCCGCCACGTAGGAGAAGACCTCGGGTGGCGCGCCGGTCATGAAGATGAACGCGCCCTCGCCGGGGACGAAGAAGTAGCCGTCCGGCGAGCTCTCCAGGAGAGCCACGAAGGCCGGATCGGTGAGCGGTCCACCGATCAGGGTGTCGTAGAGCATGGCCGCCATCACCACCGAGCGCACCTTGCCGGGGTTCGCCGCAAGCTGGGTGGCGATGGCGCCGCCGTAGCCCTCGCCGACCAGATCGACCCGGGGCACGAGGCGGAGGTGGCGGATGAAGTCGACCACCGCGCCCATGGCCGCGATCTGGGCCGGGAAGTCCGCGTCGGTGCCGTCGGCCGGCCTGGTGCTCGCGCCGGTGCCCAGATAGTCCACGGTGAAGGCGAACATCCCGCGGCGCGCCGCCTGGGCCGTCCCGTCGTAGCCCGCGACGGGGATGGCGAAGTGGTCGCCGACGAAGGCGCTGCCGGGCAGGAAGAGCACGGCCCGGTGCGGCAGGCGCAGCCAGGAGCGCGCGGTGAACGTTTCGGTCACCGCGATCTCGCCGCCGCCGGCGAGAGGTACGCGGTGCTCGCGGGTGAAGACCGGCTCCGGGGAGCCGGAGTGGGCCCGGGCCGGAACCGCCAGGGCTCCGAGCAGGACCAGGACCAGAGCTGCAACGGATGCTTTCATCGTTTCAACCTCCAGGGAAATAGATCGACAGGGGAGAGGCCTCCCCTTGCTGGAAGATGCGCCGAACCGGGGCGGAATCGGTCGTTCCCCCAACGATTCCCGGCCTTCTGGAGATCCCGCGCGCCGAACCGTGGCAGAATCAGTAGCACTTGCAGTCTTTGAAGTCTGTAGAAGCATCGGTTTCGAGGTGGGCAGAAGGAGAGGGACAGATGGACGCTGTGCCGCAGGACGGCATCACCCAACTCTTGCAGCGGTGGAGCCGGGGAGATCGCGCGGCGGCGGAGGAGATCCTGCCGCTCGTCTATGGCGAGCTGCGCCGGATCGCCGAGGGCCATTTCCGCAAGGAGCGTCCCGGCCACACGCTGCAGGCGACCGCCCTGGTCCACGAGGCCTGGATGCGTCTCGCCGAGGAGAGCGGGTTGCGCTGGCAGAGCCGGGTGCAGTTCTTCGGCCTGGTGGCGCATCTGATCCGGCGCATCCTGGTGGACCATGCGCGCCGGCAGAACCGCCTCAAGCGCGGCGGCGGCGCGCAACGGGTGAGTCTGGACGAGGCGATGGAGGTGGCCGCCGGCCGGCCGCCGGAGCTGGTGGCGCTGGACGATGCGCTGGAGCGTCTGGCCGAGGTCGATCCGCGCAAGGCCAAAGTGGTCGAGCTGCGCTTCTTCGCCGGGCTGACCGTGGAAGAGACCGCCGAGGTCCTGGGCGTCTCGGTGGAGACCGTGGGGCGCGAGTGGCGGCGGGCGCGGGCTTGGCTCTTCCAGGATCTCGAGCCGGGCGGAACCGGCGATGGACGCTGAGCTCTTTCGCCGCACCGACGAGCTTTTCGCCGCGGCGCTGGAGAGGCCGGCCGGGGACCGGGAGCGGTTCCTCGCCGAGGCCTGTGGTGAGGACGCCGCCTTGCGCGCCGCCGTCGAGCGCCTGCTCGCCGCGGATTCGCAGGCCGAGGCGTTCCTCGCGACGCCCGCGATGATCGAGATGGCCGAGCTCGGCGCCCGGGCCGCGGAGGAGGAAGACGCCGCCGCGGGCCTCCGGCTCGGTCCCTACACCCTGCTCCGCCGGCTGGGGCAGGGAGGGATGGGGACCGTCTATCTGGCGACCCGCGACGACGGCGTCTATGACCGCCAGGTGGCGGTCAAGCTCCTGCGCTGGACGTTCGACGACGGCGATCTGCGCCACCGCTTCCTGGCCGAACGGCAGATCCTGGCCCGGCTGGAGCACCCGCACATCGCCCGGCTCTACGACGGCGGCACGACCCCCGGCGGCCAGCCCTATCTGGTCCTGGAGCACGTCGAAGGGCTCGCGCTGGACGTTTATTGCGACACCCACCACCTGACCGTGGAGGCTCGCATCTCCCTCTTCCGGAAGGTCTGCTCGGCGGTCCAGCACGCCCATCGCAACCTCCTGGTGCACCGCGATCTCAAGCCTGCCAACGTGCTGGTGACGGCCGAAGGGGAGCCGAAGCTGCTCGATTTCGGGATCGCCAAGCAGCTCGCCTCCGATCTGGAGACCGACGCGGTGACGCGCACCGGCCTGCGGGTGATGACGCCGAGCTACGCGAGCCCGGAGCAGATGCGCGGCGAGGCGGTCACCACGGCGAGCGACGTCTATTCGCTGGGTGTCCTGCTCTACGAGCTGCTCACCGGGCGGAGCCCCTACCGGGCCGCCGGGGACACGGCTCCCTTCGCACTGGAGCGCGCCGTGCTGGAGGAGACCCCGGAAAAGCCGAGCGACGCCGCGGGCCGCGGTACCGCCGAGGAGGTCGAGGCCGCGGCGCGCGCCCGGGGGTGCCGGCCGGCCGAGCTGCGGCGCCGGCTGCGCGGCGATCTCGACAACATCCTGCTCATGGCCCTGCGCAAGGAGCCGGCGCGCCGCTACGGCTCGGCCGCGGAGCTGGAGGAGGACCTGGAGCGGTTCCTCCTCCAGCGGCCGGTGCGGGCGCGGCGCGACTCGGTGGGATACCGTGCCGGGCTCTTCGTCCGCCGCCACCGCTGGGCCGTGGCGGCGGGGGTGCTGGTGGCGCTTCTCACCACCGGCCTCGTCGCCGGCCTGATCGTCCAGAGCGTGCGGGCCGCCCGCGAAGGGGACAAGGCGCGGCGGGCGCTCGCCTTCCTGGTCGACGTCTTCAAGCAGTCCGATCCCTACCAGACCGGCGGCGAGCGGGTGGCTCCACAGCAGATCCTCGCCCAGGGCGCGGCGCGGGTGGAGCGGGAGTTGGCCGGCCAGCCGGAGGTGCAGGCGGCCCTGATGGACGCCATCGGCCAGGTCTACCTGGGGCTCGGCCTGCCCGGCCGCGCGGAGCCCCTTCTGGAAGGAGCCCTGGCGCGCCGCCGGGCCGCCGGCACCGATCCCCTGGAGGAGGCCGCCAGCGTGCAGAGCCTGGCCGACCTCCACCAGTACCGGTCCGTATTTCCCCGGGCCGCCGAGCTGTATGAAGAAGCGTTGCGGATCGAGCGTCGCCATCTGGGCGGGGACGACCCGGCCATGGCCGCGACGCTGACCCGCCTGGCCAAGGTGCGTGCGGAGATGCAGCGGTTCGACGAGGCGGAGTCCTTGCACCGGCAGGCTCTGGCGATCCACCGCCGCCGTGGCGTGGCGGGCGCGGCGGATGCCGCCAACGTGCTGGTGGACCTGGCCGATCTGGCCGTGCGGCGCGCCCGCTATGCCTCCGCCGAGACGCTCTTCACCGAGGCCCTGGCGATCCAGCGGCGCGTTCTGGGGCCGCGCCATCCGAGCGTCGCCAAGACCCTGGTGCGGTGGGCCTTCCTCTGGCAGGAAAAAGGGGAGCCCGCGCGCGGCGAGCCGCTGCTCCGCGAAGCCCTGGCGATCCAGCGGGCGAGCCTGGAGCCCGGCCATCCGGATCTGGTCGACACGCTCGACCGGCTGGGCGAAAATCAGTTCCATCAGGGGCATCTGGACGCCGCCGAAGAGCTCAACCGCGAGAGCCTGAAGCTGCTGCGGGCGCGCCTGGGCAACGGCCATGCGCGGGTGGCGGATGCCCTCAACAATCTCGGGTCCATCGTGTACGGCCTCTTGCGCTTCGACGAGGCGGGCCGCATCCATGAGGAAGCGCTGGCGATCCGCCTCCGCCTGTATGGCGAGCGGCACGCGGACGTGGCGGAGAGCCTCCTCCAGATCGGCCAGGTCCGCTTTCAGGAGAACCGGCTCGACGAGGCGGAGGCCGCCCTGCGCCGCTCCCTGTCGATCCTCACCGGGGTGCTGGGGAAGGACCACCCCTACAACGCCTATCCCCTCATCGAGCTCGGGCACGTCGCCAGGGTCCGCAAGCGTTGGAGTGAGGCCGAGCAGGACTACCGCCGGGCGCTCGAGATCCGCATCCGGTCCTTGCCGCCGGGCAACTTCGAGACCGCCCGGGCGCGCAGCCAGTTGGGCGAGGCTCTGGTGCGCCAGGGGAGATACGAAGAGGCCGAGCCCGAGCTGCGCGCCGCCTGGGAGGACATCCGCAAGCAGTTCGAGCTGCCCGACCGGCGCGTCGCGGACGTCCGGAGGCGCCTCGTCGACCTCTACCGTTCCTGGGGCAAGGAGGCCGAGGCGCGCAAGATCGAGGGGCGGTGAACCGGGCGGGGAAGGCGGTATGATCCCCTGGTGTCCACCGGAAGATTGCGTCGCACCGTCTCCCGCTTCAGAAACACCCTGGCCGGCGCCCTGATCGGCGCCGTGGCCCTCATCTGGGCCTTCTTCCTCGACAAGGACCTCTTCGACTATCTCGTCGGTGCCCTGAAGACGCTCGAGCGCCTCAAGGCCGACGAGCTCTTCATCGCGGGCGTGTCGGTCCTCGTCGGGCTGGTGGTGGACCTCTCCCTGATCCGCCGGGCGGAAGAACGCACCATCGAGCTGCAGGAGCAGCGCCTCCGTGTCCTGCGGGCCACCATGCGGACGGTGCAGGACATCGTGAACAATTTCTTGAACAGCCTCCTCTTCTTCCGTCTCGAAGCCGAGGAGAGGGGAGCGCTGAGCGAGACCTCGCTGCAATCGATGGACGCCCTCATCCAGGAGACCACGGCGAAGCTGACCGCCCTGGGCGATCTCGAAGAAACACCGGAAAAGCCCCTGGTGGACGATCTGATGGGGATCGACTACCGGCGGGAATGACATGCCCCTGCGCAGCTCGCTGATCGCCGGTCTCGCCGGCGCGTGTCTCTCCGCCGCCTGCACCCTCTGGAGCGCCGAGCCACCGGCGCCCCGCTCGGGCGGCCTGCCGGTCTTCTCCCTCGGTTTCGAAGCCAGGGTCGAAGGAGCGATGGATCTGGCGGTCGATGGCGAGGACCGTGTCTGGGTCCGCACGGAGGAGCCGGACGCCTTCGTCCGTCTGGACGCACGGGGAGCGGTCGCCGAGCGCATCCCCTTCACCTGGCCGGACGGTCTCAAGGGCTCGTGCGTCGGCCGGTGCCCGTTCGCGGTCACCAGCTCCGGCGGCTTCGTGGTGAGCCGGGCCCGGTTCGACCACGCCGGCCGGCTCCTCGTCCAGAGCGTCTTCAACCAGTCGTGGGACATGGCGGCCGGCCCCGGCGACACGGTGGTCCTTCTCGCCGACCTCGGTCTGGAGGTCTTCGACCGGCATGGAAAGAGCCTCCGCCGCTTCAGCGAGGCCGGGGTGGCGCCGGGGAGGATCCAGGACCCCAAGGCTCTCGCCGTCGACGCGCGGGGCCGTTCCATCGTCGCGGACGGGCTGCGGCTCCAGATCTTCAGCCGCCGGGGCCGGTTCCTCCGCGCCGCCGAGCTGCCGGCGGAGCTGCGGGGCGACATCACCTGGATCGAGGGCCTGACCGTGGGGGCGCACGGCATTGTCTTCGTCCGCCTGGTCAACCATCCGGTGCAGGTGGCGGTGTTCGACCGCGAGCTGCGCTATCTGGGAGCGCTTCCGTCCGACAAACCCTGGTATCCCGGAAGGCTCGTGGCGGACCGCCGGGGGCGCCTCTACAGTCTCTCCGGCGACCTGGTGCAGGAGGCACGGCCCGTCCACGGGAACGTGTGGGATGCCGAGCCGCTGACCCCTGCCGCATCGGCCACCGGCGCCTCGTCCTCGCTCTTCCCTGTCGTGGCCGCCCCGGAGACCGCCGTCCTGGCCGACCGCCCGGTCCTGCCGTACCGCCTCCATGCCGCGACGCGCAACGTGGCCGACCTCGCGGCCGATCCGCGCGTCCCCGGCCGCCTCTGGCTCGCCACCGAGGGCGGGCTGGTCCGCTACGATCCCGGGGCGGAGAGCTGGCGCCGCTGGAACGTCGCGGACGGCCTGCCGGAAGGCTGGATGCAGTCGGTCTACAGCGACGGCCGGCGCGTCTTCATCTTGCAGTCGGACGCCGCGGCGGTCTTCGACGTCGAGACCGAGCGCTTCCAGTCGCTGGCCTGGCGGGATGGAGACGGGGGAACGCACACCGGCGGCTTCCGCATCGCGCCCGACCCGGGCGATCCCGGGATCGTCTGGTGGTTTCTCGCCAACGGCGTCCTGCGCCACGAGCCGGCGGCGGATGCCTGGACGTTCTTCCCCGCCCCCGCGCCGGTGCGCGACGGCCTGGTGCTTCCTGATAGGGGGCCTGACAGGAGGACCGGCGCGGAGTCGCGGCTCGTCGTCTTGACCGAGACCGAGGTCTGGACGCTCCGGCCCCGCGAGGGTCAATGGCACCGCCTGTGTGATCTGGACGACTTCGACCGCGCCGCACCGGATCGCCGCTTCCCGGAGAGCAAGCTCATGCCCATGACCTTGAGCGCCTCTCCGGAAGGGCACCGCCTGTGGGTCGGAGAGTGGGCGGCAGCGCTCCTCTTCGAGGTCGATCCGGAGACCGGCAAGGTGACGCGGCCGGCCTGGAGCCGGGACCTCCGTTGCTCGACCATGCGGGTGGTCGTCTCCCTGGGCCACACGTTCGTCGCCGGATCGCGGTGCTTCCAGGAGATCGGCGGGGCGTGTGGCTGTGCCATGGACCCCGAGGAGTCCGGCGAGGTCCGCCGGGTGATCGCCGATCCGGTGCTGCCGGGCCTCCTCTGGGCGGCGACCAGCAAGGGGCTCGCCTCCCTCCACGTGGAGACCGGCTGGTTCGGCAAGCACCGGCCGTTGGAGCCCGAGCCGGACGGCGTCCGGGCGCCGCAGGTCCAGCTTTTCGAAGGGCGCCTGTGGGTCCCCTTCGCGAATTCGGGGCTGAGCGTGCTCGATCCCGCCTCGGGGCGTTGGCAGGTCTTTCCGGATCTCACCAACGCCGGGCCGATCACCCGTTCCGCCGCCAATGGCCTCCTGCTCGTCGCCGGCAACGGCCAGCTCGTCTGGTTCGATCCGAAGACGGCCGGGCGGGGATCGGCCCACGCCGGCTGGCGGAGCCTCTGGGGAAGCCTGAACGACGTCCACCATGACGAGCAGGGGCTCTGGGGCACCGGCTACCTCGAAGGAAAGGATGGCACCGGCTTCGGCCTCCTGCGCTCCGACGGGAGCCGGCAGATCTGGTTCGAAGGCTCGCGGTCTCCGCGCCGGTTTTTCGCGGACCCCTATCATCCCGGAGACTTCTGGATGATCTCGGGGACGAGCGAGCTCGTCCGCTTCCACGCCGCGACGGGGGCCTCCGAAGTCATCCAGCCAGCCTGGGGGCTTCACTTGAGCGAAGGCCGCTGGCTGTGGATCGATGGAAGGCCGAGGATGCGCCGGGACCTCGCAACCGGAGAGATGGTCGAGCTCGGCATCGTAGGAAAGATCTTTCCCGATCTCGAGAATCCGGACCGGGTCTGGAGCCTGGACGGCGAGCGTCTCGAGCTCTGCGATCTCGCGACCGGCGCGCTCCTCCTGGCGCTCGACGTCCCCGGCCAGCTTGCCGCCGACCCGATCGTCCTCGGCGACCGCCTCTGGCTCGCCACGGCCTCCGGCCTTCTCGAAGCACCGCTCGATACGCTGCGGCCCCCCGCGGCCACCGCTGGGGCGCCCCCGGCCCGGTGCAGGGAGTGGAGCGGGCTATGATGGCCTCGTGCCACCGCCCAGCTCGCTGACCGCCCGCGCCGCAGGCATCTTCCTGCTCGCCGCCTGCGCCCTGTGGAGCGCCGAGCCTCCGGTGCCCCGCGCGGGCGACCTGCCGCTCTTCCTCCTGGGCTTCGAAGCCCGGATCGAAGGGGCCGTGGCCCTGGCGGTCGATGGCGAGGATCGCGTCTGGGTCCAGACGCACGAGCCGGACGCCTTCGTCCGCCTGGATGAAAAAGGAGCGGTCGCCGAGCGCATCCCCTTCACCTGGCCGGCCGGCCTCCGCGGGTCGTGCCTGGGGACGTGCGCGTTCGCCATTGCGAGCTCCGGCGATTTCCTGGTGAGCCGGGCCCGCTTCGACCGCCGCGGCCGGCTCCTCGCCACCGACAGCTCCGGGCCGTCGTTGGACATGGCGGCCGGCCCCGGCGACACGGTGATCCACCTGACCGGCGACGGTCTGGAGGTCTGCGACCGGCGCGGGCGGAGCCTCCGCCGTTTCAGCGAAGCCGGTCTCGCGCCGGGCAAGCTCGACAAGCCCCTGGCGCTCGCCGTCGACGGGCGGGGCCGCATTCTCGTGGCGGACGGGCTCCGGCTGCAGCTTTTCAGCCGCCGGGGGCGGTTCCTCCGCGCCGTCGAGCTGCCCGCGGAGCTCCAGGGCGAGAGGACGTGGATCGAGGGCCTGACCCCGGCATCCCGTGGCATCCTCTACGTCCGCTTGGTCAATCACCCAATCCAGGTGGCGGTGCTCGACCGGAAGCTGCGCTATCTGGGAGCGCTTCGATTCGCCAGGGGCTGGTACCCCGGGGATGCGCTGGTGACGGACCGCCGTGGGCGCCTCTACAGCCTGTCCACCAGCCGGGTGCAGATGGCGTTGCCCCTCGGGCGGCGCCTTGCGGAGGCGCGGCCGCTGGCCGGCGCCGTGCCGCTGCCGCGCCTCCCGTCGAATCTCCGCCCTGCCGCGGCCGTCCCGGTGACCCCGGTCCTCACGGACCGCCCGGTCCTGCCGTACCGGCTCCATGCGGCGACGCGGAACGTGTTCGACCTCGCGGCCGACCCGGCCGTCCCCGGCCGTCTCTGGCTCGCCACCGAAGGGGGGCTGGTCCGCTACGACTCGGGGGCCGAGAGCTGGCGTCACTGGACCGTCGCGGACGGCCTGCCGGCGGGCGGGGTGCGGTCGGTGTACAGCGACGGCCGGCGCGTCTTCCTGCCCACGGCGGTCTTCGACGTCGAGACCGGGCGCTTCCAGTCTCTGGAGTGGCGGGACGGAGACGGCGGGACGCACACCGGCGGCTTCCGCATCGCGGCCGACCCGCGCGATCCCGGGATCGTCTGGTGGTTCCTCGGCGACGGAGTCCTGCGCCACGAGCCGGCGGCGGACGCCTGGACGTTCTTTCCCTTCCCCTCTCCCGGGCCCTGGCAAGTGCGCGACGGGCTCGTTCTGTCTGGATCTGGGGCCGGCGCGGAGCCCCGGCTCGCCGTCCTCACGGACACCGAGGTCTGGGAGCTCCGGCCTCGCGAGGGGCACTGGCGCCGCCTCTGCGATCTGGACGACCTCGACCGCGCCGCATCCGACCGCCGGTTCCCGGCCACCAGGCTCATGCCCACGACCTTGAGCGCCTCCCCGGAGGGGCACCGCCTGCGGATCGGCGAATGGACCACGGGCCTCCTCTTCGAGGTCGATCCGGAGACGGGCAAGGTGACGCGGCCCGCCTGGAGCGCCGGCAGGGCCGATCCCAGGGATACCGGCGACGTCCGCCGGGTGCTCACCGATCCCGCAACGCCGGGCCTCCTGTGGCTGGCCACCGGCAAGGGGCTCGCCTCCTTCCACGTGGAGAGCGGCCGGTACGGCCGCCACCATCCCTTGGCGCCGGAGCCGGACGGAGTCCGGGCGATGCGGATCGTTCCCGTGGAAGGACGCCTCTGGGTCCCCTTCGCGAATGCGGGCCTGAGCGTCCTCGATCCCGCCGTGGAGCGGTGGCGGGTCTTTCCGGATCTGCGCGACGTCCTGGTCCTCCGCCGCTCCGCCGCCAACGGCCTGCTCCTCGCCTATCGAAGCAACGAGCTGGTCTGGATCGATCCGCGGACGGCCGAGCGGGGCGCGGTCCTCGCCGGCTGGGAGAGCATCTGGTGGGGTCTCAACGACCTGCACCACGACGAGCAGGGGCTCTGGGGCACCGGCGACCTCAAAGGCAAGGACGGCACCGGCTTCGGCCTCCTGCGCTCCGACGGCAGCCGGCAGATCTGGATCGAAGGCTCGCGGTCACCCTCCCGGTTCGTCGCGGACCCCTACCATCCCGGGGACTTCTGGATGATCTCGGAGAAGAGCGAGCTCCTCCGCTTCCACGCCGGGACGGGGGCCTTCGAGGTCCTGCAACCGGCCTGGGGGCTGCAAACGAGCGGCGGCCGCTGGCTCTGGGTCGACGGACGGCCGAACACGCGCCGGGACCTCACGACCGGGGAGAGGACCGAGCTCGGGATCGAGGGGAAGATCTTCCCCGACCTCGAGAATCCGGACCGGGTCTGGAGCCTGAAGAAGAACCACCTCGAGCTCTGCGACCTCGTGACCGGCGCGCTCCTCCTGGCCCTCGACCTCCCCGGCCAGGAAGCCGCGGACCCGGTCCTCCTCAACGATCGCCTCTGGCTCGCCACGGCCTCCGGCCTCCTCGAAGCGCCGCTCGAAACCCTGCGGCCGCCCGCGGCCGCCGCGGGGGCGCCCCCGGCCCGGTGCAAGGAGTGGCGCGGTGGGCCGGGGGCGAGTGAGGAGTGAGGCGTTACACCAAGGGGCCTGCCACGGAACAAGTACGGCAACTGCGTGGCGAGCCGCACTCTACGCCGGGCATCAATGCCCGGGCTATCAGCAGCGCCGTCTGAAGACGGCTTCAAGCCCCGTTCACGGGGCGCCGTTGATAGCCCGGCGATTCATCGC
>Ga0209682_10000700_pt1 | contig 11323 bp, 11 predicted proteins | sample DOMMetBare2Fresh_2_FD_187471 | JGI IMG/M metagenome (GOLD analysis project Ga0209682, IMG submission 187471) | Wetland sediment microbial communities from St. Louis River estuary, USA, under dissolved organic matter induced mercury methylation -... | ecosystem: Environmental > Aquatic >...
GAAGGCAGCGGCCCCTTGTCGCAGGCCGTCGGCCTGTACAAGGAGGTGGCCGACTCGCGCGGGGGCAGCGGCTTCAGCTTCAGCGACATGGCCGCCAACCGTGCCGGCACACGCTTCGGCCAGAACCTGGTCGACAGCCTGGTGGACATCCTGGTCCGCAACCTGAACAACGGCTTCACCACGGTCGCCGGAGGCTCGTTCCGGTACGGTACCGAGATCCTCATCACGGCCATGGGGCCGGGCTCCGGTCCCTTCACCGGCGGTACGCGCGTGACTCTCCACGGCCAGGGCTTCGACTCGCCGGTGGCGCTCTCGCTCGGCGGTGTCGGGCAGCAGGTCGTGTCGGTGACCGGTACCGAGATCCAGTTCATCACCTCCGGCGTGACGGTGGCGTCCTGCCCGGCCACCGGCTTCATCCCGGCCAGCGGTGTGTCCGTCACGAACATCGAGACCGGCAAGACCGGGAGCGCGCCCGGCCTGACCTTCAACTACACCGTGCCGAAGCCGCTCATCTTCAGCGTCAACCCGACCTCGGGGAGCGTCGGCGCGAACTTGACCATCACCGGCTCGAACTTCCCCAACCCGTTGAGGGTGACGTTCGGCGGTGACACGACCACCGGCGCCTCGGCGTCCATCACCTCCAGCACCTCGACCACCATCGTCGTCAAGGTGCCTACGCCGCCACCGGGCTTCACCTTCAACACCCAGCCGTGCGACGGCAACGGCGACGGCAATCCCGGCGGCACGCAGAACGTGGCGACGCCGATCAGCGTGACGGTCACTGACCTCTCGGGGACCGGCTGCGCGACGACCCTCTCCAACGCCTTCACGCTCAATCCGCCGAACACCACCTGCACCGGCGACACCACGACGCCGCCGACGGCGGCGTGCGCCGACGGACTCGACAACGACGGTGACACCTTGATCGACTTCCCTGCCGATCCGGGTTGCTCCAGCGCTGCCGACACCACCGAGACGTAGGCGGACGGCTCATCCCGCCGAGCTCTTCAGGCCGGCGCCTTCGGGCGCCGGCCTTTTTCATTTCCGGGCGGCGCCTGGCACGCGCCCCCTTCCCTTTGCCGCCGATGCGGAATAAGATTCCCGAAGACCACGACTCCGCAAGGGAGCACGCCATGAGCCAACCCGCATTCGCAGCGCTCGCGCCACCGCCCTTCGAGCTCGTCCTGGACGATGGAGAGCCCTTGGAATCCGACGCCCATACGGTGGAGTTTCCCTTCCTGCGGCACCTGATCCAGCAATCCATGGCGGAGCAGGGCAGGACCGATTTCTTCTGCGGCGCCAACATCTTCGTCTACTACTCCGAGCAACAGGCCTGGGAGGTCGCGGAGGAGGAGAAGAAGGGGCTGGAGAAGCGGGCCTTCCGCGGGCCGGACGTCTTCTGGGTGGGGGGCATCGATCCGCACCGGAAACGCGAGGCGTGGATCGCCTGGGAAGAGGGCGGCCGGCTGCCGGACGTGATCGTCGAGATCCTGTCTCCCTCCACGGCGGGCAACGACCGGACCAAAAAGCGGGACCTCTACGCCCAGGTCTTCCACACCGCGGAGTACTTTTTGCACGATCTGGAGGCGCGGCGGTTGGAGGGTCTGCGTCTGGAGGGCCGGACCTACCGGCCGATTGAGCCCGCTGAGGACGGCCGGCTGTGGAGCCAGCAACTCGGGGCGTACCTCGGCCTCTGGCACGGTGAGGTGGAGAAGAGGGAGGGTGACTGGGTGCGGCTCTATCATCCCGACGGCAGCCTGGTGCCGACCGAGACCGAGGCCGAACGGGAGAAAGCCGAGGCCGAACGGGAGAAAGCCAAAGCGGCGGACGCGAGAGCCGAGGCCGAACGCGAGCGGGCCGAGGCCGAACGGGAGCGGGCTAGAGCGGCGGACGCGAGAGCCGAAGCCGAACGGGAGCGGGCCGAGGTGGCGGAGGCCGAGCTCGTCCGGCTGCGGGCCATGCTCGAAGAGCGCCGCTGAGGCCTCGGGTGGCGGGCCGGCAGCCGCCTCCCGGGGAATCCCCGGGAATGGACGGGCGCCCTCCCGGCTTCGTATACTGGTTCGCTATGAGACACGCCGTCCGCCTTCTGCTCCTGCTGCCTGTTCTCGCCGCCGTCGCACTGAGCTGCGACAAGGCCACCCCGACCGCGCCGAGTGGCTCGACGCTCGCGATCAGCGCCAGTCCCTCCAAGATCGGGCTGACCGGGACCTCCACGATCACCGTCATCGGGCGGCAGCCGAACGGCAGCGCGATGCGCGAAGGGACCGAGATCCGCCTGTCGGCGAGCATCGGGTCGATCGAGCCCCTGGTTTTGATGAACAACGACGGAGTCGCCACGGCGACGCTGCGCGGCGACGGCCGCAAGGGGGCCGCCACGGTGGCGGCACAGACCGGTACGGCGTCAGGGGGCGGGGGCGGTGCCGCCGGCACCGGCAGCTCCACCGGCTCGCTGAGCGTGTCGACGACGGTGCAGATCGGCGAGACGGACGACACGAAGCCGACGCTCATCGTCAGCGCGAGCCCTTCGACGGTTCCTGTCGGTGGCTCCTCCAGGATTACGATCATCGCGCGGAATTCTGACGGCAGCGCCGCCGCGGCTGGTCAGACCGTTATTCTGACCACGACATTTGGTACGTTGAACCCCTCGCGTCCGACGACCCAGAGCGACGGGACCGCGACCTCGACCCTGAACGTAGGGAATGAATCGGGCACCGCCAAGGTCACGGCGATTCTCGGAACGAGCGAGGCAGCGACCGTTGACGTGACGATCCGGGACGCGGCGACCGACATCGAGCTCCTGCCCGACGTGGTCAACCTTTCGCCCTCGGGGGGGAGCCTCACCTTCCAGGCCTTCGTGATCAACAGCCAGAACCAGCCCATCGCCGGCGCCGCGGTGAACTTCTCCTCGATCGGAACCCTCGAGGGAGGCAACGTGGCGTTCACCGACAGCACCGGCACGGCAACGAAGAAGATCACCTATACCCAGGATGATTTGCGGGGTCTGACCACGTTCAATGTCAAGGCCAGCACACCCGGCTCCACGGGCTCGTTGATCGACGACACCTCGAAGGTGAACGTCCAGTAGACGTGCTCCCCGGTTCTGGTTCGACGCGTCCCCGCACCCGGGCATCGGTTGCGGGGACGTGCTGCTATAATGCAGCCACTTTGGCGATCCTGACCGACGGTACCCGTCCCCCCACCTCGTCTTTTCCCTCCGGGATCGGAGCCCCGCGATGACGGACGGCGTCTTCCCTGACCGCCTGACCCAGCTCCGCGCCCGGTGGGAAGCCGATCCCGCGTCGCGGATTTTCCTCCAGCTCGCCGAGGAGTACCGCCACCTCGGGCGGGTCCAGGACGCCCTGGCGGTGCTCGACAAGGGGCTCGCCGAGCATCCCGGCTATCTGTCCGCCCTGGTGGCCAAGGGGCGTTGCCACCTCGAGCTGGCCGACGGCGAGTCGGCCCGTGCCGTGCTGGAGCGCGTGGTCAAACAGGACGCCACCCAGATGGTGGCCAACAAGCTGCTGGTCCGGGCGTTCCTGGAGACCGGCGATCCGGTGAAGGCGCGGGAGCGACTCGATCTCTACAGCCTGCTCAACGACAGCGATCCCGAGATCGAGGAGCTGCGCCGGCGGATCCGCCTGCTCGAGAAGCCCGCCCGGCCGGAAAGACCGAGCATGGACCCCGATCCGTTCGCGGTGGCGCCTCCGTCCGGCTCTCTCGACGTCTTCGACCTCAGCCGGCCGGTACCGCCGCAGGGCGGGGGCGACGACATCTTCGCCCTGGCTCCGCCGCCGGCCGCGCCGGCTCCCGTGGCGGCCGCACCGCCTCCCGCCGTGCCGGAGCCGCCTCCATCGATCCCGGTGGCGGCCGAAGAGGAGCCCACGGAGGAGCTGGACCTGATTTTCCCCGGGCTCGCCTCGCGCGACAGCCGGCGGCGCTACCTGGACGCCTTGGGGGCCGAGGGGCTGTTTGCCTTCGAGCCTGCCGCCTCCGCCGCGCCCGCTCCGGAACCGCTGCCCGAGCCCGCCTGGGAGCCCCCTCCGCCTGAGCCGGAGCCCGAGCCTGAAGAAGGCGCGTGGCTCGACGATGCGGCGGCGGCCGCGTCCGCGGCTCCTTCCGCGCCGGTCCTGGAGCCCCTCCTGCCCCCGATTTTTGCGCCGGAGCCTCCGCCGCGGCCGGTGGATCTCGATGCCACCACCGCCGACGAGCTGTGGGCCGAGGAGCCCGCTCCGGTCTTCGCCGCGGAGCCGGAGCCGCTATTCGCCCCCGAGCCGGAACCCGTGGCCCTGTACGCACCCGAGCCACCGGAACCCGAGCCCGTGGAGCTCTTCGTGCCCGAGCCGCCGGAACCGGAACCCGTCGTCCTGCCGGAACCGGAGCCCGAGCCTGAACCGGTGGCGGCGGCCGGGATGGGGCCGGAGGAGATCACCGAAACGGCCACGCTCGGGGAGCTCTACTTCCTCCAGGGGCACTATGCCGAGGCGGAGCGGATCTTCCGCGAGGTCCTGAGCCACGAGCCGGGCCATCCGGTGGCCCTCACCGGTCTCGAGCGGCTCGCGGCGCTGGGGCCGCAGCCCACGTCGCCGCAGCTCGATGCACGCCGGCTGCTCACCGGATACCGGCGCGACGCCTCGCGGCCGGCCGACGTCGAGATGCGGGCGCGCAAGACTTTCCTGTTGAGCCGCTATCTGGAACGTCTGCGGCAGGGGAGCCCTCACGATGTTTCTTGACCGGCTGAACCGGATCAGCAACCGCATCGGCGGTGCCGTCGCCTTGTCGCTGGTGGCCAAGGACGGCATCTCCGTCGAATCGGTGAGCAGCGATCCGGCGCTCGACCTGGAAGTCCTGGCCGCGGAGCTGATCGCCCAGACCCGGGCGATCTCGGAGAACCACCGCGAGCTCGAGGCGGGCGACGTGCAGCACCTCGCCGTGGCCACCGAACGGATGACCGTGATGGTAAGCTCCGTCGCCACGGACTATTATCTGCTTCTCGTTCTGGGACCCGAGGGCAACTACGGCCAGGCCCGGTTCGAGCTCCGGAGGGCGCGCCTGCTCCTGGAGAGAGATCTCTCCTGAGCCGCGGGAGCGGGGCCACGCCCCCGGCCTTGCAAAAAGGGGCTTTGTCTTGCTGACATTTGAACAGATCAAGGAGCTCATCGAGCTGGTCGCCACGCGCGGCCTCCAGGGACTGGAGGTCGAGCGCTCGGGCTTCCGCCTCAAAGTCGACGGCCAGTCCACGGCGCCGCAGGTGCTGTACGCCACCGCTCCGGCCGAGCCGTCCTACGCGCCGGCACCCGCCGCGGGGCCGGCTGCGCCGCCGCCTGCCGCGAGCCATCCGGCCGCACCGCCGGCAGCTTCCACGGCGCCCGCACCGGCGGGCCCCCCGGCGGGCTCGCATGTGATGACGTCCCCCATCGTCGGGACCTTCTACCGCGCCCCCTCGCCCGGTGCGCCGAACTTCGTCGAGGTCGGCTCGCGGGTGAAGAAGGGGCAGATGCTCTGCATCATCGAGGCGATGAAGCTGATGAACGAGATCGAGTCCGACGTGGACGGGGAGATCCTCGAAATCTATCCGCAGAATGCCCAGCCGGTGGAGTTCGGCGAGCCCTTGTTCGCCATCCGGGCTTCCTAGAGGGCGGGATGTTCAAGAAGATCCTGATCGCCAACCGGGGCGAGATCGCGCTCCGCATCATCCAGGCGTGCCGCGAGCTGGGCATCGCGACGGTGGCCGTGTTCAGCACGGCCGACCGCGACAGCCTGCACGTCACCTATGCGGACGAGGACGTCTGCATCGGGCCGCCTGCCTCGAAGGACAGCTACCTCAACATCTCGCGGATCATCGCCGCCGCGGAGATCACCGGCGCGGACGCCATCCATCCCGGCTATGGCTTCCTCTCCGAGAACGCCCACTTCGCCGAGGTGCTCCAGGAGTGCAAGCTCGGCTGGATCGGTCCGCGGCCCGAGGTGATCCGCCTCATGGGAGACAAGGCCAAGGCGCGCCAGACGGCCGCCGCGGCCGGCGTGCCGGTCCTCCCGGGGAGCAAGGAGCCGCTCGAAGGAGCCGAGCACGCGCGCCAGACCGCCGCCGAGATCGGCTATCCGGTCATCCTCAAGGCGTCGGCGGGCGGCGGCGGGCGCGGCATGCGCATCGTCTGGCACGAGGAGGAGATCGAAGGGCAGTTCTCCACCGCGAGCGAAGAGGCGCAGAGGGCGTTCGGCGACGGCTCGATCTACATGGAGAAGTACCTGGTCGAGCCGCGCCACATCGAGTTTCAGGTGTTCGGCGACAAGCACGGCCACGTGGTCCACATGGGCGAGCGCGAGTGCTCGATCCAGCGCCGCCACCAGAAGCTCATCGAAGAATCACCCTCGCCCGCGTTGACGCCCGAGCTGCGCGAGGAGATGGGCGCCGCCTCGGTGGCCCTGTGCAAGGCGGTGGGCTACGAGAACGCCGGCACCATCGAGTTCCTGCTCGACAGCGATGGCCGCTTCTACTTCATGGAGATGAACACCCGCATCCAGGTGGAGCATCCGGTGACCGAGATGGTCACCGGGGTCGACCTGGTGAAGCTCCAGCTCCAGGTGGCGATGGGGGAAAAGATGACGATCCGCAACGGCCTGAAGCCGCGCGGCCACGCCATCGAATGCCGCATCAACGCCGAGAATCCGGAGACCTTCGCGCCGAGCCCCGGGCCGCTCAAGACGTTCCATCTCCCCGGCGGTCCCGGCACGCGGGTGGACACGCACGGCTACGAGGACTACGTCATCCCGCCCCATTACGACTCGCTGGTGGCCAAGCTGATCGTGCACGACCGCAGCCGCCTCGAGGCGATCCAGCGGATGCGCCGGGCCCTCGACTTCTTCGTGGTCGAAGGGATCCACACGTCGATCCCCCTCCACCGGCGCATCCTGCGCGACGACGACTTCGTCGAGGGGAGGCTGTCGACGCGCTTCATGGAGCGCTTCTTTCAACGGCACCGCGAGGGCGGCGGCACGGGCCAATGACCGCGCGGGCGATACCGGCCCCGCCGACCGGGCGGATCTACGCCATCGCCGATGCCGAGGCGTTGGGGTCGACCTCGCTGCCGGAGGCGGTGGCCGCCCTGGCCGGCGCCGGCATCGGGTGGATTCAGGTGCGGGCCAAGCGCCTCTCGGGGCGCGACCTGTACCGCGCGGTCGAAGGGTGCTGCCGGGCGGTCGATGGGAGCGGTAGCGCGCTCTGGGTGGACGACCGGGCCGATCTCGCGGCGCTCTTCCCGGTAGCTGGCATCCACGTGGGGCAGACGGACCTGCCGCCCGCGGCGGTCCGGCCGGTGATCGGCGCGGAGCGGTGGATCGGCCTCTCGACCCACGACGAGGCGCAGTGCGCCGCCGCGGACGCCGATCCCGAGGTGGACGTGGTCGCCGTGGGGCCGGTTTTTCCCACCGCGAGCAAGGAGCGGCCGGCCCCGGTGGTGGGGCTCGGCTTCGTGCGCCGGGCGCGCGAGCTGACGGCCAAGCCGCTGGTCGCCATCGGTGGTATCGATGCCGGCAACCTGGCCGCGGTGCTCGCGGCGGGAGCGGACGCCGCGGTGGTCCTCGGCGCCGTCTGCCGGGGAAGCGGTGGCGGTGCCGCCATCGAGACGAAAGCCCGCCACCTGCTGGCGTCGGCAGGGTAGGATTGGTGCGGATCTACCTGACGGGTTTCATGGGATCTGGCAAGAGCACGGTGGGGCGGCTTCTCGCGGCGCGCTTGGGCGTTCCTTTCATCGATCTCGACCTGGAGATCGAGCGGCAGGCCGGGCTGCGGGTGCGGGAGATTTTCGAGCAGCACGGCGAGGCGGTGTTCCGGCGGATGGAACGGGAGGCCCTGGAGGCCACCCTCCAGCTCCCGGACGCGGTGATCGCCACAGGAGGCGGGACGGTCACCTTCGAGGCCAACGCCCGGTGGATCGGGGAGAATGGCTTCTCCGTCTGGCTGAACCCGGCGTTCGCGACGATCGCGGCCCGGGTCGGCGGCCGGGGGAAGGAGGACCGCCCGCTGTTTCAGGACGAAACGCAGGCCCTCGCCTTGTACCGGGAACGGCTCCCGGCCTACCGGCGGGCGGACCTGACCATCGACATGGCCCCCCGGGAGGGGCCGGAGGAGATCGCGGCGAGAATCTCACTGCGGCTCGGGGAACGACGGTGCGCTATCTGATTCTGTCGGACATGCACGCGAACTGGGACGCCTTCGAGGTCGTCCTGCGGAGAGCCCGGCGCAAGCGTTTCGACGCGGTGCTGGTCCTCGGCGATCTGGTCGGTTACGGAGCGGCCCCGAACCAGGTGGTGGAGGGGGTGCGCAGTCTCGGGCCGAAGCTCTACACGGTGCGGGGGAACCACGACAAGGTGGTGGCCGGGATCGACAACGGCGCCAACTTCAACCAGACCGCCCTGACCGCGGCGCAGTGGACCACCGGCCGCCTGACGCCGGGGAATCTCCGCTACGTCCGCAACCTGCCCCAGGGTCCTCTGAAGATCGAGGAAGGGATGGCGATCTGCCACGGCTCCCCCCTGGACGAGGACACCTACGTCTTCTCCGACGTGGACGCCTACGAGATCTTCACCCAGTTCCCCGTGCCGGTGGTCTTCTTCGGCCACACCCACATCCCCTCCCTCTTCTCGCTGGAAGGCCGGCGCCTCGGTGTCACGGCCCTGCGCGGCGAAAGCGGCACGATCCACCTGCACCCCGAGGGGCGCTACCTGATCAACCCCGGCTCGATCGGCCAGCCGCGCGACCGCGATCCGCGGGCCTCCTACATGGTCTACGACAGCCGCCGCCGCGTCGTGCGCTGGTACCGGATCCCTTATCCCATCGGCGAAGCCCAGCAACGCATCCGCAAGGCCGGGCTGCCCGGCTCGCTGGCGGACCGGCTGGCGGTGGGGACGTAGAGTTTCAGGAAAACCAAGGACCCAAAGGACTGCAAGGACGGCAAGGACAAACAGAACGAGAGAGCCCGGCCGGCCCGGGCGGTGCTCTCGTCGTTGTTGTTCTTGCAGTCCTTGATGTCCTTGCACTTCTTCCTAGACGTCCCCCAGCGCATCGCGCAGCCGCGCTTCGCGGAAGCGGAAGGTGAGCGCGATCAGCCCGCCGATCAGCACGACGTAGAAGCCGTACCAGACCAGCTTGATGAGCGGCTTGCGGGTGATGTCGACCGACAGCCGGGGGCTGCTGAGCTGGAGCTGGACCATGCCGTTCATCGGGACGATCCCCGCGACGGCGATCGTGCCGCCGGAGGCGAGGGGGACCATGGGGTTGCTCACGTCGCCGGTCGCCGGATTGAAGCCGTAGATGGGTTGCACCGTCTCGGACTTGCCGTTCTGCGTCACCGTGATGCGGGTGACGATGTTGACCGGCTTCCCGGCGGCCATGGCGGCCATGGCGTTGCCGCCCTCGGCCTGGAGCTCGAAGCTGTCGAAGCGGATCTCCCGGTCGCCGACCCGGTCCGCCGTTCCCTTGACCAGGGCGATCTGCCCTCCCTCGCCCGGATCGAGCTCGATGGGAGAGACGTAGAAGTCCTGGAGCAGGAAGTTGCGGATGTCCGGGTTGACCATCACCTGCTTGGTGCGGTCGTTCATGAACATCCGCGGCCGCACCAGGAACTCCTTGCCGCCGGCTTTCTGTACCAGGATCTCCATCCCTTCCTTCTCGCGTCCGATGCGGGGGATGAAGCGCTGGAAGGTGAGCGTCGCATCGCCCACCTGGCGGGGCTTGCCGAGCTCCAGCGTCACCTTGGTGCTCTCGTCGTAGCCCGAGGAGGCGATGATCCCCAGCAGGATGATGCCGACCCCCACGTGGGCCAGGTAGCCGCCGGCGCCGCGGAGACCGCCCGCCTGGTACTTGAGGATCGTCTTGTGGACGTTGGTGGAGACGGCGAGGCCGGCGAGGAAGATGAAGACCAGGTGGAGCGGATCGCGCACCGCCCAGACCGCCGCGGAGACCGTGAGCACCACGGCGAAGGCGAGCGGGCCGGCCATCTTGCGCACGATCTCGGCCGGCCTGTTCCCCTTCCAGGTGAGGTACGGCACGGCCGAGAGGAGGAGCGCGATGAGGATCGCGATCGGCAGGTTCACCCGGTTGTAGAACGACGGGCCGACCTGGCCGGGGTTCTCCATGAAGCGGGTGAGCAGCGGTGCCGACGTGCCGGCGGTGATCACCAGCGCGGAGATGAGGATCGTGATCGACGAGAGCACCAGGAACGTGCCGCGCGAGAAGAACGGATCCTCGTTCGCCGCGGTGGGCACCTCGCCCAGGCGGGTGACCAGGAGGAACAGGGAGAGCCCGGCGAAGAAGGCCATCAGGCCGATCAGCCAGCCGGAGATCCCCAGATCCACGAAGCTGTGCACCGAGAAGTCGGCGAGCACGCCCGAGCGGGTGAGGAAGGTGCCATAGAGCACCGCCATGTAGCCGAGCGTCGCCAGCACGTAGTTGATGCGGCGGAAGCGCCCCTTGGTGCGCTCCATGTAGAGCCCGTGGATCAGCACCGTGCCGAACAGCCAGGGAATGAACGAGGCGTTCTCCACCGGGTCCCAGCCCCAGTAGCCGCCCCAGCCGAGGGTCTCATAGGCCCAGTAGCCGCCGAGGAGGATCGCCGAGCCGAGCACCAGGAAGCCGCCGAGCGCCCAGGGGAAGGCGCGCGCCGCCCAGCCGTCGTACTTGCGCCGCCAGAGCGAGGCCATGGCGAAGGCGAAGGGGATGGCGCTCGCGGCATAGCCGATGAACATGATCGGCGGATGGATGGCCATCCAGTTGTCCTGGAGCAGCGGGTTCAGGCCCTGGCCGTCGGCCGGCGTCTCCTTGAGCATCAGGAACGGGTTCTCGCGCACCAGGATGAACAGGATGCCGAGGAGGGTCAGGGTGTAGATCCCCATCACCGCGGGCTCGTTCTTCCCCGCGGTGCGGCCGACCAGGAGTCCGAGGAGCGCGCCCCAGAACAGCCAGATCAGGAAGCTCCCCTTCTGGCCCGCCCAGAGCGCGGCGATCTGATAGTGGAGCGGCAGGTCGAGGCCCGAATACTGGAAGACGTACTCGACGCGGAAGTCCCGGATCGCCAGGAGGAGCACCAGGAGCAGGCCGCAGAGCACGATCGACATGGCGAAGAAGGCGTAGGCGCGCCGCGCGAACGGCAGCGACGCCGCGGCTCCCGCCGGGCTCAGGGACTGCGCATACCCCCAGAGCGCCATCAGCGAGAAGAAGAGGGCGCACCAGAGGGTGAGCGCTCCGGGGAGGTAGACCTGGGAGAGTGAATCCAACATCGGGAGCCCCCTGACTAACTGTAGGTTTTGACCTCGGCGCCTTGATACT
>Ga0209682_10000701_pt1 | contig 11319 bp, 10 predicted proteins | sample DOMMetBare2Fresh_2_FD_187471 | JGI IMG/M metagenome (GOLD analysis project Ga0209682, IMG submission 187471) | Wetland sediment microbial communities from St. Louis River estuary, USA, under dissolved organic matter induced mercury methylation -... | ecosystem: Environmental > Aquatic >...
CCCGGACCATGCAGGCCGACTCGTCGAAGACGATGACGCCGCCCGAGCCGGACATGGAGCCGGCCGCCTTGACGGCGTCGAACTCCATGGAGATGTCGACCTCGTGGGCCGCCAGCACCGGCGCGGAGGAGCCGCCGGGGATGACCGCCTTGAGCTTGCGGCCGCCCAGCACGCCGCCGGCGTCCTCCATGATGAGCTTCTTCAGGTTGTAGGCGACCGGCTTCTCGTAGACGCCCGGCTTGTTGACGTGGCCGGAGACCCCGAAGAGCCTGGTGCCGCCCGACTTGCCGACGCCCAGCGCCGCGAAGGCCTCGCCGCCGTGCTGCACGATCCAGGGGACGTTGGCGATGGTCTCGACGTTGTTGATGATGGTCGGCTTGCCCCACAGGCCGACGATGGCCGGGAAGGGGGGCTTGAGGCGCGGGTAGCCCTTCTTGCCCTCCAGCGACTCGAGCAGCGCCGACTCCTCGCCGCAGATGTAGGCGCCGGCGCCGCGGTGCACGTGGATGTCGAGGTCGAAGTCCTTCTTGCCCAGCAGCTTCGGCCCGATGATCCCGGCGGCGCGCGCCTCGGCGATGGCCGCCTCGAGGACGCGGGCCTGCTTGGCGAACTCGCCGCGGATGTAGACGTAGGCGAGGTGGATGTCGAGCGCGTAGCAGGTCAGCGCGATCCCCTCGATGAGCATGTGGGGGTCGAGCTCGATGATGTAGCGGTCCTTGAAGGTGCCCGGCTCCGACTCGTCGGCGTTGACCGTGAGGTAGCGCGGCCGCACGTCCTTGGGCAGGAAGGTCCACTTGAGGCCGGTGGCGAAGCCGGCGCCGCCGCGGCCGCGGAGGTTGGACTTCTTGACCTCGTCGACGATGACCGACGGCTCCTGGCCGAGGGCCTTGTCGAGGGCCGAGTAGCCGCCGTCGGCCCGGTAGCCCTCGAGCTTGGCGCTGCCGGGCTTGCCCCAGCGCGCGGAGAGGATCAGGGTATCGCTCACTTGAGCCCCTCCAGGATCTTGTCGACCTTGGCCTGGGTGCACTGCTCGACCATCTCCTCGTCCACCAGCATGGCCGGGGACGTGCCGCAGGAGCCGAGGCACTCCACCTCGCGCAGCGTGTAGCGGCCGTCAGGGGTGGTGACCCCGGTGCTGGTCGCCTTGGCGAGGTCGAGCTTCTTCTTCAGGTAGGCCCAGAGCTTGTCGCCGCCCGTGAGGGAGCAGGAGACGTTGGTGCAGACCTCCACGAGGTGCCGGCCGACCGGGTGGGTCTCCAGCATGACGTAGAAGGTCGCCACCTCCTCGGCCCGGGACGGGGAGGTCCCGAGCCGGTCGGCGGCCAGGAGCTGCACCGCCGGGGAGATGTAGCCGAAGAGCGCCTGACCCAGCCGCAACGCGGGGATCATGGCGGAGGCCTTCCGCTCGGGGGGGTACCGCTTCAGGATCTCGGCGAGCTCGCGGTCGAACTGCGCGACCTTCTCTCGCGGCAACCCTTCCACACCACCAGCCAGGTTGGTCATGGGAGTCCGAAAGTGGGTGACGAAATCGGTGCGAAGAGCGCCCGGAGGCTATTGAGGCGATGTGAGATTGTCAAGGAGATACGCCGCGATATACTCACAGCCACCCATGTCCGACGCCTCGGAGAAGCGGCAGGACCCACGCATTCCGCTCATCCTCCAGGTCCAGTATCCGGATCAGGCCGGGGCGCTGAAGGACACCACGGAGAACCTCTCCGCCGGTGGCCTCTTCCTGCGGACCGACCGCACCCTCGCGGTGGGCGATCGGCTGCCTCTCCAGATCGGCTTCCCCGGGCTCCTGCCGCCGCTCACCATCGAGGTCGAGGTGGTGCGGCAGCGGCGCGCCGACGAGTCCGGCCCGGCCGGGGTGGCGGTGCGGGTGCCGACCGACCGCGACGAGGACCGGCGCGCCCTGGCCCGCCTGGCCGCCACCCGCCCCGGGGGCGCCGCCCCGCCCCGCCCCTTCCGGATCCTGGTGGTGGAGGACAACGCGCTCCTGACCGAGATGCTCCGCCACGCGCTCGGCCGCATCGGCACCACCGACGGGCAGCCGCTCGACGTGGAGGCCCGCTTCGTGGTGGACGGCGAGGCGGCGCTGCGGGCCATCGCCGCCGAGCCGCCCGACCTGCTCATGACCGACCTCTTCATGCCGGTCATGGACGGCTTCGCGGTGCTGGAGCGGCTGCGGGCCAACCCGAGCACCCGCACGCTGCCGGTGCTGGTGGTGTCGAGCGGCGGCGAGCCGGCCAGGTCGCGGGCCCTGGCGCTCGGGGCCGACGTCTACCTCGGCAAGCCGGTGCCGTTCGCCGACCTCATCGCCACGCTGCGCCTGCTGCTGGTGCGGCGCTGAGCCGCCGGCGTCCGCTTCGAGCGGCCCCCAGCGAAAAGAAGAACGCCCGCCGCGCTCGGAGCGCAGCGGGCGTCGGTGAGCCGGGTGGCTCGGGGCTACGCCTTCTTGGCCTTCTTGTTGAAGGCGTCCTTGAGGGCCTTGGCCGGGGCGATCTTGACCACGGTCTTGGCCGGGATCTTGATCTGCTCGCCGGTGGCCGGGTTGCGGCCGATGCGGGCCTTGCGGTCGATCAGCTTCACCGCGCCGATGCCGCCCAGCGGGATCTTGCCCTCGGCCTTGAGGCGCTTGTGCACGACCTCCTCGACGGCCGCGAAGACCGCCTTGGCCTGCACCTTGGACACGTTGGCCGCCTCGGCGACCGCCTGGAAGAACTGGGCCTGCGTCATGTGGAGAACCCTCCTCAGCGCCGCGTTCGTGGGTGAGGCTGGCGGCGAATGCCAAGCGTGATATCGCCTTCGGATCCCCGAGTCAACTCCGCGATCTCAGGATCACGCTGGGAAACGGGCCTCCCGTGAGATCGCCGATCGGAAACCCCACGCCCCGGCGGGGCCGGGGGGCCCGCACTCGCGGTCAGAGGAGGGCCGCCACCACCTCGTAGGCGATGAGCAGGATGACGATGAGCTCGAGGAGCTCGCCGCGGGTGGTGTCGGCGGCGCCGCCGGTCAGATCGTTCACCTCGGCCACCAGCCGCTGCTTCCGGAGCACGGTGGCCTCCCAGGAGCCCAGCCGGAAGCGCTTCACCGCCGCCTGGTAGACCCGGGCCAGGTAGAAGTCGCCGACGATTTTCACCGCGTTTTCCAGGCGTTCCACCATCTCGGAGAGCTCCAGCAGCAGGGCCGAGGTGCGCCGCTGGAGCTTGCGGTACTTGCGGGTGAAGAGGTGGGTGAGCGGGCTGCCGCCGGCCTGGAGCTCGTCGTAGATGCGGTGCAGCTCGCGGTCGAGCAGGCCGTCGTAGTAGCGGAGCTCCAGGAGGTGGGCGGTGGCCAGCTCGAGCAGGTCCGGGACGTCCTCCAGGCCGGAGGGCTCGACCACCAGCGCCGAGTTCCAGTGGATGACGGCCAGGTCGGTCTCCAGGTAGCTGAACTGGTGCGACAACACGTCCTGGCGCTCCGCCTCCGAGAGGCGGACCGGGCTGGTCTCCCCCAGGAGCAGGGCCGCCACCGGCGCCTCGGCCAGGAGCCGCTCCGCGGTGACCGGCCCGCCCTCGAAGGCCCGCACGAAGACCACGTGGTAGGTCTCCATCCCCTCCCAGGCGTGCGGCCGCTCCAGCGCCGGGCGGAGCGCGTCGGCCACCTCGTGGGCCAGGGCGCGGGCCAGGGCGTCGAGCTCCGGCGTGGCCCGCTCCAGCAGCGCCTCGGCGAGCGGCACCAGCGCGCCGAGCGGCGTGCCCGGCTCCACCGCCACCCGCAGCCGGATGCTCGCCACGCCGTAGTCGAAGAGGTGGGCGCTCGCCTCGGCGCTGCGGGTGCGCCCCTGCAGCGCCACCTCGCGGCGGCCGAGCGAGATCTGGAGCGGCGGGCGCTGCAGCTCGAGCGCGGTGGCCGACTGGGCCGACTCGAGCTTGACGCGCGCCGACGGCCCGGTGGCCAGCGTCTCGGCGCGGCCGAGGTCCACCGCGTCGGCCACGTCGAAGAGCCGGTAGATCCAGATCTCGCCGTCGGCGATTCGCGGGCCGCCGGTGGTGCGCGGGCCCTCCGCGGCGGACGGGTCGCGGCGCAGGGGTGCGGCCTCGGCGGGCTTGGGCGGGCTCTCCATGCGCCCCGAGTCTAGCGCCGGCGCCGCGGCGCGGCGGGGAACGCCGGGTGCCTCCGCCGGCGCCGGCGGATCCCTCCGGTCCGGGACGGAGTCCCCGGGTCCACTCCGGGTCCGGGCCGCCCCGCCCGGGCTGGCTCATCCGGGCCCCGGATCCGACGATATCGGGTATGGTGTGCCGCTTGCCGCCGGACGTCCTCAACCCCCGCCGCGCACCCCGGGTCCCGCTCCGGTGCCGCGTCGAGGTGCGCGACCGCTTCGCCGCCTGGAGCGCCGAGACGGAGGACCTGAGCGCGCTCGGCTGCCAGCTCGTCACGCCGCGGCTGGTGGCGCCGGGGCGGACGCTCCAGCTCGACATCCGCTGCACGCCGCTCGGCCGCGACGTCCTGGCCGCCGGGCGGGTGGTCTGGAGCCGGCCGCGCTCGCCCGGGCGCATGGGGATCGAGTTCGAGGTGCCGCGCACCGACGTGGGCTGGTTCGACCAGCTCCTGCGCGCCAACCCGCTCCTGGCCCGCGCCGCCAGGCGCTCCCCGGTCCGGCTGCCGCGCGCCTCGCCGCTCTACCTGGGGCTGCCGCCGCGCAACGCCTTCGAGGCCTCGGCCGAGGAGGTGGCGGTGCTGGCGCGGGTCGGCGACGGCACCACCGTGGAGGCGCTCATCCTGGCGCTCGGCACCGCCTTCGAGCGGGTGCGCGGCACGCTCTTCTCGCTCCTGGCCCGGCGGCTGGTGGTGCTGGACGCCGCCGACGCGGTGCCGGCGGCGCGCTGGGCCAGCTGGCTCGCCACCGCCACCCGCGCCCTGGCCGCCCAGGGGATCGCCCTCCCCGCCCCCACCCCGGCCGGCCCCACCGGCGCCAAGGGGCGGGCCGCCGCCGCCCAGGCGCTCTACGACGAGGGGATCGCCCACCTGGCCGCCGGGCGCGTCGAGGTGGCGGTGGACCGGCTCCGCAGCGCCCAGGCCCTGGCGCCGCGCGACCCGCTCATCGCCGGGGCGCTCGGGCGGCTGGCCCCCGGCGCCGCCGCGTCGCGCCGGCCGGACGAGCGCGGCGAGCCCGGCGCGCTGCTCCGGCCGCGCGGGCGGATCTTCACCATCGACTGAGGGTGAAGGTCGGGGCCGCGCGGGCCGCGGGCCGCGGGCGGGGGGCGGGCGATCGGCCGGCCGCGCTACCCGCCCACCAGGCGGAGCGGCTGCGCCGCGGCGGCCGGGCGCCGGGGGAACTCGATGAGGTAGTCCCCGGAGAAGCAGGCGTCGCAGAAGGACTCGCGCCGCTCGCCGACGGCCTGGTAGAGCCCCTGCAGCGAGAGGTAGCCGAGGCTGTCGGCGGTGACGTAGCCGGCGATCTGCGCCACGTCGTGGGTCGAGGCGATGAGCTCCTGCCGGGTCGGCGTGTCGATGCCGTAGTAGCAGGGCCAGGTGGTGGGCGGCGACGAGATGCGCAGGTGGACCTCGGCCGCGCCGGCCGCCCGGATCATCTTGACGATCTTGCGGCTGGTGGTGCCGCGCACGATCGAGTCGTCCACCACCACCACCCGCTTGCCGCGCAGCACGTCCTTCAGGGCGTTCAGCTTGAGCTTCACGCCGAAGTGGCGGATCTGCTGCGAGGGCTCGATGAAGGTGCGCCCCACGTAGTGGCTGCGCACCAGCCCCATGACGAAGGGGATGCCGGACTGCTCGGCGTAGCCGATGGAGGCCGGCACGCCCGAGTCGGGCACCGGGATGACGATGTCGGCCGGCACCGGGTGCTCGATGGCGAGCTGGCGCCCGAAGGCGTGGCGCGACTGGTAGACCGACTTGCCGAAGAGCACCGAGTCGGGCCGGGCGAAGTAGATGTGCTCGAAGACGCAGCGGCCGAGCCGCGCGGGCTGCGGGGTGCCGGGGAAGAGCCGCTCGCTGCGCAGCCCCTGCTCGTCCACCACCACCAGCTCGCCCGGCTCCACCTCGCGGACGTACTCGGCCTCGATGAGGTCGAGCGCGGTGGTCTCGCTGGCGAGCACCCACTGGCCCTTCAGCCGACCGAGCACCAGCGGCCGGAAGCCGCGGGGGTCGCGCACGCCGACCATCGCCTTGGGGGAGAGGAAGAGCATCGAGTAGGCCCCGGCCACCCGGGCCAGCGCCTGGCGGATGGCGCCGGTGAGCTGCTCGGCCGAGTTGGGCGCGCCGGCCTGGGTGGCGCGCGCCAGCAGGTGGACCACCACCTCGGTGTCGGTGGAGGACGCGAAGATCGAGCCGGCCGCCTCCAGCTCCTCGCGGAGCTGGTCGGCGTTGACCAGGTTGCCGTTGTGGGCCACCGCCACCGCGCCGCCGGCGTACTGCACGGCGAAGGGCTGGGCGTTCTTGAGGTGCGAGGCCCCGGTGGTGGAGTAGCGGACGTGGCCGATGGCGGTGCCGCCCTTCAGCCGCCCGATGATCTCGGGGGTGAAGACGTCGGCCACCAGCCCCATGCCGTGGTGGACGTGGAGCGTGGCGCCGTCGGTGGAGACGATGCCGGCCGACTCCTGGCCGCGGTGCTGCAGGGCGTGGAGCCCCAGGTAGGTGAAGTTGGCCGCCTCCTCGAGGTGGCCCTGCGCCCAGATCCCGAAGACGCCGCACTCGTCCTTCAGCTTGTCTTCACCAGCGTCGAAGCCCATGAGGCGGCGGAGTATAACGGGGCGACCTCGAAAAGGAACCCCACCCTGAGACTCCTCCGCCCCATCGCCAAGCTCGCGGCCGCCCTGGCGATTCTGCTCGGCCTGCTCTCGCTCCCATGGCGGGGCGTGAGCGGTCCCTCCACGCCGGAGGTGGCCGGGGTGGCCGGGCGCGGCGCGCTCCAGGCCGGCGTGGCGGTGCGGCCGCTGGCGCTGCCGGCCCAGCCGGTGCTGGGCGGCTTCCCGCGCTTCAGCTGGCAGGCGACCGGCGTGGCCGACCCGGTGACGGCCCGGGCGCTGGTCCTCTCGGAGCCGGGCTGCGCCGTGGCGCTGGTCTCGGCGGAGCTGGTGCTGGTGCCGCGGGCGCTGGCCGAGGCGGTGCGGGCGCGGGTGGCCGACCTCGGGCTCGACGCCGTGGTGGTGGCCGCCACCCACACCCACGCCGGGCCGGGCGGCTACTGGGATTCGCTGGCCGGGCAGCTCGGCGCCACCGGGCCGTACGACCCGGAGGCCTTCGAGCGGCTGGTCGAGTCGATGGCCGGGGTCATCCGGCTGGCGGCGGCCGACCGCGGGCCGGCCACCGTCTCGGTGGCGCGTGGGCGGCTCGCGGAGGCGGTGGTGAACCGCGACGGCGGCGAGCCGGACGGGCGGCTCCTGGCGCTGCGGCTGGCCCGCCCCGACGGCAGGCCGGTGGCGGAGCTGGTGAGCTTCGCGGCCCACCCGACCATGCTGGGGAAGCGGAACACCGAGATCTCCGGCGACTGGGTGGGGCGGCTCCTGGCGAGGGGGGCGCGCGGCCCACGGCTCTTCTTCCAGGGGGCGGTGGGGGATCAGTCGGCGCGGCCGGTGGTGGGCCCGAGCCCGGGGCCGGAGCTGGAGTATGGCTCAGGGCCGGAGGTCCGGCAGCGGATGGAGGCGGAGGCGGCCGCAGTGGACGCGGCGCTGGAGCGGCTGCCAGGCTCGCCCGCGGCGGAGGCGCCGCCGCTCGCGGTCGCCACCGCCCGCTTCGGCATGCCGGCCGTCTCGCCCGGCGCGGTGCCGGCCCTCTTGCGCCCCGCGGCGGCCACGGTGGCGGGGGGGACCTTCTCCAAGGTGGCGACCGTGACGGCGCTGCGGCTCGGGCCGGCGCTCCTCCTCTTCATGGCGGCCGAGCCGGTGGAGGCGGTGGGGCGCGAGCTGCGCGCCGCGGCCGGGCCCGACGCCGAGCTCATCTCGCTGGCGGGGGACTACCTCGGCTACGTGGAGACCGAGGGCGGCTTCCGCGCCGGGACCGGGGAGGCGAAGCGCGCCTACTTCGGCCCCGGGCTGGCGGCGCTGCTCGGCCGCGGGGTGGCCGCGGCGGCGCGCGAGGTGGATCGGCTGGCGGGGGCGGCGGCGTCCGCACCGGGCAGCGCGACGCCCTGAGGCGTACCGGCTGGTCGCTGCGGCGCTTGCGCTACCTCAGCTTCTCCGGCAGCGCCTCGAACCCCTCGGCGTGGGCCACGCCCTCCATGATCCTGCGGAGCACCTCCGGCGGCGGGGCCAGGCGGCGGGTCTTCATGTCGAGCCAGCCGCCGTGGATGACCAGGCGCGCCGCCACCTTGCCGTCGGGCCGGGCGATCTGGTGGCCCACCTTGAAGCGGGTGCCGAGCGGCGAGAGGCCGAGCGAGGTGAAGTCCACCGTGACCTCCTCGCCCATGTGGCACTCGCGCAGGTAGTCGATCTCCTCGCGGATGAGCACCGGCCCCACCCCGTGCTCGCGGAAGTCCTTGAGCCCGAAGCCGTGCGAGGCGAGGTAGGCCATGCGGACCTCGATGGCGTACTCGCTGTAGCAGGTGTTGCGCAGGTGGCCGTTGGCGTCGCAGTCGGCCCAGCGGATGGTGAAGGGGCGGGTGAAGGGCTTCACGGCGGAACCTCCGGGCCGCGCGTGGCCGGGGCCTGCTGGGCGGCGGCGGTGGCGCGGGGATGTCTCTTAGCGCGCGGGGGCGGGGTCGCGCGAGGACCAGAAGAGGACGGCGCTGGTCACGGCCGAGACGGCGGCGGCGCTGCCGGCCAGCCAGGCGTTGCGCCGCTCGGCCCCGGCGTCGTCCTTGGCCCGCTGGTAGGCCGCGCGGGAGAGCGGCTCCAGGATGCCGTCGGCGCCGATCATGGCGTCGGCGCGGCGCCAGTCGCGCTGGGCCGAGCGCTCCTGTCGGACAGCGACGCCGGCCAGGACGGCCGCGAGGACGGCGGTGCCGAAGGCGGTGGGGCGCCGCCAGGCGGCCGGCGGGGGTGGTGGGTCGGCGAGGCCGCCGGCGGGCGACTGGGGGAGGACGGGGCGGAGGTCGGGGGCGGCGCTGGAGAGCGCCTGCGGGGTGGGCGTGGTGGCGGCAGTGGTGGCGACCGTGGGGGCGGGCCCGGTGGCGAATGCGGTAGCGGGCGCGACCGGCGGCGCGGGGCGGGGCGCGGGGAGCGCCCTGGCCCTGCCTTCGACGCCACGACCGGGGCGAGCGGACAGGGTGGGCAGCGGGGCTGGTGGGGCGGGGAGCGTGGTCGGCGCCGTGGGCAAGGGGACGGTCGGGGTCGCGTGCGGGGTCGGGGGAGGCGGCACGGGTGGAGGAGGGCTCGCGGCCGGGCCACGCGCGGTGGTGGTCGCTGCGGCGGTGGCGGTGGCGGTGGCGAGGGCCGGTTCGGGGGCGGCGGGCTGGCGGGGCGCGGTGAGCTTCGGCGGCGGTGGCGGTGGCATGGACGGCGCCGCGGACGGCGGCGGCGGCGCGACCTTGGCGGGACCAGCGACAGCTGGCGCGGGGGGCCTGGGCGGCGGCTGGGCCGGGCGGGCCGCGGCGACGGGGTCGTGGCCCCGCTCCAGCACGTCGCGCGACGGCTGGCCGGTCAGCAGGAAGGAGGCGAGCGCGCCCAGGCTCTGCGGGGGCACCGTGCCCGAGGCGATGCGCACGCTCCCCTCCCGGAGCAGCGCGCCGCGCCGCACGTCGTAGGTGGCCCCCACCAGGAACTGGGCCCCGCCCTCGGTGGCCCGGCTCACCGCGACCAGCCGATCGACCCCCAGCCAGGCGCCCGCGCGGATGAGCGCCGGGGCCCGGTCGACCGGAGGGAGCAGCATGCCCGGCCCGGCCGAGGGGCGCATCGCCTCGGCCAGGGCGAAGTCGAGCACCACCGAGCGGTCCTCGCCGGAGAGGTCCACCGCGAAGGACGGGATGCGCAGCGCCCCGGCGGCGCCGCCGACGCGGTAGGCGCCGGCCGGGAGGATCACCGTGGCCGGGGTGGGGCCGACGTCGCGGCCGCTCACGTAGATGGTGCCGGCCCGCCCCCGCGCCGTGACGGTGAGCCGCCGCTTCGGCATGGCCCGCACCTTCTGGCGCACCTCGTCGAAGCGGGCCCGGAACCCCGGGGCGTAGAGGGTCGGGTCGAGCTGGATCGACGAGTCGACCTTGAGGAGCGCCACCTGCGTGGCCTCCAGCTCGTCGAGCCGGTTCATCGAGAGGTAGACGTGGGAGAGGCGCGCCATGGCCCGGGTCCACTGGAACCAGACCGCCTCGCTTTCCGGCAGGTCCTCGAGATCGTCCACGATGGCCTGCAGGGTCCGCGCCGCGCTGTCGAGCTCGCCGTTCTGGTAGACGGCCAGCGCCCCGCCGAAGGCCCGGTCGAGCTCCTGGGCCGAGGCGCCGCCCGACCGGCCGGCCAGCCGGTCCCGCATCTCCGGCGCGCCGAGCACGCCCGCCGCCCGCTCGGTGGCCGCCGCGCGGAGCTGGTGCGCCAGCTCGGTCAGCTCGCCGTCCGCGGCGGGCGGATCGTGGACCGCCAGCACCGCCGTCCGATCGCCGGCAGGCGAGGCGGAGAGCAGGAGCGCGGCGAGGAGGGCGGTCACGTGGAGGCTCGGAGGTCGGGTCGCAGGGCGGTCGGTGGTCCGTGGCGCGTCCGGTGGTCGGCTTCAGGGGAGCGGCGTGGCGGCGTTGTTGGTGTTGCGGCGATCGTGGAAGGCCTTGGGCCAGGGCGCCGCGGCGTCGAGGGCCCCGTCGAGCAGCACTGCGTAGAGCGTGCCATCCGAGGAGGGGAAGTAGCCGATCGACCGGCCGGAGCCGGCCAGGGGCTGGAGGTTGCCGGGCTGCAGGGCGCCGGCGCTGGTGAGACGGGCGCTCCAGACTACCGAGCCGTCGGTGGAGCGGAGCGCGTGGAGCGTGCCGTCGAGCGAGGGGACGATGAGGTCGGCCTCGGCGCCGGTGAGCGCCAGGGCGGTCACGGCGTTGGCGCCCAGGCTCGGGGAGGTCCAGCGGTCGAGGCCGGTGGACGGGTCGATGCGGTGGACCAGGCCGGCGCCGTCACCGAGGACGATGCTGCCATCGGAGAGGATGATGGGGCCGGCGGGGCCGGGGGGGAGGGTGCGGAGGGTGCGGGTGGATGCCGCATCCGTCGTTGCGTTTACGTTTCCTGCTGTTGAGACCGTCCAGATGACAGAATTTGAGTCAACTGCCATTGACGCTTGGACAAGGCCTCCAGTTTCTGGCGGCGGCGGTGCAGTTAGCCATTGCAGCGAGAACTGTGACTCCAGCTCCTTGTACTTCAGTAGGTGTCCTTCCCTCCCGACGAAGATTGCGCCATTTCGATCCGCCACTGGCCC
>Ga0209682_10000702_pt1 | contig 11299 bp, 8 predicted proteins | sample DOMMetBare2Fresh_2_FD_187471 | JGI IMG/M metagenome (GOLD analysis project Ga0209682, IMG submission 187471) | Wetland sediment microbial communities from St. Louis River estuary, USA, under dissolved organic matter induced mercury methylation -... | ecosystem: Environmental > Aquatic >...
GGGCGCCCGGCGTCGTCCACCCGCTGCTGCCGCTCCTTCACGGTGCGGGTCTCGGACCAGGCCGCGGCCGGCGGGCGCTGGCGCAGCGCCGGTCCCCAGAGCGCGTGGACCGAGGCGCCCAGGCCGTCGTGGCTGGTGGAGGAGCGGAGGGCGAGCGTGGAGCCGAGGATGGACCAGGCGGCGGCGCAGCCGAGCCAGATGAAGCCGATGGCGAGCAGTCTTCGCATGCCGGGGCGGTCAGCACGGATCGTGCCGGGGGCCAGCCCCGCGCCAGCACAGGGGTTCCGGCGCGGCGTGTCCGGCTGGCCGCGGGGGCGCGTGGGCGGATGGACGCTCGCCGGCCTCCGGGCTCCGGGTCTCAGGTGGCACGCACCGTGCGTCGCGGCCCGCGGCCCGGGCTCCGTCGATCGGGTGCCCTGACGACGACCCGGCCCCGTGCGCCCGCCTGCCACAGGCTGTCGGCGTCGCGTTCCCTCGGGCAGAATGGCCTTCAGCGAGAGGGGGCACCATGGCGAGCCTGGCCGGCCCGAGGACCTGGTTTCTCTCCCCGGAGCGCGCCGATCCGGCCCTGCTGGCGGAGCAGGTGGCGAGCGCCGCCTGCAACCCGGTGGTCGACGCGCTCCTGAAGGACTGGCCCGGCGCGGTGGCGGTGCTGAACGGGCACCGCCAGATCGTGGCGCTCAACGACACCTACCTGGCCGCCATCGGCGTGTCCGACCCGGCCGCCGCGCTCGGGCTGCGGCCGGGCGAGGCCATCGGCTGCGACCGGGCCCGGGACCAGCCGGGCGGCTGCGGCACCGGCCGCTCCTGCCCCGGCTGCGGCGCCGCCATCTCCATCGTCTCGGCGCTGCGCCACGGCCGGCCCAGGGAGCTGGACTGCGTCCTCACCGTGACCCGCGGCGGGGAGCCGGTCGAGGTGGCCCTCCGGGTGCGCGCCTCGCCGCTCGACCTGCCGTCCGGCCGCCTGGTGGTGCTCTGCCTGGCCGACGTGAGCGCCGAGCGGCGGCGGCTCGCCCTGGGACGGGCCTTCCTGCACGACCTCGCCAACCTGTCGAGCGGCCTCTCGGGCACGGTGGCCTGGCTGCGGGAGGCGCCGCTGGCCGAGCTGCCGGGGGCCATCGTCGAGGTCGAGGCGCTGGCCGGGCGCATGGCGCGGGAGATCCAGCTCCAGCGCCTGCTCGACGCCGCCGAGGCCGGCACGCCGCGGCTGCAGGTGGAGCGGGTCGAGGTGGCGCTGCTGGCGGGCCAGCTCAAGGGGCTCTTCCTCCACCACCCGGCCGCCGCCGGGCGCCGCTTCCTGCTCGACGTGCCGGTGGACGGGCTGGCGCTGGAGACCGATCCGATCCTGCTGCACCGGGTCCTCTGCAACATGCTGGTCAACGCCTTCGAGGCCTCGGCGCCCGGGGATCCGGTGCGCTTCGCCGCCGAGCCGGTGGACGGCCAGGTGCTCTTCTCGGTCTGGAACGCCGGCACCATCCCGGAGCAGGCCGCGCGACGCATCTTCCAGCGCTACTTCTCCACCAGGGAGGGTGCCGGGCGCGGCCAGGGGACCTTCCTCATGAAGCTCTTCGGCGAGCGGACCCTGGGCGGCCGGGTGGCCTTCACCAGCCTGCCCGGCCGCGGCACCACCTTCACCCTCTCGCTGCCGCGGCGGCCGCCCCCGGGCGGGGCCGGCAGGCCAGGCCACCAGGGCGACGCCGAGGCCTGAGGGACGCGCCTAGGCGTTCGGCTCGACCCGCGTCCCCTTGGCGATGACCACGATGCCGCTCTCGGTGACGTGGAAGCGCTTCCGGTCGGCCTCGGCGTCGTAGCCGATCACCGTGTGGGCCGGGATGGCCACCTGCTTGTCGATGATGGCCCGGCGGATCTTGCAGTGGCGCCCGATGGAGACCTTCTCGAAGATGATGCAGTCCTCGATGGTCGAGTAGCTGTTGAAGCGCACCTTGGGCGAGACGATGCAGTGGTGGATGTGGCTGCCGGAGACGATGCAGCCCTCCGAGACCAGCGAGTCGGTGGCGTAGCCGACCCGCTTCTCCACCTCGTTGTTGAAGACGAACTTGGCCGGCGGCGCGTTGGCGTGGAGCGTGTAGATGGGCCAGCGCTCGTTGTAGAGCGAGAAGATGGGGTCCACGTCCACCAGGTCCATGTTGGCCTGGAAGTAGGCGTCCAGCGTCCCCACGTCGCGCCAGTAGCCCCGCTCCTTGACGCTCTGGCCGGGGACCTCGTTCTTGCTGAAGTCGTAGACGTAGACGTTCTTGCGGGTGTGCATCCCCGTCACGATCGACTTGCCGAAGTCGTGGGCGCTCTTGGCGTCGGAGGCGTCGTCGATGATCTCCTGCACCAGCTCGCCGGTGGTGAACAGGTAGTTCCCCATCGAGGCCAGGCAGCGGGTCGGATCGCCCGGGATGGTCTTGACGTTGGCCTTGGGCTTCTCCACGAAGCCGATCATCCGGTTGTCGGCGTCGACCTCGATGATGCCGAACTCGTGGGCCTCCTCGACCGGCACGGGGATGGCCGCCACGGTGAGATCGGCCTTCTTCTGCACGTGGAAGTCGAGCATGGGGCGCACGTCCATGCGGTAGACGTGGTCGGCGCCGAAGACGAAGGTGTAGTCCGGCTCCTCGTCGGTGATGATGTTGAGGTTCTGGTAGATGGCGTCGGCGGAGCCCTCGAACCACTTGGGGCCGTAGCGCATCTGGGCCGGCACCAGCTCGACGTACTCGTTCAGGAAGGCCGAGAGCCGCCAGGCCCGCTGCACGTGCGTGTTGAGCGACTCCGACTTGTACTGCACCAGCACCTTCATCTTGAGGATGCCGGAGTTGGCGAAGTTGGAGAGGACGAAGTCGATGATGCGGTAGCGGCCGCCGAAGGGGACGGCCGGCTTGGCCCGGTCCCTCGTGAGGGGATCGAGCCGCCGCCCCTCCCCGCCTGCCAGGATCATCGCCAGGAGCTTGGCCATGTGCGTCGTTCCCCTTTCCCACCGACTGTACGGCCGGCCCATGGCGCGGGCAAGGGAAGGGATGCCGCGGGCGCGGCGCGGCGCGGCTTCATCTCGTGGGTGGGGCGAGGCGCCCCCGGCAGCTCAACCGATTCGGAGCACGGGCCCGTGGGCCGCCTCGTGGGCCAGCAGCTTGCGCTTCACCTCCAGCCCGCCGGAGTAGCCGCCCAGCCGCCCCTGGGCCGCCACCACCCGGTGGCAGGGGATCAGGATCACCACCGGGTTCTTCCCGTTGGCGGCCCCCACGGCGCGGGCCGCGCCCGGCCGCCCCAGCGCCAGGGCCAGCTCGCCGTAGCTGCGCACCTCGCCGAAGGGGATCTCGAGGAGCGCCCGCCAGACGGTGCGCTGGAAGTCGCTCCCCTGGAGGTCGAGCGCCGGCAGGTGGGGCGGGGTGCCGGCGAAGTAGTCGGCCAGCGCCTTCTTGGCCGCCTCGAGGTGACCGCGCGCCAGGGTGGAGACGGCCGGCTGGACCGGCCCTCGCTCGCCGAAGGCGATGCCCATGACGCCCTGGTCGGTGGCCTCGATGGTGAGCCAGCCGACCGGCGAGCGGAAGCGGGCCCGCGCCGTCACCGCGGCCCCCCGGCCCGCGGCGGCGCGCCCGGCGGCGGCCCGCCGGCCCCGAAGCGGGCGCGGACCTCGGCGATCTCGCGGTTCACCGCCGCCAGGAGGTCGTGCTTCTCCCGGTAGGGCAGGAAGGCGCTCTTGAAGCCGGCCACCAGGAGCTCGCAGAGGTCGTCGAGGGTGAAGCCCATCTCGCGGTGGGCGATGAGGAGCTCCTTGGTCAGGCTGGTGTCGGTGATGAGCCGGTTGTCGGTGTTCAGGGTCACCCGGAGGCCGAAGTCGAAGTAGAACTTGAGCGGGTGGGCGCCGAAGCCGGTCACGCTCCCGGTCTGCACGTTGGAGGAGGGGCACATCTCCAGCGGGATGCGGTGGTCGTTCAGGTAGTTGAGGAGGTCGCCGTTCTCGCGCAGCCGGACCCCGTGGCCGATGCGGTGGGCGCCGCAGACGTGGACCGCCTGGGCGATCGACTCCGGCCCGAACGCCTCGCCGGCGTGGATGGTCAGGTTGACGTTGTTGTCGAGGATGAGCTGGAGGGCGTCGCGGTGGTGGCGCGGCGGGTTCCCCTCCTCGGCGCCGGCGAGGTCGAAGCCGACCACGCCCTTCCCCTTGTAGGCCACCGCCAGCTCGGCCAGCCGCACCGAGGTGTCCGGGTCCATGTGGCGGATGCCGCAGATGATGACGTGCGACTTGACCCCGGTCTTGCGCTTGGCGGCCCGCAGGCCGTCCAGCACCGCGTCCACGATGGCGGTCGGCTTCAGGCCGCGCCGGGTGTGGAGCACCGGCGCGTAGCGGACCTCCAGGTAGCGCACGTTCTCGGCGGCGCAGTCGAGGGCCAGCTCGTAGGCGGCGCGCTGCAGCGCCTCCTCGGTCTGCAGCACCTCGAGCGTCACGTCGAAGGCGGTGAGGTAGTCCTCCAGCGAGCCGCAGATCTCCCCCATGTGGATCGCCTTGGCGAGCCCCTCCGGCGTGTCGGCGGGGAGCCGCACCCCCTGGCGCTCGGCCAGGTCGAGGATGGTGGTGAGCCGGAGCGAGCCGTCGAGGTGGCAGTGGAGGTCGGTCTTGGGGAGCGCCTGGAGGAGCGCCTCGCTGACCGGTGGGGTGGCGGGGGGGGCGGTCGCGGCCATGCCGCATCTTACGCCTCCACCCCGGGGGCCAGGGGGTATGCTCCCGGGCCATGCGCCGCCTCGCCGCCTTCCTGCTCCGCTGGGCCCTCTCCGCGCTCACCCTCATGGCCGCGGTGGCCTTCGTCTCGGCCGGGAACCCTGCCAACACCTTCGGTCGCGCCGCCGTGGTCTCGGTGGTCCTCTCGGTCGCCTACTACGTGACCCTGGCGCGGTTCCTCTGGTTCCTCCTCCTGCCGTGGCTGCTCTACGTCGGCTTCTGGCTCGTCACCATCGTGGGCGCCTACGACGTCGGCTTCCTGGGCGCGCTGGTGGTGGCGGTGGCCTGCTCGGCCATCTCCTGGGGCGTGGAGAAGCTCCTCGGCGTGAAGACGTTCCGCAAGGACTGAGGCACCCAGCCTTCGCCCGGCCGGGTCCTTTCTCCCGCCACGCCCCATCTGGGACTTACTCCCCCGTACTGGCGAATGGGCCTCACCTGCGGTGGAGGATCCTGGACGCTCGGTCCGGGCTCCGGGCCGATTCGAGCCGGGGGGCGACCGCCGGAATGTCTCTGGATCCAGGGACATATTGGAGGCTCCGCCGAAGGCCTCCCGGCGCGCTCGGGGGGGCCAGGCCGGCTTCAGACCTGCCTCCAGAGCTACCACTTTGGGACTGGACTCTATCGGTCGACATCAGAGTCGTCGGGTTGTGTCAGTCCAGTGAAAGGATTACGGTTCATCTGGGTAGTTGGATCACCTCGAACCTTGCTTAAGGGACACACGAGTGAGTGAGATCCTCTCAGCGATCGAAGTCGTCGTCGCCGTGGTCGGCGGCTGGTGCTTCCTGTCGGTCCTGACGACGGCCGCGCTGCTCCCCGTATTCAGGGCCATGTCCCGGCTCCATGCGCTGGAGAAGCTCCAGGCGCAGAGCAGCGAGGACTGGTCGATGCGCTCCATGCGCACCCCGTAGTCGGGCGAAGCCGTCCGGCCGAGCGCCTCCTCCACCGCGGTCACCATGGTGCGGCAGCTCGCCGCACCGGTCACGCCACGCAGGCTTCAGGGGTGCTGCGACGCCCAGGCGGCGTCGCCGCTCCAGGCCTGCGAGAGCCACTCGAGGAGCGGCACGCCCTGGGTGAAGCCGGCCGGCCCGCCCAGCATGGTGTGGCCGGTGCCGGGCACGACGAAGCTGCGCGCCCGCGGCAGCGGGGCCAGCACCTCGGCCAGCATGCGGTCCTGGGCGGCCTGGAAGCTGGCACCGTCCAGGCCGAAGTACCACGAGATGACGCCATCCTGGGTGGAGGAGAGGAGCGCCAGGCGGTCGGCCGGGTAGCGGCCGGCCAGCACCGAGAGGAGCGGCGCGAAGCCGCTGCGGCACGGCTCGCCGCAGAGCGGGTCGAGGAAGGCGTCGGTCCCCCAGGCCGCGCGCCAGGCCGGGAGGAGCGCGGGCGAGGTGTCGGCGGCGAGGAGCGGCGGTCCGGAGTCGTCCAGCAGCAGGGCCTCGGCGGCCGGCCAGGCCCGGCGGGCGGCGTCGTAGTTCACCAGCGCGCCGAAGCCGCCGGCGGAGCTGCCGGAGACCACCAGCCTGCGCGGCGCCGGGAAGGTGGCGGCCAGCCGCCTGAGGTACGCCGCCACGTTGGCGCGGCCGACGTGGTGCCAGGCGACCGGGGCGCTCCCGTAGCTCGCCACCCGGTCGCCGGCGTGGACGTCGCCGGTGCAGTAGGGGACGTAGACCAGCGTCGCCTCGCGGAACGGGTTGCCGCCGAGGTCGCGGTCCAGGATGGAGCCGGGCAGCTCGGCCTCGAGCGCCTCGAACTGGGCCCGGCCGAACGGCCCGGTGGTGGCGGTCTGGAGGAAGAGGCAGGTGAGCGCGTCCCAGCAGGCCCCGCCGCCGTTCAGGTAGAGGACCAGGTCCTCGCTCGTCCCCCGGCTCACGCCGATGCCGGTCGGCGTGCCGTCCTGGCAGGCGCTGTCGGGGAAGTCGACCCAGGTCCAGGTGCCGGTGGCGAGGCCCGTGATGGGCCGGGGCGGGCCTCCCGGGCCGGCCCCCGCGCCGTCCCCGCAGGCCGCCAGGAGCTGTCCGGCGGCGAGGAGCGCGAGGAGGAGGGCGAGGGGGCGGCGGAGCGGCACTGGAGTCTCCCGGGCCCGGAGGAGTCGTCCGGGCCCGGGAGGAATCTACCGCGCGGCGGCGGTCACGGGGGCGAGCAGATGGCCGACTCACCCGGCGCGCACTTCAGCGACGGGTTGCAGAACCCCGAGGCGCAGTCGCGGCCGAAGGAGGTCGCGCTGCAGGTCGCCCCGTCGGCCAGGAGCTCCTTGCAGTTGGGGGTGGCGGCCAGCGCGTCGCAGTAGGAGGCGATGCAGACCGGGTAGACGTCGCAGGGCTCGTTGAGCTTCGGCCAGGAGACGCACTTCGAGGTCCCCGAGTCGCAGCGGTAGCCGTAGCCGCACTGCTCCGGGTCGCCCGCGCTGGCGGGTGGCGTGCAGGTGGCGCCCAGGGCCAGCGGGGCCTGGCAGGTGGCGGGCGAGCCGGCGCAGACCAGGCCGCCGGCGCACTGGCCGTCGGAGGCGTCGCAGGACGCGCCGAGGGCCAGCGGCGCCTTGCAGACCCGCGTGGCGCCGGTGAAGTCGCACCAGAGCCCGTCGCGGCAGGGGCAGGGGCTCTCGGCGGCGGTGGACTCGGTGGTGCAGACCGGAGTGCCGAGAGGCGGCGCGTAGCAGCTCTGCCCGGGGGCGCACATCTCCGAGACGGTGCAGGGCTGCCCCAGCGCGACGAAGGGCCGGCAGGTGTCGGGGCAGGTGCCAGCGGCGAGGTCCCAGCCGCAGTAGCCGGTGGCGCAGGCGTCGGAGGAGTAGCAGGTGCCGCCGGTGGCCACCGTGCCGACGATGGCCGCGTCGCAGGCGGCCGGCGCGCTGCTGCCGCCGCCGCCGAAGACGGCCTCGCAGCCGAGCGCGTCGATCGCGGCCTGGCAGGCGGCGCCCTGGCCCGCGTTCCAGGTGATCTGGCCGAGGTCGATCTGCTTCTGGGCGGCGGAGCAGAAGGACTGCTCGCCCCCCAGGATCCAGGCCACGTAGTCCGGGTTGGCGTGGAAGCAGGTGGTCATGAGGCCGACCTGCTTGTTGAAGAAGCTGGAGCAGAGGGTGGCGAAGCTCCCGCCCCCGCCGGTGCTGATGGTGTAGGTGGCGGTGGCGACGGCGCTGGGCGCGTAGCCGGTGGCGGTGGCGATGGCCTTGAGCGTCCGGCTGGTGGGGACCGCCACCGGGGCCGTGTAGAGGGTCGAGGCCGCGGTCGGCGTGGTGCCGTCCACGGTGTAGTGGATGGCGGCGCCGGCGGTGGTGGAGGCGATGGTCACGTTCTGGGCCGCGGTGTAGCTCCCGGCGGCCGGCGTGAAGGTCGGGGTGGCGGCCTGGGGCAGGTTGATGGTGAAGGTGGCGCTGGCCACGGTGCTGGCCGAGTGGCCGCCGCCCGCGGCGATGGCCTTGAGCGTCAGGCTGGCGCCGACCGGGACCGGCCCGGCGTAGAGCGTGGAGGCGGTGGTCGGGGTGCTCCCGTCGGTCGTGTAGTAGATGCTGGCGCCGCTGGTGGTGGTGGCGATGACCACCGACTGGGCCGCCGTGAAGGTGCCGCCGTCGGGGCTGAAGGTGGGGGCCGCGGCCGGCGTGGCGACCGGGTCGATGACGTAGGTCGCCGTGGCGACCGTGCTGTCCAGGAAGCCGCCGGCCACCGCCATGGCCTTCACGGTGGTGGTGGCCGCGGTGGCGCCGAGCGGCAGGACGATGGGCGTGGTGTAGGTGGTGGAGCCCACGGTGGGCGTGGTGCCGTCGGTGGTGTAGTGGATGGCCGCGCCCGGCGTGACGCAAGCCAGCGCCACGCTCTGCGCCGTGGCGTAGGTCCCGGCCGAGGGCGAGAAGGTGGGCGCCCCGGCCTGGAGCGTGTAGGTCGCGCTGGCCACCGCGCTCTCGGTCATGCCGGCGGCGGTGGCGATGGCCTTCACGTTGGTGGTGGTGGTGATGGAGAGCGGGGTCGAGTAGGTGGTGGAGCTGGCCGTGGGCGTCGAGCCGTCGACCGTGTAGTGGATGGCCGCGCCGGCGGTGGCGCTGGCGATGGCCACGGTCTGGGTGGTGGCGTAGGTGCCGCCGCCGGGCGAGAAGGTGGGCGTGGCCACGGTGGCCGGCCCGCCGCCGCCACCGCCGCCGCCGCAGGCCGCGAGCGTGAGCGCGGCGAACACGAGGAGCTTCCGCATGGGATCCTCCCGAGGTTTCGATTGGAGCGTGGGTGAGACCTCTGCAGTCTGGGCGCGCCCCGCGGGCGCGGCTGCGGGAAGGATGAGGGCACCCCAAGCGGTCTGGCCCGAGGGCGGCGGGCGCGTCAGGGCGCTGCACCCTTAAAGCGGAGCCCCGGCCGGGCCGGGCTGGCTTGGGCCAGGCCGCGCCTACCGCGCCAGGCGGAGGAACCGCGCCAGCACCCGCTTCTCGCCCGCCTCGTAGAAGCGGACGGTCACCTTGGCGTCGCGGCCCGCGCCGTCGCAGGCCACCACCAGCCCCTCGCCGAGCGCGTCGTGGACCACCGTGGCGCCGCGGGCCAGGGGGTGCCCGGCCTCGGGGCGCTGGTCGAACTCGTAGTCCACCGTCGGCTCGCGCGGCCCCGGCCGAGCGGCGGCGCCCGGCCCCGGCCGCCCGGCCCCGCCATGCGCGGCGCGGGGCGCGGCCCGGGGCGAGAGCGGCGGCGGCGGGCGCGGCTCCAAGGGCGCCTCGAAGCCGGCCTCGCCGTCCACCTCGATGTGCGGGTCGCCCGGCAGCGAGCCGGGGTGGCGGCGCACCACCGGGCCGCGGGGCTGGGCGGCGCCGACCTGGTGGGCCTTCAGCCCGAACAGCTCCGGCGGGAGGTCGGCCAGGAAGCGCGAGGGCTCGCAGCCGCGCCAGGTCGGCCCGCTCTCGCCGTAGCTCATGCGCCGCCGGGCGAGGGAGAGCGTGAGCCGCTGCTTGGCGCGGGTCATGCCGACGTAGCAGAGCCGCCGCTCCTCGTCCTCGGCGGCGGCCCGCTCGGCCGGCGACTTGTCGTCCCAGGGGCGCTCCAGCGGCAGGGTGCCGTCCTCCATGCCGGCCAGCACCACCGCGGTGAACTCGAGCCCCTTGGCGGCGTGGAGCGTCATGAGCGCCACCCGCCCCTCCGGCGTCTCGCCGTCGGCCTCGCCGAGCAGCGCGATCCGCTCGAGGAACATCGCCAGCGGCGGGGGCGGCACCGGCTCGTCGGGGTCCTGCGGGCGGGGCGCCTCGGCGAGCTCGTCGTCGAACTCCTTGGCCGCGGCCACCAGCTCCACCAGGTTCTCCGCCCGCTCGGCCGACTCGTCGGTCCGCTCGGCCTCGAGGCGCGTCAGGAGCCCGGAGCGGGTGAGCGCGAGCTGCACCGCCGCCCCGGCGTCGAGGGCCGGCGTCTCGGCCGCGAGGCCGGCCAGCACCTCGTGGAGCTCGCCGAGCGCCCGGCGGGCCTGCGGCTTCAGCCCCTCCACCGCGTCCCGATCCGCGATGGTGTCGTAGAGCGAGAGGCCGCGCGCCGCGGCGTGGGCCCGCAGGCGCTCCACCGTCTTCTCGCCGATGCCCCGCGGCGGCCGGTTGACGATCCGCTCGAGGTCGAGGTCGCTGCTCGGCGAGAGGGCCAGGCGCAGGTAGGCGGCGGCGTCCTTCACCTCGGCCCGGTCGTAGAAGCTGGTGCCGCGCACGATGACGTAGGGGACCCGGGCGGCCCGCAGCGCCGCCTCGATGGGGCGGCTCTGGGCGTTGGTCCGGTAGAGGACGGCGATCTCCTCGCCCCGGGTGCCGCGGGCCTGCTCGGCCAGCACGGCGCGGGCCACCCGCTCCGCCTCGTCGTGCTCGTCCTGACCGACCAGCAGCGCCAGCGGATCGCCCGGCCCGGCCTCGGTCCAGAGCCGCTTCTCGCGCCGCACCCGGGCCCGCGAGATGACGGCGTGGGCCGCGTCGAGCACGTTCCGGGTGGAGCGGTAGTTCCGCTCCAGCTTGACCACCTTGCAGCCCGGGTAGTCGTCGTCGAAGTGGAGGATGTTGCGGACGTCGGCGCCGCGCCAGCGGTAGATGGCCTGGTCGTCGTCGCCCACCACGCAGACGTTCCGGCGCGGCCCGACGAGGAGCTGGAGCAGCCGGTACTGCACCGGGTTGGTGTCCTGGAACTCGTCCACCAGGAGGTGGCGGAAGCGGCCGGCCCAGCGGGCGCGCAGCCCCTCGTTCTCCTCCAGCAGCCGCACCGGCCGCACCAGCAGGTCGCCGAAGTCCACCGCGCCGGCGCGGGCCAGCGCCTTCTCGTACTTGACGTAGAGGTCGCGGGCCACCGTGCCCTTCAGGTCGTAGTCCGGCAGCTTCACGTCGGCCGGCCGCAGGGCGTCGTTCTTCCAGCGGTCGATGCGCCAGAGGACGTCGCGGGGGGTGAGCGGCTCCCCGTCCTCCAGCCGCGCCTCGGCGAAGAGCCGCTTCATGAGCCGCAGGGCGTCGTCGGTGTCGTAGATGTTGAAGGAGGGCGGCAGCCCGGCCGCCGCCGCCTCGCGCCGCAGGAAGCGGGCGCCGAAGGCGTGGAAGGTCTGGACCCAGAGCTCGTGGGCGGCGAGACCCAGCAGCCGCTCGAGCCGCTCCTT
>Ga0209682_10000703_pt1 | contig 11286 bp, 6 predicted proteins | sample DOMMetBare2Fresh_2_FD_187471 | JGI IMG/M metagenome (GOLD analysis project Ga0209682, IMG submission 187471) | Wetland sediment microbial communities from St. Louis River estuary, USA, under dissolved organic matter induced mercury methylation -... | ecosystem: Environmental > Aquatic >...
CCTATAGAGCTCGCCGGGAAGGTCCGAAATCTCCTCGGGCCCCACGACGGTCTCCTTGTTCTCGACGACATCATAGATCACTCTGTTGTGGAGCGACTTTTGCCGGGCGGAGGATGGAACGTGCTGGTCACCACCCGGGTCCGGGGGCTTCTTCCTGGCGCCTTTGAAGTGGACCTCCAGCCGCTGGAGACAGAGGACGCGCTACGACTCCTTTCCCGAATCGCCTGGAACACCGAGGAGCCCCCCGAAACCGAGCGGGCCGCATCGGAGCGTCTTGTGGAGCGGCTCGGCCGTCTCCCTCTCGCGATCGAGCTCGCTGGAGGCACGCTCCGCGACCTTGTTCCGGCGGAGGAGTACCTGGAGAGTCTCGATCTGGATGAGGGCGTCGCGGCTTCGGATCAAGCCAAGGTGGAGGCCACCCTCCTCCGTACCCTGGCGGACCTCGACGAAGCTGACGAGAGGGCGTTTCTGGCTCTCGGAATTCTGCCCGGCGTAGGGGCTCCGGCGGAGGTTGTGGCGGGTACCCTTGGTGAGCCCAAACCCAGAGTCACCCGGCGTCTGGACCGCCTCGTCCGCTACAGCCTCGCCATGTGGTCGCCAGAGACCGGCCGCTACGGCCTCCACCCCTTCCTGCGCCGGTCGGCCAAGGCCCACGTCCGCAGCCAATCGAAGGCCTGGAACGAGCTCCATGCGGGTGCCGCCGGCGCCATTGAGGAGCTCGCGCAATGGGTCCGGGAACCCACTCATGCTGAGCTCGTCCGGGATCGGTGGGGCCGCTACCGGGATTTCTTCGAATCCCTCAACCCTTCGCCCTGGCGCGCTGGCGCGCCGGGCCGGGCCCACATCGAGCGTGCCTCTCATCTCCTGGCCGACCTCCTACCAGGGGGTCCATCCCTGCTCCCCCCGCAGCGTTCCGGCCAAATTCTGGAAGGCGGGGATTGGTCAGACGATCCTCCCAAGCCTAGTCCTTCCTTAGACATCCCAGAGCCGGTGTCGGAGCCACCGGAATCTCCACCGCTGTCGCGGCAGCAAGCTGATCGCTTCAAGGAGGAAGGGGATTCCCTGTTGCGGCAAGGGGCTCTCGATCGGGCCACACGTCGTTACGACAAGGCTCTTGCGCTCTATCAGAATCTGGGAGACCTCCTCGGTCAAGCCGGCGTGCTGCGCGCCCGAGGAGACCTGCAGCTCCGGCGCTCGGATCTTGACGGGGCCGCCCAAGACTATGACCAGGCACTTGCTATTTTCCAGACGCTCGGTGACCGATTGGGCCAAGCCGCCGTTTTCGTGGCGCGGGGTGATCTAAACCGGCTCCGCGCGGACAACATCCCAGCGGGTCACGACTATGCTCAAGCATTGGCGCTTTATGATGCCGCGGGTTCCCTTCTTGGAAAGGCGAATGCCCTCAAGGCTCGGGGGGACCTCCATCAAGCGCTTTCTGACGCTTCGGCGGCGGGCCGCGACTACGCCGAAGCCCTGGCTCTGTATCAAAGGGTCGACGACGCCTTGGGGATGGGGAACGTACTCAAAGCCCAGGGGGACCTTGGCCGCCTGAGCGGCAATTTCCAGCAAGCCGCCGAGGCCTACCAACAAGCCCTGAGTCTCTTCGACAGGATAGGCAATCGGCTCGGGCTGGCCAACACGTTCCAGGCGTTCGGCGACCTTGAGCGCACCCGCTCCCACCTGCCAGAGGCGCGCCGGTGGTACGACGAGGCCTTGAGCATCTATCGGCAGCTCCAGGACCCCATCAACGTCGGCAACGTCCTCTCGGAGCTCGCTCGTGTCTCTGCGCTGGAGGGAAACACCATCGTAGCGCAAGCGCTTGCCGCGGAGGCAATCGACGTCTCGATTCCGAGCGAGAATGCGTACGCAACCGGCTTGGCCGAGGAAGTTCAGAGGATGACGGGTCTCAGCACGTCACCACCACAAAAGGATTGACTCCCCCGGTCGTGCTGTGAAGGAAGAAGTGGGGTCAGGTGGGCGGCGGCCCGGAAAGTATCGCCTCTAGCAGAAGCAGCAGCTCGGCCGCATTCCCATAGTGCAACTCAGGCTCCTCAGCGAGAGCCGGATCACGTGCACCGCCGAGAATCCGCTGAAGCTGGCGGATAAGGACCACCAATTGCGGTGTGGCGCCGGGTGCAAGCATGCCGTTCAATTGTTGCGCTGCGCGCTCCTCCGCCTTTTCCTGAATCGCGTGACTCACCAGAGCAAATAGTTGAGCCAGAGGGCTCTGGCTCACCCCCCCGGCTCGGCGATAGGCCAGATAGGCCTCGTTCGCCCGTTGCCGGGCCGCCTGCGCGGCTTCGGCCTTTCCGGTGGCGCGTTCGAGATTCTCCAGAATCGACCAGGTTTTCCAGATCTCGGCGGCGTTGCCATAGGGCTCCTTGCACTCGATCGCCCGCCGGAGCTCCTGCCGGGCTTCGTCGTAGCGGCGGAGCCGGATCAGAGAACCCGCCAGGTTGCTTCGGTCCTTCCCCTCGTTGGCGAGATCCTGGAGCCGCACATGGACCTCGGCGGCCTGCCTATAGAACGTCACCGCCTCCTCCAAGCGGCCCATGTTGCCTGAGAGGTTGCCGAGCTGGCCCAAAGAAAGAGCCATGCCGCCGAGGTCGTTCTCGCGCACACGGATCGCCAGCGATTGGCGATAGGCCTGTTCCGCCAGCTCGTACCGGCCCGCTTCCTGGTGAACCCGGCCGATCTGGTGCCAGACCGCAGCCACCATTCGCGGCTCGCCCAGCTTCTCGGCTGCTTCGCGCGTTGCCGCGTAGATGTCCAGAGCTTCAGGATAGCGTTTCTGGAGAAGCCGAACGGTGCCGAGCTGGAATTGATTGACAGCCTCGGAACGGTGATCCACCCTTACCCGCGCACGCCGGCCGCCCTCTTCATAAGCTAGCGCAGCTTCCTCCAACCGGCCCAGATCCTGCAGGCAATCCCCGGTCTCGGTGATGGCAACCCCGGCCATGCGTTCGGCTCCTTTGACGCCCGCATCGGCCAACGTCTGAAAACTGCGCTGTGCCTCCGCCAGAGGAGCCAAGGCGGCTTCGGCGGCGCTCCCCCTCCTCAAGATCCTCCCGAGCCTCCAGTGCGTCATCGCCAGGTCGTAGGCCGCCTCCGGGTACGCCGCCTCGCCCGCGGCGAAGCCTTTCGCGAGAAGCTCCTGGGTAGCGATGTTCGCCGCGGGCAGATCGTCATGCTCCGTCAGGCGCTCGATGGCGGCGTCCTCGGCCAGATACCGGGCGTGGTTCCACTCCCCCAGCGCCCGGGCAGCCTGTTCCCGAACTCGCGCTGCCCGCGCCAGCGCCTGCGGCCGGCCCAGATTTGCCACCAGACGTTCCACCCTATCCGCCAGAGCCACCACCCGCTCCACCGCTTGGCGGCCCAGACTCCAGGCGAGCATCTCCAGAAGATTGGGCAGCTCCAGCAGCGTCAACTGCGCGGCGAGCCGGGCGTCCTTGAACCGCTCCCCGTAGAGATACCCCGTCAGGCCGACCATCGCCTCCGCCCAACGCGAGCGGAGGGCCTCGGCTTCGTCCTCCTGAAGCGTTCCCAGCAGATAGGGCGGCAGGCCGGGATCGAGGCGCAGGTGGCCAAAGCCCATGTCCTCTCCCAGGCCGACGCCGATCAGCTCGATCGCCAACCGGCTGGCGGCGTCCGGCTCCAAACCGGTGAGCTCCCCGAGGACCCTGCGATGCACGCCCCCGTGGCAGACGGCCAGCGCCCACACATGCTCGCGCGACTCCGCCGGCAGCCGGCGCAGCGACAGCTCGACGCTGGCGTAGAGCGAGTTTTCGCGGTCACCCGGGTGCTTGCGTTCCAGGTCCGCCATCAGCTTGCGCAGATTGCCGGTGGCCGCCTTGACGCCGCCGCGGGCCACCTCGCCCGCCAGGAGCACCAGCCCTCGGGCATGGCAGTGCACGGCCTCCACCAGCGCCGTGATCTCCTCCGGCGTCGTGCCCGCGTCGTCGCTCGGCGGGGTCCAGCCGTTCTGCTTCATCACCTCGCCGACCAGCTTGACGGCATCGTCTGGGGCCAGCGCGCCCAGCTCCCGCTCGCGCCCCCGGGCGTCGAACGGTGCCGGTAGCGGCTCGCGAGTGGTGAAGACCAGCCGGGTCCGCGAATCGGCCGCCAGCAGGCGCCGGCAAAGGGCGAAGATCTCGGCCGCGGTGGTGGCGGTGGTGTCCGTGGTGGTCGGATCGGAATCGGTCCAATCGGTCGGAAAGCCCCGCTCGGGCAGGATGCTCTCGAATTTGTCGAGCACCACGATCGTGGGCTGATCCGCCAGCGCGCGCTCGATGGGTTGGCAGGCTGCGGCGAAGCTCGGAAACTGGGCAACCAAGTAAGTGGCCCCCTCGGGCAGAAGCTGGTGGCCCAGGGTTTCGAGCACGGACTGCGCGTGGCGGTGGTGCTCAAGGCTCACGAAGGCGGCTCGGGCGAAGCGGGAGGTGCGGGTGAGCCAGCAGGCCAGTTCGGCAGCCAGGGTGGTCTTGCCCTGTCCCCCGGTGCCGCGCACCACCGCCCAGGGCTCGCGGTGCAGCAGGCGCTCCAGCGCCAGCAGCTCGCGGCTGCGCCCCTGGAAGTGATGCTCCGGGGGGGCGGGCAGGGCGCCCAGGCTCAACCGACGCTTCTCCGCTTCGAGCTGCTGGATCTGTTGCGGCGGAATCCTGGTGAGTAGCTGCGGGTCCTGCTCGTCCTGGTAGAGCACGGGCACGAACCAGTCCTGAAGCTTCAGCTCGCCAGCACCCAGAACCCTGCCGCGCCGCGGATCGGCAAACAGCGCCTGCTGCCCGGCGAGCATCGCCCGACCGACCCGGGCACCTCGGGCTAGCTCGGTGTAGAACGCCTCGACGAATCGGCGGGAGGTCTCTACCAGCACACTGTGGCTCATCGCTACCACCGAGGTGACCCCCTCAACGAGCAGCTTCGCGGCTACGGAGGCGGTGGGTGTTGCTGGGACGGCCGTCTGGCAGGCATCCAGGAACACTAGAGGGATGCGATGCCGGCGGAACAGGCCCGCAAGCCGGTCGGCGTAGACCAGGTCCAACGGCCTCTCGTCTGGTCGCTCACCGTCGAGCGTTTCGAAGCAAAGCCCGCCCAGACCCTGCTGGCGGTCGTAGATGCCGTGACCATCGAAGTGGACGACATCGAAAGGCTCCCCGCGACCCGCCGCGGCTCGCAGGACCTTCTCGAGCTCCGCATAGGTGGGTGGCTGTAGCACGGTGAGGCAGGCGAGGGCCCCGAGGCTCTCCACTGCCTCGGTCAGCGGCTTCGCGCTGCTGCGGTGATCGAAGTAGCCGACCGTCTCCGGCCGCGGGCTGAGGGCCAGGATGCGGAGCGGCAGGACGGTCGGCCGGGCCGGCTGTTCCTGGCGATTGGGCAGGCGCCGGCGGACGCGCACGGCATCTCTGCCTTGAAACAGCCAGGCACGGCCGTCGTGCAAGAGCTCCCACGGCAGCCCCAGCAGCTCCGAGGCCGCTTCCCGCGCGGTAGCCTGGGCCTCCTCGGGTGCTCCTTCGGGCAGATCGTGGTCCACCTGCACAGAGAAACGCCGCTCGGCCCCATTGGCGCTACGTTGCCAAGAGTCCAGGGATTTTCGGGCGGATTCCGCGCCCAGCGCAGCCTTGAACAGCTCTTCACCCCACGCCGGAAGCTTCTTCTCGATGCCCGCCGCGCGGTCCTGGAACACCCCCACCGGCCAGAGGAAGTAACTCTCCAAATACCACCGCAGATCCGCGGTCTCGATGGGGCCGAGCGGCGCGGTGAACGAGTACCTGCGGCTTTCGATGTGCCGTATGTCGGCTTGCGCCGGCTCATAGACGAGCGTGGCCCTCGCCCGGGCGTGGCGCCTTCCCTCGGCGGTCTCGATCGTGGGATCGAAGAGGATGAGAACGAGCTCTTCGACCGGCCTGGCGTCAGGTTCCTCGAACGGCTGCGGATCGGTGGGGAGTCTCTCGCCCAGGGCGGCGAGGAGGGCAGGCAGCACCGCGCTCAGGTCGACCGGATCTTTGACGGCCACGGCGGCCGGCTCCTCGTCGAACCAGGTGCCGAGCGCGCTGGGAGTGATCCCGGGTAGCAGCAACGGGATGACGCGGTAGCCCTCTGCCAGCCGCCGCTGCTCGACCTCGAGAGCCTTCTTGATCTCGCGGCGTACCCACGGCGAATTGACCGTCTGGGGGCCGAGCACGACGACCACTCGGGAAGCCGCCTCGATTGCCTGTTCGATCTCCGGCACCAGCTTGTTGCCGCCGCGCAGCTTGCGGGAGTCCACCCAGACCGGGAGGCGGCGAGCTTCGAGCTCCCGGCGCAGCTCGGCCACGAAGGAGTCGTCGGCAGAGGCGTGCGAGATGAAGATCAGGTGCGCGGCCGTCCCGTGGATTAAGGATCTTCCAAGAGACTATAGGGCCGGGGGAGGGGCTGTCAACGAACACCCTTCGGGAAACCCGCGTGGTCGAGCTGTCCGAGCTGTCCGAGCTGCACCGGCCAGCTCCTACAGCTCACCCTCCACCGAGCCTGTCCAACTTTTGGCCTTATAGGGGGAGAGGGCGTCGCGATAGCGACCCTATGGCCCGTTCCAGGGCCTGTGTGCGAGTCGCGATCGTGGCAAAAAATTGCGCCTTTTTTCGCCAAGCATCCAGGCCGAGGGCTATTCCAAGCCCGAAGACGGGCCGTCCTCGGGCCGAATCTCGCCCAAAAGCTCCCCCAAAAGCGCATGCGCCGTCGATCGCCCGGTGGCACAACCCCGACCCGTGAGCACCTGCGCGAGCACCCGAACACTCGGCGGATCTTCGCCGCGGTCGAGCTCCGCCTGGACGATCTCCCGCGCCAAATCGCGCCGCGCCCGCGTTCGCTCGTTCCGGCCCTTGGGACCGGTCGAGAGATTCAACCCGAGCCCCTCGATCCGCTCCCGGTCCGCCACCGGATCGAGGCCCGCAAAGATCGAAAGCTTCCGATTCGTGATCTTGTGCCCGCGTTTCGCCCACTCCAGGGCATGCTCCGTGATCCCCCGCAGCTCGGCGTCCGTCATCCGGTCCTCCACCGGCTGCTCGCAGAACTTGCGCCCGATCGTCGCCACCTTCTCCGCGATCTCCCGAAAGATCCCGCGTCAGCTTCGCATAGATGATCGCCGCCGGCCAGCTCGTCCACCGCGGCCGCCTCATCGGCCGCGTAGCCGCCGACCTCGTCCTCGACCAGCTCGACAGCGCAGCCGAGCCCCTCGCCCCCGGCGAGTCCTACCTCGCCCTCTTGACCGCCGGCCCCACCGGCATCACTGTCACCAAGAGCCACCGCGCCTCCGTCCCCGCCCGTCCTTCGGCTCCCTCCTGGGCGCCGGTCCTTACCGTCCTTGAAGTCCTTTACCAGGACACCGGAAACTCCGAGATCGCCGCCACCAGCCTCGAAGACCTCCGCCTCGTCGACCGCTACCAAGCCGACCCCGGCCCCGGCCTCCAACTCCGCCTCCACCCCGGCCGAGCCATCGCCGGAGGAGCCCTCCGCGTCCACTCCACCCCCACCACCCTCCTCCTCCCGCCAAACGCCACCACCGCCCTCTGGCAGCGCGCCTCCGGCGCTTGGGAGCTCGCGGCGTCGTCCGAAGGCCCACCGGAAACCACCGCCCTCGGCCCCCTCTGGCTCGCCACCACCGACGCCCCGGCGTGACCGAGCTTCCCGATCGCCGCACCTTCGCGGACGTCATCGTCGTGATCCCGCTTCGCGGCGCCCTCCCCGCCACCCCCGGCCCGATCGCCGAGGCGGTCGTCCTCCACGACGGCCTCGTTCTCGAAGCCGTCCTCTATCGCCTCTCGGACAGTGGGGGAGGGTCGGCCGGGCAGACGAAGCTCGACCTCCTCCTCGACGGCGCCACCCTCTATCCGCCCCCAACCCCCACCGACCACCGTCCCGCCTGGCCCTTCCACGCCACCGCCCTCGTCCTCCAAACACACATCCACGAGCCCACTGACCTACCCTCCAGCCACCTCCTCCAGCTCGTCTCACTCGAACACCCAACTGGCAGAACCTCCGCCTGGGCGGAGGCCTATCTCCTCTGCAGGCGGCCTTGTTGCTAGCGCTAGTCATCTTGTTTCTGAGTCCCGGCGTGAGGAGTGCAGATACATCGCGCTGACCAACAAGGCTTATTTTCTTGAATATATGTTGATAAGAAATATATGTACGGTGACTATTTGGGCGGAATCATTGGGGAGACAAAACTCAAACCGCCACTCTCCCTTCTCATCGATATCAACTTGCTTGAGAAATCCTGGGTGGGTCACAAGAATTTGTGGCAAATCGATCAAAAGCTGAGAGAATTCTCCGACATATTTGTTGAACACTATCATGGCCACCATGCTATCGCGCCATGTCAGATAGCTGAGCAATTGGTCGCAAGCTTTCAACAGTTCGCTACCGCCATGCCAAATTTTGCATTCCGCAACGAAGGCGTTCCTGGCACTCCCCTCTATAAGAATATCGGTTTTGCCAGTCGTTCTGAAAACTTCCCCCTTTGCAGCTCCCATAAAATGGCTATTCAGGCTAACGAGAAGCAAATTTCTCAGCTCTTCTTCTTTGTGCGAGTGGTATGTTGCTGGCGTAGTTTCAAGTGTTCTCCCTGCATGTCGCAGGATGCGAATAATGCGTTCGTAAATCTCGCTTCCAATAATTCTCTCCACTGGCGTGGCGTATTCTTCTACAAGATTGCCCCAGCGGCTTCTCTCAGATGCTGCCTGCAAAACATCGATGAATGTGTCGATTACAGCCACCTCGAACAAATCATATGTGCTCAAGAGAATTTCTAGCGGTTTCGTAAACGCTGCTCCGGGGCGTCCCAGCGACTCGCAAAGCATCCTAAAGCCCGAAAGAAATTCCTCTCGCGTCACATCTCTCTTGGTGTATTGCTCCGCAGCAGTCTTATAAATTGGCAGCCAATGCGCCAACCCAGCGCTCTGATACGATGCCACTTCTAGCAACTTAAAATAGAACTCGCGGAATAGAATGAACTGCGGAGACTGCTTCAAGGCGGTCAATTCATTGACGGCAAGAGCGCTTACCAGATTCCTCACTCCAAGAATTGACATGCATTCTAGAAAAAGGCCAGTGTCCGTGCGTGAACTAGGCGAAAGCTCAGCGCCAAGTAGACCATGATCAGCTTGGTCAAGGGTTGCTCCGATAAGATCGCTAGTCACGGCAGAGTAGATCTGGGCAAGGCGCCGCCTTGTGAGTCTCCGAAAGGACTCCGGCAAGTTCAGTGCAACGAGTTTTGGCCCAATATATTCCCAGACAAAGTCTCGGGACCGCACCCGCGCTAACATCGAAAGTTTTTCAGCCAATACCACACATTCCTCATCACTTTTCACCAGCCGGCGCAAAGCCTCACCTAGTGATCCCACTCGCCGGCTAACTAGATCCTGTACCCAGTAATCAACGATAGCGTCACTAATTGACGCCGATGGGCGTCTCAGGATGTAGCCCATGGCGTCCAGGTAGAGGCCCCGGCTGCGGACGTCCGCGGCGTTCTCGTAAGCAGTGAGTCCTCTCGGGCTCTTCTCCATTTTCTCCAGGCCATGGCCCACAAAGTCATCCAGCTGTGCGTCGACAAAGAAAAGCAATTCTCCTCGCTCTGCAAGCGGCCTCACTACATGAGTCACCTGCCGAGTTATCTCTGACTCAAAGAAGAAGGAGGCAGCTCCTATCACGCGATCAGTCAGTAAGTATAGAGTCTTCAGGTGCAGTAAAATCTCCTGCGCACTCAACCCAAAGAGATCCTGTGTCGGCTTATTCGCCGACGACCAGAATCCAATGACTTCTCCCTTGAGCCGGCTTAGGTCAATTTCGCGTTTCGGGGCCATATACGCGGGCAATCTCCTCGACGGTATAATCGTCGGTATTAATGAGCGCCACTTCATGGTCGTCTGAGAGCTCGCGTGCAATGGCCGCAAATGCCGAGTGCAGGGTACGCACGTACTCCTCGGAATAGAACTTCTCATGAGCCCTGCCGCGGCGACGCATTCGCGCTATTAAGCTTCGCACGCTAGCCGTGAAATATAAGATAGTCTGACCCTTGGGAATGAGTTGATAGTAGCAAATGTAATTTTGGTAGATCGATTGGTAGTCCTGCGAGGAGATCCAACCGAGCTCTCGTAGTGCCCGTGAGTAGGCATGATTACTGAAGATCGATTCGTCTAGAAGGGAATTATTTGGAGCCCCTAACGTATGCCTCAACCTAACTGGCAAAATCTCAGTCTGAAACTTGAAGAAATACGATTGATCCCCGTGTTCGAAGATCCTCTTGAGGTAGAAACGTAGCCGCGATCCCCTGCGCAAGGGTTCCTTATCTACGACAAGCATAAGGTGGGGATTATCCTCCCTCATTTTTTCCAGGGCGGATGATTTGCCTGAGCAAGGGGGGCCGTAGGCAATGCAGAATGGTCTGGTGCCTTGAAGAACATTGTGCCGTAGATCTGTTACGCTGCTGCGTATCGGCTCTTCCAGAGATCGCGAGGCCGCCCTAGTTACTCCTGAGATTTCAGGAAAGAGTTCTAATTGAGAGGAGGTAGTCATTTCAGGAAGGAGGCCAAGTATTCGGATACAATCTGCGAGATCAGGAACAAGGTCGAGCAGGAGAGCCTCCTCAACTTCAAACCAGCCGAACGCCTCGTGCTCGCCCTGAATTTTTACATGCGGCGAAATAGCGAAATCAATTGCGTATAAAGAGTAAGAGAAGCTCATGTCTGCGTTCACTATGTAGAAGTCCCCGGCAAAGTGCAGATTGTGCGCTGAAATGAGTATCCCAGTTTCCTCAAAAAGCTCTCTCACCATTGCCCGAAGAGTGGTTTCCTTACCCTCAACTTTCCCGCTTGGTATACCCCAGTGTAGGGGGTACGATTTTTCACGACCTCGTTTTAGGAGGAGAATTTTGCCGCTACAGGTGCAGACACATCCTACCGCCTTGAAGAGCGGAGGGTACGTTCGTTGGGGTGAGGCATAGAGCATTGCGGTTGATTATACACTTACCGGGTAAGGTGTGTGCCGCGAAGGAGGTGCCGCCCGTTTCGCGCGGCCCGGCGGGAGGGTGAGGTGCCAGCCGCTTCGCGAGACCGGCCCGTCACCGGCCCCTCTTGCCCCCCTCCCGCCGCCTCTCCTGCGCATCGTCCGTCTATTTTACCAGCCAAGCGAGCACAAGTCCCCCTACGGTCCCCCTACGCAGCGATTCCGCAACCGAGGCGTTCTGGGGCCGGCAGCGGTTGGTTTTTGCCCCTTTCCCGGGTGCCGAGCACTTTCGTACAGGCCATTTTGGCGTGT
>Ga0209682_10000704_pt1 | contig 11264 bp, 10 predicted proteins | sample DOMMetBare2Fresh_2_FD_187471 | JGI IMG/M metagenome (GOLD analysis project Ga0209682, IMG submission 187471) | Wetland sediment microbial communities from St. Louis River estuary, USA, under dissolved organic matter induced mercury methylation -... | ecosystem: Environmental > Aquatic >...
CTCCGCCGGGTCTTTCTTGCCGGTGGCAAGCAGATCCTCCACCAGCCGGCGGACCTCGCTCCACTCGCGGCGGAGCGGCTGCAGCACGACGGGCTCGACCAGCGTCTCGATGTCCTCGCGGCTCGTGTAGTGCGCGCCGAGCTGGGAGCGCTTGTCCGGGTCGAGGCCGCGCTCGAACAGGGTGCCGAGGACCGAGGGGTCGATGGCGCTCCAGTCGAGCCGGCCGGCCTTGTAGATCTTCTCGAGCTCCTCGCGGGTGGGGGTCAGGACCTCGGCGCCGGTGAACAGGTTGCCGTTGAAGCGGCGGATCTTGTCCGCGCCGAAGAAGCCGCCGTGCGCCATCTCGTCGAACAGGCCGGACACGAAACGGGCGAAGAGGTCCGGATTGTCCCGGCTGTTGGCCAGCAGGCGCGCCACCAGGCGGTCCTTCAGCAGGTCGACGCTCTGCGCGAACAGCATGAAGACGAGCCGGTCGAGGAAGCGGGCCACCGCGTGGGGATCGAGACCGCGGGCGCGCATGGTCTGGGCCACTTCGGCGAAGCGGCTGGCGGCCTCCTGCGTGATCGCCTCGCGGGTGGTGCCGGGCTTCAGGCGTTCCGGGTCATGGAAGACGGCGCGGACGATCTCCAGGCGGCCGGGCTGGTCGAGCTCGCGGAGCGGGATGTCGTGAACGACGGTCGGCCGGCCGGTGAAGTTGGTATGGACCACGAGCCGGTCCATGTCGCAAACGACCAGCAGGGGAGGATTGTCCAGCGCCTCGCGGTACCGGAGGAGCTGGTCGTAGGCGGCGGCCAGGTCTTTGTGGTGCGCCTTGTACTCCCAGGCGAAGAAGTCGCGCTTCCAGACGTCCGCCCAGCCGCGCCCGCCGCCATACTTGGCCGCGCCCTTCTCGAAGGTGAAGAAGCTCCCGTCCGGGTCGAGCTCGGCGGGCTTGCCGTGCCCCACCACTTCGCAGAGATCGAGGAAGTGCTGCTGCGACGCCGACCGCTCGGTCAAGGCGACTTTGGACCACTTGGCGATGAAGGCGTGGACGTTCATGGCGGTGCGGGGGAGTGTATCCCACGCCCCACCCCCCTCCCGCGAGGGGGGCTCACTTGGTGGCGAACCGCGCCCTGCGCCCGGGCATGAATGCCCGGGCTATCAGCAGCGCCGTCTGAAGACGGCTTCAAGCCCCGTTCACGGGGCGCCGCTGGGTAGCCCGGCGATTCATCGCCGGGCGAAGAGGCGCGACGTGAGGCAGTTCCTTCGTGGCCGGGCCTACGGGCAGACCGCGAGGGCGCTGGTGTCGGTGACGGCGGGGGCCGGCGGTCCGGGGTAGTTGAAGTAGATCTTCTGCTCGCCGGAGGTGACGTCGGTGACCTCCAGCCGGTAGAAGACGTTGGTCGTGGCCGCCGAGAAGACCCACCACCGGTTGTTGAGGCCGCAGCCGTCGATCGCCTTGACCATCACTTCCCAGTTGGTGGCGGAGAAGAACCAGAACAGGCCGGAGCCGGTGTTCGGGCAGCCGGCGACCTGGGCCTGGCCATCGACCGGCGCACCCGGCGTCGCGTTGGTCCGCCAGTACGCCCGCACCGAGAAGCGGCCATGCAGGCAGAGGGCGGTCGCCGTGGAAGCGCCGCAACTCCCGGCGACCGGAGCGTTCAGGTAGGCGACACCGGAGCCCATCAGCGAGCCGTCGCGCGCGCCGATGACGTCGTTGGCGTTGGCGTCGAGCGGCCAGACCGCGACAAGGCCCGGCTTCGCCGACCCGATGCGCTCATTCAGGTCGTCGCGGATCTGGGTGATCGTGCGCGCCACGTTCCACAGCCGGACCTCGTCGATGGCGCCAGTCGGGGAATGCAGCCAGGAGACGTCGCTGCCGATCCGCATCGGGTCGCCGCTGGTGGTCAACGGACCCGCCTCGGCGAACGAGGCCGCCAGCTCGCCGTTGATGTAGTGGCGCCGTGTGCTGCCGTCGAAGGTGACGGCGATGTGGGTCCAGACGCTGCGCGGCACGATGCCGCCGTTGCGCAACGAGCCACCGCCCTTCAGGTACGTCCGGAGCGTCGGCTGGCCGGAGACGTTGCACACGCCGATCCACCAGGCCGCGAGATAGTTCTTGCCCGCGACGCTACGGCAGTCTTCACCCGTGGTCGAATTGGTGATCGAGACCCAGGCCTCGAAGGTGAAGGCGGCCGTCGGGTTGAGCGAGGCATGGTGAGGGATTTCGACCCAGCCGCTGGAGGTCGGATACCCGGGGGACGAAATCAGCCAGGCGCCGAACGGCTGCGCCTGCGAGACCACCGCCCCGGTCAGAAGCAGAATACCGAGCGTAAGGGTCCATCGAATGGTTTGTCGCATTGTGGGAAGCCTCCTTGTCGTGCCACGCAAGTTCCTTCAAGCTATCGACAAGTCTGCATCATACACCCGGGAGCCCGGGGGGTGGGGGTCAGTGCTCGCGCTGGGCCTGGCCGGTCATCGGGACGAAGCGCACGGGGAGCACGCTCTGGCGGTCGAAGGTCCCGTCCGGGAGGCGGGTGAGGACCTGGAGCTCCTGGAAGACCTGGCCGACCGGCGAGACGATCCGGCCGCCCGGGCGGACCTGGTCGCGCAGCGGCCGGGGCACCTCGTCCGGCGGCGCCGCGGTGACGATGATCGCATCGTACGGGGCATGCTCCGGCCATCCGCGGTAGCCGTCGCCGATGCGGACCTCGACGTTGGTATAGCCCTCCAGCTCCAGGGTGGCGCGCGCCCGCAGGCCGAGCGGCGGCACGATCTCGATCGAGTCGACCCGGCCTTCCGGGCCGACCACCTCGGCGAGGACGGCGGATTGATAGCCCGATCCGGTGCCGATCTCCAGCACCCGGCTCCCCGGGCCGATCTGCAGCAGCTCGGTCATGAACGCCACCATGTAGGGCTGCGAGATCGTCTGCCCGGCGCCGATGGGGAGCGGCCTGTCCTCGTAGGCCAGGGGGCGCTCCGGCGCGGGGACGAAGCGGTGGCGTGCCACCTTCTCCATGGCGGCGAGGACGCGCGGATCGGTGACGCCGCGCTGGCGGATCTGCTGCTCCACCATGCGCCGGCGGGCCTCGGCCTCGCGGTCCGCTCCGCCCGCGGACGGCCAGGCGGCGAGCAGCAGGGCCGCCGCCAGGAGCGCGGCCAGGAGGCGCTCACTCGCCATCGCGCACCTTGCCCGTCATGGGCGCGAGGACGACCGGGATCACCGTGCGCTTCTCGATGCCGTCGGCGGTCTTGGTGATCACCAAGAGGTCCTGGAGGAGCCCGCCCACCGGCACCACCATGCGGCCGCCGACGCGGAGCTGCTTGATCAGCGACACGGGGATGTGCGGCGGTGCCGCCGACAGGAGGATGGCATCGAAGGGCGCCTCGTCGGACAACCCCTGGTAGCCGTCGCCGGTCCGCACGTCGACGTTGTGATAGCCCAGGGCCTGAAGGCGCAGGCGCGCCTGGCTCGCCACCGGCGGCACGATCTCCACCGAATAGACCTCGCGGGCCAGGCGGGAGAGGACGGCGGCGTGATAGCCGGTGCCGGTGCCGACCTCGAGGACCTTGTCCCCCTTCTGGAGGTCGAGCAGCGAGGTCATCAACGCCACCACGTAGGGCTCGTAGATCGACCGGCCGGCCTCCAGGGGGAGCGGCTCGTCCTCGTAGGCCTTGGCCTGCATGGAGGGCGGCACGAAGAGGTGGCGGGGCACCTTTTCCATGGCGGCGAGCACCTCCGGCTGGAGGTTGGTGCCCCGCTGGCGCAGCTTCTCGACCATGGCACGGCGCTGGGCCGCCCACAGGTCCTCCGCCCCGGCGGGAAGGGTTCCGCCGAGGACGAAGAGCAGCGCGAGCACGGCGGGCCACAGCCGTTTCAAGGCGTGCTCCCCCTTTCGTGGACGACCCGGCCGTCCACCACGGTCATGTCGATTTCGACCCGCGGGATCTCCGCCTCCGGAACGGTCATGATGTCGCGGGCGAAGACGACCAGGTCGGCGCGCTTCCCCACCTCGAGAGAGCCTACCTCCTTTTCGAGGAAGAGCGACCACGCGGCGTCGAGGGTGAAGCCGCGCAGAGCCTCCTCGCGGGTCAGGCGCTCGCCGGGCAGCCAGCCGCCCGGTGGGTTCCCTTTCAGGTCCTGGCGGGTCACCGCGGCATAGAGGCCGAGGCGGGGATCGGCCGACTCCACCGGGAAGTCGCTCCCCAGGGCCAGGCGGCCGCCGTCCGCGAGGACCTTGCGCCAGGCGTAGGCCCGCTCCAGGCGCGCCTCGCCCAGGCGCTCGTCGGCCCACGGCATGTCCGAGGTGGCATGGGTCGGTTGCATGGAGGCGATGATGCCCAGGCGCGCCATGCGCTCCAGGTCCTGGACGCGCACCACCTGGGTGTGCTCCAGCCGGAAACGCGCCTCCGGGCGCGGACCGCCGAGCGCCTTCTCCATGGCGTCCAGCGCCACCAGGGAGCCACGGTCGCCGATGGCATGGATCCCCACCTGGAACCCGGCGGCCACGGCGCGGCGGGAGACCTCTTCCATATGGGCACCCGGGGTCACCAGCAGGCCGAGATTGCCCGGATCGTCGCTATAGGGCTCGAGGAGGGCCGCCCCCCGGCTCCCCAGGGCACCGTCGGCATACATCTTGACGCCGCGGATGGTCAGCCGCGCCTCCGGATCGATCGCCGGGCCGCGGCGGAACCAGGTGTCGAGGAGCACCTCGTCGTCGGTCAGGAAGAGGGCGGCGCGCAGCGGCAGCTCACCGGCGTCGCGCAGCGACTGATAGGCCGCGACCTCGCCGGCCTCGACCCCCATGTCGGTGACCGTGGTGAGCCCCAGGGCCAGGCAGTGGCGGGAGGCCGCGCGCAGCCAGCGCCGGTTGTCCTCGGGGCTGGCGCCGGGCAGGCGGCCGAGCACGTTCATCGCGTTGTCGACCAGCACGCCGGACGGATGGCCGGCGGCGTCGCGGAGAAAACGCCCGCCGGAGGGATCCTGGGTCGCCGCGTCGATCCCCAGGGCCGCCATGGCCCGGGTGTTGACCAGGGCGGCATGGCCGTCGACGCGGGTCAGCCAGACGGGATGGTCCGGCACCGCCGCGGAGAGCGCCTCGTGGGTGGGGAACTGCCGGCCCGGCCAGAGGTTCTGATCCCAGCCCCGGCCGAACACCCAGCTCCCCTGCGGAGCCCGCGCCGCCGCCTCGCGCACCCGGCGGATGACCTCGTCATAGGTGGGCGCGGCGGTCAGATCGACCTCGGCCAGGGCACGGCCGAGGCCCAGCAGGTGCGAATGGGCGTCGATCAGGCCGGGGGTCACCGTGCGGCCGGCCAGGTCGACGACACGGGTCTTCGGGCCGCGGAAGCGCGCCGCCTCGGCGTCGGGGCCGAGGAAGACGATGCGGCCGCCGCGCACCGCGATGCTCCCCTCGATGCGGCCGGGAGGCTGGACCGGATAGAAGACTCCGTGTTGCAGGAGGAGGTCGGCACCGTCCTCTGCAAAGGAGGGTCCGGAGGAGGCGGCCAGGAGCGCCGCGAGCAGGAGAAGGGGTGTCCGTCCGCGTGTCATGAGTGTGAGTCTCCGCTGCGTTCCTCCATGGCTCCTGAGGTCAGACTGCAAAGGGTGGACCATCCTGCCTTGGTACACTCCCGCGTCATGCCGCCTCCCCCCATGGTGCCCGTGGAAGAGATGTTGGTCCGTCTCGATCGTGCGCTGGCGAGCTCGCCCGCCGACGAGACGGAGCTGGTTTGGATCGAAGCCCGGCGCGGCCAGGAGAGCAACGGCAAGCACCGGCGCGACAGCTACGAGGTTCCGGAGCGCAACCTGCTGGTGCGCGTCCGGGAGTCCGGCCGGCTCGGCCAGCACCGCACCAACGCGGCGGGTCCGTCCGACCTGGAAAACGCGATCCGCGACGCCCTCGGCCAGGCCCGCCTGGCACCGCCCGGAGAGCCGCCGCCGCGCACCGGCACCGGCGAGCCGCTCCCGCGGATCCCCGGTCTGACGGACCCGGAGATCGCGCGTATGGCCCAGGGGCGGGCGCGCGACCTTCTCCAGCGCCATGCCGACCGCGGTGAGATCGGCTGGCTCGGCTGGGCGGAAGGGCGGATGGCCCTGGTCACCAGCCACGGCCTGCGGCGCTCCACCGAGGCGACCGCGGCCTGGCTGGTGGTGAGCAGCGGCCGGTCGGCCGGTGCCGGACGCGCCGCCGCCGCCGCGCGCTCGCTCGACGGCCTCGATTGCGCCGCCGTGTTCGAGCGCTCCCGCCGCCGCCACGCCTCCGGCGGCCCGGTGGCCGAGCCGCCCACCGCCCCGGTGCCCCTCGTCCTCTCCCCGGAAGCGGCGGCGGCCCTGCTCGACCTGCTCAACCGCGAAGCCCTGGGCTCCTCCACCTTCCGCGACGGCGCCTTCCGCCACAGCCTCGACGCCCGGGTCGCTCCGCCGGCCTTCACCCTGCACGATGATCCTCTGGGATCCCTGGAAGGCGGCACAGCCGCCGGGCTCCCCTTCCCGTTCGACTTCCTGGGCGCGGCGAAGCACCCGGTCTCCCTGATCGAGGAGGGCATCCTGCGCACGCCCGCGGTCGATGCACGGCTCGCCGCGGCGATCGGCCGGCCCTCGACGCCCCATCTCGTCACACCCGACGAGGCGCTCGCCGCCCATCTCTCCCTGCAACCGGGCACCGAAGCCGACGAGGAGATCCTCCGCCGCGCCGAGGGCGGCCTCTGGGTGACCTGGCTCGACCTGCCGCGGGCGTTCGATCCGGCCGCGCTGCGCTTCCGGGCCTGGCTGCGCGGCGTCCGCCGCCTGGAAGGCGGCGCGCTCGGCGCACCGGTCCCCGACCTGCTCTGGGAAGATCATCTGCCCGCCCTGCTGCAGCGCGTCACCGGCGTGGGGCGCGCCCCGGTGACCGCCGTCGCGGCCGGCGATCCCCTCTTCGGCGCCACCACCGCGCCGCTGCTGGCTTTCGCGGAGGTCGATCTCACTCCCAGATCTTGACGTCGAAACGGCCCTTGGAATCGGCCGCGCCACGGTACATCCCCGCGGAGTTGAAGACGAGGGCGATCGAGCCGTCACGGGCGACACCGATCACCCCGCCGTCGTCCTTCTCCAGCTTCTCGTGAATCACCCGGTCCGCCGCCTGCTGGAGGGTGAGGCCGGCGTACTCCATGAGCGCCGAGATGTCGTGCGCCACGGTGTGGCGGATGAACTTCTCGCCCCAGCCGGTGGCGGAGATGGCGCAGGTCCGGTTGTTGGCATAGGTGCCGGCGCCGATCACCGGCACGTCGCCGAGCCGCCCCCAGCGCTTGTTGGTCATCCCGCCGGTCGAGGTGGCCGCCGCCAGGTTCCCCTGCTGATCGAGGGCGACGGCGCCCACCGTCCCCTTCGGCTTCGCCTCCGCCTCCTGGCGCAGCGCCGCGTCGAGCTGTGCCCGGCGGTTCGGCGTATCGAACCACTCGTTGGGTACGCGCTCCACCTTCATCTCGGTGGCGAACGCCTCGGCGCCGTCCCCCACCAGGAAGACGTGCGGCGAGCTCTCCTTGACCAGCCGCGCGAGCGAGATGGGGTGCCGGACGGTCTTCAGGCCGGCCACCGCGCCGCAGGAAAGATCGCGGCCATCCATGATCGCCGCATCCAGCTCGTGCTTGCCGTCGTGCGTGAAGACCGCCCCCTTGCCGGCGTTGAACAGCGGATCGTCCTCCAGGAAGCGGACGACCGCCTCGACCGTGTCGAGGCTCGAGCTCCCCTTGGCCAGCATGTCGCGGCCGAGCTCCAGGGCGGCGCGGAGCGACGCGAGGTATTGGTCGCGCTCCTGTGCCGGGAGGTCTTTCGGAATCGTGCCGGCGCCGCCATGGATGGCGAGGGCCCACGGCGTGACCGCGCCCTTTTCGGCCTCTCCCGTCTGCGGAGCGACCTCCACCGCCAGAGGTGCCTGCCAGGCGGCGGCGAGGAGAGGAAAGGCGAGACAGAGGACGGCGAAGAGGACGAGCGGTCCACGGGCGGTTTTCATGGGAGGGAATTGTAGCCTGAACCCTCACCGGGGGTGAGGGCCTACCCGTCCCGCCGCACCACCAGGAGCGTCTGGTCGTCCCCCTGCGGCCGGCCGCGGGAGAACTCCTCGACCGAGACGCGGATCGCATCGAGCACCGCTCCGATCGCCGGCTCGCGGCGGCGGTCGCGCAGGACGTTGCCGAGGCGCTCCATGCCGTATTCCTCCTCCTCGACCGACTCGGCCTCGGTGATGCCGTCGCTGTAGATGCAGAGGAGATCGTCCGGCTCGACCGTCACCTCCCGCGCCTGGTAGCGGCTGCCGGGGAGGAGGCCCAGCGGCACGCCGCCGGAGCCCAGCTCCTCCACCCGGCCGTCGCCGCGCAAGAGAAGCGCCGGATTGTGCCCGGCGTTGGCATAGAGCAGGCGGCCGGTGGCGGGATCGAGCTCGGCCAGGAACATGGTGATGAACTTGTTCGGCATGGTCGACTCGAGGATGTGCTTGTTCAGCTTCTCCAGGAGCTGCGGGCCGATCCCGGTGTGGTCGAGCAGCAGGCGCAGCGCCGAGTGGAGCGTCGACACCATCAGGGCCGCGGGAATCCCCTTGCCCGAGACGTCGCCCACCACCAGCCCGAAGCGGCCGTTGCGCAGCGGGAACATGTCGTAGTAGTCGCCGCCCACCTCACGGGCCGGACGGTTCCAGCCGGCGAGCTGGTAGCCGGCGAGCGGCGGCGCCCCCTTGGGGAGGATCTGGCGCTGGATCTCGGCGGCGAGGTTCATCTCCCGCTCCAGGCGCTCCTGCTCCAGGGCGCGCAGGTGGAGGCGCGCGTTCTCCAGCGCGATGGCCGCCTGATTGGCGAAGAGGCCCAGCGTGCGGCGGTCCCCCGGGAGGAACGGTCCGACCCCGCGGCGGCTCTCCTTGTCGCCGACCACCAGCAGCCCCCGCGGGCTGTTCTCGAAGAGGATGGGGACGCCGAGCAGGTGGAGCGCGCCCGGCAGCAGCTCAGGCGGTGCCTCTCCGCTCCCCTCCAGGAACACCGCCAGGCCGGGGTCCTCCGCCGGGAACCAGCGGCCGGCGTCGCCGCCGAACGTGCGGTCGAGGAGATAGCGCTGGTCGTCCAGGATGTAGAGCGCGCCCCGCCGGGCGTCGAGGAGGGCGGCGGCGCGCAGCAGGATCTCCTCCGACAGGCGGTCGAGATCGAGCGTGCCGGCCACGGCGAGCCCCACGTCGTAGAGGTTCTCCAGCTCGACGACCCGGTAGTTGACCTGGAACTGCTGCTCCTTGAGCACCAGCCGGAGGCGACAGCTCTTGAGCGAGGCCGCGAGGAGGACCGGCAGGGGATCGTTCGCGGCGTCGGGAGAGAAGGCCAGCGGATCGGCCGGTGACCAGAGGAGCCAGCCACCCGGCAGCCGCAGACGGCCCAGGCTCCGGGTGCCCGGCTCGCCCTCCTCGAAGATTTCCGGCAGGTGGCTCTCTCCGGCGGCGGTGGCGGCGGCCTGCTGCTCGAGCACCCCCTGGCGCTCCAGATAGAGGGCCGCGGCGCGGGCTCCCCGGCTCTCGCGCCAGAGCTCCAGCAGCCGCTCCATCGCGAGCCGGTCCCCCGCTTCGTCCTGCATCAGGACCAGCAGCTCCCGCCAGTCCTGCGGGGTCACCGCCGGCATGGCTTCCGCGTCAGCCCCTGAGCTGGAGGACGGCGGCGGGCTCGTCGGGGAAGATGGGTGCATACTGCGCCAGCCCCATGATGTGGAAGGTCTTCTCGATCGTGGGCGTCAGGCTGCAGAAGCCGAGCTTGCCGTCGATTTCGATCATCTTCTCGATGATCTCGATCAGGATCGAGATGCCGATCGAGTTCACGATCTTGGTGCCGCCGAGGTTCAGGAGGAGCACCTTGTAGCCCTCGTCGATGAGCTTGTAGGCCACCCGCGCGATCTCCTCCCCACCCTGGTTGTTGATGTACCCCTCCGTGTAGACCACGGCCAGGCCGTCCCGGCGGTCCACGTTCACGTTCAAGCTCTCGGTCATCAGCGCATCCCCGCCTTTCATCGCATCTTGCTCATCACCACCGTCGTCCCCTCCGTCCCGGAGAGGATCTCGACGTCGTCCATGAGCCCCCGGATGATCTTCAGGCCCCAGCCGCGCTTGCGCGCCGACTTGAGCTTCTCCTGGATCGACGGCTCTTCGATCTCCCCCGGGGAGAAGCCGACCCCGGTGTCCCGGACGGTGATGCGGAGCGTCTCCGGGTCCCGCTCGCCCAGGACCTCGAAGGTCACGAAAACCTCCTTGGCGGAGGCATGGCTGTGCTCGAGGGCGTTGATGCAGGCCTCCACCACCGCCATCCGGACCTCGTCGATTCTATCCGGACTCATCCGCATGGACTCGGCGATGGCCATGGCCGTCTTGCTGGCCTCGATTTCCATCTCGGGCACCATAGGGAGGGCCAGTGTGACCTTCCTCATGACGGTATCACCTGTCATGGGTTCCTTGACGGCCGGGAAGGCAAAGGTCCCAGGGTCAGAAGGAAAGATAGAGCTGGAGCGCCCAGACCACCAGCGGATGGATGCGGTCCTCGGCCAGCAACCACGCGAAGCTGGCGATCGTCGCGGCGGACAACAAGATCTTCCCCGGAATGTATGGAACGGCAAGCTTGCGAACCGAATCGAGCATTGGGTTGTCTCCTCATCCTCGCCTCCCCCTTGTCGCAAGCCTGTTGCCAACCCGTCTCCGCCTCGCACAGGCGCACCGAACTGCTTGATTCTACGTGCCTTTCCGTTCCCGTGAAACCGCGTGCCCCAAAGTGCCCCGTCCTCGCGTGGGGCATTTTGCCACAGACGGCGGCCTCTGCGCGCCCCCGCCGAGCCCCAAGCTCCCATTCCGCCGCACCTTCCGGGGCATTTGGGACAAAAAGCCCCGCGCGCGTCAAAATGCCCCACGCTCCGTCCAGCTCGCCGCGCGCCATTCAGAAGCCCTTACGCTGCAAGGTCTTGCGGTCGATCCCCAGGACCTTGGCCGCCTCGCTCTTGTTGCCGCCGGTGAGCTTGAGGACGCGGGAGATGTGGCGCTTCTCCAGGCTCTCCAGGTCGAGCGGCTCGGGCGAGGCGGCGGCCGGCGTGCCGAGGAGGGAGCGGATGAGCCCCGCGTCGATCTCCCTCTCGGCGAGCGAGACCGCCCCCTCGACGAGGTTCTGGAGCTCGCGGACGTTCCCCGGGAAATCGTGGGCGAGGAGGAGGGCGAGGGCCTCGGAGCGGAACTGCGGCACCGGGATGCCCTCGCGGCGGCAGAACTCCTCGGTGAACGCGCGGACGAGATGGGGGA
>Ga0209682_10000705_pt1 | contig 11257 bp, 14 predicted proteins | sample DOMMetBare2Fresh_2_FD_187471 | JGI IMG/M metagenome (GOLD analysis project Ga0209682, IMG submission 187471) | Wetland sediment microbial communities from St. Louis River estuary, USA, under dissolved organic matter induced mercury methylation -... | ecosystem: Environmental > Aquatic >...
ACCCCGTGTTCCAGATCCAGCGCATGTACCTCAAGGACCTGTCGCTGGAGCAACCCAACTCGCCGCAGATCCTGCTCGAACAGCAGCAGCCGCAGGTCGACATCAATCTGGGCGTGGGTGCGGAGCAGGTCACCGACGGCATCTACGAGGTCAGCGTCACGGCCACCGTCACCACCAAGGTGAAGGACAAGGTGCTGTTCCTGGTGGAAGCCAAGCAGGCCGGCATCTTCGAGATCCGCAACGTGCCCGAAGAGCAGATGCAGGGCATCATCAGCATCGTCTGCCCGCAGATGATCTACCCCTACCTGCGCGCCATCGTCTCCGACGTCTGCACACGCGCCGGCTTCCCGCCGATCCTGCTGACCGAAGTCAACTTCCAGGCCATGTTCGAAGCCCAGCAGGCCCAGGCCGCGGGCGGCAATGGCTCGGGCATCATCACGACGGCGAACTGATCTCCGCGCTGCGCCCGGCATGAAGATCGCCGTGCTCGGGGCCGGGGCCTGGGGCACGGCCCTGGCCTGCAGCGCCGCGGTTGCGCACGAGGTGATTCTGTGGGCGCGGGACCCCGCCCAGGCGGCGCAATGCCGGCAAGGGCGTGTCAATGCACGTTACCTGCCCGGCGTGAGCCTGCCGCCCGGGCTGGCCATCACCGATGACCGCGCCGCCGCAGTGGCCCATGCGGGCGATGGCATCGTCGTCATCGCCACGCCGATGAGCGCGCTGCGCGAGCAGTTGCGTGCGCTGCCGCAAGGGGCTGCAGCACTGTGGTTGTGCAAGGGTTTCGAGGCCGGCACCGGTGCACTCGGCCACGAGATCGCGCGCCAGGTGCGGCCTGGCGCACCCTCCGGCGTGCTGTCGGGGCCGAGCTTCGCGGTCGAGGTGGCGCGGGGGCAGCCGACCGCGCTGGTCGCCGCGAGCACCGACCTGGCGTTGAATGCCCGTGCCGTCGAGGCCTTCCACAGTGACGCGCTGCGCATCTACACGTCCAGCGACCCGACGGGCGTCGAGGTCGGCGGCGCGGTGAAGAACGTGATGGCCATCGCGACCGGCATCCTCGACGGATTGGCTGGTTCGGGTGAGCGCGGCATGCCCGGGCTCAATGCGCGCGCCGCGCTGATCACCCGGGGCCTGGCCGAGATGACGCGGCTGGGAATCGCGCTGGGTGCGCAGCCCCAGACCTTCATGGGCCTGTCGGGCCTGGGCGACCTCGTGCTCACCGCGACCGGTGCGTTGTCGCGCAATCGCCAGGTGGGGCTGCTGCTGGCCGGCGGCGCGTCGCTGGCCGAGGCGCTCGCGTCGCTGGGCCATGTGGCCGAAGGTGTGTACAGCGCTGCGACCGTGCTGCAGCGCGCGTGCGCGCTCGGTGTCGAGATGCCGATCACGCGCGCCGTGGTCGATGTGCTCGAAGGGCGCCTGTCGCCGCAGCGCGCGGTCGGCGTGCTGATGTCACGCGAGGCACGCGCCGAATAGGGCGCCGGGTCGGTCCGTGCAGGCCGGACGGGTTCAGACGCCGCCTTCGTAACCGTTCTGGCGCCAGGCCTCGAACACGGCCACCGCCACCGCGTTGCTCAGGTTCAGGCTGCGCAGGCCGGGCCGCATCGGCAGCCGCACCCGCTGCGTCGCTGGAAAGCTCTCGCGCAGCACCTCGGACAGTCCGCTGCCTTCGCTGCCAAACACCAGCCAGTCGCCCGGTTGCCATGCCATCTGTCCGAACGGCTGCGCGCCTCGAGTCGTGAACGCGAACAGGCGCTTCCGGTCGGGCCGTTCGGTGGCCAGCAGGTCGTCCCACGATCCATGGCGGCGCACCGGTGCGTACTCGTGGTAGTCCAGTCCGGCACGGCGCAAGAGCTTGTCGTCCATGCGAAACCCCAGTGGCTCCACGAGGTGCAGCGTGCAGCCGGTATTGGCCGCAAGCCGGATCACGTTGCCGGTATTCGGCGGGATCTCGGGTTGAACCAGGACGATGTGGAACACGGCGAACTCAGGCGGTGCGAGCGATGGTCCAGACCTGGACCGCGGCCGCGCCCGCATGCAGCAGGCTGGCACATGCCGAACGGGCGGTCGCGCCCGTGGTCAGCACGTCGTCGACCAGCGCGATGCGCTTGGCACGCAATGCCGCACGGTCTGCAGGCTCGACGAGGAAGGCGTTGCGCAGATTGACGGCGCGTTGTGCGCGTGGCAGGTCGGCCTGATGCGCGGAGTCCAGTGGTCGCCGCAGGCGCGCGGGCTCAGCCGGCAGGTCCAGCGCCTTGGCGACGCGGCGCGCGATCTCCCAGGCCTGGTTGAAGCCGCGTTCGGCCAGCCGCCGCGGTGCCAGTGGCACCGGCAACACGACGTCGACCGTGTCAGCCGCACCCTCGCCACGCACCGCCGCGACCAGAAGTTCGGCCAGGGGTTGGGCCAATTCGACCTGGCCGTGGAACTTCAGGTCGATGATCAGGCGGTCCCAGGGAAACGCGTAATCGACCGCGGCCACGGCGCGCTCGAAGACCGGTGGACTGCGCAGACACGCACCGCAGGTTTGGTCGCCCACGGGCATCGGCGCGGCGCAGCGGCGGCAGCGTGGTGCGACGGCCGCGAACCGCACAACACAGCCTGCGCAAAGGCGTGCGCCGCCGAATTGGCGGCAGACCTCGCACTGGCCGACGCGCGCCCAGCGTGCGAGTCCCGGGATCGAGGCGGCACACACGCGGTCAATATACTGCCCGCATGCCCGTCGATGCCCCGAACCGGACGACCCGCCGTGCCGTCGACGAACCGGCGCTGCGCCGCGCCGTGACGCGTCTGCAGCGGGCGCCGCAGGCACCGTGGCTGCATGGCGAGGCCGCACGCCGGATGGCCGAGCGGCTGCCCATCGTCAAGATCGAACCGCGGCGCGTGATCGACTGGTGGGCGCATCTCGGCGGCAGCGCCGCCGTGCTGCGGCGGGCCTGCCCGCACGCCGAGGTCGTCCCGGTCGAGCCGATCGCCCTGCCGCAGGTGGCCGCGCCGTGGTGGTCGCCGCGCCGCTGGGGCGGTGAACGCATGGCGATGGCGCCGCAGGACGTCCCGCCGGGCGAAGCCCAACTGGTGTGGGCCAACATGATGCTGCATGCGGTGGCCGATCCGCTGGTCAGCATGCGCCTGTGGCACCGGGCACTCGCAGTCGACGGCTTCCTGATGTTCTCGACCCTGGGGCCAGGCACCCTGAGTGAACTGCGGGGGATCTACGACGCGCGCGGCTGGGGCGCGCCGATGGCGCCACTCGTCGACATGCACGACCTCGGCGACATGCTCGTCGAGGCCGGTTTCGCCGACCCCGTGATGGATCAGGAGAGCCTCCGGTTGACGTGGCGCAATGCCGCGCAGACCCTGGCCGAACTACGATCCATCGGGTCGAACGCCGCCGTTGGGCGGGTGTGTGGTTTGCGCACTCCGGGCTGGCAGCGTGTGCTGGAAGATGAGTTGGACCGCGTCGCCAAGCGCAGCTCCTCCGGTCGCGTCGAACTGACCTTCGAGTTGGTCTACGGTCACGCATTCAAGCCGCTGCCGCGAGCCCGTGTGGCGGCCGAGAGTGCGGTCGACCTGGCCGACATGCGCACGATGCTGCGCAACACGACTCCGCGTCGCACCTGATCGGTGTCCGAGGCGCCTACGCTAGAATCTTTTCGATTCGGCAGGGTGGCGAACCTGCCGACCGTGGTCCGTCATCGGGGCGGCTGCTGCGGTGTTGCCCGCCGTCAGCCCGTTTTCGATGTCCGCCGCGTTCGTTTCTTCGTCCTGGTCTGTTCGGTCACTGTTCCGCGGTGAGCCCGGGGCACCGGGCCACATGCACGACGTCGGCACGGGTGCCCCGGGCCGGCAATGGGCGTTGCGGCGCAGCTGCTCGATGTCGCCGCCGCAAATGGTGGCGGTCTATCTCTCGCTGTGCCTGTTGTCGGTCGTCATTGCATTGCCGTTCGCGTTGAATGGCGCCGGCGTCGTCCTGGCATATGCCGGCATCGAACTGGTCGCCGTGGGTCTGGCGATGCTGGCCTACGCGCGCCATGCTGCCGATGGCGACTTGCTCACACTGTCCGGCCGGTGCCTGCAGGTCGCGCAGACATGTGGCCCGCATGCATCATTGATCGAGTTTCGCGCCGAATGGCTGTCGATCGAACCCGCGGCGGGCGAAGGCTCGCTGATCGAACTCTCCGGCCAGGGTCGCCGCGTGCGCGTCGGCCGGTTCGTCCGCCCGCAACAGCGCGCGCGGTTTGCCCAGGAACTCCGGCACGCGCTGCGCTCGGCGCTGGCCTGTCCCTCATCCGCACATCCCGTTTGAAGAACTCACGATGAACACGATGACCCCTACCCGGCAGTCACTGTCCCGCTGGAGCCTCGCACTCGGCGTCGCGCTCACGGCACCGGCCGTGCTCGCGGCCAAGGTGAACGACTTGCCCGGCGGGCCGGCGGTCAACCAGCTGGACCTGCACCCCGCCGTGACCAGGTTGGCAGCCGACATGCACTGGCTGCACGTGGTGATGATGGTCATCTGCAGCTTGATCTTTGTCGCCGTCTTCGGCGTGATGTTCTATTCGATCCTCAAGCACCGCAAGTCGGTCGGCCACAAGGCCGCCAACTTCCACGAGAGCGTGGCGGTCGAGATCGCGTGGACGATCGTCCCGTTCATCATCGTCATCGGCATGGGCGCCCTGGCCACCCGCACCGTCGTGGCGCAGAAGGACACGACCAATGCCGACCTGACCATCAAGGCCACCGGCTACCAGTGGAAGTGGGGCTACGACTACCTCAAGGGCGAAGGCGAGGGCATCGGCTTCCTCTCCTCGCTCGACCTCGCGCAGCGCGAGATGTCCAACTCCGGCAAGCCCGCGCCGATCGACAACTACCTGCTCAAGGTCGACAACCCGCTGGTCGTGCCAGTCGACCGCAAGATTCGCATCATCACGACCGCCAACGACGTCATCCACTCGTGGATGGTCCCGGCCTTCGGCGTCAAGCAGGATGCGATCCCCGGCTTCGTGCGCGACACCTGGTTCCGCGCCGAGAAGACGGGCGACTTCTACGGCCAGTGCGTCGAACTGTGCGGCAAGGAGCACGCCTACATGCCGATCCACGTGAAGGTGCTTTCGCAGGCCGACTACGCGACGTGGGTCGAAGGCAAGAAGAAGGAGATGGCCGCCAAGGCCGACGACCCGAGCAAGGTCTGGGCGCTGCCCGACCTCTTGGCCCGTGGAGAGAAGGTCTACAACGCCAACTGCGCCGCCTGCCATCGCCCGGACGGCAAGGGCGCGGGGCCGATCAAGCCGCTCGACGGCGCTGCCGTGGTGCAGGACGCCGACAAGAGCAAGCAGATCGCCGTGCTGCTGAACGGCCAGAACAACGGCGCGATGCCGTCGTGGAAGGCGCTGTCCGACACCGAGATCGCAGCCGTCATCACCTACACCAAGAACAGCTGGTCCAACAAGACCGGCCAGCTGGTGCAGCCGGCCGAAGTCGTCGCCGCGCGCAAGTGAGCGCCACCCCGTATTCAGAGCTTTCGAGGTATCCGCAATGAGCGCTGTTCTTGACCCGCACGGCCACGCCGGCCATCACGACGACCACGCCGACCACGCACACGGCCATCCTCACGGCTGGCGCCGCTGGCTGTTCGCGACGAACCACAAGGACATCGGCACGATGTACCTGTTGTTCAGCTTCACGATGCTGATGATCGGCGGCGTGCTTGCGCTGCTGATCCGCGCCGAGCTGTTCCAGCCCGGCCTGCAGTTCGTGAACCCGGAGATGTTCAACCAGTTCACCACGATGCACGGCCTGATCATGGTGTTCGGCGCCATCATGCCGGCCTTCGTGGGCTTCGCGAACTGGATGATCCCGCTGCAGATCGGTGCGGCGGACATGGCCTTTGCGCGCATGAACAACCTGAGCTTCTGGCTGCTGATCCCGGCGGCCATCATGCTGGCGGGCTCGTTCTTCATGCCCGGCGGCGCCCCGGCCGCGGGCTGGACGCTCTATGCGCCGCTGACGCTGCAGATGGGCCCGTCGATGGATGCCGGCATCTTCGCAATGCACATCATGGGCGCGAGTTCGATCATGGGCTCGATCAACATCATCGTCACGATCCTGAACATGCGCGCGCCCGGCATGACGCTGATGAAGATGCCGCTGTTCGCCTGGACCTGGCTGATCACCGCCTACCTGCTGATCGCCGTGATGCCGGTACTCGCCGGTGCGATCACGATGACGCTGACCGACCGCCACTTCGGCACGTCGTTCTTCAACCCGGCCGGCGGCGGCGATCCGGTGATGTACCAGCACGTGTTCTGGTTCTTCGGTCACCCCGAGGTCTACATCATGATCCTGCCGGCCTTCGGCATCGTCAGCGCCATCATTCCGGCGTTCGCGCGCAAGCCGTTGTTCGGCTACGCCTCGATGGTGTACGCCACGGCCTCGATCGCGATCCTGTCGTTCATCGTCTGGGCGCACCACATGTATGCCACCGGCATGCCAGTGACCGGCCAGCTCTTCTTCATGTACGCGACGATGCTGATCGCGGTGCCCACGGGTGTGAAGATCTTCAACTGGTTGGCCACGATGTGGCGTGGCTCGATGACCTTCGAGACCCCGATGCTGTGGGCGGTGGGCTTCCTGTTCGTGTTCACGATGGGGGGTTTCACGGGCCTGATCCTCGCGATGGCGCCGATCGACACGCAGCTGCAGGACACCTACTACGTCGTCGCGCACTTCCACTACGTGCTGGTCGCCGGCTCCTTGTTCGCGCTGTTTGCCGGCGTCTACTACTGGGGTCCGAAGTGGACCGGGGTGATGTATTCCGAAACCCGGGGAAAGCTCCACTTCTGGGGCTCGCTGATCTTCTTCAACATCACGTTCTTCCCGATGCACTTCCTCGGCCTGGCCGGCATGCCGCGTCGCTATGCCGACTACCCGATGCAGTTCGCTGACTTCAACATGATCGCGTCGATCGGTGCCTTCGGCTTCGGCTTCATGCAGGTCTATTTCTTCCTGCTCGTCGTCGTGCCAATGATGCGCGGCAAGGGCGAGCCGGCACCGCAGAAGCCGTGGGAAGGCGCCGAAGGCCTGGAGTGGGAAGTCCCTTCACCGGCGCCCTGGCACACCTTCGAGACGCCGCCCCAGCTGAACGCGACGGCGACCAAGGTGATCGGCTGATCCGCCGGCGCTCGCGAACATGGTCACCGAAGAGCAACGCAAGGCCAATGTCCGGCTGGCGCTGATACTGGCGTCGGCGGCGATCGTCTTCGGGCTCGGTTTTGTCGCCAAGATCTGGTGGTTGGGCTCATGACGGCACTGATCTCGATCGACAACCGGCGCATGCTCGGCAAGCTGACGGTCGTCGCGGCGCTGATGTTCGGATTCGGCTATGCGCTGGTCCCGATGTACCGCGCGATCTGCTCGGCGCTGGGCATCAACGTGCTGGCCTTGTCCGAGCAGCGCATCGCCGGGCAGGCGGTGTCGAACACGCAGGTCGATCTGACACGCACGATCACGGTCGAGTTCGACGCCAACGTGCGCGGGCCGTGGGACTTCAAGCCGGCGCAGCGCTCGGTGCAGGTGCACCCGGGCGAGTTGACGACCGTCATGTACGAGTTCCGCAATATCCAGAACCGCACGATGTCCGCGCAGGCGATCCCGAGCTATGCGCCGATGCAGGCGAGTGCGCATTTCAACAAGCTGCAGTGCTTCTGCTTCAGCGAGCACGTGCTGGCACCGGGCGAGTCCAAGACCTGGCCGGTGGCATTCGTGATCGACCCCAAGCTGCCACGAGACGTCACGACGATCACGCTGTCCTACACGTTCTTCGAGGTCGGCGGCAGGACGCCGGCGGCGCCGGTCGGCACGACTGCGGGGCGCACATGAGTACGCCGCGGCCACGCTCCGACCTGCACGGTGCGGCCACCCGTCCTGCCTCGTTCGTGCAGACCATCCGGGCTGTCGGCTGGGCTTTCTTCGGCGTGCGCAAGCGCGCCGGCTACGAGCAGGACGTGCAGAAGCTCAACCCCGTGCACGTGATCGTGGCCGGGGTACTCGCCGCTGCGCTGTTCATCGGGACCCTCGTGATGGTCGTCCGGTGGGTGGTCGGCAGCGGCGTCACGGGGGCATGAACGCCGTGCCCGCAACGATTACGGAATTTCTGGTTCGAGGAGAGTGAACAACATGTCGGCCACCACGCCATCGGGCAGCACGCCCTATTACTTCATCCCGTCGCCATCGCAATTCCCGGTGCAGGTCGCTTTCGGGTTGTTCCTGGTGATCCTGGGTGCCGGCCAGTGGGTCAATGGCCACGGCTGGGGCGCCTACGCGCTCCTGGCCGGAGTGATCGTGTGGCTCAGTGTCCTGTACCGCTGGTTCCGTCAGGCCATCAGCGAGAGCGAGGGCGGCCTCTACTCCGAACGGATTGACGTCTCGTTCCGCTGGAGCATGGCCTGGTTCATCTTCTCTGAAGTGATGTTCTTCGCCGCGTTCTTCGGTGCGCTGTACTGGGCGCGCCAGCATGCCCTGCCCATGCTCGGCAATATCGATCACCAGCTGCTCTGGCCCGACTTCAAGGCGATCTGGCCGAGCGCCGGTGGCGGCGTCACTGCCTCGCCCGCGGGCACGATCGAACCCTTCCAGACCATGGGCCCGTTCTGGCTGCCGACGATCAACACCGGCCTGCTGCTGACCTCGGGCCTGACGCTGACGATCGCGCACCATGCCCTGATCGCGAACCAGCGTGGCAAGACGATCTTCTGGATGTGGGTCACGGTCCTGCTGGGCCTAACCTTCCTGTTCGTGCAAGGCTACGAGTACGCGCACGCCTATCGTGACCTGAACCTGAAGCTCAGCTCGGGCATCTTCGGCTCGACCTTCTTCATGCTGACCGGCTTCCACGGCTTCCATGTGTTCGTCGGCATGCTGATGCTGACCTTCATCACGATCCGTCTGATGAACGGCCACTTCACGCCCAAGCGCCACTTCGGTTTCGAAGGCGCCGCGTGGTACTGGCACTTCGTGGACGTGGTGTGGCTGGGCCTGTACATCCTGGTCTACTGGCTGTGAACTTCGGGCCGCACAGGCCCTCCAAGCAAAACGCCGCGTGACGCGGCGTTTTGTCTTTCAGGCCGAGATCGGCAGGCCAGTGGGCCGGATCCAGCCCATGTACCAGGCGAATAGGATGAACAGGAAGAGCGCGATCGACAAGCCGACCCGCATCGCGAGCGCGCGGGCCATGGCCGGGCTGCGCGACTCGCCCTTGTCGTCGCCCTTGCGAAGCATCATCAGGCCGGCGCCCGCCAGCGCAGCCAGCACGGCGACGAGCACGATCACGATCAGGGCTTTCATGGCGCTGGATTATTCCACCCAGGACAATGCCGCATGAGGCGATCCCGTGCGCTGATCCTGATCGCTGCGACCGGCCTGACGGTTGTGACCGCGCGTCTGGGCCTTTGGCAGCTCGACCGCGCCGCACAGAAACTCGCCGTCCAGGCATCGATCGACGACCGGCGCGACTTGCCTGCGCTGGCCGCCGGCGAACTCGCCCTGACGCTGGAGGGCGCGACGGCCCAGCACTACCGGCGCATCGAGCTCGCGGGGACCTGGTTGCGCGATCGCACCGTCTACCTTGAAAACCGGCCGATGGACGGGCGCGTCGGGTTCATTGTGTTGACACCGTTGCGCCTCGCCGACGGCTCGGCCGTGATCGTGCAGCGAGGCTGGTTGCCGCGCGACGCGCTGGACCGCACCCGCATCGCCCCCTATGTCACGCCGGATGGCATCGTCCAGGTCACCGGCCGCATTGCCCCGGCGCCCGGTCGACTCTACGAGTTCGATGCGGTGGCCTCCGGGGTGATCCGGCAGAATGTGGACTTGGCCGACTTCGCCCGCGAGACGCGACTCGCGCTGCACCCGCTGTCGATCCAGCAACTTCCCGCTGCCGAGGTTGCAGAGGACGGGCTGCTGCGCCATTGGCCGGTCATCACCGCCGACGTCCACAAGCACTACGGCTACGCCTTCCAGTGGTTCGCGCTCTCGGCGCTCACACTCGTCCTCTATGTCTGGTTCCAACTCATCCGCCCACGTCGACGCGCCGCCCGAGAATCCTGATCCGGTTGCGCTGACCATCCACTCGATGCCGCCACCGGACGCGCAGGTGCTCGATCGGCGCACGCAGACTGGCCGGCTGAAGATGCTGCTGGTGCTGGCAGTCTGCGCCGCGCCGGTGCTTGCGTCCTATCTCATGTACTACGTCGTGCAGCCGCAGGGGCGCACAAACTACGGTGACCTGATCCTGCCGACCCGCGCCGTGCCGTCCGCGTTGACCCTGCGAACGCTGGATGGCACGCTGGTTCAGGCGGCGTCGCTCAAGGGGCAGTGGCTGCTGGTGGCGGTGGGGCCCTCGGCCTGCGCCGGGGCCTGCGACCGCCTGCTTTACCTGCAGCGCCAGTTGCGCACGATGCTGGGCCGTGACCGTGACCGCCTCGACAAGGTCTGGTTCGTCACCGACGACGGCGCCATCGCGCCGGCGCTGCGCGAGGCCCTCGGCGGCCCCGAGCCGGTGATGGCGCTGCGTGCCTCGCGCGAAGCGCTGGCGCAGTGGCTGAAGCCCGCAGCGGGGCAGGCCCTGGAGGGTCATCTCTACATCGTCGACCCGATGGGCGAGTGGATGATGCGCGTGCCGGCGAATCCCGATCCTTCCAAGGTCAAGCGCGACCTGGAGAAGCTGATGCGGGCTTCCGCCGGCTGGGACAAGGCGGGCCGTTGAACATGGACGCGGCCGCCCAGGCGTCGCTCGTCGACTTCGCGCCCGCGTTGCGCCTGGGGCTGCTCGCGCTCGTCATCGCGATGCTGCCACTGGGGTGGCTCTGGCTGCGCCAGCGCGGGCAGGACACGCCGGCACGCATTGCGGCGCTGACCGCGCTGACCGCCTTCCTGACCTTCGACCTCATCGTCTTCGGTGCCTTCACGCGCCTGACCGACTCGGGGCTCGGCTGTCCGGACTGGCCGGGCTGCTACGGCGAGGCCAGCCCGCTCGGCGCGCGCGACGAGATCCACGCCGCACAGTCGGCCCTGCCCAGCGGCCCGGTCACCTGGAGCAAGGCCTGGATCGAGATGATCCACCGCTATCTCGCGATGACCGTGGGCGTGTTGATCCTCGTGACAGCCGCCGTGAGCTGGGCCGAGCGCCGGCGCCTGCCGCATTCCCCGTGGTGGCCGACGATCACGCTCGTCTGGGTGATCGTGCAGGGCCTGTTCGGCAAGTACA
>Ga0209682_10000706_pt1 | contig 11254 bp, 8 predicted proteins | sample DOMMetBare2Fresh_2_FD_187471 | JGI IMG/M metagenome (GOLD analysis project Ga0209682, IMG submission 187471) | Wetland sediment microbial communities from St. Louis River estuary, USA, under dissolved organic matter induced mercury methylation -... | ecosystem: Environmental > Aquatic >...
CCCGCAGCCTCGCGGCCTTCGTCGATCTGGCCTCCCACCCGGACACCGAGGCTCTGGTGCGCGATCAGGCCCTCGGTCTCGTCAACGTCCTCTACCCCAACCTGATGCCGGCTGAGCGGGAGGTGATACGGCCCCGCCTAGAAGAGATTCGCTCGCGCATCGAAAGCCCGGCGTTGAGTGAGCTTTTCCGTGAAACCATTCCAGCCGTCGAAAGAGAGCCGACTCCATGAAGACGATCGTCGTCCACTCGTACAAGGGAGGTGTGGGCAAGACCACCACCGCCCTCCTCCTCGCCAAGCAGGCCTTTCTCGACGGGCGGAGCCCCTGCGTGATCGATTTCGATTTCCTGGGCAGCGGCATGGCCGACCTCTTCAGCATGGCCCGCAAGCCGTCCTCATACCTGGACAGCTTCTTTCTCTCTGCCGACCCCGACCAGATCGACGTCGAAAAGCTGATCGGCACCTACACCGACCGCGACCTCGGCGGCCGGGATCTGCCGGTCATCTTCAACCTGGGAGAGCGTGCGGCGCCCGACCCCGCGGCGCAGCGAGAGACGCAGGTGCAGAGCGAGATGATGGGCTTGATGGCCAATGAGCTGCGTTACCGGGAGATCCGCACAGGGACCGAGATCCTTCTCCGCAAGCTGGAGGCTCGGGGCCAGGACCTCGCTATCATCGACTGCCACCCGGGCCTCGATTTCATTTCCGAGACCCTGCGGGGCCTCGCGAGCGTCAACCTCTACGTCACCACGACCAACCGGAGCGACTGCTTCGGGCTCCTCAAGCGGCTCAACCTCCGCAAGCTGGCGGACGATCGGACGTTCCTGCTCGTCAACCTGGCGGGGCCGGAGCTCTGCGACGCGGTCTCGTTCCGGTCGCTCCTCGAGAAGGACCCGCTCAAGGGAATCGAAGCGGGCGCCATCTTCGGCCATCACGCGAGCCTCCTCGACGAAGAGCGCTTCGGGGTGATTCCCGCCGGGGACACCCTGCGGCGGCCCTTCCACCTGGGCGGTACCGGCTTGGTCCCGGCCCTGGGTTCCGTGGAAGGTCTCGCCGCGACCTGCGGGAAGGTGCTGGCCCGGTTATGAGCGAGACGGTCATCCTGGATGACGAGCTCACCTTCCGGGAAATCCACGGCGCGGCCACGCTGCTGGAGGCTCTGGTTCCTCCCCAGGGCTCGGTGCGCGAGGCGCGGAAGAGGCTGGAGGAGGCCGTGGCCGAATGCCTGCGGAAGTTCGACCACCACCGGGGATTCGGCCAGGCTCCGGCCGAAGGGATTCCGGACGTCGAGCAGAAGCTGCTCAAGCGCAGCCTCGACGTGATCGGGCTCCAGCTTGGCCTGGAGACCGCTCTGCCGGTCTTCGAGCGGGTGGTCGAGACCGACTGGCTCGCCCACCTGGACCTCGCCAAGGAGAAACGCTACCGGGACCACATCACCCACCCGACGCGGGTCACCGCCATCGGGCTCTGGCTTCTGCACCGAGACGATCAGTCGCTGCTCACGGACTTGGCGGAGCACTACGAACGCTCGACCCGCGCCTATGTCCAGAAGGAGCGGATCGATCTCCAGGGCCGCTCCTGGAAGGAGATCGTCCGCTTCGCCTGGCTGGCGGCAGGCCTGCTCCACGACTCCGCCTATCCGATGGAGTACCACCTGAGGGCCGGGGAGAGGCTCGGGCACCCGCTCTGCGATGCCCTCGGTCTGTGTGCCACGGCCGCCGCCCTCCGTTCGCAGGCAGGGCGGAACCGGCTCGTCGCGCCATTGAGGGGCTCCTGGTTCGCCTCTCAGAAGCTCGGCCTCGAGGTCCGTCTCGCCGAGCTTCCCGGGCATGAGTTCAAACATGCCCATGCCCTGCTCGGCGCCCTCAACCATCTCCACAAGCTCGGCGGCGGGCTGCGCTCGCTTCAGGGGCTCGTCGTCCAGATGGCGGCCCGGGCGATCGTGACGCACCACGACCCCGAGGAGACGGCGATCGTCTCCGATCCTCTGGCGTTCCTCCTCTATGTGGCAGACAACCTCCAGATGTGGAAGCGGCCGTTTCTCCTCCGGGAGGCTCGGCAGGGGCTTCCGGGCCATGCGATCCGGCCGCTGATCGAGTGCGACCGGATCGAGCTTCAACCGGATGGTGGGGGCTACCTGGCCCGATTCTGGATGAACCCGGATCCGCGCGACATGGAGGTCTTGAAAAGCGGGTACGGCTGGCACTTCGAAGCGTTCCGCAAGCCCAACCTCCGGCTTCAGGAGCTCATTGCGCGGCACGGCAAACTGCCCTCCATCCGGCTCGCCGAGCCCGACTGCATCTTGCCGGAGCCGTTCTTCGCTTTCATGAAGGTCTGATCTCCGGCTCCCGAAACGCCCCGGCTCGCACCCTATCCAGTAAGCGCCCGCCCCACCTGGCCGGCTCCGGCACAACCGGGTGGCTCGGCGCGCCGTCCTTTTGGCTCGCGGCAAGGCCGTCGCGAACCTCTTTCGGAATGGAGGAAAGGGAGATGAGCCGTAAGCTCGCATGGATGATGCTGTTCCTGCTCGCCTTCGGGGGTGTGGCCATGGCCGCCCCCGAGGCCGGCGGCCCCACGGCTGCCAAGTATCCGGTTCTCGAGGTCAACCGTCTGCACTCCGTCGTCGGCCAGCAGCTCGATCTGCTGCGGATCGGCGAGGAAGACGTGGCGCGCGACCAGCAGGGTCTGCCGCCGCGGTTCGCGATTCCCGAGCGCGTGTCGCTCACGCCCGGCAACAGCGGCACCTGGGAAGACCTCGGCAACGGCCTGATGCTCTGGCGGTTGCGCGTCATCGGCCGGGAAGGGACCAACTCCCTGAACCTCGGCTTCACCCGCTTCAAGATGCCGGAGAACGGCCGCCTGCTGCTCTACTCGGCCGACGGCCGGGAGATCACCCGGGCCTTCACCGCCGAGGACAACGAGGCGCATGGCCAGCTCTGGACCCCGGTCGTCCTCACCAACGACCTGATCGTCGAGCTCACCGTGCCGAAGAAGGAGGCGAAGGCGGTGCAGCTCCGGCTCGGCTGGATCAACCAGGGCTATCGCGGCTTCGGTACGGTTTCCGCCGATTCCTACAACAAGTCCGGGAGCTGCAATCTGGACGTCGCCTGCCTGGACTCCGGCGATACGTGGCGGGAAGAGATGCGGTCGGTGGGCGTGATCTCGACCGGCGGCTCGACGTTCTGCACCGGCTCGCTGGTCAACGACACGGCCGGCGACCGCAAGATGTACTTCATGACGGCGAACCACTGCTCGATCACCTCGTCGAACGCGGCCTCGCTGGTGGTCTATTGGAACTACCAGAATTCCTTCTGCCGCACCCCCGGCAGCACGCAGAGCGGGCAGGCCGGCGACGGCACGCTCACCCAGTTCCACACCGGCTCCTTCTTCCGTGCCGCCAACGCGGCCTCGGACTTCACGCTCGTCGAGCTCGACGATCCGCCGGTCACCGCCTACAACCATTTCTGGGCGGGCTGGGACCGTTCGACCGGTGACTTCACGTGCACCCCCTCGGCGCCCTGCGCCTCGATCCACCATCCGTCGACCGATGAAAAGCGGATCACCTACGTCACCACCAACACGGCGACGACCAGCTACAACACCCCCTCCTCGCCGGGCGACGGCACGCACATCTGGGCGCACTGGGCGACCGATCCTCCGGGCCCCTACACCGTGCCCGGCGTGACCGAGCCCGGCTCGTCCGGCTCGCCGCTCTACAGCGCGGCCGGCCGCTTCATCGGCCAGCTCCATGGCGGACCGTCCTCCTGCGGCGCGACCGGCGACAACCTCTCCGACTACTATGGCCGCTTCAGCGTCTCCTGGACCGGCGGCGGCACGAGCAGCACCCGCCTCTCGAACTGGCTCGATGCGGGCGGCACGGGCGCCACGACGGTCAACGGACTCGACACCGGCGGCGGCGGTTGCACGCCCCCCGCGGCGCCGACCGGCCTCACCGCCACGGCCGCCTCGCAGTCGCAGAACAACCTCTCCTGGACCGCCTCCTCCGGCGCCACCTCGTACACCATCTGGCGTTCGACGACCAGCGGCGGACCGTATTCGTCCGTGGGGAGCTCCGCCACGACCTCCTTCTCGGATACCGGCCTCTCCTGCAACACGGCCTATTACTACGTGGTGACGGCGTCGAACGGGAGCTGCAGCTCGGGCAACTCGGGACAGGCCTCGGCGACGACCTCGGCCTGCACGGCCAACGTGCTGCAGAACGGCGTGCCGGTGACCGGCATCTCCGGCGCGACCGGCAGCCAGCAGTTCTGGACGATGACCGTCCCCGCGGGCGCGTCGAATCTGCAGTTCCAGACCTCCGGCGGCACCGGCGACGTCGACCTGTACGTCCGCTTCGGCTCGGCGCCGAACACCACGACCTACGATTGCCGGCCGTACACCAGTGGCAACAGCGAGACCTGCTCCTTCCCCACGCCGTCGGCGGGCACCTGGCACGTGATGCTGAACGGCTATGCCGCCTACTCCGGCGTGACCCTCACCGGAAGCTACTCGACGGGCTCGACCTGCACCGCCATCTCGGACGTCGAGCCGAACAACACCACCACCGCGCCGCAGGCGATCACGGGGACTTGCAACCAGATCTCCGGAACGTTCACCAACGATGCGTCGTCGCAGCAGAACGACTACTTCCGCCTGAGCCTGCCGGCGGGCAAGACGGTGACCGCGCTGCTCAACGGCCTCACGGTGGACTACGACGTCTACATCTACAACTCGACGACCGGGGCCGCGGTGGCGAGCTCGACGAACGGCGGCACGACCGCGGACCAGGCCTCCTGGACCAACTCGGGCGCCTCGGCGATCAACGTCTACGTCCGCGTCCTGCGCTACTCCTCGACCCAGACGACCTACCAGTTGCGGATCAGCTACTGACCCGACCGGGAGGGCGGTCCGCCGCCCTCCCTTTCTCCTCCTCCGGGAATTTCCCCACACACCGGCTCCCGAATCGCCCCGGCGCGCACCTTATTGAGTAGTGCCGTCTGCGGACTCGCGGCAAGGCCGCCGCGACCCCTTTCCGGAGGATGGAGGATCGGACGATGAGCCGCAAGCTCGCCTGGATGATGCTACTGACGCTCGCCTTCGGGGGTGCGGCCATGGCCGCACCCGACACCGGCGGCCCCACCGCCGCCCACTTCCCGGTGCTCGACGTCAACCGTCTGCACTCCGTCGTCGGCCAGGAGCTCGACCTGACGCGGATCGGCGAGGAAGACGTCTTGCGCGACCAGCAGGAGCTGCCGCCGCGGTTCGCGATTCCCGAGCGCGTGTCCCTCACGCCCGGCAACAGCGGCACCTGGGAGGACCTCGGCAACGGCCTGATGCTCTGGCGGTTGCGCGTCATCGGCCGGGAAGGGACGACCTCCCTGAACCTCGGCTTCACCCGCTACAAGATGCCGGAGAACGGTCGCCTGCTGCTCTACGCGACCGACGGCAGCCAGATCTCGCGCTCCTTCACCGCGGCGGACAACGAGGCCCATGGCCAGCTCTGGACCCCGGTCGTCCTCACGACCGACCTGATCGTCGAGCTCACCGTGCCGAAGAAGGAGGCCAAGGCGGTGCAGCTCCGGCTCGGCTGGATCAACCAGGGCTATCGCGGCTTCGGCACGATTTCCGCCGATTCCTACGACAAGTCCGGGAGCTGCAATCTGGACGTCGCCTGCCTGGACTCCACCGACTCGTGGCGCGAGGAGATGCGGTCGGTCGGCGTGATCTCGACCGGCGGCTCGACGTTCTGCACCGGCTCGCTCATCAACGACACGGCCGGCGATCGCAAGATGTACTTCATGACGGCCAACCATTGCTCGATCAACTCCGGCAACGCGGCCTCGCTGGTGGTCTACTGGAACTACCAGAGCTCCTTCTGCCGGACCCCCGGCAGCACCCAGAGCGGACAGGCCGGAGACGGCACGCTCACCCAGTTCCACACCGGCTCCTTCTTCCGCGCCGCCAACGCGCCCTCGGACTTCACGCTGGTCGAGCTCGACGATCCGCCGGTCGCCGCCTACAACCATTTCTGGGCGGGCTGGGACCGTTCGACCGGCGACTTCACCTGCACCGCGTCGGCCCCCTGCGCGACGATCCATCACCCGTCGACCGACGAGAAGCGGATCACCTACGTCACCACCAACACGGCGACGACGAGCTATAGCGGCACGACGTCCCCCGGCGACGGCACCCACGTCTGGGCGCACTGGGCGACCGATCCTCCGGGTCCCTTCACCGTGCCCGGCGTGACCGAGCCCGGCTCGTCCGGCTCGCCGCTCTATAGCGCCGCCGGCCGCTTCATCGGCCAGCTCCACGGCGGACCCTCCGCCTGCGGCGCCACGGGCGACAACCTTTCCGATTATTACGGCCGCTTCAGCGTTTCCTGGACCGGCGGCGGCACGAGCAGCACCCGCCTCTCCAACTGGCTCGACGCCGGCGGCACCGGCGCCACCACGGTCAATGGTCTCGACAATGACGGCGGAAGCTGTACGCCCCCCGCGGCGCCCACCGGGTTGACCGCGACCGCCGCCTCGCAGACACAGATCAACCTCTCCTGGACCGCCTCCGCCGGCGCCACCTCCTACACCATCTGGCGCTCGACGACCAGCGGCGGACCCTACACCTCGGTCGGGACCTCCTCCACCACGTCCTTTTCGAACACCGGCCTCTCCTGCAACACCACCTACTACTACGTGGTGACGGCGACGACCGGGAGCTGCAGCTCCGGCAACTCGGCCCAGGCGTCGGCGACGACCTCGGCCTGCACCGCCTGCAACGCCATTTCGGACGTGGAGCCAAACAACAGCCGCACCGCGCCGCAGGCGATCTCGGGGACCTGCAACCAGATCTCCGGCACGTTCCTCAACGACTCCGCGTCGCAGCAGAACGACTACTTCCGCCTCAGCCTGCCGGCCGGCGCGACGGTGACCGCCCTGCTCAACGGCCTGACGGTGGACTACGACCTCTACATCTACAACTCGACCTCGGGCGGCGCCGTGGCGAGCTCCTTGAACGGCGGCACCACCGCCGACCAGGCCTCCTGGACCAACACCGGCGCCTCGGCGATCAACGTCTACGTGCGCGCCTACCGCTACTCCTCGACCCGCACGACCTATCAGCTCCGGATCAGCTACTGATCGGCTTCTGATCTCTTCCGCGCCCGCCCCTCCCCGGGGGCGGGCGCTCTTTCGCGGAGCGCCTCTTACATCCTTTACAGACCCCTTTCCTGGCCTTGAAGATTCGCCGGCCTCTCCCCTTCTAGGCTGACCCCCGGGCTCGAGGAGCCCGGAAGTGAAAGGAGAACCGGATGGATGCACTTCGCCGGCCAGGTCTGGCGCTCGCCGCCCTGGCGCTGCTCGTCTCGCTGAGCGCAGCCGCCCCGCAACCTCCACAGACACCCGGGGACCTGGCGGGTTCCTGGCAGCTCAACGAGGACCTGAGCCAGGACGCGCGCCCACCGGGAGCGCCCGGTGGCTTTGGCCGCAGAGGTGGCGGCCCACCTCCGGGGGGCGGCGGACCGCGCGGAGGAGGCGGAGGCCGGTCCGGCGCACCGCCGGGAGGAGGACCGCCGGGCGGCGGTCCCGGAAGGCCGCCCCTCCCGCCGGATCAGATCGTCGCCATGGCCGGAGGGACCAAGAGCCTGCACATCGAGGCCGAAGGTCCGCAGCTCGCCCTCACCTGGGGCGAAGACCACCATCTCCTCCTCTTCACCGACGGCCGCAAGATCCGCAAGGAGCAGGAGGAGGGGGGCGAGATCGTCCAGCGCACGCGCTGGCGGGAAGAGCACCTGGAGATTGAGACCACGGCGGGGGGCGCGAAGGTCTCCGAGCTCTGGGTCCTCACCAACGATCACAAGCGGATCTTCGCCACCGTCGAGATGGACATGCCGGGAGGCCGGGGGAAGAGAACCTTCCGGCGCGTGTGGGACCGGGTCGAAGGCGCGCAGGGAGAGACGTCGCCGGGTTGAAGGGTGGCCTAGGCGGCCATGGGTCTACCAGGCCTCGCGGCCGACCGGCGCACCCCAGTCTTCTTCCGCCGGCTCGTAGCCCTCGGGAATCTGCGCGAGCAGCTCCTCGAGTCGATACCTGCCGCGGACCTGCTGCGAAGGCGCCACGACGATCTTCCCATCCTGGACGGTCACGTCCACCTCGTCTCCGACGGAAATCCTGACTTCACCCAGGATGCTCACCGGCACGCGAATCCCCTGGCTGTTTCCCCACTTCTGGACTCTGGTCACCATGGCGAGCCTCCTTGCGTTGCCCGGGAGAGTTTACAGGGCTAGCCGGAAGGGGCAAGCCCGGGAGCTGCGCTCCCATCGCACGTTGACCGGACCGGAACGATGTGCCGGCTGAACCCGTGCCGCAGGGACGAAGAGAAGAAGCCGCCGCAGCTCTCCCTGACGCTGCAATCATCACATTGAGGCAAGTAGTCGTTCTTCCAGTCCGAGATGGATTGGCGACAGAACCGCCAGGCGTCCGGCGGCACTACGCACAGTTGGTGATTGTAGATCGAGACTCTCATGCCTCGGGAGGCCAGGAACCTGGTCGACGCCCGAAGCTCTTCTCGATACTCGAAGGGGTCGATCCAGAGCTCTTCTCGATTCGGGACGGCGAAGCCCATCATCTCCAATCCCATCAGAGCCACGTGGGCAGCGAACGGCAGATTTCGATAGATGAACTCTGCGAGCTCCAGAAGCCTCTCGTAGGTCAGGCGGTGGATCACGACTCGGATCTCGACCGGCACTCCGAAGCGTGCGAGGTTCTGCAGGCCAACCATCGTCTCATCAAAAGCACCGGCAGCCTGGACGACGTAATCGTGCTCAAAGTCGAGGTCCGAGTAGAGAGGGACGCCCATCATGAGGTCGGGATGCTCGATGAGCCCCAGGCGCCGGGCAAGAGAGCCGTAGTAGAAGAGGCGGCCGTTCGAGAGGATGTGGAGCGACGTTGCCGGCAACAATTCCTTGCACCGTTCCACGAGCCGGATCAGGTCCCCTTTCAGCAGAGAGGGCTCGCCACCGGTGATCCCCAAATCGGTCGTCGCAGGGTCCATCAGCTCGAGGAGACGGAGGTGCTCGTGGATTCGGTCACGGTCGTCCGTTTCACGCGGCGGCTGCGAGCACATCAGGCAGAAGCTGTTGCAGCGGTCGGTCGCGAACAGCGCGTTGTGCTTCGACCGGATTCTGTAGAGGGTCCGCACGTACCCGCCGGGATGCAACGCGACGACATCTCCGTCCTCCAGGTGATCGAGATCCTTGACGGCGAACGCCGCGGGAATGCCAGCGTCCTCCAGTGCCTGTTGCTGTTCGGCGTTCAGGCCCTCCAAGGTCAGGATGGCTGCGTACCCCGAAAGCTCGGAGAGCTCGCTCAGCCCCCTGACGATCAGCACGTGATCGCCCCGCGGTTCCCGCGGCTGTGTCGCGACCCTCCCGATCACGACGTGCGAGAAGTGCGGCAGTGTGGATCCGTGAGTCTGGAGTCTCAGGGACACGCCACTTCCTCCCCTTCTCCGCTGTAGACACCGGTGGCCCAGCGGGTCAGCAGGCCACGAGCGAACGGGTCGCCGTGCCGCAAAAGATCGAACAGATGCCGGATGATCGCCATGTTCTTCGCGCAGAATGCACTGGTCGGCCGATGGCCGATCACATCTCCCTGGGTTCGATAATGGAAGACCGGATCGCCGCCGCAGTAGGGAAGAAAAGCGCAATCGGCACATCCCGGAAGCGATTCCAGAACGGAGCTCGCGACAAGAGCCCGGAGAGCCTTTCCTCCGAAGATCTCTTCATAGGAGTGCTCGTGAACGTTGCCGAGCCGGAAGCTATGATCCCCCATCTCGGCCAGCATCCGGGATTCATCCGAGGCATAGACATCGCCATCGTAGTTGTAGGCGACGGCGCCGATCCCGGCTCCGCCCGGAGACTGAAGATCGACATAGCCGTTCCCAAAGGGTGTCAGCATCTTGGACAGGAGGATCTGCGAATAGGTCTCGACGAAGTCGATCCCCGACCGATTGATCTCGATGATCCGGTCGAGTGCCTCTTTGAAGAAGGTGACGAACTCCTCGGTCTCGTAGCGCAGGGCTTCCCCCGTCCTCACGGCGTATCCATAGGGGCTGATCGCACGAAGAAAGATGGAGTCGAACCCAAGCCGTACGTACTCGTCGACAATCTCCCGGGGATGAGCGAGGCTCAGGCGAGTTGTCGTCATGACGGCCGAAACCCGGTCCTTGCCGAGGGCCTCACGGGCTCGCGCGAGATTCTGGAGAACGCGAGCATGGCTGTCGTTGCCCTTCCGTGGCCGATTCGCGTTGTGAACCGCCGCGGGGCCATCCAAAGACGTCGAGAACAGGATCGAATGTGCCCGGCAGAAGCTCAGGATCTCGTCGGTCAGGGGCACGAGGTTGGTCGCGATGACGAATTCGATCTCCCGGTTCTCTCTCTGGTTCGCCTCCTCCACAAGCTCGACGATCTGGCGGATGCGGTTGAAATGGAGAAGAGGCTCCCCGCCCTGGATCTCCACCTTCAGAGCTGGAGAAGGGGAGCGGAACATGAGGTCGACGGCTCGGCGGGCCGTCTCCTCGGACATGTCGTACCGCGACCGGGTCTCGCCGACTCGGGAGACCTGGCAATAAGGACAGGAGTGGTCGCAGCGAAGGGTCACGACGAAGAGGTGCAGCTTGACGAATCCCTGGAGGAAGCTCTTCCGGGTTCGGTATTTTGTTGCAAGCAGCTCGATCGGGACACTCGACGACGTATCGAGAAGGAAATGCCGGCTCTTCAAGCTTCGATAAAAGCGGTCTCCGGAGTCGAGCGCACCTGCGACGAAAGTATCGAAACGATCCCTGGGGAGAAAGACCGACTCCCCGACCTCGTTGACAAGCAGGACCTCGGCCTCCGACCAGCGCATGAACCGGAAGGGCAGGAAGCGATACCCCGGAGCGACAGGTGCAAAGTGCTCCCTTCCCAGGAACCTGCCCACCAGGCTCACGTTTCCGCCTCTGGTCGAAGCCGTTCTTGAACCGCCTGCTCCAGCAGGTAGCTCAGAAAGCTTCCGATGATCTTGCGACTCTCTTGCCGGTGCTCCTCGCGCACCCGGATCGTGAGAGCCGCCGGCGCCTCATCCGCAGACGTTTCGATCTCGAACGCGCAATAGCCGAAGAACGCAGCGGTTGCCTTGGCGAGACTCTCCGCGGGATACAGGTCTCGCGCGAGAGGGAGCGTACAGGTCCCCACGCTATCGGCTTTTGCCAATTCCAAGAGG
>Ga0209682_10000707_pt1 | contig 11243 bp, 6 predicted proteins | sample DOMMetBare2Fresh_2_FD_187471 | JGI IMG/M metagenome (GOLD analysis project Ga0209682, IMG submission 187471) | Wetland sediment microbial communities from St. Louis River estuary, USA, under dissolved organic matter induced mercury methylation -... | ecosystem: Environmental > Aquatic >...
GCCGGTGTCGGCTCAGCCCTTGGGCGCCAGCTTGGCGGAGAGCTCGCGGTTCTTCTGCGTGTACCGGGCCACCTCGCCGTTCAGGAAGTCGTTCTCGCCGCGCAGGTCCTCCAGCTCCTGCTCCAGGTCGGCGACCTTGAGGTGGAGCGCGGTGACCTGGTCGGCCGGCGCCTTGGCCTCCGGCGCCGCCCGCGCCTCAGCGGCCGCCCTGGCCTCGGCGGTCGCCTTGGCGAGCGACTCCTCCAGCTCCTGGATGCGCCGCTTGAGCTGGTGCTCGGCGCGGACCCGCGTCTCCAGGCGGGCCTCGAGATCGGTCAGCGAGGCCTTGAGCCGCTGGGCGTCGCCGGCCTGCTTCTGCTGGGCCTGGGTGGTGGCGGCGCCGGCGGCCGCCACCTGCGCGGCGGCCTCGGTGCGGGCCTGCTCGAGCGCCTGCTTGGCGCGCGCCGCCGCCGCCTCCGCCTGCCGCTGCTGCTCCGCCAGCCGGGCCTCGGCCTCCGCGGCGGCGCTCTGGAGCTGCTCCTGGGCGGCGCGCCGGATCGCCTCGGCGGCCTGCCTCGCCTCGGCGATCTGCGCCTCGCCGTCGGTGGCGCGGCGGCGGGCCTGCCCGAGCTCGGCCTCCAGCCGCTGCACGTCGGCCTGGAGCTGGCTGGTCTCGATGCCGAGCCGCTCCGAGAGCTTGGCCCGCTCCGAGGCGGAGGCGGCGGCCGAGCGCGAGGCAGCCTCGGCGGCCTGGGTCCGCTGCTGGAGGAGCTCCCGCAGGCCCGGCAGCTCCTTGCGGAGCTTCTGGGCGTCCTGCGCCAGGGCCTCCATGGGGGCCAGCCGGGACACCTCGGCCTCCAGCTCCGCCACCCGCGCGGCGCCCATGTTGGCCCGCGCCGAGGCGGCCTCCAGCGACTGCGTGAGCCGCTCGCACTCGGCCGACGCGTCGGCGGCGCGGCGCTCGGCGTCGGAGCGGGCGGCCTCCACCGAGGCGAGCTCGCCGCGGGTGCCGGCCTCGCTGGCCCGGCCCGCCTCGAGGGTGGCGGTCTGCTCGGCGAGGCGCGCCTTGGCCCCTTCGAGCTCCTTGGTCCGGGCCGCCAGCTGCTTCTCCGCGCCGGCCAGCCGCTCGACCACCGCCGTCGCCTCGCGCCGCGACTGGCCCAGCGCCTGCTCCAGCTCGACCCGGGCCGCCTCCACCCGGGCCAGGTCGCCGGCCACCGCCTGGGCGCGGGCGCTCACCTCCGCCAGCTCCCCTGCGGCGGCCTGGGCCCGCCCCTCGGTCTCCTGGAGCCGCCCCTCCAGCTCGCGGTGGGCGTCCTCGGCCCGCTGCACCGCCTCGGCGGTGGCCAGCTCCTGCGCCTGGAGCCGCCGCTCCAGCCCGCCGAGCTCCGCCGCCAGGCCGTCGCGGTCCTGGGTCATGGCGTCGCGGGCGGCGGCCACCCCGTCGCGCTCGGCGGCCACCTGGGCCAGCCGGGCCGCCGCGGCGTCGGCCGCCTGGGCCGCCTTGAGGAGGTCCTCGGTGCGGAGCGCCTCGGCCCGCTTGAGCGCCTCGGCGTGGGCCGCCTCGAGCGCCTGGCGCGCCACCTCGGCCGCCTCGCGCTCCTCGGCCCGATCCGCCGCCGCCTCGGCCAGTGCCTGGACGTTCGACTGCTGGGCCGCCGCGAAGGCCGTCTCCACCTCGGCGCGGGCCTGGTCGGCCGCGGCGATGCGCGACGACCAGTGGCGCTCGGAGCGCTCCGCCTCCTGCATGGTGGAGGAGAGGACGTCCGAGAGCGACTGGCGGGTGGCGTCCAGCTCGGAGAGCTGGCGCGTCAGGTCAGCGGCCTGGGTGTCCCGGGCGCGGAGCTGGTCGGCCGTCTCGGCCGCCGCCGCCTCGGCCCGCGCCGCCTCGGCCGCCAGCCGCTCCTCGAGCGCCGTGCCGTGGTCGCGCGCCGCGGTGAGGGCCTCCCGCAGCCGCTCCCCGTCGTCGGCCAGCCCGACGGCCTCGGCCCGCAGCTCGCCCAGGCCGTCGCGCAGCCGGGCCAGGAACCCGTCGCGCGCCCGCAGCCGGTCGCGGAAGTACTCCAGCTTCTCCTCGGGGGTCCCCTTGGGCGGGGTCGGGTCGCGCGGCCACTCGGCCAGGAGCTCCTCGACCCGCGAGGCGGCGCTGCGGCCCGGCGCGGACGGCGACGCCGGCCGGGTGCCGGCGTGCGGCGCGGGCGCCGGCGCCGAGGCGAGCCCGCGGGGCACCGGCGGCGGGCCGGGGCGAGGCGCCGCCGGGGCGGCGGAGGGCGGGGCGCCCGCCGGGTGGATCACCGGCGGGCCGGCCTGGGCCGGGCGCGCGGCCGGCCGCGCCGCCGGGCGGTCGGCGGCGGGCTGGGGCACGCCCTGGAGGAGCTGGGCCGCCTGGGCCAAGAGGTCGGGCATGGCGAGCGGGCAGCGCAGGTAGGCGTCGGCCTTGCCGCGGCTGGACCGGTGGGCCTCGATGGCGGCGTCGACCGCCTCGCGCGTGTAGAGGACCACCGGCGTGGCGGGCAGCACGCGCTTGAGCCGGTTGCAGACCGAGAAGCCGCTCATGTCCGGCAGCTCGGCCGAGAGCAGGATCAGGTCGGGGGCCAGCGAGCGGCAGCGCTCCACCGCCGCCTCGCCGGTCGCGAGGGGGGAGACCTGGAAACCGGCCGGGCCAAAGGCCTGCCGGATCTCCTCGGACAGGGCCGTCTCGGCCTCGACGAGCAGGACGCTCCACGCCATCAGGCCGAGCATCGTATCGCCATTCCGCTCCCGGTGAGAGGAAGCTGCGGCGCCGATATCGTGATGGGGGCTGCGGCGCTGGATCCGCGCCGCGGGACGGGGTACGGATGCGCCCACACCCGCCCGAAAGAGCCCACCGTGCCCACCTTTGCCCTCACCATCGACGTGCCCCGCGACGAGGCCGAGACCAGCGCCGCGGAGCTCATGGAGGCCGGCGCCGGCGGCGTCGAGGTCCGGGACGGGGAGGGGGTGCCCATGCCGGGCGTGGCCCAGCCGGCGCCCGGGCGGGCCCTGGTGGTCGGCTTCTTCGCCGAGCGCGCGGCCGGCGTCGAGGCGGCGGAGGCGTTCGGCGGCGAGCTCGAGGAGGTGCCCGACCAGGACTGGGGCGAGGCCTGGAAGCGCGGCCTCACCACGCTCTCCATCGGCCGCGCCTTCGTGCGCCCCTCCTGGATCGAGGCGCCCACCCCGTCCGGCATGGTCGAGATCGTCCTCGACCCGGGCATGGCCTTCGGGACCGGCACCCACCCGACCACCTCGCTCTGCCTGGCGGCGCTCTCGGAGCTCCTGGCGGTGCGCCCCGGCGCCAGCGTGCTCGACGTCGGCACCGGCTCCGGCCTGCTCGCCATCGCCGCCAGGAAGCTGGGCGGCGGCCGCGTGACCGGCAACGACAACGACCCGATCGCCGTGCGGGTGGCGCGGGAGAACGCCGCGCTCAACGGCGTGGCGCTCGCGCTCGACGAGCGGCCGGTGGAGGCGCAGCCCGGCCCCTTCGACCTGGTGCTGGCCAACATCCTCGCCAACACGCTGGTGGAGCTGGCGCCCGCCATCGCGGCGCAGCTCGCGCCGGGCGGCGTGGTGCTCCTCTCCGGCATCCTGACGCCGCAGGAGGCCGAGGTCCGTGCCGCCTACCTGGCGGCCGGCCTCCACCCGCTGCCGGGCGGCGACCGCCGGCAGGACGAGTGGAGCCTGCTCGCCATGGAGCGGCCGGCCGCGTGAAGCGCCGCGTCCACCTGCCGCCGGAGCGGATCGGAGAGGGGCGGGCCGAGCTCACCGAGGCGGCGCGCCACTACCTCACCGGCGTCCTGCGGCTCGGCGCCGGCGACGAGGTGGAGCTCTTCGACGGCCACGGGCGCGCCTGGGCGGCGCGGCTCTCGGCCGACCTCACCGCGCTGGAGCTCGGGGCGCGGCTCGAGGCCGCGCCGCCGGGGGCCCACGGCGCGGACGGGCCGGCCATCCACCTCCTCTTCGCCCTCGCCAAGGGGGAGAAGTGCGACCTGGTGGTGCAGAAGGCCACCGAGCTGGGCGCGGCGCGGCTGGTCCCGTTCGCGGCCGAGCGCTCGGTGGTCCAGCTCGACGCCGCCAAGGGGGCCGAGCGGGCCGAGCGCTGGCGGCGCATCGCCGCCGAGGCGGCCCGCCAGTGCGGCCGCACCGACCTGCCCGAGGTTGCGGCGCCGGGCCCGCTCGCCGCGGCGCTGGTGGCCGTGCCGGCCGGCTTCCGCACCGTGGTCTTCCACGGCGGCGGTGCGCCCCTCGGCAGCCTCGGGCTGGAGGGGGCGCCCGGGGTGGCCGCGGTGATCGGGCCGGAGGGCGGGCTGACCGGCGCGGAGCTCACCGCCTGCCGCGCCGCCGGCGCGCTCGCCGCCGGGCTGGGGCCGCGCACCCTGCGCGCCGAGACCGCCGCCATCGCCGCCGTGGCGCTCCTCCAGGGGCTGGTCGGCGATATCCGCTGACAGCGCCCTAACCTGGCTGCAACCCGTTCGTTTCTTTGATCGGCAGGCCCGCGACGGGTAGCGTCCGGCCATCATGCGTTGCCCGCGATGCAACGGCGAGACCGGACACGCCGCCATCCGCTGTGCCGACTGCGGCGCGCCCCTGGCGCTGCCGGCGGATCCGGCGTCGGCGCGGCTCGATCGCGCGCTCGACCTGGACCGGCGGGCCGGCCGGGCGCCGCTCTCGCCGGCCACCCCGGAGGACCTCACCGCGGCCGGCACCGGGCCGGTGCTGGCCATGCCGGCCAGCGTGATCGAGCTCCACCGGGCCGGTGGGCTGCGCCGGGTCGCCGCCTGGATCGTCGACGGGCTCCCCTTCGCCCTGGCCGGCCTGGCGCTGGCGCGCGGCCTGGGGGGCGGCGACCTCGCGCTGGAGCTCCAGCTCGTCGCGGTGGCCGCGCTCGCCTCCTTCGCCTACCAGACGCTGGCCACCTGGCTGGCCGGCGCCACGCTCGGCAAGCGGCTCCTCAAGCTCGGGGTGGTCGGGCCGGACGGCGAGCGCCCCGGTCCGGGCCGCAGCGCGCTCCGGGCCGCCACCGCGGTGGCCGGCACCCTGCTCCTCGGCGCCGGGCCGCTCCTGGCCCTCTTCACCGAGAGCGGCCAGGGGCTCCATGATCTCCTGGCCCGTACCCTCGTCGTGGACTTGCCATGACCCGCCCTCGGGCGCGACCCTAGGACGCTACGGAGAACCTATTGGCTCGAGAGCTCGCCCAGCTCCTCGTCGACGACGGGATGGTCGCACCGGCGGACGTCGAGCGCGCGCTCGCCCGCCAGCGCGAGGCCGGCGGCGCGCTCGACACCGCGCTGCTCGAGCTCGGCCTGATCTCCGAGGAGCGGCTGACCCCGCTCCTGGCCGCCGCCGCCGGGCTGCCGCTGGCCCCGCCCGAGGCCTACCAGCAGGCGGACGCCCGGGCGCGGCGCGTCTTCCCCGCCAAGGTGGCCGAGCGCCACGGGCTCGCCCCCATCGCGCTCGAGGGGCGCGAGCTCTCGCTGGTGGCGGCCCACCCCATCGACGCCGGGCTGCTCGACGAGATCAGCTTCATGCTCTCCCTGCAGCTCACCGCCCGCGTCGGCGTGGAGTGGCGGGTCCGGTCCCTCATCCAGCGGCTCTATGGCAGCCCGCTCTCGCCTCGCCTCGCCAAGCTCGCGGAGGAGGCGGCCGAGCCTGCCCGGACGCCCGCGCCCGCGCCGGCCCCTGCGGCGGCCGAGCAGCCCGCCCCGGTCCGGCCCTCGCCCCTGCAGGCCTTCGGCCGCGACGGCGGGGAGCACACCGAGCCGCTGGCCGCCGCCCTGGCCCACGCCGCCGAGGCCTTCGATCTCGACTGGGATGACGAGGCCGTCAAGGCCCCGGCGCTGACGCCCCCGCCAGCGCCGTCGCCGGCTCCCGTCGTCGCCGCCCCGCCGGCCGGGGCCGAGGCCGAGGCCGAGGCGGCGCCAGCGCCGCCGCCCGAGGAGGTGGCTCCGGTCATCGACCTGGAGGACCGGAGCGCCCCGCCGCACTGGACGCTCGAGGAGGCCCGCCAGGCCATGGCGGCCGCCACCAGCCGCGACGAGGTCCTGCTGGTGGCGCTGCGCTACGCCCGCGACTTCTTCGACTTCGCGGCCGCCTTCGCCGTGGCCAAGGATGCGGTGGTCGGGCACGACGCGCTCGGCGCCGAGGACGGGCTCCGCGACGTCTGCCGGACCGTCGCCTTCTACGCCAGCGAGCCGGGCGTCTTCGCCAACGCGCTGCTGAGCCGCGCACCCTACCTCGGCCCGGTGGCGCACGACGCGCCGGGCAACGTGGCCCTGCTCGACGGCCTGGGGCGCGAGGCGCCACGGACCTCGCTGGTCTATCCGGTGGTGGTGCGGGATCGCCCGGTTTGCATCCTCTACGCCGACAACGGCGAGGCCCCCGTCTCCGGCCGGCGGCTGGGCGATCTCTTCCTGCTGCTCTCCGTGGCCGGCGCGGCGCTCGAGCGGATCATCCGGGCCCGGAAGGCCAAGCCCGCCGCGGCGCGGCCCAAGGCCCAGGCCGTCTTCTTCTCCCCGGTGGCGTTCGAGGACCAGCCCGCCGACACCGGGACCTGGGCCGCCTCCGAGCCGGCGCTCCGGCCGGCGCCCCCGCCGCAGGCGCCGCCCGTCGCCGGCGAGGCGTCCTCCGGTGAGCTCTGGCGCGACAGCCACCAGGCCGACGCCGTCACCGAGCTGCCGGTCGACGCCGCGATGCCGCTCCTGGCCGTGGAGGAGCCGCTGCGGCTCGGCCTGGACCAGGAGGTGGCGCTGGGGCTCGAGGACGAGCCTGGGCTGCCGGACATCCCCATCGCCGAGGAGCCCCTCGCGGCCGTCGAGGCGACCGGCTCCTTCGCGGCCGCAGCCGAGCCCTTCGCCGCGCCGAGCCCGCCGTTCGAGCCCGCGCTGCCGGAGCTCGGGCCGGAGGCCGTCCAGCCGGTCGAGGCGGCCTCCTTCGCCGAGGTGCCCTGGCCCACCGAGCCGATCGAGGGGGTCGAGCCCGCGCCCGCGCCCGAGCAGCTGCCGGAGCCGGAGCCGCTCGCCGAGGTGGTCGAGGCGCGACCGGTCGAGCCGCAGTCGCTGGAGCTCGAGGAGCCTCCCGCACCGGAGGTCTCGCTCTGGCCCGAGCCGCAGCCGCCCGCCGAGCAACCGCCCGCCGAGTCGATGGGCCTGGAGCCGGCGGACGCCCTGGACCTGATCGTGCCGGAGCCGGCTGCGACGGTGGCGGCTGCCCCGCAGCCGGTCGAGGCCGCCACGCTCTTCGACGCGTCGGCCGGGCTGGCCGGGCAGCAGCCGGAGTTCGCCGCCGAGTTGGCCGAGGTTCCGCCCCCCGCGGCGGAGCCGGTCGAGCTGCAAGCGGCCGCCATCGAGCCGGTCGCAGTCGAGCCGGCCGCCATGGAGCCGGCCGCCGTCGAGCCGGCCGCCATGGAGCCGCCTGCGCCGCGGCCATCCGCCGATCGGCCGGTCTGGGAGCTCCCGGTCGCCGAGCGGGCCGCCGCCGACGTCCTGGCCGTGGCCATGCCGGCCTGGCCATCGCCGGTCGAGGTGATCCCGGAGGCCGATCAGGCCTTCCTGGGCGAGCCTGTCGAGCCGCCGCAGGCCGGCGCGCCGGAGCTCGCAGCGCTCGCGCCCGCCCCGCTCCACGCGCTCGCCGAGCCACCGCCCCCCGAGGCACCGGCGGCGGATGAGCCCGAGGTGGCAGCCGAGCCGTCCACCTCGGTGGCGCTCGACCTGACGGCCGACCGCCCGCTCTACGAGCCGTCGATCTCCATCTCGGTGGAGGTCCCGCAGCGGCCCGCGCCGCTCGAGGCCGCCCCTCCCGAGCCACCGTCGGCCGAGCCGCCCACCGAGCCGGAGATCCCGCCGATCGAGGCTGGCCCGTCGTCGATCGAGGCGCCGCTGCCCGCTGCGCCACTGGAGCCCTCGGACCTCTGGGGCTCCGCGCTGCCGCCCGTGGGCCTGGAGCGCACCGTGCGCCCCGACCTCACCGAGCCGCAGGACGACCCGTTGCCGGTGGAGACGCCGGAGACCGAGCCGGTGCCGGTCCCCGCCGAGCCGACGACGGCGCAGGCCGCTGCCGAGGCCGCCGCCGGGGCCGACCGGACGGTGACCGCCGCCGCCGCCGCGGCCGCCGCCGTGCTGGGCGGCGCCACGGCCGGCTTCGCCACCCCGGCCGCCGCCGAGCCGGTGGTCGAGCTCGCGCGCCCGGTGGCGGATCCGCCGGTGCTCCACCCCGCCGACCAGGTGCCCGAGCTCACCCTCGAGAGGCCCCTGGCCCGAGCAGGCGAGGGGCCGCGCGGCGCGGCCGGCCTGGTGGAGGACTACCTGGCCAGCCCGCGCGGCTCGGAGGAGCGGCTGGCCCTCCTGGCGCTGCTGGCCCAGCGGGCCGACGAGGTGGCGCCGATCCTGTGCGACCGGCTCCCCGGGCCGCTCGACGTGGCGCCGGAGGCGCTTGGGCGCACCCCGGTCCCGGAGCAGGGCCCGATCCTGGCCGCGGTGGCGTCGCTCTCCGCGGCGGCGGTCAAGCCGCTCACCCGCATGCTGGCCGACGCCGCGCCGGAGCGGCGCCGGGCGGCGGCCGCCCTGCTCGGGCTGACCGGCGACCCGGCGGTGCTGGCGCCGCTCGCCGAGCGCTGCCTCGACCCCGACGCGCGGGTGGCCGAGGCGGCCCGCCTGGCGCTCCTGTCCCACCGCCTGGAGGCAGCGCTCAAGGGCCCGCTGGAGAAGCTGCGGCGCGCCCTGCTCTCCGGCCTGGCCGACAAGTCGGCCGCGGCGGCCCGCGCCATCGGCGCGCTGCGCGACGCCGAGTCGATCCCGCTCCTCATCCAGGCGCTGGAGGGGAGCGACGGCCTCACCGCCGGCGCCACCGCCGAGGCCCTGGCCGCCATCACCATGCAGCGGCTCGGCCCGGCGCCGCGCGCCTGGCTCCTCTGGTGGAAGCAGAACCGGGGGCGCCCGCGCCGCGACTGGCTCTTCGGCGCGCTGACCTCCGACGATCGCGAGATCCGGCTGCGGGCGGCGGCCGAGCTCCGCGAGGCCGCGCCGTCACCGGTCAACTACTCGGCCGACCTGCCGGAGGCCGAGCGGCAGGAGGCGGCCCAGGCCTGGGCCGCCTGGTTCGAGCGGAACGGCTACCGCGCGTAGCCATCACCCCGTCGAGGCGCGAATGACCAAGCCGGTCGATCCCGATCCGCGGCGGGCCCTGCTGGACGCCAAGGACGCCGAGGCCCAGCAGGGGGGCGGCGCCGCCCGCGTCGAGCGGCACCACCGCGACCGCAAGCTGACCGCCCGCGAGCGGATCGACCTGCTGCTCGACCCGGGCAGCTTCGTCGAGCTGGACCGGCTCAAGACCCACCGCTGCGGCGAGTTCGGGCTGCAGGGGCAGAAGGTCCCGGGCGGCGGCGTGGTGGCCGGCCACGGCCTGGTGGACGGGCGGCCGGTGGCGGTCTACGCCCAGGACGCCACCGTCTTCGGCGGCTCGCTGTCGGGCGCCAACGCCGAGAAGATCTGCAAGGTGATGGACCTGGCGCTCGAGGTGGGCTGCCCGGTGGTCGGCCTGCTCGACTCGGCCGGGGCGCGCATCCAGGAGGGCGTGGCGGCCCTGGCCGGCTACGCCGACGTCTTCCTGCGCAACACCCGCGCCTCCGGCGTGGTGCCCCAGCTCTCCGTCATCATGGGCCCGTGCGCCGGCAGCGCCGTCTACACCCCGGCCATCTCCGACCTGGTCTTCATGGTGAAGGGGACGGCCGCCATGTTCACGGCCAGCCCGGAGCTGGTGAAGGCGGTGACCGGCGAGGAGGTGAGCCGCGAGGCGCTGGGCGGCGCCCAGACCCACGCCGCCCTCACCGGGGTGGCCCACTTCGCCCTCGACACCGAGGAGGGCGCGCTGCGCGCGGTCCGCACGGTGCTGGGCTTCCTGCCCTCGCGCTCCGGCGAGGCGCCGCCGCTCCAGCCGTGCCGTGACCCGGCCGACCGGCAGGCGGCGGGGCTGGCCACCCTGGTGCCCGAGGACCCGGCCCGGCCCTACGACATGCGGGAGGCGCTGCGCGCCGTGCTGGACGACGGCCTGCTCCTCGAGGTGGGCGAGCTCCACGCGCCCAACCTGGTGACCGGCCTGGGGCGCCTGGGCGGCCGCCCGGTCGGCGTGGTGGCCAACCAGCCGACCGAGCTCGGCGGCGCGCTCGACGTGAAGGGGACGGTCAAGGCGGCCCGCTTCGTGCGCCTGTGCGACGCCTTCGACCTGCCGCTGCTCACCTTCGTGGACGTGCCAGGCTTCCTGCCCGGCACCGCCCAGGAGTGGGGCGGCCTCATCCACCACGGCGCCAAGCTCCTCTACGCCTACGCCGAGGCGACGGTCCCCAAGGTGACGGTGATCACCCGCAAGGCCTACGGCGGCGCCTACGCCATCATGGCGTCCAAGCACCTCGAGGCCGACCTCAACCTGGCCTGGCCCGGGGCCGAGATCGCGGTGACCTCGCCGGACGGCGCGGTGGGGATGCTCTTCCGCAAGGAGCTCCTGGCGGCCAAGGACCCGACCGCCGAGCGGGCCCGGCTGGTGTCGGAGTACCGCGACAAGTACGCCAACCCCTACGTGGCGGCCGAGCTCGGCTACGTGGACGAGGTGATCCGGCCGGAGCAGACCCGCGCCAGGCTGGTGCGGGCCCTGGACCTGCTGGCCTCCAAGCGGCGCCCGCCCCCTCGGCGCCGCCACGGCAACATCCCGCTCTAGGCCATGGTCGTGGATCGCGGGCCTGGGACCATCGCGCGGCACCGGGACCGGCCGGGGGCGCGCCGGGTCCTGGCGCTGGCGGCACTGCTCCTCTCCGGCCTGGCCTGCGCACCGCCCAGGCTCATCCGCTTCGCCGACCGGCCGCCCACGCTGGACGGCGACGTGCCGCTGGCCTACTCGGGCTCGGGCGTCACCACCTTCGTCGACCGGCGCGGCCGCCGCTGCCCGCCCTCCTCGGGCCGGGCCGAGCACGCGGTGGTCGGCTGGCAGTCGCCGGACGACGATCCGCTCTGCACCTTCGACACCCTGGTGCAGGGGCCCGGCGTTGCGGTGCTGGAGCTCCGCTGGCAGGCCACCGTGCCGGCCAGTGGCGAGGTGGACCTCCTGGCCCGCCGCCAGGCGGTCGGCGCCTGGGGGCGGGTCGAGGCGCGCGGCACCTACTTCGGCCAGTACGTGGCGGCGGCGGAGGTGGAGCTGGAGGCGAGCGCCCCGAGCTGCGGCGGCTCGGCCAGGCTCCTGCTCGGCAAGGGGGAGGTCACCGGCCC
>Ga0209682_10000708_pt1 | contig 11242 bp, 8 predicted proteins | sample DOMMetBare2Fresh_2_FD_187471 | JGI IMG/M metagenome (GOLD analysis project Ga0209682, IMG submission 187471) | Wetland sediment microbial communities from St. Louis River estuary, USA, under dissolved organic matter induced mercury methylation -... | ecosystem: Environmental > Aquatic >...
TGCCGATCTTCGACCGCAAGACTCTTTCGGAGCACCTGTCGATCATGCTCTTCCCGGCCCGCGTCGGCGCCGCGCTCCTCGCCGCCTTCGGCACCCTCGGCTTGCTGCTCGCGGGGATCGGCCTCTACGGCGTGGTCGCCGCCTCCGTGGCGCGCCGCACCCGCGAGGTGGGCATCCGCATGTCCTTGGGGGCGAAGCGGTCGGACGTGCTGCTGCTCGTGGTACGGGAAGGGATGACGCTCACCGGCATCGGCCTCGCCATCGGCCTCGGCCTGGCGCTCCTCGCCGCCCAGCTCCTGCGCGGCCTCCTCTACGGCATCGGCACCCGCGATCCGGTGACCTTCCTCGCCGTCGCGGTGGTCCTCGGCGGCATCGCCCTCTTCGCCAACCTCGTCCCCGCCGGCCGGGCCACCCGGGTCGAGCCGGTGGTGGCGATCAAGTATGAGTGAGGGGGTGCCACCCTGTGGTGCTCCCCGGCCCGCCCCGCAGAGTAGTCTCGCCTGACCAGCAGAGGGAGAGAATCAACGGTACATGGCTCTCGCAAGTTCCGGGGAGCCATCCACCGGAGGAAACCATCATGAGTCAGGAGAAGATGGAGGACCTCAAGCAGGCCCTGCAGGAAGCGGAGATCAGCGACGTGGATCTGGAGGGTGTCGCCGGCGGCAATTGCAACGAAAGCTGCGAGCAAGGCTGCTCCGCGTGCTGCTCGCCCGGCTCCGCGAACCGCGGTGGCAGCGGCGGCGGCGACATCGAATACCAGACGGCTCCCTAGGCAGCCCCTGTCCGCGCCAGACATGGACCGCTCGGTTGCATTTTGCTGATCCCGCGGACAGGGCCGAGGTCGCTCGACCCGCACGCGAGAACGGAGGAAAAGACATGCAAGTGACTCCCCAGACTCGCCTGGCCCTGGACCCCCAGATCTGTTTGAGAAACGACGTGGACCGAGCGGTCCTCATCACCCGCCCCAAACCTCTCTCCGATCGCAACTATCTCTTCCGGGTCCTCCATCCCAGCGAGGCCGTCGTCCTCGCCTTGATGGATGGCGAGCGCAGCATCGAGGACCTGGGAAACCTGTGGGCTTCCCTCACCGGGAAAAGCCCCGCCGAAGGGGCTGCCCAGGTCGGCAAGGTCGTCGAGTACTACACGACCGGAGACCGGGTCACGAACGGAATCTTGATCGAAGTCGACGCGGCGAATCGCCAGACCCTCAACCGGTACGATCCGATGGACTTCGTCATCCCCGCCAGCAGGGTGAACGTGACCGATCCCCGGATGCGCCGCCCCTACCTGGTCTACTACCTGCCGACGCTCTTCTGTCCGCAGAAGTGCATCTACTGCTACGCCCATACCAGTCCCCGGCCGGAGGCCGGCCTGATCCCTCTGGCGCGTCTGAGAGAGATCTTCGCCGAGCTCAAGGAGCTCGGCGTGGAGGTGGTCCAGATGTCCGGCGGCGAGGTCTTCGCCCGCAAGGACGTCTTCGCCATCATCGAGGCGGTGTTCGCGGCGGGCATGGTGGTGGACCTCCCCACCAAGCAGGGGGTGAGCTATGAACAGGCGGTCCGGCTCAAGGAACTCGGCGTGCCGATCGTCCAGGTGAGCCTCGACTCCACCGATCCCGGGGTCCTCGAGCGCATGGTGGGCGTCAAGGGGTTCCACCTCAAGATCTTCAAGGTCCTGGACGACCTGCGGCGGGCGGGGATGCCGGTGCGCGTCAACGCGGTCATCACTCCGATCAACGCGCCGACGGTCGGCCCTCTGATCGATTATCTGGGGGGTCTGGGCAACGTGACCCGGGTCTCTCTGACCCCCTACGGGAGGTCACTCTTCTGCCACAGCGACGAGCTGTTCATCTCCCTCGACGAGCTGCGCTCCGTCGAACGAGAGATCTGGAGCCGGCAGAGGCTCTATCCGCACATGACCACCAGCATCTCCGGCGGCGGCGGCTCCTCCCTGCCCGCGAGCCCGGACGAGCGGATGCGGGAGTGGCAGGGGAGGGCGTTCTGCTCGGCCAACCGGCACGGCTTCGTGATCCTGCCGGACGGCCGGGTGACGGTGTGCGAGGAGCTCTACGACCATCCCGATTTCATCATCGGCGATCTCCGGAAGCAGTCCGTCCTCGAAATGTGGACGTCCCCCGAGGCTCTGGCCCTGTTGCGCCCGGACCAGGCCGCCGTGCCGGAAGGCGCCTGCAAGAACTGTGAGGCGTTCGAGGAATGCAACTCGTTCAAAGGGCGGTGCTGGCGCGACGTGCTCAAGAGCTACGGTTGGGACAAGCCCTACTACCCCGATCCGCGCTGCCCCTGGGCACCGGAGGGGAACCGGATGACCTGACTGGAGGCCGGAATGATCCGATGGCTCGCGACGACGTTGACGCTCGCGGCTCTCCTGCCGATCCCCGCGGCCGGTGCGCCCCGGGAGCCGCTCCAATTCCTGAAGGCTCATGGGCAGCCTCCCGCCGACTACGTCCTCGCGAAGGCCCGGGACCATCGGGTCGTCCTGCTCGGCGAGTCGCACTGGATCCGGCAGGACGTCGATCTTGTGATCGATCTCGTTCCGCGTCTGCGGGGGGCAGGGATCGATGTATTGGCCATGGAGATGCTGCCCGCCGCCGAGCAGGCCGCGATCGACCGGATCCTCGCGGCGGACACCTGGGACGAGAGGGCTGCCATCGCGGTCCTGCGCGTTGATGCCTGGCCGTATCGCGAGTATCTGGAGATCCTCCACGCCGCGTGGAGGGCCGGCCGGGGCCTCGCTCCCGGGGCCAAACCGCTCCAGATGATCGCCTTGGGGCCGGGATCGGATTGGCGCGAGCGGCTGCTGCCGCGAGAGGACTACGACCAGTTCATGGCGCGGCTCGTCCGTGAGATCCTGAAGCCGCCCGGCCGCAGGGTCCTGGTCTACGCGGGCCTCCACCACGCCTTTGCGCGGTTCTACCAGCCGGAGCTGCCCCGGGAAGAGCGGGTGGAGCGCTACATGGACCGGATGGGCAACATCCTCTGGCGCGAGCTCGGCGACGACGTTTTTTCGATCTTTCTCGCCGCCTCCTGGCAATGCCGGACTGGCGAAGGCGGCACCTGGAGCCGCTGCCTTCCCGTTCACGGCGTCGTCGATTGTGCCGCCGCGGCTCTCGGCCATCCGGTCGGCTTCGACGTCGCCGGCTCGCCGTTCGCCGAGCTGCCGGTCGGCCGGGACACGCTCTACAGCCCGGGCTATCCGAGCCTCCGGCTGGTCGACATGGTAGACGGCTACGTCTGGCACCGGCCCATCGACGAGCTCCAAGGGGTCCATCTGATCCCGCTGTCCGACTTCGCGCCCGATGCCGGGAGTCTCGCCGAAGTAGCGCGGAACAATCCGTTCTCGGACGAGAAGGGGATGGGACGCGCGGAGCTTCAGGCCCTGTGGGACCGGGAGGCGGAGCGGCTGAAAGACCTGCCGAGGTCTCCCGCCTGGCACAACCTCCTCGGCTGGCGCAAGGGCTGCGCAGACTGATCCTTCAGCCTTGGGGGATGAGGTCTCTGCGATAAGCTCCGCGCCGGCGATGCTGGAACGACTCCTCCTCTTCGCCGGCCTGCTCGTGCTCCTCGGCATCCTGCAGGCCGGCGCCTGGCTCGTGGCGCGCGGCCTGGGCCGGCGCCTCGAACGCCACGTCCTGGTGCTCGGCGCCGTGCTGCCGCTCCTCGTCCTGGCGCCGTGGCTCCTCGATCCCTCGCGGCTCCTCTTCCCCGGCGACTTTCTGCGCCACACCTTTCCCGGCGTCGCGGATCTGCCGGGCACGGACCGCCACGAGCTGCTGAACGATGCCGTCTTCCAGATGATCCCCTGGGAGCTGGAGGTGCGGCATGCGCTCAAGGACGGCCGGTTGCCCCTCTGGTCGGATCTCCTGGAAGGCGGGAGCTCGCCGTGGATCAATCCGCAGGCGAGCGTGCTCTCCCCCCTGGCTCTCCTCGCGCGGCCGGTGCCGATCCAGCATTGGCTGCTGGCGTTGCTGGCGCTCAAGATCCAGCTCGCGTTCCAGGGGACCTGGCTCCTCCTGCGCTCGCTCGGAGCGCGCCGGCTCGCCAGCCTGCTCGCGGCGGCGGGGTTCAGCCTCGCCGGAGGCGTCATGGCATGGGCGCTCTTTCCCCTGTCCTCCGCGCTCGCCTGGGTCCCCTGGCTCACCGTGGGCGTCATCGGGCTCTTCCGTGAACGGCTCCGTCCCCGGCGGATCGCCACCGTCGCCCTCCTGACCGGCGCCTTGGTCCTCTCCGGCCATCCGGAGACCGCCGCCATCGGCGGCCTGTTCGCCGCCGTCTGCGGCGTGAGCTTGCGGGCGCGCCGCAGACCCCTGGCCGCCGGCTTTTCAGGCGCGGCGCTGGCCGCGCTGCTCGGATTCGGCCTCGCCGCGCCGCTCCTCGTCCCCTTCCTGCGCCATCTGCCGGAGTCGCAGCGCGCCCAGGAGACCGTGGCGGAGACGATGCCCGTGCTCCATCCCACCGCCTGGCATCCCTACACCTGGTTCGTCCCCGAATACCGTACCTTCCTGCTGGGACCGGTCAATCCGCGCATCTACGGCCGGCCCTACCAGGACGAGTTCGGCGGTCCCCTCAACTGGGCGGAGGCCGAGAGCGGCTACGCCGGGCTGATCGCCTTCGCGGGAGCCCTGCTGGCGGCCCTTTGCGTGCGCCGCCGCCGCGTCTGGCCGTTCCTGGGCTTCGCGATCATGGGCCTCCTGCTCGCCGCGAAATTCCTTCCATTCGCCTGGCTGATCCATCGCGTCGACGCCCTCCAGACCCTCTCCTATCCGCGGTTTCTGAGCGTTGCGACGCTGGCCCTGTCGGTCGCCGCGGGATTGGCGATCGATCACCTGCTGCGCCGGCCCCGCGAAGGCTGGGGCCTGCGCCTGCCCGTCCTCGCCGGAGCCGCCGCGGCGAGCCTCCTCGGCCATGCGGACGCCTGGGTGGTGCTCCTCTGGTCGTTGATCGCCGCGGCGGCCGGGCTCGCCGCCTGGCGCCCCAGGTGGGGTGCCGCCGTGCTGGGCGCCGCGCTCCTCCTCGATCTCGTCCCCTGGGCCTGGAGCCTCCTCCCCGCCGGCAATCCCGGCTTTTTCTATCCGCCCTCGCCGTATTTCACCCGGTTGCACCAGGAGACGGAGCGGGACGGCCCCTGGCGTGCGGTGGGGGAGGACTTCGCGATGTATCCCTCGCTCCTCGCGGTCTATGGCGTCGCCGACGTCCGCCCCCACAATCCGCTGGCGCCGATGACCTACCTGCACGAGCTGCGGGCGGCCTTCGGTTTCCATCCGACGATGGTGGATTACTTCGCACCGCTCAACCGCGTCGAGCATCCCTTTCTGGATTTCCTGAACGTCTGCTGCGTCGTCTGGGAATCCGCGAATCCGGTGCCCGCGGGCTGGCCGCGCCTCGACGACGGAGGGTCCTCCCTCCGTCTCTACCGCAACCCGGACGCCTTGCCCCGCTGGTTCGTCCCCGCGCGCATCGACGTCATCGAGCCGGCTGCCCTCACCGGATGGATCACGGCGCTCGACGACGGCCGGCGCGTCGCCGTCTTCCGCGGCGGCCGGGAGCCGCTGCCGCCGGTCCCGCCCGCGGCCGAAATCCGAGCCCTGCGTGTGGATCCGGGGCGGATCGAGCTGGAGGTGACCGCGCTCCGGGAGACCGTCGTGGCGACTTCCCTTTTGCAGCCGCAAGGCTGGACCGCCAGAAGCGCCGGCCGGCCTCTGCCGAAGCTGACCGTCAACGGAGCCTTCCTGGGCCTGCGGGTCCCCCCCGGCACCCACCGGATCGAGCTGCGTTACCTCCCGCCGGGCTTCGTCCCGGGCATGGGGCTCGGCGGGCTCTCGCTTCTGGTCTGCGGATTGCTGCTCCTCCGGCGCGGCAGAAAAGTCGAAGCAAGGACATAAAGGACTGCAAGGACTGCAAGGACAGGGCGGTTCCGCCGCAGTCCTTTTTGTCCTTGGCGTCCTTGCCGTCCTTTGACTTTCCGGCCTCGGGTACAATCCACCCGCTGCAGGAGGAGCTCTGTCATGGCGTGGAAAGTTCGTCGCGAGGTCGATCGAGAGCGGGGCGGCGCCGCCTCTGAGGTCCCCTTCCAGGTACAAGGGAAGGTCGGACGCATCGAGGATCCGCCGCCCGCCGCCTTCTTCAAGCGATACGTCGAGGCCAACCGGCCGGTCGTCATCAGCGGGGCCATGGAGGAGTGGCCTGCCCTCGACCGGTGGTCGTGGGACTACCTGGCCGCGGTGGCCGGCGACTGCTCGGGCGAGGTCATCGTGTCGCGCAACGGCCTTTATCCCGACTACGTCACCCAGCCGTCGCCGATGGCCAAGGTGGAGATGCGCTTCGCCGAATTTCTCCGCCGCGCCGTGCCGGCCCTGAGAGGGGACGCCGAGCCCCTGCCGCCGATCCTCGAACCCGGTGAGACGATCTACCTCTACGGCAAGTCCTATCTCCTGGACGCCGTGCCGGCGCTCCGCGCCGACCTGCGGACGCCGGCCTGCCTCGGCTCCGTGGCCAAGCCCTTCCAGCGCCTGTGGATCAGCTCGGCCGGCTGCGTGACGCCGCTGCACTACGACCTGTCGAACGGCTTCCTCTGCCAGGTGCGCGGCGCGAAGCAGGTCTGGCTGTTCGATCCCGGGCAGCTCGACCGCCTCTATCCCCGTGGCGCGCAGTTCCCGGGGCTCGACAACTTCGAACGGCAGACCCAGGTGGACATCCACCATCCGGACGACGCGGCCTTCCCGGAGTTTCGCCAAGCCACGGCCCTCGAATGCCATCTGCGGCAGGGAGACACTCTCTTCATCCCCTCCAACTGGTGGCACGAGGTCGAGACCCTGGAGCCCTCCCTCTCCGTCCAGCTCGCCTTCGCGGGAGGAACCGTCACCAGCGAGCTCGCCGTGCTCTCGGACCTCTTCAAGACGAAGAAACCCGAAGAGCTGATGACCGAGCCCGCCGTCCTCCGGCTGATGCAGGACCCGGCGATGATGCAGGCGGTCCTGCGGATGATGGCGGGAGTGGGGCGGTGACGGCCGTTCTGGCCATCTGTGGCATCATCCGCGCATGATGAGGTCGCTGCTGCGCGCGTTCTCGCTGATCCATGGCTTGCTGGCGGCACTGTTCGCCTGTGCCGCTCTGATGCTCGTTGCCATCGCGGCCAAGGTCGGCTGGGCTGCCTTCGTCGAAGGCCTGACCCGGGCCGCGGCACAGCATATTATTGAAGCCGTTGGAATCCTTGCCGCCTCGGTGGTCGCACTGCAAATCGCTCAGACCATTGCCGAGGAGGAGGTGATTCGCTTCGCCCATGTCAGTGGTCCCACGAGGGTGCGGCGATTCCTCTCCAGGTTCCTTGTCGTGATCGTGGTCGCCCTGTCCATCGAGGGCCTGGTCGCGACGTTCCGCGCAGCCCACGAAGAATCCGCTCAGTTGCTGCATGCCGCGGCCCTGGTGTTCGCGGTGGGAGCCTTGCTGGCCGGCTGGGGCGTGTTCATCCGCATGAATCGATACGCGGAAGAGCTGGAGCCGGAAGCCATGCAGGAGGCGAAGCGGGAGGATGAAAAGCTCAAGTGACGGACGAGGATCGTTCTCCGCCGAAGGTCCCCTGGCCGCTGCGGGTCATCGTCTGGTACTATCGCCATCCGCTGCTCGGGTACCTTCTCCTCGTCGGCTTGACTGCTGTCTGGGCGTTCACTCCGCGCCGGTCCGATGCCGTTGCCCTGATCGTGTTCACCCTCCCGTGGCTGCTCTTCGGTCTCGCGGTCTTGAACCTCCCGCTGCTTGGTGCGGCCTTCAGAAGGCTCACGGCACCACTTCCCGTCCGTCGCAACCACGCGCTCGAACACGGCACCATCCAGATCCTCTTGGAGGAGTACGGAGCGAACAAAAAAAGCATCAGTGGCAGGGCCGCCCCCGGCGGTTTTCGGTTGGCAGGTGTTGCCAATCAAGGCGATATCGAGAGCGCGTTCGCCGACTTCGTGGCGTTGCCACCCGACCAGCGGCTCGCGCTCGCGGTCGCCGACAACTGCGGCTCGATGCCGGTGGTTGCGCAGGGCCTGGGTATCGTCCTCGTCATGGCGACGCTTTGCGCCGTCGCGGTATGGCATCTCCAGCCGCGCGAAGCCGGCATTCTGCTGGGAGCACAGTTTTTCTTGTTCATTTTCGGACGCCGCCCTCTGGGCCGCCTTCTGCAAGCCAGGCGGCTTCTCGCGCTCGACTTTTCCTCGGCTCGCATCCAGCGCATCGACCGGGTTCATCCTAGATTCCTCGAGAAGCCGCCGGCGTTCTTCGTCCACACCGAAATCGAAGCGGACGCCCCCTGACGAAAGTTGACAGGTGTGACGAGCTCAACCGCAGGCTTCCGGGATCCCGCTACTGATCCTTTGGCAGGGTCATGGTGAACAGGCCCTTGGAGAGTGTTGCGGCGAAGAGGTGGTTGGGATCCTGTGGATTGAAGCTCAGTGCCGTCACCGTGTGCTGCTCCAGGCCCTGGCTCAGAGGGCTCCAGGTATCCCCTTGATCGAGACTCCTGAAGATTCCGATCCCCCTCAATGCGGAGTAGATGGCTGGGGGCGAGGTTGGGACCGCGGCGAGAGCGCTGACGTCACCGGTCAAGGGGAGGGCCTCCCAGAATTGGCCGGCATCGCGGCTGCGGTAGAGGCCCGCGCTTGTGGCAAGGTAGAGGATGGTCGAATCTGAAGGGTCGAACGCCAGATGGACTGGGCTCCCCGTCAGCCCGGAATCTCGGCTCTCCCAGCTTTGCCCGCCGTCCTGGCTGCGGAACAATCGGGGCAGATTGCCGAAACGAGGAGCTCCCAATGGAACCGAGCCCACGGCGTAGAGGACTTCCGGGAAGTCTGGATCCGCTTGGAAATCGATGAGGACGAGGTGCTCATCGCCGGTCAGCGGCTGGCGCGCGAAGGTCAGTCCCCCGTCTGCGCTGCGGTAAAGTCCGGCGAGACCGGCCGCCCACAGGATGAGAGGAGCCCGCCGGTCCACCCAGAGGCACAACGGGTTCTCCTGGCCCTGGCGATGTAGCGTCCGCCAAGTCGTTCCATCGTCGTTGCTCCGCAGGAGCAGCCCATAGGACAGGCTTGCCGCATAGAGCCGGGAAGGTGCGCCAGGGTCTACGGCCAAGGCGGTGATTCCGAACTTTGCCTCAGGCGGGGTCACCAGCGACCAACTCGCCCCCAGGTCGGTGCTGCGGAAGAGCCCCCCATACCCATAGAACCTGCCGGTTGTGATCCACAGAGCCGGGGGCGTCGATACCCCGAAGGTGAGCGCAAGGACGTGCACCGCCTTCATGCCGCCGCTCCGAGGCTGCCAGGTGGCACCGCCGTCGAGGCTGCGATGGACTCCTCCCTGCCCTTTCCGGTTGGCAGCCCCGACGTAGGCAGCCCACCGGCTCGCGGCGAGTGCCGAGATGGTCTGGTTCGCCATGCTTTGTTTGCGGGGCGCCTGCCACGTCCGGCCGTCCGTGCTCACGAGCAGCCTTTCACCGACGGCAAAGATGCGGAAGGGCGAGGCTTGCACGGCGAGAAGGAGGGTCTCCTCACCGTCGGGACCGCGCCAGTGCTGCCCTCGGTCACGGCTCGAGAAAACTCCCCGATTCGTCCCGATCCATATGGTCCGAGCCGAGAGCGGATCGGTCGCCAGGGCCCAGACGGTCACCCCCGATGGCAGGCGGGATTGCAGGGACTCCCAGGTGGCGCCGCCGTCGAAGCTGGTGAAGAAACCGCAATCGACGCTGGCCGCGTAGAGCTGAGAGCCCGAGGTGTCGAGCGCCAGGTCATCCACCGTGCACCCGGTTATGCCCGAGTTGAGCGGCCTCCAGGTGAGGCCGCCGTTTCTGCTACCGAAAACTCCGCGCAGAGTGCCTGCGTACAAAGTCTGCGGCTGGTCGGGATCGATCGCGAGACCATAGACGGCAGCCGGGAGGACACCCGGGATGTTGGGCAATCCGCGGGAAGCAGAGAACCAGGCCCGGCCACCGTCGATGCTTTTGAACACCCCTGCCGAGGTGGTGCCGGCATAGACGGTACGAGGGAACCGGGGATCGATGGCCAAGGTGAGGATGTCCTGGTCTTCGCCGCCCCGGACGAGGCCGCGATGGATCGGCCGCCACGTCGCGCCTCCGTCGTCGGTTTTGAAGATTCCGCCGCGGGAGGTACCGGCATAGACGATCTGGGAGCTCGTCGGATCGACAGCCAGCGCCGAGACGTCTGCTCCTTCGGGGCCCAGCGGCGTCCAGATGCCAGCTCCTGCTGCGACGGGAGCCGCGACGAGAGGAAGGCCCACAAGCAAAAGGGTGAGAATCCAACGCGGGAGGGTCGAGAGGGGTGAGGGCTGGAGCTTCATCTGCCACCTCTTCCGTGGATTTCGACAGAGGAAGTGTGCAATCTTTAAGGCAGAGGCACGCCGGTTCGCGGGGTGGTTCGGGCCACTCCGCGGGGTGGGATGAAGTCGGCTGCAGACCGTCGTCGTTATTGCCGTCGTCGTTCTCGTCGTCCTCTATTGCTTGTTCTTGCGGTGAGGTTCAGTCCTTCTTTCACTTCCGCCCCAGAAACTCCACCGCCCGTTTGAGCCCGCCGAGCGTCAGGTCTTCCATGCGGAAGACCTCGCGGATCTTGTGGAGGGTGAAACGGCCATAGGCGCTGCCCCAGCTTTCTTTTGGAATGGGGTTCAGCCAGACGGAGTGGCGGAAGCGGTCGTGGAGGCGCTGCAGCCAGACGAGGCTGGCTTCGGAATCGTCCGCGTAATACGAGATCGCTCCCCGCGGGTAGGTCAGCTCTTCGGGGGCCATGGTGGCGTCGCCGACGATCAGGATGCGGGTGTCCTGGTTGCGCTTCAGGATCTCTTCGGTCGAGAGGGGCTGGCGGCGCTGCGCGTCTTTCCAGACGGTGCCGTAGACGGTGTTGTGGAAGAAGTAGGTGTCCGCCCGTTTGAAGCGGTTCTTCACCTTGGAGAAGAGGAGCCGCGTCAGGTGCACCCAGGGGAGCATGGAGGTGCCACCGTTGTCGATCAGCAGGATGAGCTCGATGCGGTCGAGCAGATCGCGCCGGAAGGCGAGCTCGATCTCGCCGCCGTTCCGGGCGCTCTGGTAGATCGTCTCGTCGAGGTCGAGCTGGTCGCGCGGACCCGAGGGGACCATGCTCTTCAGGGCCGCCAGGGCCTGCGCCACGTTCGAGCCGTGCAGGAGGTTGGCGTCCGAGTAGTCCACGTACTTCCGCTCGCCGATGACCTTGAGCGCCGAG
>Ga0209682_10000709_pt1 | contig 11241 bp, 8 predicted proteins | sample DOMMetBare2Fresh_2_FD_187471 | JGI IMG/M metagenome (GOLD analysis project Ga0209682, IMG submission 187471) | Wetland sediment microbial communities from St. Louis River estuary, USA, under dissolved organic matter induced mercury methylation -... | ecosystem: Environmental > Aquatic >...
GCCCTCTTCCAGATCGCCGACGGCGTCCAGGCCGCCGGCGCCGGCGTGCTGCGCGGCGCCGGCGAGACCCGCTTCACGCTGCTCGCCAACCTGCTCGGCCACTGGGCGCTCGGCCTGCCGGCCATGCTGCTGCTCGCCTTCGGCGCCGGCCTGGGCGTGGTCGGCCTCTGGTGGGGCTTCGTGGTGGGGCTGGTGGCGGTGGCGGTGGCCCTGCTGTGGCGCTTCCTGCGCCTCTCGGCGCGCGAGCTCGCGCCCATGGTCGGGGCGGCCTCGGCCTCGCCCGCGGGAGGGAGGCCGTGAAGCTGCGCCACGTCGAGGGCGACCTCTGGGAGATCCCGCGGGAGGGGCGGATGCGCGTGCCCGGCCGCGTCTGGTCGGCCGGCCCGCCCGCCCCCGACGACCCGGCCCTGCGGCAGGTGGCCAACGTGGCCCACCTGCCCGGCATCCTCGGCGCGGCCCTGGCCATGCCCGACTACCACGCCGGCTACGGCTTCCCCATCGGCGGCGTGGCGGCCATGGACGCCGACGAGGGGGCCGTCTCGCCCGGGGGCGTGGGCTACGACATCAACTGCGGCGTGCGCCTCGTCACCACCGGCCTCGACGCCGAAGCGCTTCGGCCGCGGCTGCACCAGGCCACCGCCGCCATCTACCGGGCCATCCCGTCCGGCGTGGGCGCCGAGGGGGCCGTGCCGCGCCTCTCCGCCCGGGAGCTCGACGAGGTGCTCTCGGGCGGCGCCGGCTGGGCGGTGCGGCGCGGCTACTCGGCCGCCTCGGACGACGCCGAGCGGTGCGAGGAGGGCGGGCGGCTCGCCGGCGCCGATCCGTCGGCGCTGAGCGCCCGGGCCAGGGAGCGGGGCGCCGACCAGCTCGGCACGCTCGGCAGCGGCAACCACTTCGTCGAGCTCGACCGGGTGGCGGAGATCTTCGAGCCGGAGGCGGCCGAGGCCTACGGCCTCCTGCCGGGTGGCCTGGTGCTGCAGGTCCACTCCGGCTCGCGGGGCCTGGGCCACCAGGTGTGCGACGACTTCCTCCGCGAGCTCTCGGTGGCCTCGGCCAAGGCCCGCTTCGGCCCGGACTACGCCGCCCTCCCAGATCCCCAGCTCGCCGCCGCGCCGGTCCGCTCCGAGGAGGGGCGCCGCTACCTCGCCGCCATGTCGGCGGCCGCCAACTTCGCCTGGGCCAACCGCCAGGTCATGACCGGCCTGGCCGTCGCCGCCCTGCGCGAGGCGCTGGGGCTCTCCGAGCGCGACCTCGGCGCGCGCCTCCTCTACGACGTGTGCCACAACGTGGCCAAGTGGGAGGAGCACCTGGTGGCGGGAGCGGCGCGGCGCGTCCTCGTCCACCGCAAGGGGGCGACGCGCGCCTTCGGCCCGGGCGACGCGCGCGTGCCGGCCGCCTACCGCGCGGCGGGCCAGCCGGTGCTCATCCCCGGCGACATGGGGCGGCAGAGCTACGTCCTCGCCGGCACGGCGCGCGCCATGGCCGAGACCTTCGGCTCCTCCTGCCACGGCGCCGGGCGGCGCCTCTCGCGCGGCGAGGCGCTGCGGCAGGCCCGCGGCCGCAGCATCGCCACCGAGCTCTCGACCCGCGGCATCGAGGTGCTGGCCCGGGGCCGCAGCACCCTCGCCGAGGAGATGAGCGAGGCCTACAAGGACGTCTCCGACGTGGTGCGCGTCATGGCCCGGGCCGGCCTGTCGCGCCTGGTGGCGCGGCTCGAGCCCATGGGCGTGGTGAAGGGGTAGACTCCGCGCCATGCCCACCGGCCTCCCCGTCCTCACCGTCACCGGGCTCGGCAAGGTCTACGGCCAGCTGCGCGCCGTCGACGGCCTCACCTTCACCGTCGCGGCCGGCGAGGTGCTCGGCCTGGTGGGCCCCAACGGCGCCGGCAAGACCACCACGCTGCGCTGCCTCTCCGGCGTCATCCCGCCCACCTCGGGGCGCGTCGGCGTGGCCGGCCACGACTTCGCCACGGCGCCGGTGGAGGCCAAGCGCGCCCTCGCCTTCCTGCCCGACGAGCCGCGCCTCTTCGACTACCTCACGGTGCGCGAGCACCTCATGCTGGTGGCGCGCCTCTACGGCGTCGCCGACTGGGAGGCGCGCGGGCGGGCCCTGCTCGCCGAGCTGGAGCTCTCCGGCAAGGAGGACGCCCTGCCGGGCGAGCTGTCGCGCGGCATGAAGCAGAAGCTCACCATCGCCTGCGGCTTCCTCCACGACCCGCGTCTCATCGTCCTCGACGAGCCGCTCACCGGGCTCGATCCGCTCGCCATCCGCAAGATGAAGGAGTCGCTCAAGGCCCGGGCCGCCGCCGGCGCCGCCATCATCCTCTCCTCGCACCTGCTGCCGCTGGTGGAGGAGCTGTGCCACCGCGTGCTGGTGGTGGCGGGCGGGCGCATGGTGGCCCACGGCTCGGTGGAGGAGATCCGCGGCGCCCTGGCCGGCGGCGCCGGCGCCTCGCTGGAGGACCTCTTCATCCGCATCACCTCCGCCGGGGGGGGCGGGGCCGCAGAGCCGCTCGCCACCTCCCCCGCGGCGCCGCCGTCCTCGTAGGGGAGCCGACGGCGTGGTCCTCTGGCCGGTCTACCGCCTCGTGGTCCTCGCCGACCTGAAGAACCGGGTGCGCGCGCAGCTCCGGCGCATCCGCCAGCCCCGCTACCTCCTCGCCACCGTGCTCGGCCTGGCCTACTGGTGGTGGTACGCCGGCCGCTTCATCGGCGACCTGGGGCGGGCCCGGCCTCGGCTCCCCGACGGCCTGGCGCTGCCGCTCGAGCTGGGGCTCACCGCGCTCGGCCTGCTCATGGTGGTGCTGGGCTGGGTCTTCGGCTCCGACCGCGGCGCCCTGGCCTTCAGCGAGGCCGAGATCCAGTTCCTCTTCCCGGCGCCCCTGTCGCGCCGCCAGCTGGTCCACTACAAGCTCCTGCGCCTCCTCGGCGTGGGGCTCCTGGGATCGCTCCTCACCACCCTCTTCTTCGGCCGCTCGCTGGGCGGCTCGCCGGTCTCGTTCGCGGTCGGCTCCTGGATCGCCCTCACCACCCTCTCCTTCCACAACCTGGCCGCCTCCTTCACCCGGGCCGGCCTGGCCCGCCACGGGGTGGCCGGGGTGCGCCGCTTCCTCCTCACGCTGCTCGGGCTCCTCCTGCTCGGCGGCGCGCTGGCCCTGCTGGCCCGCCGCGTCCCCGCGCCGGCCCTCGGGGGCCCGCCGCTCGACGCGCTGCTCGCCTGGGCCGGGGCCCTGGACGGCTCGGCGCTCGGGTGGGCCCTCTGGCCGGTGCGCGCCCCGGTCCGGCTCGCCCTGGCGGGGAGCGCCGTCGACTTCCTCTCGGCGCTGCCGGTGGCCCTCGCCCTGCTCGCCCTGCACTACGCCTGGGTCATGTCGGCCGTCCTCGGCTTCGAGGATGGCGCGGTGGCCGACGCCGAGCGGCGCGCCCGCGCGGTGGAGACGGCGCGGCGCCAGGGCGTGGGCGCGGTGGTCCGCTCCGCGGGCCGGCGCCGGCCGCCCTTCCAGCTCTCGCCCCGGGGGCGGCCCGAGGTGGCGCTCCTCTGGAAGGGGCTCATCGCGGCCGGCCGCACCGCCGGGCTGCGGGCCTTCGTCATCCTGGGGGCGGTGCTGGCGGTGGTGCTGCTGGTCACCGTGGTGCGCCGCTTCTCCGACGGCTCGGCCGAGCTGGCCGGCGCCTTCACGGCGTCGATCTGGGGCGTGGCCGTGATCGTCGGCCCCGGCATGATCCGCGCCGACCTGCGGCTCGACCTCGCCAACCTGGAGGCGCTGCGCGCCCTGCCCCTCTCCGGCGCGGCCATGGTGCGCGGCCAGCTCCTCGCGCCGCTGGCGGTGCTCACCGGCCTGCAGTGGCTGGCGCTGCTGCTCACCACCTCGCTCCTGCTCGGCGCCACCGTCCTGCCGGCCGGCGCGACCCTCGGCCTCGCCGGGGCCGCCGCCATCCTGGGGCCCGCCCTCACGCTGGTGGCGCTCACGCTGCAGAACGGCTTCGTGGTCCTCTTCCCCGCCTGGATCCCCACCGGCCCGGAGCGGGCGCGCGGCCCCGAGGCGCTCGGCCTGCGGCTCCTCTCGGCGCTCGGCTTCATGCTGGCGCTCGCCCTGGCGGTGCTGCCGGCCGCGCTCCTCGGCGGCCTGGTGGGCCTGGTGGCCTGGCCGCTCCTCGGGCCGGCCGGCGCACCCCTCGCCGCCGCCGCGGCGGCCGCCACCCTCGGCCTCGAGGCCTGGGCTGCCACCGCCCTGCTGGGCCGCGTCTTCGACCGGCTCGATCCCTCGGGGCTGTGACGGTCGGCGGCCCGGCGGGCCGGCGCCACGCCCAGGCCGGCGGCGCCGCGAGGGTCAGTGGTGGTGGGGGGGCGGGTGGCGCCAGACGCTCACGGCCGGCTGGCACGGCGTCAGCGCGCGGCCGTCGTATCCGTCGAGCCCGGCGAGCGCGTCGGCCACCGGCGTGAAGTCCATCCAGCGCGGGTCGGTGTGGTCGCGATCGCCGATGACGGCGTGGCCGATCTCGTGCACCAGCACGGTCTGCTCCACGCAGGCAAAGGCGGCGTCGACGTCCGTGGTGGAGACGCGGATGTCGCCGTCGAAGCAGCCGATGGCGCCGGGGACGCCGCCGCAGTCGACGTAGCGGCTGCCCGAGAGGGTGATGCTCATCCCGCCGAGCTGCTCCCAGCCGCCGCCCCAGTAGGCCAGCGCGGCGTCCACCGTCCGCTCGACGCGGTCGGCGAGGTCCGGCTGGGCGGTGAAGGGGGCCTCGGAGTCCACGATGAGCCCCACCCCGCGCACCACGAAGTCCGGCTCGGGGCCGCGGTCCGCGCAGGCCGAAAGGAGGAGGGCGCCGAGCACCACTGCCCGGACCGCCGCCACCCGCATGAACGCCCGCCGCCGCATGGTCGATCGACCAGTAACGCAGCGCGCAGCCTGCGGTTACCGCGTGAGCGAGTGACAGCGACCGCGAGGACGTCCTTCGCGGTGCGCGGGCGTGGGTCGCTCGATGAGCGTGGCCCATTACACCCAGGTCTTTAGAGTCACCGGACGATTTGCCGACACATGGCGCCGATGTCGGATAACCGTTGTAGATACAGCTATTTACCGCCTTTGGTGCTGACTCACTTGGGCGTTGTGGCGCACTGCGCGGTCATGGTTCTGTCCCGTGAGCGAGCGACGTCGCTCGAAGGGAGAACCAACTTGCTCCACCCTGCCATCAGCCTCCACCGCCCCACCAGGGCCGCCCTCACGGGCCTCGTCGCTCTCCTCGCCTCGGCCTGCGGCACCGGGACCGTCACCAACTCCCCGGCGCCGCCCGCGGCCCAGGAGGTCGCCATCGTCGTCGGTCCCGAGTCGGCGACCGTCGGGGCCGGCCAGCACCAGCAGTTCGCCGCCGCCGTGACCGGCACCGCCAACACCGCCGTCACCTGGGCGGTCCAGGAAGGGACGCCAGGCGGCGTCGTCAGCGCCGCGGGCGACTACACCGCGCCGACCGCGGCCGGCACCTTCCACGTGGTGGCCACCAGCGTGGCCGATCCCACCAAGAGCGCCAGCGCCGCCGTCACCGTGACGCTCACGCCGCCCGTCGTGTCGGTCACCGTGAGCCCGGCGACCGCCACCGTGGCCGCCGGCGGCCAGGCCACCTTCACCGCCGCCGTCGGCGGCGCCACCGACACCCGCGTCACCTGGTCGATCGACGAGGGGGCGACCTGCGGCGCCGTCAGCGCGACCGGCGTCTACACGGCCCCCACCACCGCCGCCACCTGCCACGTGCGCGCCACCAGCCGGGCCGACGCGTCGCGCAGCGGCGCGGCCACCGTCACGGTGACGGCGCCCAGCCCCATCTCCGTGGCCATCAGCCCCACCACCGGCACCGCCTTCGGCTGCGGCACGCTGGCGTTCGCCGCCAGCGTCACCGGCGGCACCGGCAGCCGCGCCGTCACCTGGTCCGTCACCGAGGCCGGCGGCGGCACCGTCGCCGCCAACGGCACCTACACCGCCCCGGACGCCGAGGGCACCTTCCACGTCGTGGCCACCAGCGTGGCCGACCCGAGCAAGAGCGCCACCGCCGTCGTCACCGTCACCACCAAGGTCCTCTCGGTGGCGGTCAACCCGGCCACCCTCTCGGTGCCGACCGGCGGCACGGCCCAGTTCAGCGCCACCGTGACCACCACCTGCGGCAGCGTCGTCTCGCTCAAGCTCGTCGACGCCAACGGCATGATCACGAGCGCCAACTAGCCCTCCAGGGCGCCGCGGCTCCCCCCCGCGACGCCGGCCGGCCGACCCCTTCCACGGGGCGGCCGGCCTCTTGCTTTCCGCCTGGCTCCCTCCCGCGCGAAGGCGGGCGCCCCGTCGGCCGCGGCGCTACACCACCGCCATGCTCGCCCCGCCGCCCGGCGCCCCGCCCCGCCCCGAGGAGCTCGAACGACGCCTGCGCGAGGCGACCCGCCGCCGGGTCGGCGCCGCGCCCCCGCGCACCCACCACCTGGTGGACGGCCAGCCCCGCTACACCAACCGGCTGGCGCTGGAGCGCAGCCCGTACCTCCTGCAGCACGCCCACAACCCGGTCGACTGGTGGCCCTGGGGCGAGGCGGCCTTCGCCGAGGCGGCCCGGCTCGGGCGGCCCGTCTTCCTCTCGGTCGGCTACTCCACCTGCCACTGGTGCCACGTCATGGAGCGCGAGTCCTTCGAGGACGAGGCCATCGCCCGCGTCCTCAACGAGCGCTACCTGGCCATCAAGGTCGATCGCGAGGAGCGGCCCGACGTCGACCAGGTCTACATGACGGCGGTGCAGCTCCTCACCGGCGGGGGCGGCTGGCCCATGAGCGTCTGGCTCACCCCGGGCAAGGAGCCGTTCTTCGGCGGCACCTACTTCCCGCCCCGCGACGGCGCGCGCCAGGGGATGCGCGGCTTCCTCTCCATGCTCGAGGAGGTGGCCAACGTCTACCACCGCGACCCCGAGCGGATCCGCCAGGCCACCGACTCGCTCACGGCCGCCGTGCGCGCCGCGCTGGCGACGCCGGCCGCCCCGGGCGGCGACCTGCCGGGGCGCGAGGTGGTCGAGGCGGCCGTGGCGCAGGCGGCCCGGATCTACGACCCGGTCCACGGCGGTGCGCGGCGCGCCCCCAAGTTCCCCTCCTCGTTCCCCGTGCGCCTCCTGCTGCGGCACCACCGGCGCACCGGCGAGGCGCGCTCGCTGGAGATGGCGGTCACCACCCTCGAGCGCATGGCCGCCGGCGGCCTCCACGACCAGCTCGGCGGCGGCTTCCACCGCTACTCGACCGACGAGCGCTGGCTGGTGCCCCACTTCGAGAAGATGCTCTACGACAACGCCCTGCTGGCGGTGGCCTACGCCGAGGCCTGGCAGGTGACGGGGCGGGCCGACTTCGCGCGCGTGACGCGCACCACCCTCGACTACCTGGTGCGCGAGCTGGCCTCGCCGGAGGGGGGGCTCTACTCGGCCACCGACGCCGACTCGGAAGGCGAGGAGGGCAAGTACTTCGTCTGGACCCTGGCCGAGATCGAGGCCGGCCTGGGGCCGGAGGCGGCGCGGTTCGCCCGCTTCCACGGCGTCCTGCCGGAGGGCAACTGGGAGGGCGTGAACGTGCTCCACGTGCCTCGTCCCGACGAGGCCGAGTGGGAGGCGCTGGCCCCCGCCCGGGCCAGGCTGCTCGCCCAGCGCGCCCGCCGCCCCGCCCCCCTGCGCGACGAGAAGGTGCTCACCTCCTGGAACGGCCTCGCCATCTCGGCCCTGGCCTTCGGCGGCCGCGTGCTCGCCGAGCCGCGCTGGGTGGCGGCGGCGGGCCGCGCGGCCGACCACGTGCTCGGCCGGATGGTGCGGGACGGCCGCCTGCTGCGGAGCTGGCTCGGCGGCGAGGCCGGCACCCCCGCCTTCCTCGACGACCACGCCTTCCTGGCCCAGGGGCTCCTCGACCTCTACGAGGCCACCTACCAGCCGCGCTGGCTGGCGGCCGCGCTGGAGCTGGCCGACCGGCTGGAGCGCCTCTTCGGCGACGAGGCGGGCGGCGGCTGGTTCGGCACCGCCGCCGACCACGAGCGGCTCCTGGCCCGCGAGAAGCCCACCCACGACGGGGCCGAGCCCTCCGGCGCCTCGGTGGCCCTCCAGGTCATGCTCCGCCTGGGCGCTTTCACCTCAAACGACCACTGGCGCCGCCGCGCCGAGGCGGCCCTCCGGCAGGCGGCCCCGACGCTCGCCGGCTCGCCCCTGGCGCTCCAGGAGACGCTCCTCGCGGTCGAGGCCGCGGCCGGGGCGGTGCCCGAGGTGGTGCTGGTCTGGCCGGCGGGCGCGCCCCCGCCGGAGCCGCTGCTGGCCGTGCTGCGGCGCCGGTTCCTGCCGGCCCGCGCGCTGCTCGGCGCGAGCGAAGGGCCGGCGCTCGAGGCCTTGGCCGCGCTGGCGCCGGCGGCCGCGGGCAAGGTGGCCTCGGGTGGGCGGCCGACCGCCTACGTCTGCGTCCGCGGCGCCTGCCGGCTCCCCGTGACGGACCCGGGCGGGCTGGAGGCGGCCCTCGCCGAGGTGACCTGAACGTTCCGTTGCCCCGGACGGAGCGCAAGAGTCCTGATCGCGCGCAAGCCGCGCCGGACCCACCGTCATCCCTGTCGGAGTTCCACCCGACGCTCCAATGCGGCCAACGACCGATACCGGACCCGCCGTGGGGCGCGTACGTTGCGTCCTGCGGGCGGGGATTACGGGCCGGAACGGTCCAGGAGCCACTCGAATGGTCGCCAAGTCGAAGAAGAAGGTCGGGCCGCGTCACCCTGTGCTCAATCTCCTCGGGCAGCGCATCCGCGAGACCCGCCGCCGCCAGGGCGTGACGCAGGCGTCGCTGGCCGAGGCGCTGGATCTCTCCATCGCCTACGTCAGCCTCATCGAGCGCGGCGGCCGCAACCCGCCGTACACCACCGTCGTCGCCATCGCCAAGGCGCTCGACGTGCCGACGTCGCGCATCGTCGTCGACGGGTAGCGCCGCGGCGAGCCGCGGCGGCGTGCGAGGCAGCGGGTCAGCCGGCCCGCTGCCTCGTCGCGTTCTGCGCCGCCGCCTGACCCCGGCCGCGCCCCCGCGCCGGGAGCGGCAGCGCCACCCGTGACGCCTCGGCCGGAGGACGGCCGACGGGGCGCCGCGAGCGGCGACCGCGAGAACGTTGGCATTCCAAGGACCGGTGCCGGCCGGGCTCCACCCGCGACGTCGCGGCGGTGGCGCTCGCCGGCGCGCCTGGCGTGCCCGCTCGTCCCCAGGAACCGTGTCCCCCATTCACCCCGCTCGCTCACCCGCGCGCCCGCGCACAGCTTCACTCCTGACTCGGACGGGGCTTCCAGGCGAGGCCTGGCAGGGCCCCGAGGACGGAGGGCAACTCGTGAAGCACGCCGACTGGATGGCTCGCGCAGCGGGGGTGTCCCGCCGGACCCTCGTCACCACCGCGCTGACGCTCGGGGAGGGCGGCCTTGCCAAGCCGACACCTGCAACACCTCCGGCGCGGGCGTCGTCCGCACCGGCCTCCCCACCACCGTCCGCCGATGCACCTGGCACCCCAAGCACTCCCCGGCCGCCGCCGGAACGAAAGGACGTCACCATGAGCGCCACCCGTACCACCACCATGCTCGGCCTGTCCCTGCTGGCCGCCGCCGTGCTCGCCGGCTGCAGCGGCAGCTCGGGAGACCCCGGGAGCCAGGGCCCGGTCGGCCCCTCGGGCCCGAGCGGTCCCGTCGGCAGCCAGGGCCAGGTCGGCTCGGAGGGTCCGTCCGGACCGTCGGGACCTCAGGGCGCGGTCGGACCGTCGGGACCCCAGGGCGTGGTCGGGCCGTCGGGACCCCAGGGCGCGGTCGGACCGTCGGGACCCCAGGGCGTGGCCGGACCGTCGGGCCCCCAGGGCGTGGCTGGATCGCCCGGATCCCAGGGCTCAACCGGTCCGACCGGCCCGGCCGGCCTGACCTGGCGCGGAGCGTGGAGCGCCACGGCGACCTACCACCCGAACGACGGCGTCGCGCTCGACGGCTCGAGCTACGTCTCCAGGACCACCAACACCGGCTCGACGCCGGGCGCCGGCGCCGACTGGGACCTGCTCGCCCAGGTGGGCGCGCAAGGCATCCAGGGGCTCACCGGCGGCGTCGGCCCGGCGGGCCCGAGCGGACCGCAGGGCCCACAGGGCGTAGCCGGCGCGCAGGGTCTGACCTGGCAGGGCAGCTGGACCCCGGTCGCCGCCTACGCGGCCCGCGACGCGGTGGAACACCTCGGCTCGAGCTACATCGCCCTCGCCGCCAGCGTCGCCGACGACCCGTCCACCTCCGCCTCCTGGGCGCTCCTCGCGCAGGCTGGAGCCACCGGCGCCACCGGCGCTGCGGGAGCGCAGGGTCAGCAGGGCCCCCAGGGGCTCACCGGCAACTCGGGGCCGCAGGGGCCCGCCGGCGCGGACGGCGCCCAGGGCCCCATCGGCCCGTCGGGTCCCGCTGGCGCGGCTGGCGCGGCCGGAGCTGCTGGCGCCCAGGGCCCCATCGGCCCGCCCGGTGCTGCCGGGCCGGCGGGTCCGGCCGGCGCGTCGGGCAGCGTGGTGCTCACCGCCAGCGGCGCCAACCTGGGCATCATGGCCGACCCGGCCTGTGACGGCGTGATCGGGATGCGCTTCATCGGTGCGACCGTCTCGCCGGTCGTCGGCCCCACCCAGACCGTCGTCGCCAGCTCCACCATCAACCTGGCGGCCACCGGCGGCGGCGCCGGCGACCTCTCGCTCAACATCTGCTACCGGAGCGCCACGGGCGTGCCGCTGGCGGCCGAGATCTCCGACGACCAGTTCCTGGGCGTGCCAGGGGGGGCGTCCGCGCTCGCCCTGCCGAGCAACGCCAGCCTCCCGTTCTCGGTGACGCGGAGCTTCGCGCCCAACACGGCGTTCGCGCTGGCCGGCTCCTACGAGGTCGGCCTGTGCGGCTGCACGCTGGCGCTCGCCGGCACCGACCCCGCCGTCTCACCGGACTGGCTCGGCGACTGGAGCTGGACCACCGTGCAGGTGATCAACCAGTAGGGGGAGATCATGGGCACCGGCTCCACCACCCCGCGTCGTTCCGCGAGCTGGCTCGGCCTCGCGGCCGGCGTCACGACGCTGGCTGGCCTGCTCTCCTTCTTCGCCGGCCAGCTCGTCGGCGAAGCGAGGCACGATGGCGAGGCGGCCCGCGCCGACCACTCGGCACGGACCGTCACCGCCGGCACCGAGCCGGGCCCCGGCCCGGAGCGTCGGCGGCGCCGCGAGCCGCT
>Ga0209682_10000710_pt1 | contig 11214 bp, 11 predicted proteins | sample DOMMetBare2Fresh_2_FD_187471 | JGI IMG/M metagenome (GOLD analysis project Ga0209682, IMG submission 187471) | Wetland sediment microbial communities from St. Louis River estuary, USA, under dissolved organic matter induced mercury methylation -... | ecosystem: Environmental > Aquatic >...
CCGGGCCGCCTCCACCTTGGCCTGGAGCGCCTCGCGCGTCGTCGTGGCCGGGATGCTGTTGAGCGGCATATCCACCAGAGTGGTGATCCCACCCGCCGCCGCCGCCCGGGTCGCCGTCGCGAATCCCTCCCACTCGGTCCGGCCGGGCTCGTTGACGTGCACGTGGGTGTCGACCAGGCCGGGGAGGATGACGAAGTTGGCGCAGTCGACAAGGGCGTCTCCCCGTGCGGCGTCCTCCCAGACACCGAGGCGTTCGATCTTCCCCCCTCGGACGTGGATGGAGGCGGGACGCACCCCGCCGGGGGTCACGACGCGGGCGCTGCGGAGGACGAGGCAAGGCTCCATGCCTTGCCATTCTCTCCCGAGCGCCCTCAGAGATGTAGGATCAATGTGCGCATGGTCCAGAACGAACCCTCCCCTCCCCTCCTCCTCCGCGGCGGCACCGTCCTCACCCTGGATCCCGCGGCCACGGTCTTCCAAGGCACCGACCTGCTGCTCCGCGACGGCCGCATCGCCTGGGTCGGCCCCGTGCCGGAGCCGCCGCCGGGCACCCGCATCCTCGACGTTTCCGGGGGGATCGTCCTGCCCGGCCTCGTCCAGGGGCATCTCCACCTCGGTCAGACCTTCTTCCGCGGCCTCGCCGAGGAGCGCCGCCTGCTCGCCTGGCTCCGCGAGCGGATCTGGCCGCTCGAAGCCGCCCATGATGACGAGAGCGCGTACTGGTGCGGTCTGCTGGGAGCGGCGGAGTGCCTCCTCGGGGGGACGACGACGATCCAGGACATTGGCATCGGACCGGGTGCCCGGGGGCTCCTCGACGCCATCGCCGCCTCCGGCCTGCGCGCCTTCGCGGGCCAATGCCTGATGGATTCCGGGGACGAGCTGCCGGCCGCGATGCGCGCGGCGACCGACGCGGCGCTCGCCGAGACCGAGGCCCTCGGGGAGCGGTTCGACCAGGGACCGGAGGGACGGCTGCGCTATGTGCTCAACCCGCGCTTCATCCTGAGCTGCTCCGATCCTCTCTGGGAAGGGATCCGCGACCTGGCGGGACGCCGCGGCTGGCCGATCCACACGCATGCGCTGGAGCAGCAGGATGAGACGGCAGCCGTCCGCCGGCTCAAGGGCGGGCGGGACGAGATCGAGTACTTCGCCGAGCAGGGGGTGCTCGCCGCCGACCTCCGCCTCGCGCATGGCGTCTGGCTCACCGAGACGCACCTCGCCCGCGTCCGCGAGGAACGCTTCAGCGTCGTCCACTGCCCGAGCTCCAACCTGAAGCTCGGCTCGGGCATCGCCGATCTCCTGGCGATTCGCCGGGCCGGTGTGCCGGTGGGGATCGGTTGCGACGGCGCCGCGTGCAGCAACCACCTCGACAACTTCCAGGAGCTGCGCCTCGCGGCCCTCCTCCAGAAGGTCAAGCACGGCCCCGCCGCCTTCTCCGGGCTCGACGCCCTGCGCCTCGCCACCAGCGAAGGCGCCCGCGCCCTCGGCCTGCACCACGAAATCGGCACCCTGGAGACCGGCAAGCGCGCCGACGTGACCGTCCTGGCTCCGGACCGCCCCGAGCTCTGGGGAGCGCCCGAAGCCGATCCGCACGACCTCGTCGCCTTCGGCGCCTCGCGAGCGGCCGTCCGCCACGTCGTCGTCGATGGCCGCCTGCTCGTCGAGGACGGCCGGCTCACGCAGCTCGATCTCGACGAGATCCTGCGCGAATCCCGCCGGTGCCTGGGGGAGCTGCTGCGCCGATCCGGCCTGCGGCTATGAACGTTCAGGCCTCCCCTTCGTCCGCCGCCCGATGAGCGGGCCGGCATCCGCGATGACCGGTGGCGCCGTCACAGAGCGGCCTTGAGGTCCTCGGCGAGCTCGTCCGGCGCGTGAGAGACGGCATCAATTCCGGCTTCCCCCAGAAGCTCGATGAACGCTTCGAGCGCTACATTGGCGAGCTTGGCTGCTTGGGCAAGGGTCAACCGCCCCCCTTCGAACAAGCTCAGCGCCAGGGTGCGATGAACTCCGAGCGTCAGGAGACGCTCGTCGAAGGGGATGGCCAGAATCGCGGGCCGGCCATGCTTCGTGATCAGGGAGAGGTGCCCCTCCTCCGCGTCACGGAGCAGGTCGCCCGATCGCTGCCGCAGGTCTCGCACGGTGAAGACATCCAGGGAATCCATAGAGCCTCTCCCTTCACTTGTGCCCACAAAGCGGGGCACATTCATTGTCGCACGCCCACGAGGGAACTCGTCAACGCGGCCCGATCTGCTACTCTTCCCCGCTCGGAAGAAATACGGGTGCCCCTCCGGTTCTAGAGGACGGCACACCGTCGGGCCTCCCGGCCCGATCCACACGAACAGGAAGGCCATGACCCACCAGAGCGACCAGGTCTCGCGGCGGCGGACGTTCGCCATCATCTCGCACCCCGACGCGGGCAAGACGACCCTCACCGAGAAGCTCCTCCTCTTCGGCGGCGCCATCCAACTCGCCGGCGCGGTCAAGGCGCGCGGCGACGCGCGGCGCGCCCGTTCCGACTGGATGAAGGTCGAGCAGGAGCGCGGCATCTCCGTGACCGCCTCGGTCATGACCTTCGAGTACGGCGAGTGCACCTTCAACCTGCTCGACACACCGGGCCACGAGGACTTCAGCGAAGACACCTACCGCACCCTGACCGCCGTCGACTCGGCCATCATGGTCATCGACGCGGCCAAGGGGATCGAGACGCAGACCCGCAAGCTCTTCGAGGTCTGCCGCCTGAGGAACGTCCCGATCATCACCTTCATCAACAAGCTCGACCGCGAGGGGCGCGACCCCTTCGAGCTGATGAGCGAGATCGAGCAGGACCTCCAGCTCCACGTCACCCCGGCCTCCTGGCCGATCGGCATGGGGCACGACTTCCTCGGCTGCTACGACCTCCTCCACGACCGCCTGATCCTGATGGACCGCGGCCGGCGCAACGTCGTGACCGAGGGGGAGAGCTGCCATGGGCTCGACGATCCCAAGCTCGACGAGCTGCTGCCCGAGGGCGCCGTGGCGCGCCTGCGCGAAAGCGCGGAGATGGTCCGCGGCCTCTGCCCCGCGTTCAGCCTCCAGGACTACCGCGAGGGGCACATGACGCCGGTCTTCTTCGGCAGCGCCCTCAACAACTTCGGCGTCCGCGAGCTGCTCGAGGGACTGGTCGAGCTGGCGCCGCCGCCGCGCCCGCAGAAGACGGAGACGCGGGAGGTCCTGCCGGAAGAGGAGAACGTCACCGGCTTCGTCTTCAAGATCCAGGCGAACATGGACCCCAAGCACCGCGACCGGGTCGCCTTCGTCCGCCTCTGCTCCGGCCGCTTCGAGCGCGGCATGAAGCTCAAGCACATCCGGTCGGGGAAGACCATGGCCATCCACAACCCGCTCCTCTTCATGGCGCGGGACCGCGAGCTGGCCGAGGAGGCCTGGGCGGGGGACATCCTGGGCCTTCCGAACCACGGCGTGCTGCGTATCGGCGATGCGCTGACCGAGGGCGAGGATCTGCGCTTCACCGGCATCCCGAGCTTCGCGCCGGAGCTGCTCAAGAAGGTCCGGACGGCCGATCCCATGAAGGCCAAGCACCTGGGCCGGGCGCTCCTCCAACTCGCCGAGGAGGGAGCCGCGCAAGTCTTCCGTCCCCGCCTCGGCAACGACTGGATCGTCGGCGTCGCCGGAGCCCTGCAGTTCGACGTGCTCGCCGACCGCATCCGCACCGAGTACAACGTCGACGTGCTCTTCGAAGGGACCTCCCTCTACACCGCCCGCTGGCTCGAAGCGGCCGAGCCGATGCTCAAGAAGTTCATGAACGCCAACAGCGGCACCCTGGCCGAAGACCACAACGGCTCCCCGGTCTTCCTGGCGCGCAACGCCTGGCACCTCAAAAGCACCGGCGAGGATTGGCCGGAGGTGCGGTTCTTGACGACGAAGGAGCAGGTGCAGTAGGGGGGCGGGGGCGGTTCTTTCAGGCTAAGATACTCACCAACCGGCAGATCTCCTGTCGCGAGATCGCCTGACGGGAATTCTCGGTGTACATACGAAAGATCCAGATCTCCGACGTCCGTGGCTTCCGCGAGGTCGATCTCGACCTGACCCGCCCCGACGGCTCCTTTGCCGGCTGGACCGTCCTCGCCGGCCGGAACGGCTCGGGCAAATCGACCCTGCTCAAGGCGGTGGCGCTCGCGGTCGTGGGCCGGGAAGCAGCTCGGGCACTGCAACCAAGCTTCGCGGGCTGGCTGCGCACTGGCTCCAATGCCGCCGAGGTCGCAGTGCGGCTGGCGGCTTCCGGCAGAACCAAGCTTCGCTGGGAACGAACTGGTGACCAGAGGGAGCCGCTTCTCATCTTTGTTCCACCCTTCGATCCATTGCAGTCGTTCGATCTTCCTATTGGCGAAACATGGGCTGCCAGATTCATGGCCCTACTGGGGGACCGTGAGGTCGCCCCCCACCTGCAAGGGTTCCTCGCCGCCTACGGTCCCTACCGCCGCCTGAGTGGCCACGCCGTTGATGCCCAGAGGCTCATGGAAGGTCCGGAGCCGATCGCTCGTGTGGTCAGCCTCTTTCGTGAGGACTCCTCTCTCGTGGAAAGCGTGGGCTGGCTGCGTGAAGTCTATCTGCTGCGACTGGAGGACAAACCCGGCGCTGCCGACCTCGAGCGGATGGTCCTGGACCTTCTCAATGACGGGCTCCTGCCGGATGGCGTCCGCGTCGATACGGTCGATTCCGACGGCCTGTGGGTGTTTCAAAACGACGTGCGTTTGCCACTGCGCGAGCTGAGCGACGGCTATCGAACGATCGCCGCGCTCGTCATGGACATCGTTCGCCACCTCCACAAGGCCTTCGGCGAGCTCCAGATCGAGCACGCCGAGGATCAGGAAGGAGCCTTCTGGCGCGTGCTCCACGATGGAGTCGTCCTGATCGACGAAATCGATCTGCACTTGCACATCTCGTGGCAGAAGCGCGTGGGATTCTGGCTCAAGCGCCACTTCCCGAACATCCAGTTCCTCGTCACCACGCACAGCCCGTTCATCTGCCAGGCCGCCGATCCGCGCGGGCTCATCCGGCTTCCCGCCCCGGGCGAGGACCGGCCGGTGGCACACGTCACGGATGATCTCTACTACACAATCGTCAACGGCAGCATCGACGACGTGATCCTGACCGAGCTTTTCGGAGTCGACAGCCCCTACTCCGCCGAAACGGAACGTCTGCGGGGAGACGTCGCCGCGCTCGAAGCGAGAATCCAGACCGGCAAGGCGACGGAGGCAGACCGCCAGAAGCTGCGCGAGCTGCGGTCCCGGCTGCCTCGCACCATGGCGTCCTCGGTGGAACAAACCTTGCGCGCCCTGACCGTCGAGACATGAGGCGCATCCTCCGGCAGGCGCTCAGCGCCAAGACCATGGATTTTCTGAGAGACCGGGCGGCGCAGGTGGCAGCGGCTGCCGATCAGCGCGCAAGAGCCGCGCAGCTATGGGAGGACCTCAAGAACAACCAGGCGATCCGCCGCGAGATCCGCGAGGTCCTGAAGGCGATGGCCCACGGTCGCGAGCGCTGCATGTACTGCGAGGACAACGAGGGAATCGCCATCGAGCACTTCTGGCCCAAGTCGGAGTACCCGCATCGCGCGTTCGACTGGCTGAACTACCTGATCGTTTGCACCTTGTGCAACAGCATCAAGGGCATCCAATTTCCTCTGGCTGGCCCGGATCAGCCGTTGCTCCTCAACCCGACCGAGGAAGACCCTCTCGATCATTTGACGCTGGGGCCAGGAGGGCTCCTCGAGCCGCTCCCAGGGTCGGCAAAGGGCAGACCAACGATTGACGTCATCGACTTGAACCGGGGAACCCTCGTCAAAGGGCGAGCTGGTGCATGGACCGCCCTTGAAATGCTGATAGGTCGCTATCCTGAATTTCTCCTCGCCGGAGACTCGAGGCGGTTGGAGAGGATCGAGGCGGCGGTTCGCGATTACCCCTTCGCCGGGGTCCTCACCGCCCTCCTGCACATCGCTGCAAGCCCGGACGCGGACCTCCTGATCGAGGCGAAGTGCCTGCGGGCGATTCGGGAGTATCCGGAGATTCGGGCCTGGGCTTGAACGGGCCAGCCGTGAAGGCGGTCATCTCGGCACGGCGGACGACAGGCAAGGAGACGCGGGCCTATGAGAGAGGAATATGAGCTCGGTACGTTGAAGGTCAAGCGGCAGGGACCTCTGCCGGCCTTTCGCGACGCGGAAGGGCTGCCGATGAAGGTCCACATCACCGTCTCCCTGGACCAGGATCTGGCGGAGCACTTCAAGGCGGAGGCCGAGAAGCCGGGCGCCCTTCCGTATCAGGCCCAGGTCAACCAGATGCTCCGCAGAGCGGTGGCACGAGAGGAGCTGAGGCCGGAGCAGACCCAGACAGAGGTCATCAAGGCCGCGCTGCTCGAAGACCCGGACTTCTTGCGTGCAGTAGCCCGCCGGATCGAGAGCTTGTAGCGGCGGCGGGCCCCTTCTCCGAGAAGGCCGGGCCTTCGGCCCATTCATTTGAATGCCGGCGAGACGCCAGCGCTCCCAGGGGGCGGGCGCTTGGACCTTGGTGGGTCGGCCGGCTTTCTGCGGGGTGGTCGGCTACTCCCCCCCCAACCCGGCCTCCTCCTCCGCCCGCCGTAAGAGATCGGCCACGCCCAGCCGATCCGCCCAGAGCCGCAGATAGTCGCGGTCGAGCGCCTTCGCCTGGAGGCGCAGGACCCCCTGGAGGTCATACCACTGGCGGTCGGAGACTCCGCCCCCCTCGGTGTACCAGAGGAGCTTGTGGAGGACGATGTCCTCGGCCGAGGAGAAGCTCAGGGAACGCTCCAGGCCGGGTACTTCGCGCGTCACGCGCCGGGCCATGTTGGCACGGGCGAAGGCGGTGTCCTTGGAGACGAAGACGTCCACCTTGTAGGCGGTTCCCAGGTGGATGACGTTGAAGCTCTTTCGCGAGCGGATCGCGTTCGCAATCCGGTCGGGGTCGGCGTAGAAGGTCCCGGTGAGCGCTTGGGTGAGGGGCGCGGCGTGCTCCGGGCGGAGGTCGGCGACGAGGTCGGCGTCCTGGGTGGCGCGGGCGATGCCGAGGAAGCTGCTCGCGATGGAGCCGCCCACGTGGTAGGGCACGCCCAGCGCCTCCAGGGCTTCGACCACCGGGAGCACGGCCGTCCAGAGGTCAAGGTTGGGGATCATAGAAGCCGTGCTGCCGCCGGAGCTCCACCACCCGGCGGGCATCCACCTCGTCTCCGTACAGCTCCCGCAGCAGGATCTCGTCCCGCTCCGCTTCGGTCGCCTCCGGATGGGCACGGCGCACCGCCTCGCGGGCGGACTCCCGGCAGAAGCCCGACAGCTCGATCATCCGCCGAGCCTGGAAGGCCGGGCCCCGCTTCCGGATCTCGTCGAGCCAAATCCGTTCGACTTCCAGAGGGGTGTCCGCCGAGAGGGGCTTCATCGTATCGGTCGCCACGACTTCAGGATACCGCGTCTCCCGGACAAACTGTTCATGGAAAGGCGGCCCCGCTCCTGCGGGGCCGCCCTGACTCAGCGGCGCGTTCCTACGGGCACAATTGGCAAAAGCAGACCTTCTGGTGGCAGTCCGAGAGGAACTTGCACGTCCCTCCGCAGAAACCGTAAGGATCACAAATCGCAAAGCAGGTCAGGTTGGACGAGCAGGCCGCGCAACTGACGACCACTGCCTGATTGATGGGTTGCGACGGGTCGAGATTGCCCAGGGCTTGCACGAAGTCTTCCACCGGCATCGGCCGGGCGACCGCCGGGGCGGTGCCCGCCTCGGGCGGCGCGGCGAATGCGCCGCAGACCGTGACCAACAGAACGGCAACCAGGCACGACAGGACCTTCAACGGCATACGCTCTCTCCTTCGTTTGCCAGCCCCACAGACCACCTGTGGGGAGACTAACTGAGACACTTCGCCTATCTGCTAGTGACTATAAGTGAAACCCGCTCTTCGTCCACACGAGGATGGCGCGATGGCTTCCAGGTAGTTGCAACTGACAACCAACCCTGCTACGCTTCCTCCATGGAAGCCAGGAACCCCCTCCCGATCCTGACCGAGACCGCCGAGCCTTCCGACCCCGCCCTGGAGCGGGATGCGCAGGCTCTGTATGGCGCGCTGTCGGACCTGATCCGCGTCTACCAGTTCCGGGACCGGGACCGCATCTGCTGCCATGACATCTCGGTCTCCCAGTGCTACGGACTCGAGGCGTTGGTGCGGCAGGGGGGGATGACGCTCAACGACCTGGCGGCCCATCTCTACCTCGACAAGAGCACGGCCAGCCGCGTCGTCGACTCCCTGGAACGCAAGGAGTACGTGACGCGGGTACCGCATCCGTCCGACCGCCGCGCCGTGCTGCTCGAGCCGACGTCCGCCGGCCGCGATCTGTACCGCCGCATCGAAAGGGACATCCTGGCGGAGGAGCGGGCGCTCCTCGCCAACTTCGATCCCGAGATCCGGCGGGCCATGACGAATCTCATCGCCCGCCTCGCGCGGGCGGCGGCCGAACGCGTCCAGACCGGCGGCGGAAGCTGCTGCCGGGTGAGTTGAGGATCAAACCAGCCCCCTTTTTTTATGACCCCATAGTTGCAAGTGACAACCAGAAAGGACCCTGTCATGACCACCACCGCATCCCTCGTCGATCCGGCTGCGTCCCTTGTCCTTCCCGCCGGCCTCGTGCTCCGGCCGGCCGTGGCCGAGGATCTGGAGGCCGTCCAGTCCCTGGTCGCCGCCGCCTCGCTCCCCACCGAGGGGATCGAGGATCAGCTCGCGGAGAGCTACGTCGTCGCCACCTCGCCCTCCGGGATCGCCGGCGTGGCCGGTGTCGAGGTCCATGGACGCTTCGGCCTCCTGCGTTCGGTGGCCGTGGCCGCCGAGCACCGCGGCGAAGGGATCGGCCAGGCCCTGGTGGCGAACCGCGTGGAATGGGCGAAGGCCCGGGGCCTGCACGAGCTCTATCTCCTGACCAACACGGCACCCGACTTCTTCGCCGCGCTCGGCTTCACGCCGGCCGACCGGGCGGAGGCGCCCGCCGAGATCCAGGGCACGCTCGAATTCCGCAGCCTCTGCCCGTCGTCCTGCGGGCTGATGCGCCGGGCTCTCGGCGACTCCTCCGGCGAGCGGGTGCGGGAGATCGTTCGCGCCCGCTATGGCGAGGCTGCACGCAGCGTGAAGGAGCAGAAAGCCGCCTCCTGCTGCAGCGGAGGAAGCTGCACCACGAAGACCCGGGACCCGATCACCGTCGGGCTCTATGACGAGAGCGAGACGTCCGGCCTCCCGGCGGAAGCGCTGCTCGCCTCGCTCGGCTGCGGCAATCCGACCGCCCTCGCCGAGCTGCGTCCGGGAGAGGTCGTGCTCGACCTCGGCTCCGGCGGCGGCATCGACGTCCTTCTCTCCGCCCGCCGCGTCGGCCCGACGGGCAAGGCCTACGGGCTCGACATGACCGATGACATGCTCGCGCTGGCCCACGAGAACCAGCGCAAGGCCGGCGTCGAGAACGTCGAATTCCTGAAGGGGGAGATCGAAGCGATTCCGCTCCCCGGCGACGCGGTGGACGTGATCATTTCGAACTGTGTGATCAATCTCTCCGCCGACAAGGGCAAGGTTCTCGCGGAGGCCTTCCGCGTCCTGCGGCCCGGCGGCCGTTTCGCGGTCTCGGACATCGTGCTGCGCGGCACGCTGCCCGAAGAGGCAGAGCGCAGTCTGGTCCTCTGGACCGGCTGCGTGGCCGGCGCCCTCCAGGAGGAGGAATACCGGAATCTCCTCGCCGAGGTGGGTTTCGAATCCATCGAAGTCGAGCCGACGCGCATCTATCGTGCCGAGGACGCCCGGGACTTCCTGGCGAGCGCCGGCATCGATCCTGCGCTGGCGGACGCCATCGACGAAAAGGTGATGAGCGCTTTCGTGCGGGCCACGAAGCCGCGGAGCTGACCGGACGAAAAAAACGCGCCCCCTCTCTAGACCCCGAGGAGGGCGCGGAGCAGGAGCGACGGAGCGCGAGGCACGGCTGGCTCGGCCGTACCCACGCTTCGCGCTCTATCTCTTTCTGTGCGTTTGGGGAGGAAAACCGGTCAGGGCGGGTGAGCCCGAGAGCGCCGCCGCGATAGGATGTCTGCTCCACCTTCTTGCGGAGGCGTTGGAGCATGGCCAAGACACGCGAGCGCGACGCGCTCTATGAAATTGCCGGTCGCTTCGTGGATGCCGCCTTGCGGCGGGACGATTCTCTGTTCACCCCAGGGACTCCAGTCTGGTCCCTGGAGACCCTCCAGGATCTCCATGACAAGTTCATCGGCCGGCCCGACGAGTCGTCGGACCGCTTCGAGGTCAAGCTCCGGCGCCAGCTCGCGGATGCTCCGCCGCGGACGCTCCAGCTCATGGGCGAGGTGCTCTACGTCCATCTCCTCCTTCCGATCGCTTTCAAAGGGGAGACCAAGCGGCGCCTCCTCGAGACCGTCCTCGGCTGGTCGCCCCAGCCCGTCCGTATCCCGGCCGAGCTGGCGGCGGCGCTCGACCAGGGGCTCGTGCGCGTCGGGACCGCCTACAACAGCTATCGCCCCTTCCAGCTCCACTTCCTCATCGAGCTCGCTCTCGCCTGGAAGAAGCTGCCGGAGGCGCAGCGCGAGCAGGCGCTGGCCGATCCCTGGCTGTTCAAGGAGATCGCCTGGCGGGTGCCGTTCCAGAAAGCGCAGGGCCAACGCGAGGGCCTTCTCCACCTCGTCTTTCCCGACGTCTTCGAGGACATCGTCTTGCGCAAGGCCAAGGAGCAGATCACCCACCGCTTCACCCATCTGGTGAGCGAGCCCACCGAGGACGTCGACCGGGCGCTCGCACAGATCCGCCGGAAGCTGGCCGAGACCCTCGGTCCGGACTTCAGCTTTTATGACCAGGAGATCGCCCCGAAATGGCAGATCGAGTCGGACAAATGGGGTGAATTCATCGGCTGGGCACGGAGGTTCCATGAATTGGGGGACTTCGACGAGCAGGAGCGAACCTACAAGCTGGAGGTCGCGGCGGCTCTGCGGGAGGTCCGAGAAGCCTTGGAGCGGACGTCACGGGAGACCCTTGAGTCGAAGCTGCTGGCAGCCCTCGGCCAAGAGGCTGAAGAAATGAGACGGGAGGATTGGGACAGCCTGAGGGCTCAGGTTCGCCAAGTGGCGGCCGAGAAGAAGGGGTGAAGTGCCGCCTCGTCGTTCGTCCTTTGGCCAAAAGAGATCT
>Ga0209682_10000711_pt1 | contig 11208 bp, 6 predicted proteins | sample DOMMetBare2Fresh_2_FD_187471 | JGI IMG/M metagenome (GOLD analysis project Ga0209682, IMG submission 187471) | Wetland sediment microbial communities from St. Louis River estuary, USA, under dissolved organic matter induced mercury methylation -... | ecosystem: Environmental > Aquatic >...
TGGCCGCGCGGAGGCGCCACGGCCAGCAGCGGGTCGGTGCCGGTCACGCCCGCGTTGGGCGCGCGGCCGGTGGCCGAACCGTGGCAGGCGGTGCAGTCCACCGCCATGCCCCGCGAGTGCGGGTGGCAGGTGGTGCACTTCGTCCCAGTCTGGTGCGCCGGGTCGCCGGCCCGGATGCCGGGCGAGGTCCCGTCGGCGCGGTAGTAGCGGGTGAGGGTGTGGCAGACCTGGCAGGGGCCGGTGTTGTCGGTGTTGACGTAGCTGGCGGCGGTGCGGGCCGCGCCGGCGTTGCCCGTCCCGCTGGCGTCGGTGTTGGAGAAGGCCACCGGCTTCGAGGTGGTGGGGCCGCCGGCGCCGCGCTGCGGCGGGGTGATCTGCTCGTTGACGAGGTAGACGTTGGCCGTGCCGTGCGGCGTGTGGCAGTCGCGGCAGGCGGTCGACCAGGAGCCGTAGTTGGTGTTGCCGGCCTCGGCGGAGTGGGACGGCAGGGCGTGGCAGTCGCCGCAGAGCTGGCCGGAGTTGTCGCGCACCAGCAGGTTGCCGTCGCCCTTCTGGACGCCGGTGGCCGACATGTCCACCGCGTTCACGGAGATGGGATTGGAGGTGGTGGTGGCGGCGCCGTCCGCCTGGGCGTCGATGGTCCAGGTTCCAGCCGACGGCAGGGTCACCGTGCCCTCCCAGATGCCGGAGGTGGTGGCGTTGCCGTACCGGGTGTTCTGGAAGATGGTCGTGCCGGTGCCGGGGGTGGTGGTGTAGGCGCGGAAGCGCACCGCCGCGATGGGGGCCGCCGGGCTGAAGACGCGGACCTGGATCTTGAAGGAGAGCGGCAGGCGGCCGCCGCCCAGCGGGTTCACGATGGCGACGACCGGGGCGGGCGTGCCCTTGATGGTGTTGCCGACGGCGATCCCGGTGCCCGGGATGACCGGGCCGACCTCGGTGCCGGTCGAGTAGTTGCCGAGGGTGTCACGCGCGAAGATCTTGAAGTAGTAGCCGCTGCCGTTGGTGAGGCCGGTGACCGGGGTGGTGATGCCGGTGCCCGCGAAGGCCACGGTCGAGGCGCCGACCGGGTTGCCGACCCCATAGGTGATGTTCCCCTCGGTGGGCGCATCGGAGATGGACGCGGCGCTGCGGAGGATGAGCACGCCGGCGAAGTCGGGGGCGGTGGGGTTGGTCCAGTTGAGCGTCACCTGCCCGTTGCCCGGGGTGGTGGTGCCCCACGCGGCGTTGGCCGGCGACTCGTTGTCGATGGTGAGGACGGTGGTGCCGGTGTCGGAGCCGAAGCGGCTCTTGCCGCTGACGATGCTGGAGACGAAGCCGGAGACGGTGTAGCGCGCGCCCGGGGGCACCGGCATGGCGGCGTGCTGCTTGGGCTGGACGTTCACCGTGCAGGTGGTGGTGGTGGCGGCGGCGAGGGGCAGCGAGATGCCGGTGAAGGTGACCAGGTTGGAGGTCGGATTGGCGATGGGCCCGAGGTTGGTGACGACGGGGGTCGTGGCGTTGCTGGCGCAGGCGATGGAGACCGAGGCGATGGCGGCGAAGGCGCCGGGGGGCGAGAGCGAGACGGTGAGGCCGGTCACGGTGTCGCCGAGCAGGTTGCTCAGGGTGAAGCGGTCGAGCGGCAGGGCCGCGTTCCCGGGCGGGAGGTTGGCGCTGGCCGGGTCGGTGCCGGTCCCCACCACCGTCTGGGACGACTGGGCCGGCGTGACCGGGCCGGGGGCCACCGGGAGGGCCGTGTAGACGCCGGCGCCGTCCTTGGAGAAGAGGCGGAAGTAGTAGGCCGTGCCGTTAGTCAGGCCGGCGACCGAGGTGAGGCCCGCCGTGCCGACGTAGACCACGGTGCTCGCCCCGATGGTCGTCGGGATCTCGGCGCCCGTGCCGGTGAGGGTCCACGGCTGGTAGGACGTGCCGTTGGTCGGGGCGTCGGCGACGGCGGCGCCGGCCCGCATGAGGACGAGCACCTGGACGGAGCCGACCGGTGCCGACCAGCTCAGGCCCACCTGCGTGTCGCCAGCCACGGCCGACTGCGCCCGAGCCCCACCCGGAGCGGCCAGCAGCGCGGCGGCCAGCAGCGCCAGGACCCCGGCGCGAGCAGGCACGCGCGCCGCCCGGGGGGCGGCGGAGTGGGTCCCGCAGCGAGCGAGGGAGGGTGCGGCGTTCGGACGAACGGTCATGTGCTTGGCTCCAGAAACCTGAGGGCAGTTCGGGCGTCCCGCGGGGCGGAGGGCGTGCGGCCTGGTGTTCACGGATGGCTCCGGCGCGTTGGGGAGGGTCACGAGGGGCGAGGCCCGCTACCGCGGGTCGATCGTCTGGGAGTTGGAGTCGGCCCCGTGGGCGGCGTGGCAGGTGATGCAGCTCACCGAGCCGTCCGCCCCGAGCGTGAGGTCGTTGGTGACGTTGCCGTCGGTGTTGGCGCCCTGGGGGCTGCCGTCGGCGTCCAGGATGGTCGTCCGGTCGTACCCCTGGCGGTTGACGTTGAGCGTCACGCCCACCGGGTGGCTGAACTTCTTGACGCCGTCGCCGCCGGTCTCGATCTGCGTGTGGGTCAGCGCCCGGTCCTGGTGGCACTGCAGGCACAGGCCGCCCGACGAGTTGTTGGCGCGCATCATCGGGTAGCCGACGTAGAGGTACCAGGTGTCGCCGGCCACGGCGCCGGCCGCGACGCGGATGGTGACGGCCGGGTCGTCCATGGCGAGGTCGGTGTTGGCGGCGTAGGTCCCGCCCACCGGCGTGGCGGCGTCGGCGACCCAGCTGCCGCCGCTCGGCCTGAACCAGCTCAGGCCGTTGTCGTGCGAGATGGCGAGCAGGTTCGCCCCGGTGACGCGCACCGTGTAGCCCTTGGCGACGGCGGCCGCGGTGGCGCCCACCAGGGTCACGGTGGCGGAGCTGGTGCCGCTGACCTTCTTGGCGGCCGCCCCGATGGCGGGGGAGGTGCGCATCGTGCCCGGCGCCGCGAAGCCCCGGTTGGCGGCGTGCTGGTCGTGGCAGACGACACAGGCGAGCTTGCCGCCGTAGACGCGCAGCGCCATCTGGGAATCGGCCGGCGGGGTGGCGCCGGTGGGGGAGCCGGCGGCGCTGGCGGTCCAGCTGTGGTGCATGCCGGACACGCCGGCCGTGGCCTGGTCGCCGGAGACCCACGGGAAGGCGTTGCCGACCTTGACGTGGCAGCCGAGGCACTGGTCGTTGGTGTTGACGAGCGTGGTGAGCGAGGTCCCGAGCGCGTTGTGGAGCTTGTGGCACTCCATGCAGCTGCCGGGGACCCCCTGCACGTCGTGAGGGGCGTCCAGGGCCGTCGCCGCCAGCGGGGCGAGGAGCGCGGCGGCGGCGGCGAAGCGGAGAGCGGCGTGGCGCATGTTAGTTCCCCTCCTCCATCACGAGGACGGAGACCTGCGTCGGGCGGCTGCGGACGTGTCCGTCGTCCACCACGAGCTCGAAGACGTACTGACCGGCCGCGGACGGGACGAAGGTCGTCCCGATCCGGCCGGCATCGAGGGCCACCCACGGGCCGGCGAGCTGCGTCCAGCGGACGTGGCGGGCGCCGGTGCTGCCGCCGGCATCCAGCCGGACCAGCTCGCCCACCACCGCCGAACCCTGCACCGAGGCCACCGCCACCGGCAGCGCGCGGCCGCCCGAGAGGGCCTCGAAGGCGACGCGGACCGGGACGCCGGCGGCGTTGCCGTCGACCACCGAGAGCTCGAACTCGTAGAAGCCGGGGGCGAAGGCCACCACGGTGGCGCCCGCCTTGTCGGCGTCGGTCAGGCCGGCCGCCGGGCCGGTGACCTGGCGCCAGCGGTAGCGGAGGTCGCCGCCCGAGGCGGCCACGCTGGCCGAGCCGTCGAGCGCCACCGGCGTGTTGACGGCGGTGCGGGCCGGCGCGGAGGCCTTGGCCACCGGCAGGGCGCCGCCGGCCTCGGCCACGAAGACCTCGACGGTCTCGGGGGCGGAGCGGACCTCGCCCTGCCAGGCGGTGGCGCGGAAGACGTAGCGGCCCGCCATGGCGGGCGTGAAGGCCGGGCTGGCCGCCCCGGCGTCGAAGCCGCCGACCAGCGGGCCGGAGACCTGCTCCCAGGTGATGCGGGCGCCCTCGGCGGAGACCACCTCGAGGTGGACGGGGGCGCCGACCTGACCCTCCACCGCCCGGGAGATGGCCATGGCGGTCGGGACGGCGCGGGCGCGCTCCACCAGGATGACCGGGACCTCGGCCGTGCCGACGGCGCCGGCGGCGTCCCGGGCGGTCAGCTTGAAGGCGTGGTAGCCGGCCCTGACCGGGCGGACCTGCAGCTCTCCGTCGTCGGCGCGGACGTGGGCGGCCGGGCCGGCCGACTGCTCCCAGGCCATGCCGAGGCGGCCGCCGTTGGCGTCGGAGGACCAGCGGCCGCTCAGCTCGACGCGGTCGCCGCGCTCCACGACGGCGACGCGGCCGGCGTCGGCCACCGGGGCGGCGTTGGTGACGGTCACCGAGACGCGCGCCGGCTGGCTGGCGAGCGCCGCCGTGCCGGCGGTGCAGGTGGCCACGCCCTCGAGGACGTAGGCGCCGGGAGCGCGGGCGATGAAGGACGGGGAGGCCGTGGCGGCGTCGCGCAGCGCCACGCGGGGGCCGTCGACCTGCTTCCAGGCCACGGCGCAGGTGCCGGCGCCGGCGGCGACGCCGGTCACGCGGACCAGGCCGGGGCCGGACTGGGCGGGCGCCGAGGCGACCAGCGAGGCCGTGTGGTCGCCCGGGTTGAGCGGATCGAAGCCGGAGGCCAGCTCGTCGGCGTCGCTGAAGCCGTCGCCGTCGGTGTCGGCCTTGGAGGGGCTGGTGCCGAGCGCCACCTCGGCCTGGTTGGAGAGGCCGTCGCGGTCGGCGTCGGCCATGGCGTCGGACGGGTTGGCCGGGTCGAGCCCGGCCGCGATCTCGGCGGCGTCGCTCAGGCCGTCGCAGTCGGTGTCGCCGGCGCAGCCCTCGAGGGCGGCGCCGTTGCCGAAGCGGTCGAGGCGGCCGGCGTCGAAGTTGGCCACCAGCAGGTCGCCGTTGGAGAGGACCGCCATGCCGGCCGGGCGGCGGAGCTGGCCGGGGCCCGAGCCGACCGAGCCGAGCGTGCCGGAGGGGGTGCCATCGTCCACCACCACCTGGATCTGGCTCATGTAGGAGTCGGAGACGTAGACCTTGCCGCCGCTGGCCGCGATGCCGCCGGTGAAGGAGACCGCGCTCGACTCCACGATGGAGCGGACGTAGGTGCCGTCGGCCCGGAAGGCGTGGACCAGCGGTCCCGAGATGCTGCTGTCCTGGGCCACCCAGACGAGGCCGGTCGAGGCGTCCACCGCGACGTCGTAGACGTTGGCGAGGGGGGTCGCGCCGGCCGCGGTCAGCGTCACCGCCGAGGTGCCGTCCGGCCGGATGGCCTGGACGAAGCCGCCGGCGCGGTTGGCCATCCAGAGCAGCTCGTTGGCCCCGTCCCAGGCGAGGCCGGTCGGCCCCTTGGCCAGGCCGAGGGCGTAGCGGGTGACCACCTGGCCGGACATCTCGTCGACCTTGATGATGTTGCCGTCGGCCGTGGAGGCGTAGAAGGCGCCCGGCGCACCCGCGACCGCCAGCACCTCATGGGCCGGCTGGGGAGCGGCCAGGTCACCGCCCAGCTTGGTGAGGAGGGAGAGCCGGCCGTGGCGGTCGGCCACGGCGAGGCGGCCGGAGGGGGAGATGGCGATGCGGCGCGGCGCGCCGACGGAGGCGGGCAGGCTGCCCTGGGGCAGGCCGGGCGCCACGTCCAGGACCAGGATCTGGACGCTGCTGCCGCCGAGGTCGGAGGTGACGGTGAGCTTCAGGGTCACCGGACCGCCCGCCTGCGGCGCCGTCCAGGTGACGGCCGGCGTGCCCTGCCCGGCCAGCGTGCCGCCCGTGACGGCCCAGAGGTAGGCGAGGTTGCCGCCCTGCGGGTCGGACGCGGTGACCGAGAACGGCAGGGTCGTGCCGACCAGGACGGCCCCGGTCGGCGCGACCAGCGCCGAGACCTCGGGCTGCGGCGGCGGGGCGACCAGAGAGACCATGGCGGTGGAGGCCGTGGAGACGTCGACCCCGGCGACGGCCCGGCAGGTCGCCGTGGCGCTCGTGCCGGACGGCGTCGTCCACTGGACGCTGGCCGACTGCGCGTCGGCCGGCGTCACCGCCACCTCGGGGGCGCTCAGCGCGCCGCCGGACACCTCGAAGCGGAAGGCGCTCACCTGCGAGGCCTTGGCGATCATGCTGTCGCGGCCCTTCACCGCGGAGCAGGTCAGGAAGACCTTGGTCCCCGCCGGAACGTCCATGCAGACCGGTGTCGCGGTCGGGCCGGCGCAGGCCCCCGGCGTCATGCCGATACCGGGCGCCTGGATGATCGGGGGAGCCCCAGCCAGCGAAACACCAGGGGCGAGCAGGAGGGCGGCCTGGGCTGCGAGGACCACAAGGGACCTGAAGGTCATGGGCGGCGCACCGGTGCAAGGGACGCGCCTGTAGGCATCTTCCTGATGTTGGTGAGAGTTTGACTCATGGGTGCTGCAAACAGCCGGAATAGAAGGAATCCAACTGGGGGTGCTTGGAGCCCCACGGAATTGGGACAAACGCAGCCGCGCGGTGCGTGGGGGTTATCACCCAGCCGGGCGCGATATGGCCCAGAACGGTGAGACTGGAAGGCGCGGAACACCTACATTGGTTGCGCGCGGGTGCAGAAGCTGCGCTGGCTGGTGGAGGGTCGGGATTGATCCATATCAGGTCGGATCGGCCGCCGGGGGGGCCGCGACCGGTGCGGCGCCGTCGCCGAGACGCACCCGAAGTGAATCGAGCCTACTCGTCGACGCGGATCACGCCGCGCTTGATGGCGAAGCGGACGAGCTCGGTGCGGTTGTGCAGTCCGAGCTTCTCCATGACGTGCTCCCGGTGCGTCATGGCGGTCTTCACGCTGATGCCGAGCACCTCGGCCACGTCCTTGTTGCTCTTGCCCTCGGCCACCAGCTTCAGCACCTGCTTCTCGCGATCGGTGAGCGTCTCGTAGGGATCGGAGGCGCCCGGCGCGGCCGGCCCGGCCTCGGCCATGGCGGTGCGCGCCACCTCGGGATCGAGCACCAGGCCGCCGCGGTGCACGGCGCGGATGGCCCCGGCCAGCTCGGCGCCGGCGCTCTTCTTGAGGACGTAGCCGGACACGCCGGCCTTGAGGAGCCGGCGCACGTACTCGCGATCCTCGTACTGGGAAAGGATGAGGATTCGCGCCCGCTTGCCGAGCTTCTTCAGCTCGATGCTGGCCTCGATTCCGCCCAGCCCGGGCATGGCGATGTCCATGAGGACCACGTCGGGATCGAGCCGCTCCACCGCGGCGATGGCCTCCTGGCCGTCGGAGGCCTCACCCACCACCTCGAGGTCCTCGTGGGTCGAGAGCAGCGCGCGCACGCCCTCGCGGAGGATGGCGTGGTCGTCGACGATGAGGATGCGGATCTTGCTCACGGGACCTCCTCGGGCAGCGGGATGCGCACCTCGACGCGCGTGCCGGCGCCGGGGGTGGAGTCGATGATGGCCCGGCCGCCCAGCAGCTCGGCGCGCTCGGTGATGCCGAGCAGGCCCCAGTGCGGGCGGCCCGGACGGCGGGCCACCGCGGCGGGATCGAAGCCGCACCCGTCGTCCTCGATGACCACCAGGACCTCGCGCCCCTCCACGCTCACCTCCACCAGCACCTGGGTGGCGTGGGCGTGGCGCGCCACGTTGCTCATGGCCTCCTGGCAGAGCCGGAAGAGCGCGGTCTCCAGCTCGGGGGGCAGGCGCGCCAGCTCGGCGAACTCGCAGCGCACCGAGACGCCGCGCGCCCCCAGCATGCGGTCGGCGTACCACCGGATGGCCGAGAGCAGCCCCAGGTCGTCGAGCACGCCGGGGCGCAGGTCGAGGATGAGCCGGTGCACGTCGTCGAGGGCGCGGGTGGCGATGGCCTTCACCTCGTCGAGCGCGGGCGTCTGGCCGGCGCGGATGGCCTCGGCGGCGCGGTCGATGCGCATGAGCAGCACCGCCAGCGCCTGGGTGGTCTCGTCATGGAGCTCGCGGGCCACCCGCTTGCGCTCGTCCTCCTGGGCGGTGATGACCTTGCGCAGCAGGTGGCCGCGGGCCTCCTCGCGGTCGCGCAGGGCGGCGTTGGCCTCGGCCAGCTCGCGGGTGCGGTCGGCCACCCGGCGCTCCAGCTCGAGCCGGCTGCCCTCCACCCGCTCCACCAGGTCCTTGAGGCTCTGCCGCATCCGCTCCAGCGACTGGCCGAGCTGGCCGATCTCGTCGTCGCCCAGCGCCGGGATGGGCCAGGCCAGCTCGCCCCCGGCGATGCGCTCGGCCTCGTGGGTGAGCACCGCCACCGGCTGCGTCACGCTGCGGGCCGCGCCCCAGGCGAAGGCGCCGGCCAGCGAGAGCTGCGCCGCCAGCAGCCCGGCCACCGCGACCCAGGGGATGGCCCCCTCGGTGGGCAGCGCCTCGGTCACGGCCTGGCGCACCACCACGCCCCAGGGGGCCGAGGCCAGCGGGGCCACCGTGGCCAGCTCCAGCTCGGGCGCCACCTGGCCGCCGTCGGCGCAGCCGCGCATCCGGAAGATGGCCGGGCGCTTCTCGCGGAGCTTGGCCGTGATCTCGGTGGCGCACTCGGCCAGGCTGCCGGTGCGGCGCGGCTGGGAGGAGGCGATGACCACCCCCTCGGCGTCCACCAGGTCGACCAGGCCGGTCTGGCCCTGGCGGAGCTGCTGGAGCATGCGGTCGAAGTCGCGCCGGCCCGGGTCGAAGGTGCCGCCGGCGACCCCCACCACCGTGCCGGCGTAGTCGCGCACCGGCACCAGCTCGTGGACCATGACGCCGCGGCCGTCCACCACCAGGCCCGAGAGCCGCGGCAGGCCGGAGCGGAGCACCTCGTCCACCAGCGCGAGGGCGGCGCGCGGCGCCGCGGTGAGGCGACCGCGCGGCTCCTCGGCCAGGACGGTGCGCCGGACGTCGAGCAGGTAGACGGCCTCGCGGTGGCGGAAGTGGGCGAAGGACTCGCGCACCGACCGCTCCTGGGCCGCCCGGTCGCCGTCGACCAGGTGCGGCCCCACCGCGGCCGCCAGCCGCTGCAGCAGCTCGAGGTCGCCGGTCAGCTCGTGGTCGAAGTGGGCCGCCACCGTGCTCGCGGCGGCCACCCGGCTGGCCAGGAGCCGGTCGTCGACGGAGGCCAGCCAGTACCAGCCCACCGAGCCCATGAGGGCGAGGGGAAAGAAGATGCCCACCGCCATGAGCAGGTAGACGCGCGGGCGGACCCCCAGGCGCCCGAAGGTCGGCGAGGCGCTCACGGCCGACCCCGCACGTGGGTGCTCTGCGCCAGCGCCCGGAGCTCGTCCGGCTCTCCCTGGGAGCGCAGCACCATGGCCCGTCCGTCCCGCTCCCAGCGCAGCTCCTCCCAGGTGGCCCCGTGGACCACCACCCGGGCGCGCACCGCCGGCCTCGCCCCGACCGTGGTGGGCGACTGGACCAGCTCGGTGACGTCGCCGAGCAGGGTGGGCGGGACGGGCGCGCCGGGCGAAGCGGCCTGCAGCAGCTCGACCTCGGGCCCGGTGCCGCCGCGCGGCTTGAGGCGCAGGGCCGCCCCGCCGCCGCCGGCGGTGACGATGCGCACCTCGGCGGGCGGCCACCCGAGCCGCTGCGGGTAGTAGGCGGGCAGCGCCAGCTGCGTCTTCAGGCGGCGCGCCGCCTCGTCGAGCGTGGCCACCCGCCGCACCTCGTCCGAGTCGCCGGCCAGCCAGCCGGGCAGCGATCCCAGCAGCGCCAGGGTGCCGGCGGTGGCCCCCAGCACCCAGAGCAGCGCCACCACCATGCGCCACGCCTCCAGGCCCGGGGCGGGCGCGCTGGCGGTCGGGGCGGTCATACGACGAAGTAGAGCATGCCGAGGGCCCCGGCGCCGGCCAGGGCCAGCCGCAGGCGTCCGAAGGGGAGCCGGTGCGGGGCCGGTCCGAGCAGGGCGCGCGCCCGCAGCTCCACGTCGAGGGTGCGGGCGCGGCGCAGCGGCCCCGCCAGCGCGCCGCCAAAGACCAGGGTGCGGCGCCCTCCCCCGCCGGTGGCCCGGTGCAGCTTGACGAGGGCGCTCGCCAGCGCGAGCCGGTCGGCCCCCAGCTCGGCGCCGCGCTCGTCGGCCAGCCGCTCGGCGTCCCGGGCCAGGGTGCGCGCCAGGATCTGGAAGGTCGGGTTGAGGCACATGAGGGCCCGCAGCCCCATCACCACCCAGCTCCGCTCCGGGTCGCGCCGCTCGGCGTGGGCCGCCTCGTGGGCCAGGGCGGCGCGCAGCTCCTCGTCGTCGAGGAGGCGCAGGGCGCCGCGCGAGACGTGGACGCTGGGGCGGCGCACCCCGGCGCAGAAGAGCGTGGGGATGGCCCGGTCGAGGAAGACGAGGGGCGGGGCGCGCCCCTGCGCCTGGAGCGGCCGCAGGGCGGCCTCCAGCCGCGCCGCCTCGGCGGGGTCCGGCGTGGCCGCCCGGGGCCGGCCGCGCCGCAACGCCGAGACGAGGGAGCCGAGGTCGGAGAGGAAGAGGAGCGCGCCCAGGGAGGCCAGGCCGCCCACGAAGGCCCGGTAGAGGTCGAGCCCGAGGAAGGGGACGTCCCGCCAGCGGCGGCCCGCCAGCAGCGCGGCGTCGCGGAACTCGGGGTCGAACCGGGCCGGGAAGAGGATCACCAGGGCCGGAAAGAGCACCAGCGGATAGGCCAGCGCCACCAGGCGCAGGGCCATCCGCTGGGCGGGGTGCCGCACGTCCCAGGTCCGCGCCAGGGCCTCGACGAAGAGCGAGGCGACCAGCGAGTGGACGAGGAACTGCGCGAGGATGTCAGCCGATCTCTCGTCCAGGTGCATGATCCGAGGCGCCGCCGCCGTGCTCCCCCGCGGGCCGCCCCTCCATGCGGGCGAGCTCCAGGGGATGCTCGTGCAGCATTCGCTCTCGGCTGATCTTACCCGTGAACATCGACGCGTCGAAGGGGAAGACGTCGGGGTTCAGGTGGGCGTTGAAGATGTGCCAGATGGTGATGACCAGGAAGGCCATCAGCCCCTCGTTCGAGTGGGCCACCTTGGCGGCCGGGATGATCTGGCCGGGCACCAGGCTGGCGAACTGCACCGGGAAGAAGAGCACGAACCCGGTCACCACCATGATGACGTTGCCGAACACCAGCCCCCAGTACTCGAACTTCTGCTTGTAGTCGTAGCGGTCGTAGTGCGGGTGCTTG
>Ga0209682_10000712_pt1 | contig 11200 bp, 12 predicted proteins | sample DOMMetBare2Fresh_2_FD_187471 | JGI IMG/M metagenome (GOLD analysis project Ga0209682, IMG submission 187471) | Wetland sediment microbial communities from St. Louis River estuary, USA, under dissolved organic matter induced mercury methylation -... | ecosystem: Environmental > Aquatic >...
AGGTTGAGCGCGGTGCGGGCGCCGTGGCGCGCCTCGCCGAGGAAGAAGATGGCCAGGCCCGGCAGCGCCGAGGAGAGGATCACCGCCAGCGGGAGCCAGGCGCCGCTCACGGCGCGCCTCTGCCGAGCCCGGCCAGCGGCGGCGCCGCCGCCAGCAGCTCGAGCGGCAGCCACGGGGCCATGCCGAGCGCCAGCGCCGCCACCGCGAGGGCGAAGGCCGGGAGCGCCATGGCGGCGGGGGCCGGGGCGGGCGACTCGTCCGGAGCGGGCGAGATGATCCGCTCCAGCACGCGGAAGGAGTAGCCGGCCGCCAGCAGGCCCCCGGCCAGCATCACCGCCACCCACCACCAGGCGCCGGCCTGGAGCGCCGCCGAGAGGAGCAGCCACTTGGCGGCGAAGCCGCCCGAGGGGGGCAGCGCCAGGATGGAGACCGTGCCGAGCGCCAGCGTGGCGGCGGTGAGCGGTTGGCGCGTGCCGAGGCCGCGCAGGGCGTCGAGGTCGTCGCGGTGCAGGGCGTGGAGCACCGAGCCGGCCGCCAGGAAGAGCCCGGCCTTGGCGAGCGCGTGGGCCAGCGCGAAGAGGGCGGCCCCCTGCAGCGCGGTGGCGGCGCCCAGGTGGCGCGAGAGCGGGAACCAGAGGAAGAGGTAGCCGAGCTGGGCCACCGTCGAGTAGGCGATGACCTGCTTCAGCCGCTCCTGGCGCAGCGCCTGGATCGAGCCCCACAGGATGGCGAGCGCCCCCATGGTGCCGAGGAGCGCGCTCGAGGCGGCCAGGCCGTCGCCCGGGAGTATCTCGCCCCACCAGCGGAGCAGGAGGTAGAAGCTGGCCTTCACCACCAGCGCCGAGAGGACCGCCGAGACCGGCGAGGGGGCGCCGCCGTGGGCCGGCGGCAGCCAGCCGTGCAGCGGGAAGATGGCCGCCTTGACGCACAGCCCGGCCCCCACCAGCGCCGCCACCGCCGCGGTGAGGAGGCCAGGGCGCAGGGCGGCCCGCAGCCCGTCGGCGTCGAGGGTGGCGTGGCCGGCGTAGGCCAGCCCGACGCCCAGCAGGTAGGCGAGCGAACCGAGCAGCGCCAGCACCAGGTAGCGGGCCGCCGCCGAGAGGGCGGCCGGCTCGTCGGCCAGCGCCACCAGCGCCACCGCCGAGAGCCCCACCAGCTCCAGCGTGACGTAGACGTTGAAGACGTCCCGGGTGAGGAAGAGGGCCGCCAGCGCCGCCCAGAGGAAGAGCCAGAGCGGCCAGAAGAGGAGCCGCCGGCGCACCGCGTCGCCCCGCGCCGCGACGTCGCCCCGGCCGTCGCCGTGATCCTCGAAGTAGGCGAAGGCGTAGATGGTCACGAGCAGCCCCACCACGCCGGTCATGAGGAGCATGAGGGCCGAGAGGCCGTCGGCCAGCAGATCGATGCCGAGCGGCGCGCCCCAGCCGCCCACCAGGTGGCGCACCGGCCCGCCGGCGCGGACCTGGGCCGCCAGCCCGAGGTGGGCCGCCAGCGCCAGCGGCGCGGTGAGGAGGCCGGCCCAGCGCCCGCCGCGCGGCCCGGCCACCAGCGCCGCCACCGCCCCCGCCAGCGGGACGAGGATGCTCCAGGCGACGAGGGGCGCCCCGGTCATCGGCCCCCGCCCTCGCCGTCCTCGGGCACCTCGGGGCCGCCGGTCTCCCGTTGCAGGCGCACCGCCAGCGCCAGCCCGAGCGCGGTGGCGGAGACGCCCACCACCAGGCCGGTCAGCACCAGCGCGTGCGGCACCGGGTCGGCCGGCGTGGAGCGGGCCGCCAGCGCCACCAGCACCAGGAAGACGCCGCTGCCGGTGACGTTGAGGCCGATGATGCGGCGCACCAGGTGGCGGTGCGCCAGGATTCCGAGGAGGCCGATGGCCACGAGCGCCACGCCGGAGAGCGCGTAGAGGTGGGGCTGGCTCACGGGGCGGCCTCCGGCTCGTCGGTCGGGGTCCGCCCCGCCGGCTCGCTCATCGGTGCCCGCCCCTCCACCAGCGCCGCCATCACCAGCGCGATGGAGAGCGTCAGGGCCGCCTCGATGGCGAGGAGCAGCCCGGCGGCGTGGGCCAGCGGGTAGTCGAGGAGCCGGCCGCTCGAGGCGGCGGTACCGCCGGCGACGACCAGGAAGACCGCGAAGCCCAGGGCCAGCACGGCCCGCACCAGCCAGGCGGGGAGCCGGCCGAGCCGCACCACGCCCGAGAGCGACCCGAGCACCAGCGCGGTGCCGAGCACCGTGCCGGCCTGGAAGGCGCCGCCCGGCATGAAGGCGCCGATCCAGAGGAGGACGCCCGCCATCACCACCGAGAGCGGCAGCACCACCCGGACCGCCGCGGTGAGGAGCGGGCCGGGGTCGGGGGCGCGGCTGGGGGCCCCCTCGCCGCGGCCGCGCGCCGCCCAGGCGCCCAGCACCGCCAGCACCAGCACGGCGATCTCGAGCAGCGTGTCGTAGCCGCGGAAGTCGAGGAGCACGCTCGTGACCGGGTGGGTGGCGCCGGTCTCCGGCACGGCGCGCAGCACCGGCGCGACCAGGCCGGCGAAGTCGCGCGGCAGGGCGGCCACGGCCAGGCCGACGGGCACCACCGCGGCGGCGGCCAGGAGCGAGAGGCCGGCCCAGCCGAGCGGGGACCGGCGCGGGGCCTCGGCGGCCGCGTCGAGCCGCGAGAGGGCGGTGAGGAAGAGCACGCCGGTCACGCCGGCGCCGAGCGCCGCCTCGACCATGGCGATGTCGGAGGCCCCCAGGCGCGCCCAGGCCAGCGCCAGCAGGACGCCCAGGGAGAAGAGCAGCATGACGGCCTCGACCAGGCCGCGCCGCGCCACCGCCGCCGCCGCCACCAGCGGCAGCGCCACCGCCAGCACCAGGTCGAGCGCCCGGCCGAGCGGGCTCACGCGCGCCTCCAGGGCTTCAGCCCGCGCCGCAGCGCCGCGCGCGACACCAGGTGGCAGGAGGTGGAGGAGGCCAGCATGGCGAGGAGCCAGGCCAGGACCAGCTTCAGGCTCACCGCCAGCGAGCCGGAGCGGAGGCAGAGCCCCACCACCGCCAGCCCCAGCCCCAGGTTGTCGGCCTTGGTGAGCGCGTGCAGCCGGGTGAAGAGATCCGGGAAGCGGAGCAGCCCGACCGTGCCGGCCAGGAAGAAGTAGGCGCTGGCGGCGAAGCAGGGCAGGGCCAGCCAGTCGAGGGCGGTCACCGGCGCTCCTCCTGCCCGGGCGCCCGCGCGCCCCAGAGCCGGACCGCGAAGGCGGCGCTGGTCACCACCGCCAGCAGGGCGAGGAGCAGCGCCACGTCGCGCAGCCCCGGCGCCTCCAGCCGGTCGGCCGCCACCAGCAGGGCCGCCACCCCGGTGGTGCCGAAGAGCTGCGGGGCCAGCAGCCGGTCGGCGTCGGTCGGGCCACGCACCACCCGCCAGAGCCCGGCCACCACCGTGAGCACCAGCAGGAGCAGGAAGGCGTCGAGCACCGCGCTCACGGCCCCTCCGGCGGCGGCAGGCCCAGCAGCTCCGCCACCCGGGCCTCCAGGGCGCGGAAGTCCGTGGCCACCGAGGGGCCGCCGGAGAGCGCGTGCACCAGCACCCGGTCGCCGTCGAGGTCCACCGAGAGCGTGCCCGGCAGCAGGCTGGTGACGTCGGCGAGGAGCACCCGGGCGGCGCCGGGCGGGAGGCGCGTGGTGAGCTCGCGGAGCTCGGGCTCGATGGGGAGGGAGGGGGCCAGCGCCCGCCGCGCCACGTCCACGCCGCCGCGAACCGACTGGACGAGGAACCAGCCGGCGAAGCGGACGAGCGCGAACGGGCGGACCAGGCGCACCGGCCAGGGGACGAGCGCCGTGGTCACGGCGGCGGCGGCGAGCACGGTGGGGACGGCCACCCCGAGCGAGCTCGGCCTGCCCTCGGAGGCGATCCACCAGGCCGCGGCGCCGAGCGCCGACCAGGCGCCCATACGGACCACCACGCCCGGGGCGGCCTGTCTGGGCGGTTGCGGCGCTCCCTCGACCGACATGGTGCGCGGAGCTTGACGCAGCGCGGCCCCACCCGCAAGGCTCCGAAGGAGCCTTGACGCACCACCGATGCGCCCTGGAGACGCACGCTGGGTGACGGGGAGCCCGCTCAGCCGCGCAGGCGGGCCAGGATCAGCCCCGCCACCAGCCCAGCAAGCAGCCCCACCACCCCGGAGAGGACGAGGAGGCGGAGGGGGGCGGCGCGCGCGCCGGGGGCGGGTGCCGGCGTCGCCTGGGCCGGCGCGGGGGCCGGGGAGGCGGGGGTCGTCGCCGGCAGCGGCGGGGGCGCCCCTGGCCCGGCCACCTCGACCTGGTCGGACAGCACCACCAGATCGTAGTCGCCGATCTCGACGAGGTCGCCCACCCGCAGCTTGCGGCGCGCGGAGATCCGCTCGCCGTTGACGCGGGTGCCGGTGAGGCTGCCGAGGTCCTCGACGTGGACCGCGCCGCTCACCTTGAGGAAGCGGGCGTGACGGCGCGACACGTTCCGGTCGGGCAGGCGCCAGCCCACGCCGGTCGCGGCGCGGCCGAGGGTGATCTCGTCCGAGGTGAAGGGGACGACGGTGCGGGTCCCGGCCTCGTCCTCGATGACCAGCCGCATGGCGCAGGTCCTCGCCTAGCGGGTGGCGCGGCCGGCCGGTGCGGCCGAGAGCGCGCGGCGGAAGGTGGTGCCGTCCTTCTCCGGCAGCACCACGAACTGGTCGATGTCGTAGCCGGGCAGCGAGAGGTCGATGCGGTGGCGCCGGTCGAGCAGGACGCGCGGCACCGTCACCGGCGTCACGCCGACGTGCCGGTCGTCGAGCTTCACCTGGGCGCCGGGCGGATCGCTGTCGACGGTGAGCGAGCCCAGGGTCGAGTCCAGGTGGGCGTGGACCCGGGCCACCAGCCGCCCCGGCGACGGGGCCAGCGGCACGGTGACGGCGCGCAGCGCCGGGCCGGTGAAGGTGAGCTGGTGCGGGCGGGAGAGGGGGATGCCCTCCAGCGCCGTGGGGGTGCGCTGGCCGGTGGGCGTGCCGTCGAGCGCCACCTCGGCGCCGGGCGGATCGCTGGTGACCACCACCGCGCCGTGGCGCAGCCAAGGGGCGCCGAACCAGGCCCCCGCCGCGCCGGCCAGGGCGGCCACCAGGGCGGTGAGCGCCAGCACGCCGGCCGAGGCCCCGCGGCGCACCACCACCGGCCGGTGCGCCGGGCGCGAGGCCGAGGACGCCGCGCCGTGGCGGGCCTCCTCGGGCAGCGGCTCGGGCAGGGTCGCGAGCGGCTCGACCTCGGGCAGGCCGTCCTCGGCCGGCAGGCCGGAGGGAGGGGTGCTGCCGGGCGCGGCGGCGATGCGCAGATCCTCCACCGGTCGGGCGGCGATGGAGGTGAGCACCTTCATGATGAGGGCGTCGTGGGCGCGCGCCTGGCGCTGCCGGGAGATCTTCTCGCTGAAGACCTGGTGCATCTGGCGGGAGAGCAGGTCCTGCACCGACGAGTGCGGGGTAGGGAAGAGGACGTCCACCAGCGCGTCGGCGAACGAGCGGGCGTCGGGGAAGCGCTTCTCCGGGTCGTAGGCCAGGGCGTGGGCCACGATCTGGTCGATGTCCTTCGGCAGCCGCGGCTCGAGGGTGGTGGGCGGCACCACCTTGGCCTTGCGCGAGACCACCAGCGACTCGACGTCGGTGGCCTTGGGGAAGGGCTTCTGCCCCGTCAGCAGCTCGTAGAGGATGATGCCGGAGGCGAAGATGTCGACGCGGTGGTCCCAGCGCGTCTCCAGCGAGGCCTGCTCGGGCGCCACGTACCCGAGCTTCCCCATCAGCATCCCCTCCTTGTAGTTGGAGAGGCCGGTGGCGGCGCGGGCGATGCCGAAGTCGAGCAGCTTCACCTCGCCTTCGAAGGAGACCAGGGCGTTGTCGGGCGAGACGTCGCAGTGGACGATCTGCAGCGGGTGGCCCTGCGCATCGGTCTTCTTGTGGGCGTGGTCGAGCCCCTGCAGGAGCTGCAGCACCATGAAGATGGCCTGCTCGGGCGAGATGGTGGTCCCGGTGCGCGAGAAGGCGTGCATCACCTCCTTCATGGAGACGCCGTTCACCAGCTCCATGGCGATGAAGTAGTTCCCGTCGATGATGCCGCACTCGGAGATCTGCGCGATGTTGTTGTGCGTCAGCTGGACGGTGAGCTTGGCCTCGTTCACCAGCATGGAGATGAAGCCCTGATCCTGCGCGCGGTTGGGCAGGATGCGCTTCACCACCAGCTCCTTCTCGAAGCCGGCCGCGCCCACCACCCGGGCCCGGTAGATCTCGGCCATGCCGCCCACGGCGAGCCGCTGCAGCAGGAAGAACTTCCCGAAGAGGTGGGGCTTGAAGTCGGAGGGTGCGGGGGCCGAGGCCACGATCCGCCGAGCCTACCGTGAACCCAGCGCGTAGACCACGTGCCAGGTGGCGGGGACGCCCGCGGGCCCGCCGTGCGCGGCATCGTAGCGGCGCAGCATCTCCAGGGTGACGCGCCGGCCGGCGAGCCCGCCGCCGCCCGCCTGGCCCGCGCCGGCGCCGGTGGGCACGGCGCTCTGGGCGCCGATGGCCTTCAGGGCCTTGAGCAGGGCGCGCGCGTCGGGGTGGCGCTCCACCCGCTCCTCCTCGCTGAGGAGCGACACCCGCAGGCCCGCCGCGGCGAGCGCCTCGCCCACCTCGACCGCGGTGAAGAAGCGGTGGGTCCGATCCGGGTCCCGGCCGCCGCGGGCCGCCGCCTCGCGCCAGGCGCCGCGCAGCTCGTGGAGCGTCCGCTCGGCGAAGAGGGCCAGCGCCAGCGTGCCGCCGGGCGCCAGCACGCGGGCGCACTCCGCCACCGCCGGCCCGAGCCGCGGCAGCCACTGGAAGGTGGAGGTGGAGAGGACGAGGTCGAAGCAGCCTCCGCGGAAGGGCAGGGCCTCGGCGTCGGCGGCGGCCAGGCCGGCGGCGGGGGCGGCGGCGCGGGCGGCGGCGCACATGCCGAGCGCCAGGTCGACGCCGGTGGCCTGCGGGCCGGGGGTGGGCGGGGCTCCGCCGCCAGGGCCGGCCGACAGCAGGTCGGCCAGGAGCCGGCCCGTGCCGCAGCCCACGTCGAGGACCCGGCGGGCCCGCGGCGCCGCCTCGGCGGCGAGAGAGAGGACCCGCGCCCGCACGGCCGCCTGCACCTCGGCCCGCAGGTCGTAGGCCGGGGCGCCGCGCGAGAAGGCGGCGCGGACGCGCCCCTTGTCCACGCGGTTCACGGGCCGGCCACCCCGTGGCCGGCGCCCGCGGCGGCGCCGGCGCCCGCCAGGGCGGCGACGAGGTCGGCCACCTCGGCCTCGCGCGCCAGGAACGGGGCATGGCCGGCGCCTGGCAGGAGGACCAGGCGCGCCGAGGGGAGCGCGGCGGCCAGCGCCCGGCCGGCGGCGGGCGGGACCACGGCATCCGCCTCGCCGTGGATCACCAGCACCGGCAGGGCGAGCGCCGGCAGCAGGGGGCGCAGGTCGGCCGAGGCGAGCAGGTCGAGGCCGGCCAGCGCCGCCTCCGCGTCGGGCGCCGGGGCGGCCCGCAGCCGCTCCAGTCGCGCCGGCCCGAGCGCCTCGGCCTCGCCCGGGGCCAGGCAGTCGTCGAGGAAGCGGCCGAGGGTGCGGGCCGGCTGGCGGCGCACCCGCAGGGCCAGCCCCTCCACGCCGCGGGCCGGCTGGCCGTGCGGCCACCCGTCACCCTCGGTGAAGCGCGGCGTGGCGCCGACCAGGCCGAGGGCGCGCACCCGGCCCTGCAGCGCCGCGTCCCGCGCCAGGGCGGCCATGGCCACCTGGCCGCCGAGCGACCAGCCGACGACCACCGGCGCGGCGCCTGCGCCCGGACCGCCGAGCAGCGCCTCGTCGCCGAGGAGGGCGGCCAGGTCGCCGGCCAGCAGGTCGAGCGTGAGGGCGGCCGGCGCCGAGCGGCCGTGGCCGCGCAGGTCGGGGAGGATGACGCGGAACGAGGCCGCCAGGCGTGCCGCCAGCGGCGCGAGGTCGGACGAGGAGCGCGACCAGCCGTGCAGCAGGACCAGCGGCGGCCCGCGGCCGAGCGTCTCGACGTGGAGGCGGGCGCCGTCGTCGCGCGCGAAGGTGGGCATGACCGGGCCGCGGAGGATGGCAGCCCGGCCTGGGCTCGTCAACCGCCGGGAGGAGAGGCGGTTGACGAGGGGATGGACGTCCCCGGGCCCGGGGCTGACGGAGTCGCCGGGGGCGGCAGCTCCAGCCCGCCCGCGGCCGCCAACCGCCGGGTGAGCGCGTCGAGCGGGCCCGGGTCGAGGCCGGCGGCGCCGAGGTCGCGCGCCAGCTCGTCGGGGAGGCGGGCCGCGCCGCGGGCCCAGGCGGCGCGCAGCCAGGCGCCGCTCTCCGTGCGGCGCCACCAGGGTTCCCCCGGTCCCTCCCCCAGCCTCGCCTCCACCTGCGCCGCCAGCAGCACGGCGCGCAACGTCTCGGCCGCCTCGAAGAGCGGGTCGGGGTCGGTGGACCAGGGGGGCGGGGCGGCGGGATCGAGCGGGTGGCCGAGCGCGCGCGGACCGACGGCCGCCCAGGCGGCGGCGCCGCCGGCCGGGCTGCGGGCACGGGCCACCTCGGCGATGATCCGGGCCGCGGCGCGTCGGGCCTCGTGCAGCCGCCGGGCGGCCGCGACCCGCGCCTCCCGCCGGGCCGCCTCGGCGTCGAGGCCGCGCGCCCCCAGCCACTCCGGAGAGGCGGCCACCGCCTCCAGCAGCCGGCCCCAGGCGTCGGGCAGCGCCGCCGGACCCAGCCGGCGCGCCTCCACGCCCGGCTCGGTCACGTGGGCGGCGGCCTGGGCCACGCCCAGCTCGTGCAGCAGGGCGCGGGCCGCGTCCAGGCCTGCCAGCGGCGGCACCGCCAGCCGGATGCGCCCCGGCACCTCGAGCGGCACGCAGAGGGGGCGGGCCACCTGGCCGGGCCGGGCCGCGGCGTCGACGGTGACGCGCCCCCCGGCGGCGAGCTCCAGCCCGAGCCCGGCCAGCGTGGCCTCGGCGTCGGCGACGAGCCGCTGCGCCGGGAAGGCGCGCGGGTCGGCGGTGGTGCGCAGCAGGCGCGGCAGGTCGCGCTCGCGCAGCCGCTCGGTCGGGGCCTGCAGCTCCTGGCGCGCCAGCGCGTCGAGCAGGGCGCGCCAGGTGGCCTCGGTGCGCGCCAGGGTGGCCTCCGCCAGGGCGGCCAGCGCCTCGATGGGCTCGCCGCGCAGCGCCTCGGCGGCCGGCAGCGTCCCCTCGAAGCCGAGCTGGGTGGCGGCCGCGCCCAGCGCCGCCTCGCGGGCGGTGACGAGCGGCCCGAGCTTGGCGGCGGCGGCGGCGTGGGCCTCGGCGAGCGCCTGGCGGCGCGCCGCCTCCGGCTCGGCGGCGAGCAGGGCCGGCAGGCGGCGCAGCGGCACCTGCCGCTTGTCCCAGGTGAAGGTGGCGGCGGCGCGGGCGGAGGCCAGCGCCTGCGCCTGGCGGGCGGAGGCGCGCGCCAGCCGCTCGCCGACGAGGAAGGCGCGCAGCTGGTCGGCGGCCCGCCTGGCCGGGCCGGTGGCCGCCCGGCGCGCCGCCTCCACGGTCTCGAGCGCCGCGGGGTCGAGCAGCTTCTCGCGCCCGGCGGCGGCCGCGGTGAGCTCGAGCGGACCGTCGCCGGTCCAGCCCCTCCAGGCGGCCTCGCCCTGCGCCGTGAGGAGCGCGTCCACCTCGGCCCGGAGCGGCGCCAGCGCGTCCGGCGCGTCCGAGGGGGACGCGACGCCGGTCGCGGCCGGGGCGGTGGCCCGCTCGGGCGAGGTGGCGGCCGTCGAGGCGGCGAGCGGGTCGGCGGCCGGCGTCGGGGCCGGCGCGTGGGCGCAGGCGGCGGCGAGCGGGAGGGCGAGGGCCAGGGCGAGGACGGGGCGGCTGCGGTCGGATCGCGTCACGGGGCGGGCATGGTACACCGCGCCGGCCGACCGGCTACACTGCCGCGCCGTGAGCCACCGCCGCCGCGACATGGCCCGGGCCCGCGCCCGCCTCGCCGCCGAGACCCGCCGCGCCCTCGGCGCGCTCGGCTACGAGGAGGTGGAGACGCCGGTGATGGTGCCGGCGCCCGGCATGGAGCCGCACCTCTCGCCCTTCGAGACCGCCTATCGGCCCGAGGGCCACGGCCCGGCGCGCCCGCGCTGGCTCATCACCAGCCCCGAGTACGCCATGAAGCGGCTCCTGGCCGAGGGGTTCGAGCGGGTCTTCCAGCTCTCGCGCGTCTTCCGCAACGGCGAGGTCTCGGCCACGCACAACCCCGAGTTCACCATGCTGGAGTTCTACCGGGCCGGCACCGACTACCGGGGCATCATGGCCGACCTGGAGGGGCTGGTGGAGGCGGCGGCGCGCGCCCTCGTGCCCGGCGGCGAGCCGACGGTGACGCGGGGCGGCCGGACCCTCGCGCTCGCCGCCCCCTTCGAGCGGCTCACCGTGCAGGAGGCCTTCCGGCGCCACGCCGGCGTGGACCTGGCGGCCTGCGGCGGCGACGCCGACCGGCTGCGGGCCGCGGCGCGGGCCACCGGCCACGATGCCGGCCCGGCCGGCGAGCCCTTCGACGACGCCTTCTTCCGCCTCATGCTCGACGCGGTGGAGCCGCGCCTCGGGCTCGCGCGCCCGACCTTCCTCGTCGACTGGCCGGCCTCGATGGCGGCCCTCTCCCGCGTCACGCCCGACGACCCGCGCTGGGCGGAGCGCTTCGAGCTCTACGCCGGCGGCCTCGAGCTGGCCAACGGCTTCAGCGAGCTGACCGATCCGGTGGAGCAGCGGGCCAGGCTGGTGGAGGAGCAGGCGCAGCGCCGCCGCCTGGGCCGGCCGGTGCTGCCGCTCGACGAGCCGTTCCTGGCGGCGCTGGCGCACATGCCGCCGGCGGGCGGCGTGGCGGTGGGCTTCGACCGGCTCCTCATGCTCCTCAGCGGCGCCGCCGCCATCGGCGAGGTCCTGCTCTTCCCGGCCGCGGAGTTCGACGGCGGCGGGACGCCGGGCTGACGCCGGACGCCGCGACGAGGCCCGTCAGCCGACGCCGCCCTGGCCGGGCCGCGACACCGGCACCACCGGCCGCAGCGGCAGCTCGACCCGGAAGGCGGCCCCCTCGCCCGGCACCGACTCCACGGTGACGCCGCCGCCGTGCGCCTCGAGGATGCGCTTCACGATGTAGAGCCCCAGCCCCAGCCCGCCGTAGTTCTGGCTGGAGACGGCCCGCTCGAAGCGCTCGAAGATGTGGCGCTGGTCGGCC
>Ga0209682_10000713_pt1 | contig 11191 bp, 3 predicted proteins | sample DOMMetBare2Fresh_2_FD_187471 | JGI IMG/M metagenome (GOLD analysis project Ga0209682, IMG submission 187471) | Wetland sediment microbial communities from St. Louis River estuary, USA, under dissolved organic matter induced mercury methylation -... | ecosystem: Environmental > Aquatic >...
CACCGCCGAGGTGGTGCTGGTGCCGGAGCAGGCCGGCAGCTTCACCGTGCCGTCGCTGCGCTGGCCGGTCTTCGACCCCAAGGCCGGCGCCTACCGGATCCTCACCACCGAGCCGCTCCCGCTGGAGGTGCTGGCGTCCGGCCCGTCCCTGCCCACCGCCGGCGCCTCCCCTCCGCCCGCCGGCGGCGCGCTGGTCCAGCAGCTCCGGCCGCTCCGCCCGGCCGCGGCCCTCACGCGCCGCGACGATCCGCCCTGGAGCGGCCTCCCCTTCTGGATCCTGGTGGGCGCCCCGGTGGCGCTCTTCGCCGGGCTGGCCGGCTGGGACCGGCTGCGGGAGCGCCACGCCGCCGGCGGCGGGGCCCGGCGCGTCCGCCTGGCCGGGCGCATGGCGCGGCGGCGGCTCTCCACCGCGCAGCGGCTGGCGGGCGGCGCCGAGGCCGGGCCGTTCTACCTGGAGCTGGAGCGGGCGCTGCAGGGCTACTGCGCCGACAAGCTGGGGCACACCGCCGCCGGCCTGACCCGCCAGGAGCTGGAGCGGGCGCTGGCCACCGCCGGGGCCCATCCACCCGCGGTGAAGGCGCTCCACGCCGCGCTCGACGCCTGCGACGCCGGCCGCTTCGGCGGCGGCGGCACCCGCGAGGGGGCGCTCGAGCTGGCCGTCCGGGCCATGGCGCTGCTCGAGGAAGCCCACTGGAAGCAGCCCGGGAGCGCCGCGTGACCGCCCTCCTCCTCGCCGCACTGGTCGCCGCCGCCCCGGCCCTGCCCGCGACCGCGGCCCCGGCCCCGCCCCCCGCGCCGCCCGCCACCGCCGGCGAGGCCCGGGCCCACCTCGAGGCGGCCAACGCCCTCTACCTGGCCGGCGACTTCGACGGCGCCGTCCGCGGCTACCGCGCCATCCTGGACGCCGGCTGGGAGGGGAGCGCCCTCGACCTCAACCTGGGCAACGCGCTGGCTCGCGCCGGCGCCCGCGGCCAGGCCATGGCGAGCTGGCTGCGCGCGCTGCGGCTCGACCCCTCCGACGCCGACGCCCGCGCCAGCCTGGAGCTGGCCCGCGCCCAGAACGCCGACCGGCTGGCCGGCGAGGTCGATCCCCCGCTCCACGAGCGGCTGGCCGAGCGGACCGGCGACCTCACCGCGGTGCTCCTCTTCGGCGCCGCCTGGGCCGCCTTCTGGGCGCTCCTCTGGCTGCGCAGCCGCGCCACCCCGAGCCGGCGCCGCCTCGCCGCCACCGGCGCCACGCTGGCCGCGCTGCTGGCCCTCCCGGCCGGCGCGCTGCTGGCCTGGAAGGCCGAGGACCGGCGCACCCCGTCGGCGGTGGTGGTGAGCGCCGCGGCGCCGGTGCGCGAGGGGCCGGCCCGCACCCTCAAGCCGGCCTTCGAGCTCCACGAGGGGACGGTGGTGCGGGTGCTGGAGGCGCGCGGCGACCTGGCCCGGGTCCGCCTGGCCAACCGGCTGGAGGGCTGGGTCGCGTCGGCCGACCTGGAGGTCCTGTAGCGCCGAGCCTCACCAGTGCTTCTCGTGGTGGATCCGTCCCGGCTTCCCCTTCTCGTGGAGGGCGAAGCCTGAACCCACAGGCCCGCTCCAGCGCGCCGCCGGTCCAGAGCGACTGGACGTGGCCGGTGGCCACCAGCGCCAGGTTCTGGTCGGCGGGAGTGAGCTCGCCGGAGCGGACCAGCGTGACGTAGAGCTCCAGGTGGTGGCCGGGGAGCGACGGCGAGGCGATGGAGCAGGCGCCCTCCCCGGCAGCCCCCCCACGGCGAACTGGCCCGGCTCGAAGACCGGCAGCTGGCCCCACCGCGGGCCGGGCCGGCTCAGGCGCAGCGCAGGTGCGCCGCCAGGGCCCGCGGTCCGCCCCGCGCCAGCACCTCCAGCGCCTCGTCGGCTGGGCAGCGGCCGCTCTCGGCGCGGGCCCGGAGGGGCGCCAGGAACACCCGCTCGTCCTCGCCCTTCGCGCCGCAGGCGTTCTGACGGCACAGGCCGCCCTCGGCCGCGTCGAGGAGCGTGCCGGCCAGCTCGGCCAGGGTGCGGCCGTCGGGGAGCCGGCCCTGCAGCCCCTCGCGCCCGGCCGCCAGCATGAGGGCGTGGCGCTCCGGGACCGAGAGCCGCTTCACCGCGTCCCAGGCCCAGTCGCGCGCCTGGCGGTCGTAGAGGATCCCCTTCCAGAAGGCCAGCAGGGCCCGCGTCATGCCGGCGTCGCAGGCGTCGGTGCCGCGCACCTCGACCACGCCCTTCACCCGCACGTCCGGGAAGAGGGTGGAGAGGTGGTCCTCCCAGTCGCTCATGGTGGGCCGCTCGCCGCGCAGCCCCTCGGCCAGGAAGCGGCGGAAGGTGAGGCCGCCCGGGTCGAGGTAGCCGCCGCCGCGCCGGACGAAGATCACGGGGACGTCGAGCGCCCAGCCGGCGTAGGCGGCGTAGGCCCGCTCCTCGAAGCCCGGCTCGAAGGCGAACGGCAGCAGGCCCGAGCGCGCCGGATCGACCTCCTCCCAGACCGCCACCCGGTAGCACTTCCAGCCCGAGGGGCGGCCGTCCACCACCGGCGAGTTGGCGAAGAGCGCCGTGGCGGCCGGCTGGGCGGCCAGGGCCACCCGGAGCTTCTCGGCCATGTCGCGCTCGCCCGAGAAGTCGAAGGAGGCCTGGGTCGAGCCGGTCATCGCCATCATGTCCTCGGCGAGCCGGCCGCGCGCCGCCAGGTACGGGCGCATCACCCCGTAGCGGTTCTTGGGCATCCAGGGGACGGTGCGCGGCGTACCCCAGGGCCGGTAGCCGGTGGCCAGCATCTCGATGCCCAGGTCGGCGGCGATGGCCCGGCACTTCTCGAGGTGGCGATCCAGCTCCTGGGCCACCACGTGGACGTCCGCGAAGGGGCGGCCGGAGAGCTCGATCTGGCCGCCCGGCTCGATGGAGACGGTGAGCCCGGAGCTCTGGGCGGCGATGACGCGGCCGTCCTCCAGGAACGGCTGGTAGCCGAAGCGGGAGAAGGCGGCCAGCGCCGCGCCGATCCCGCCGGGGCCGTCGTAGGGGACCGGCTCGAGCGTGCCGGCGCGCAGCGGCACCTTCTCGTGCTCCAGGCCGACCTTCCAGCCCTCGCGGGGGCGCTCCCGGCCGGCGAACCAGGCGGCCAGCTCGTCGATCCCCGTCACCGGAGGGCTTTCGGAGACCAGGGGATCGAGCGACATGGCGGTGCGGGCCTCCTGGCCGTGCGGGGTGATCGGCGACGGTAGGGCGCGGCCTGCTCCGGCGCCACCGGAACCGACACCGGGGCCGGGAACCTACCCTCCACCCCGGCCAGCGTCCACCACCGTCGAGGGGGCGGCGGGGTCGGCCGGCCCCGCCCGGGCGGGGGCCGGACGGCGTCCCGATAGCGCCTCGGGAGCCGCCCGGACCGCCCTCCGGCATGCATCGGGCCGCTCGCTTGTTTTCGATCAGTCGGCACCTTATGTTCCCCCACTCGCCTCCGGATTCCTCCGTCGGCGCGCCGCTCAAGGCCACCTCAATGACCCGCTCCTTCCGCATCGCAGCCACCTTCGCGGTCACCCTGGCGGTCGCCCTCGGCGTGGCGGTCCGGCTGGTCCGCGCCGACGGGCCCACCGCCCCGGCCGCGCCCGCCCGGGTCGCCCAGGCCGCCGCGCCGGCGCCGGGCTCCGCGGAGGTCGCCCCGGGCGCACCGCTGACCGGCGGCGGCTCGGGTGCGCTCGCCTCCAGCGGCAGCGACGGCCTGCCGGCCGGCGCGCTGGCGGCCCGGGCGACGCCGGGGGGCGGCAAGGGGGCGGCCGACGACGACTACCGGCTCGACCGGCTGCCCATCCTCGGCATCGTGATCCACCGCGTCTACCACAACTACGTGGACCCCTCGCGCATCGAGCCCCGCACCATGGTGGTCTCGGCGCTCAACGCGGTGGAGCGCCAGGTCGCCGAGGTCATGGTGGACGGCGACGCCAAGTCGGACAAGCTCCTGGTGACGGTGGGCGCCTCCAGGCGCGAGTTCGCCCTCAAGGACGTGGACACCATCTGGAAGGCCCGGGTGCTGCTCGGCGAGGTCATGGGCTTCGTGCAGGACCACCTCCTCTCGAAGCAGGATCTGCGCGAGATCGAGTACGCCGCCGCCAACGGCATGCTCGACACCCTCGACCCGCACTCCACCCTGATGCCGCCCAAGTACTTCAAGGACATGAAGCTGCAGACCCGCGGCGAGTTCGGCGGCCTGGGCTTCGTGGTCGGCTCCCGCGACGGCAACATCACCATCATCAAGGTGCTGCGCGGCACCCCGGCGCAGCGGGCCGGGCTCAAGGCCAAGGACGTCATCTCCCGCATCGGCGAGCAGTCCACCGTGAACATGGACGTGCTCGACGCGGTGGACCGGCTGCGCGGCAAGCCCGGCACGCCGGTGGGCATCACGGTGGAGCGGACCGCCTGGCCGGAGCCGAAGAAGCTGAGCGTGGTCCGCGAGATGATCAACGTGGAGACGGTGCCGCAGGCCAAGCTGCTGGCGGGCAACGTCGGCTACGTCCGCCTCTCCCAGTTCGCCCGCAACTGCACCCGCGACGTGCTGCAGGCCATCAACCAGCAGAAGGCCAAGGCCGGCGGCGGCCTCAAGGGGCTGATCCTCGACCTGCGCGGCAACCCGGGCGGCCTCCTCGAGGAGGCCATCGAGCTCTCCGACCTGTTCCTCTCCGAGGGCGTGATCGTCAAGACGGTGGGCGAGGGGGCGCAGCGCATCCACGAGGTCAAGGAGGCCAGCGGCGACGCCAAGGACCTGGCCGCCCTGCCGCTCATCGTGCTGGTCAACGGCAGCTCGGCCTCGGCCTCGGAGATCGTGGCCGGCGCCCTCAAGAACAACGGCCGCGCCCTGGTGGTGGGCCGGCAGACCTTCGGCAAGGGCTCGGTCCAGTCGCTCTTCGACTTCACCGAGCCGGGGCGGCCGAACGAGGAGGCGGCCCTCAAGCTCACCATCGCCCAGTACCTGACCCCCGGGGATCTCTCCATCCAGGAGGTCGGCATCACCCCCGACGTGGCGCTGCTGCCGGGGCGGGCCCTGAAGGACCAGATCAACGTCTTCGCCCCGCCCCGCTCCATGGGCGAGGCCGACCTGGAGCACCACCTCACCAACCCCGGCGAGCGCGACAAGGACGCGGCCGGGGCGCTGGCCGAGGCCCGCCGCAAGCGGGCGGCCACGCCGGCCCTGGAGCTGCGCTACCTGCTCGACGAGAGCGAGGACGGGGTGGCCAAGGCGCTCAAGCGGGAGGCGGCCCGCGAGGCCCACGAGGACGCCGGGCTCACCGCCGAGCAGCAGGAGGACGAGGCCATCGACGCCGATCCGGACGAGGTCAAGGAGGACTACCAGATCCGCTTCGCCCGCGAGCTGCTCTGGCGCGCCCCCTACCCGACCCGGCAGAAGCTGCTCGAGGCGGCCGGGGTGGTGGTTGGCGAGCGGCGCCTGGAGCACCAGAAGCGGCTGGAGGCCCGCCTGGCCCAGCTCGGGATCGACTGGTCGACCGGCCCGGCCGGCGCCGGCGCGCCGCGCGCCGTGGTGACGGTCTCGCCCGCGCCCGGCCGGCCGGCCCGCGCCGGCGAGACCATGCCCTGGACCGTCACCGTGGAGAACCGCGGCGACGCCCCCTTCCGCCGGCTGCGGGCCTGGACCACCGCCGACAAGAACATGCTGCTCGACCGGCGCGAGTTCGTCTTCGGCCTGGTCCGCCCCGGCGAGCGCCGGAGCTGGACGGTGCCGGTGCGGCTGCCACGCTCGGTGGAGAGCCGGCGCGACGAGGTGTCGCTCCACTTCGACGACGACGGCGGCAAGGCGCCGCCCGACGTGACGGCGGCGGTGGACGTCATCGAGGCGCCCAAGCCGGCCTTCGCCCTCTCCTGGCAGGTGGACGATCGCAAGGGGGGCAACGGCGACGGGCTGGCGGCGCGCGGCGAGGCCTTCACCCTGCGGGTGGACGTGCGCAACGTCGGGGCCGGCCCGGCCGGCGAGAAGACCTTCGTGGCCCTGAAGAACCTGGGGGACGAGAAGCTCTTCATCAAGAAGGGGCGCGAGGTGCTGGGCGCGCTCAAGCCCGGCGAGGCCAAGGCGGCCTCCATGGAGATCGAGCTCAAGGCCGGCTCCAAGGTCGAGGCCGCCCCGCTCCGGCTCCAGATCTACGACGAGAAGACCGGCGAGCTCCTCTCCGAGAAGATCGAGCTCACGGTGGCCCCCTCGGCCGAGGCGCTGGTGGCGGAGACCGGCGAGGTGCGCGTCGAGGCGGCCGAGGTCGGCCTGCGCGGCGGCGCGGCGGTGACCGCGCCGGTGGTGGCCACCGCCAGGAAGGGGACGGTGCTCCACGCCACCGGGGGCGCGCCGGGCTGGCACCGCGTGGAGTGGGCCAAGGGGCGCTTCGCCTTCGTGGCCGCCTCCGACGTCGTGAAGGCGAAGGGCGCCCGGGCCGGCGCGGCGGTGGAGGCCTGGCAGAAGGAGCCGCCGCGCCTCACCCTCCTCCCGGACCCGGCCAAGGGGGCGCCGGTGGTGGAGAGCGCCACCTTCCACCTCACCGGCCAGGCGGTCCTGCCGCCCTCGGCCGATCCCGAGGCGCGGCTGCGCGACCTCTACGTCTTCGTCAACGACGAGAAGGCCTTCTTCAAGGTGGCGCCCCAGGGTGCCGAGGACGTCAAGCTCGACTTCACCACCGACCTGGCGCTCAAGCCGGGGCTCAACCAGATCACCATCTTCGCCCGGGAGTCCGAGGAGTTCATGACGCGGCGCGCCGTCTCGGTCTTCCGGAAGAGCTCGGCTGCGGTCGCCGAGTCTGCGACCCCGCGGGCGGCGCCCCGCACCCCGTAGCGGCCTCCGGGTCCGCCGCCGGGGTCCGGCCCGGTCCCGGTGGGCGGTCGATATCGGCCGCCGGCGGGCGGCTACCTTTTTCGCGTATCCCCCCGGGGTCCGATAGGATCCGTGAGCGAATGCCCGAAGTCCGCCCCAACGCCACCGCCCCCCGCAGCGGCGCCGCCCAGCGGCCTGCCAGCGGCTTCGAGCTGCGGCTCGACCGCGGCGGTGCGCACGTCCACCTGGCCCCCTCGCCCCCGGGCAGCGGCCTGGCGGTGGAGGCGCTCGACCTCGAGGTGCCGGACGTCCGCATGCCCATCGACGTGGGCGCCGGGCCGGCGCAGTTCCAGAACCGGCTCTGCGACCTCGCCAGGCTGGCGGTCCGGCTGGAGCCCGGGTTCCTGGCCGCCGCCGCGGCCCGCATCGACCGCGCCGCCATCGGCCTCGACGCGCTCGAGGTGGCGCTCCAGGACGGCTTCGTGGAGGTGGGCGGCACGCTGCGAGGCGGCCCGGCCTTCGCGCTGCGCATCGCGCTGGTGCAGGGCGTGGAGCGCGGCGTCCAGGCGGTGCCGTACGCGGCGCGCGTCTTCGGCCCCTCGGCGGTGCCGGCGGCGGCGCTGGCGGCCCAGGCGGCCCGCTCGCTCCGCGAGCTCGGCGTGCCGGAGGATCCGCTGCCGGCCCTGCTCCGCAAGCTCCTGGTGGCCCGCGGCTGGAAGGCGCCGCGCGAGAAGGCGGTGCGGCTCTCGGCGCTCTCGGTGTCGCCGGTCGGCATCAAGCTGGCCTGGGACCGCCAGCCGGCCGGGCCCATCTCGCCCCCCGTCGATCCCGACCTGCTGGCCGCGCTGGAAGGGAGCCGCGCCTTCGAGGCGGTGGAGCTGCTCCTGGCCGACGGCGACTGGGCCGGCGCCCGCGACGCCCTGCTCTCGGATCCGGCCTCGCCCTCGCACCCCTTCGCCGCCGAGCGGCTCCTCTCGCTGCTCTGCCTGGAGGAGCGGTTCCACGACGAGGCGCTCGACCTGGCCGCCGACTGGCTGGCGCGCCGCCCAGGCTTCGCGCCGGCCCTGGCGGCCGAGGCCTGGATCCGCCAGGCGCGCGGCGAGCAGGAGCGCGCCGCCGTGGCGCTGGTGGGCCTGGCCGAGGAGGCGGTGGCCCGCAACGAGCGGATCGCCGCCGCCGCCGCCGCCGAGGCCGCGCTGGCCCTCCCGGCCGCCAGCCGCGCCACCCGGCAGCGCGCCGTCGACGCCGCCCTGGCGGTGAAGCGCGACCACCTCCCGGCCATCCGGGCCCTCAGGACCCTCGCCAAGGAGATCGGCGACAAGGGCGGCCAGCTCCGCGCGGTGCGCCGGCTGCTGGCCTACGCCCCGGGCGACGCCGAGAAGGCGCGGGCCCACGCCGAGCTCGGCGAGCTCCTCCTCGAGAAGGATCCGCCGGCGGCCCGCCTCCACCTCGACCGCGCCCTCCGGCTCGACCCGGGAGACCCGGAGTCGATGGCCACGCTGGCCCGCGCCTGCCTGGCGGCCGGCGAGCACCTGCGCGCCGTGCGCGCCCTCGACCGGCTGCGCGAGCTCAAGCTCCAGGCCGGCGACAAGGACGAGGCGGCCCGGCTGGCGCTCCAGGCCGGCGCCATCTGGGAGTCGCCGCTCGGCCACCTGGAGAACGCCTGGCTCCGCTACCGGGAGGCGGCCGAGCTCGGGCCGAGCGCCGCCGAGGGCCACCGGCTGGCGGCCGCCTGCGCCGCCCGGCTGGGGCGCTGGGCCGACGCCGCCGACCACCACGCCGCCGCGCTGGCGATGCTCGACGCCGGGACGCTGCAGGGGGCCGCCGCCGCCGCCGCGCACCACCTGGCCCTGGCCGAGGTGGCCGAGCTCCACCTCGACGATCCGGCCGGCGCCGCCGGCCACCTGGAGGCCGCCTCGGCGCTGGTCTCGCCCGACGCGGCGCAGCTCGCCCGCCTGGCCAGCCTCTACCGGAAGCTCGATCGCCCGGCGGAGCTGGCCGCGGCGCTGGAGCGGCTGGCGCCGCTCGGCCCGGATCCGGTGGAGCGGGCCGCGCTCCTGGCCGAGGCCGGGGATCTCCTGCGGCAGCGGCTCGGCCGCGACGAGGCGGCCCAGGCCCGCTACGCCGCCGCGCTCGGCCACGAGCCGGCCTGCCGCCGCGCCCTCTCCGGCATGGCCGCGGTGGCCTCGGCGCGCGGCGACGCCGCCGCCGAGCGCGACGCCCTGCAGCGGCTGCTGGCCCTCTCCGGCGAGCTGGGGGAGCAGGCCACCCTGCTCGACCGGCTCGCCTCCGCCTGCGAGCGGAGCGGCGACCTGCCCGCGGCCTCCCGCGCCGTCGCCTCGGCGCGCCGGCTGGCGCCGACCCGGGCCCGCCTGGCCGCGGCCGTCTCCCTGGCCCGCACCGCCGGCGACCGGCACTCGCTCACCGGCCTCCTCGACGAGCTCGGGCGCGCCGCCTCCGCGGACGGCGACACCGCCGGCGCGGCCGCCGCCTTCCGCGAGCGTTGCGACCTCCTCGAGCCGGACGACCTGCCGCTCGCCATGGCCTCGCTCGCCGAGGCGCGCCGGCTCCTCCCCGGCGACACCGCCCTGCTCCGCCGCGAGGCGGCGCTGGCGGCGCGCGCCGGAGACCACCAGCGCTCGCTCGGGGCCATCCGGGCCCTGCTGGAGGGCGAGCCGCCCGACGCGCCGGCCCTCGAGCTCACCGCCGCCCGCACCGCCCTGGCCGCAGGCCAGGTCACCGAGGCCTGCGCCCACGCCCAGCGCGCCTTCGTGGCCGGCGCCACCGGCGCGGTCGAGGTGCTCGACGAGGCGCTCACCCGGAGCGGCGACGAGTCGGGCCGGGCCGGCCTGCTCTCCCGCCTCGGGCGCCACCTCGAGGCGGCCGCGCTGCACGAGCAGCTCGGCGACGTCTCCGCCGCGGTCGGGGCGCTGGAGGCGGCCGCCGCCGTCCCGGCCACCGCCCCCGAGGCGCTGCGCCACCTCATCCGGCTCCGGGCCCAGCGCGGCGACGCGGCCGGCACCGCCAGCGCCCTGGTGGCCGCCGCCCGGCTGGCCGGCGGGCGCGAGGGGGCCGAGCTGGCGCTGCGCGCCTTCCACCTGGCCCCGACCGACGAGGCGCTCGACGTGGCGGCGGCCGCCGACCCGTCCTTCGCCCCGGCCCGTTCCGAGCGGGCCCGCCGCCGCGCCGTGGCCGATCCCGCCGGCGCGCTCTCGGACGCCGAGGCGGCCCTGGCGGGCGAGCAGCTCGACCCGGTGCGCCGCCCCGAGCTCCTCCGGCTCTCGTCCAGGCTGGCGCTGGCCGCCGGCGACGCCGAGCTGGGGCGCCGGCGCCTGGCCGCCTTCTGCCAGGCCGGCGTGCCGGACGACACCGACCTGGCCCGGCTGGCCGACCTGCAGCGCGCCGCCGGCGACCGCGAGGGGCTGGCCTCCGCCATCGAGAAGCGGCTCCCGCTGGCACCCCCGGAGCTGGCGCTGCCGCTCCGGCTCGAGCTGGCCGCCCTCCTGGCTGGGCTCGGCCGCGACCAGGAGGCGGTGACCCGCTGGCGCCAGGCGCTCTCGCTCGACCGCCAGGCCCTGCCGGCGCTGCGCGCCCTGCTCGATCCCTCCCGCGCCGGGGCGCTGGTGGACGGCGAGCGGCCCGCCCTCCTGACCCTGCTGGCCCGCCACGCCGGCGCCGAGCCCGCCGCCCGCGCCGCCGCCTGGGACGAGCTCGCCGCGCTCCGCGAGGCGGCCCGGGACCTGCGCGGCGCCATGGACGCCGTCGCCGAGGCGGCCGCGCTCCGCGGGCAGGACGACCAGACCCTGGAGCTCCAGGCCGCCCTGGCCACCCGGCTCGGCGACCACGCCGCGGCGGCCACCGCGCTCCTGGCCCGCGCCCGCATCGGCGTGGAGCGGGACGAGCCGGGGGCGCCGGCGCGCCTGGCGGACGCCGGCCTGTCCGCGCTCGCCGCGGGCCTGGAGCCCGAGGGCGTGGGGGCGCTCGAGCAGGCCATCGCGCTCGCCCCGGGCGCCGAACCGCTCCGCGCCGCCCGCACCGCCCTCCTGGAGCGCGCCGTCCGCCTCGGCGACCGCACCGCCGAGGTGGCGCAGCTCGCCGCCCTGATCCCGCTCCTGCCCACCGGCGAGCGCCCGGCCAGGCTCCTCCGGCTCTCCGACCTCCGGGCCTCGCTCGACGACCGTGCCGGCGCGCTGGCCGCAGCCGAGGAGGCCCGCACCCTCGCCCCGCGCGACCTGCAGACCGTCCACCGGACCCGCCTGGCGGCCGAGGCGGCCGGCGCGGCCGAGCGGGTGGCCGAGCTGCTCGGCGACGAGGCCGAGCTCGACCTGGCGCTGGCCGGGCCGCTCCTGCTCGATCGGGCCCGCCGCCTGGCCGCGCTGGGGCTCGTCGAGG
>Ga0209682_10000714_pt1 | contig 11187 bp, 6 predicted proteins | sample DOMMetBare2Fresh_2_FD_187471 | JGI IMG/M metagenome (GOLD analysis project Ga0209682, IMG submission 187471) | Wetland sediment microbial communities from St. Louis River estuary, USA, under dissolved organic matter induced mercury methylation -... | ecosystem: Environmental > Aquatic >...
TTTCGACAGTGGATGCGGGGGCGGCTCGAGCTGCGGCGGTGGCTCTTCCTGCGGTGGCGGATGTGGCGGCGGCGGCTGTGGAGGGTGCGGTGGCTGAGCTGCCGTTCCTTGGAGCCGGCGTGAGCTACCGCGATGCCTGGCGGTGGGACGTGGTGCGCCACCGCGGCGAGCTCGGCGTCGTCGAGTGCATCCCGGACGACGTGGCCGGCGAAGCCGGCATCCGCGATCTCGTGCTGATCGGCCAGGCGGTGCCGGTGACCCTGCACGGCATCGGGCTCTCGCTGGGGAGCGCCGAGGGGCTCGATCCCGGGCGGGTGCGCCATGTGGCACGGGTCGTGGAGGCGGTCGAGCCCCCCTGGTTTTCCGAGCACATCGCCTTCACCCGGGCCGGCGGCGTCGAGATCGGCCATCTGGCGCCGCTCCCCTTCACCCGCGAAGCGGTCGCCGCGGTGGCCGCCAACGTGCAGGAGCTGCGCGCGGCGCTCCCGGGCCTGCCGATCCTGCTCGAAAACATCGCCTACCCGTTCCCGCTCCCGGACGCCGAGATGACCGAGGCGGAGCTCGTGGGCGCGATTCTTGAAAGAACTGATGCCGGCCTCTTGCTCGACCTGGAGAACGTGCACGCCAATGCCTTGAACCATGGTTACGACCCGATCGAATATCTGGAGAGCCTCCCCCTGGAACGAGTCGTCGAGGTGCATCTCGCGGGGGGCCTCTGGAAGGAGGGGCAGTACATGGACACGCACACCCGTTCCGTTCCCGAGGAATCCTGGAAGCTCCTGGAGTGGCTGGTCCCCCGGTGCCGGGTCCGGGCCGTGATCATCGAGCGCGACGACGACCTGCCGGCCTTCGGCACCCTGCTCGCCGAGGTGCACCGGGCCGAGGAGACGCTCCGTGTCGCTCGATGACCTGCAACGCCGTCTCGCCGCGAGCCTGGCCGGCAGGGGTCCCGCGCCCGCCGGCCTCGACGAGAGCGCCCTCGACCGGGCGCGGCGGAGCCTGGAAGCGAAGCGCCGCCGTGCCGCCTCCACCCTCCTCCCCCGCCTGCGTACCGCCCTCGGCGAGGCGTGGGTGCCCCGCTTCCACGACCATGCCCTGCGCTACAACCCGGCCGGCATGCTGCACCACGTGGACGATGCCTGGGAGCTCGCCGAGACCCTGCTGCGCCATCCGGACCCGCAGGTGGCCTGCGCGGCCCACGACGACCTCGTCTCCCTGCGCCTGCGCTTCGAGCGGGACCGCCACGCGGGCGCCGAGCGCATCCGCGAGCGCACCGGCCCGGTGGTGGCCCTGATGCGCACCCCCACCCGCCTGCTCGTCGTCAAGATGCCCGGGCACGACGGCAGGGTGTGGTACCTGAAGGTGTGAGGCCCCGGAATTCTTTCTGCTAGACTGCCGGTTGTACCGCGTGCCGCGGGTGTCGCCCCACGCCCTTCCTCCGAACCAGGACAGACGAGAGCTCGATGATCAACCGACTCCTCACCGCGATTTTCGGCAGTCAACATCAACGGGACGTCAAGAAGATGCTGCCGGTCGTGGCGGCCATCAACGAGATGGAGCCACAGATCAAGGCCCTCTCCGACGAGGCGCTGCGCGCCAAGACCGAAGAGTTCAAGCGCCAGCTCGCCGGCGCCAAGGACGAGAAGGCCGTCCTGGACGAGCTCCTGGTCCCGGCCTTCGCGGTCGCCCGGGAAGGCGCGTGGCGCGCCCTCGGGATGCGGCCGTTCGACGTGCAGCTCATGGGCGGCCTCGTCCTCCACCGCGGGCGCATCGCCGAGATGAAGACCGGCGAGGGCAAGACCCTCACGGCGACCCTCCCCGTCTACTTGAATGCGCTCGCCGGCAAGGGCGTCCACGTGGTCACCGTCAACGACTACCTGGCCAAGCGCGACTCGGAGTGGATGGGGCGCGTCTACCGCTTCCTCGGCCTCTCCGTCGGCACCATCCAGCACGACATGCCCGACGCCGACCGCAAGCGCGCCTACGCCGCCGACATCACCTACGGCACCAACAACGAGATGGGCTTCGACTACCTGCGCGACAACATGAAGTTCGAGCTGGAGTCGATGGTCCAGCGCGGGCATCACTACGGCATCGTCGACGAGGTGGACTCGATCCTGATCGACGAAGCGCGCACGCCGCTCATCATCTCCGGCCCGTCCGAGGAGTCGATCGACAAGTACTACTCGATCGACCGCGTCATCCCCAAGCTGGTCAAAGGTGAGGAGATCGACGAGGGCGACGGCAAGAAGAGCACCACCGGCGACTTTCTGGTCGACGAGAAGGGCCACTCGGTCAGCCTGACCGACGACGGCGTCGAGAAGGTGGAGCGCCTCCTCGGCATCAAGAACCTCTACGACCCGGAGAACATGGAAACCCTCCACGGGGTCAACCAGGGACTGCGCGCCCACGCCCTCTACCAGCGCGACGTCGACTACCTGATCAAGGACGGCAAGGTGGTCATCGTCGACGAGTTCACCGGCCGCATGATGCCCGGGCGGCGCTGGTCCGACGGCCTGCACCAGGCGGTGGAGGCGAAGGAAGGAGTGAAGATCGAGCGCGAGAACCAGACGCTCGCCACGATCACCTTCCAGAACTACTTCCGGATGTACAAAAAGCTCGGCGGCATGACCGGCACCGCCGACACCGAGGCCTCCGAGTTCGCCCAGATCTACAACCTGGACGTCACGGTCATCCCGACCAACCAGTCGATGATCCGCGACGACCGGGCGGACCTGGTCTACCGCACCGCGGGCGAGAAGTGGCAGGCGGTGGTCGAGGAGATCCGCGAGTGCCAGGCGAAGGGGCAGCCGGTCCTCGTCGGCACGGTCTCGATCGAGAAGAGCGAGATGCTCTCGAAGCTCCTCACCCGCCCCCCGGCGGTCAAGCACGTGGTGCTGAACGCCAAGTACCACGAGCGCGAGGCCTCGATCGTCGCCCAGGCCGGCCGCAAGAACGCGGTCACCATCGCCACCAACATGGCCGGCCGCGGCACCGACATCATCCTCGGCGGCAACCCCGAAGGGCTGGCCCGCTCCGAGGCCGATCCGGAGCTGGAGCCGGAGAAGTATCAGGAGGCGCTGGAGCGCTACCGCGAGAACTGGGCGCGCGAGCGGGAAGAGGTCCTCGCCGCCGGCGGCCTGCACATCCTGGGCACCGAGCGCCACGAATCGCGGCGCGTCGACAACCAGCTCCGCGGCCGTTCGGGCCGCCAGGGCGATCCGGGCTCCTCGCGCTTCTTCCTGTCGCTCGAAGACGACCTGATGCGCATCTTCGGCTCCGACCGCATCCAGGGGCTGATGGGCAAGCTCGGCATGGAAGAGGGCGAGGCCATCGAGCACGGCATGGTCTCCAAGGCGATCGAGCGGGCGCAGAAGCAGGTCGAGGGACGCAACTTCGAGATCCGCAAGCACCTGCTCGAGTACGACGACGTGATGAACAAGCAGCGCGAGGCGATCTACCGGCTGCGCCGCGACGTCCTCGACGGGAAGGAAGGACGGGAGTATCCGCTCGGTCTCGCCGAGGGCATTCTCGACGCCCTCCTCGACACCCACTGCTCCGAGAAGCTGGACCCCGAGGAGTGGGACCTCAAAGGCCTGCGCACCGAGCTTCTGGCCTACTTCAACCTGAGCGTCCAGGACGCCGGCCTGAAGCTCGAGGAGCTGGGGATCGACGAGCTCCGCGAGGTCCTGTGGAAGACCATCGAAGGGCGCTATGCGGAGCGCGAGGCGCGGCACGATCCCGAGATCTACCGCAGCTTCGAGCGGGCGATCACGCTGAACGCGGTCGACACGGCCTGGAAGGACCACCTGCTCGCGCTCGACCATCTCAAGGAAGGGATCGGCCTGCGCGGCTACGGCCAGCGCGATCCGCTCAACGAGTACAAGCGGGAGAGCTTCGAGCTGTTCCAGGCGATGAAGGAGCGGGTGGAGGACGACGTCATCCAGAAGCTCTTCCGCTTCGAGCCGGTCACCGAGGAGCAGCTCGCCGAGCAGCGCCGCCGCCGCGAGGCCGTGCAGGCGCCGCGGATCGAGCTCTCCGCCCCCCCCAAGGTGGAAGGCCCGTCGCGCCCGCAGCCGACCGTCAACAAGGACCTGAAGATCGGGCGCAACGATCCCTGTCCCTGCGGCTCGGGCAAGAAGTACAAGAAGTGCCACGGCGCGGCCGTCGGCGTGGGATGATCACGGCATGATCGACTTCGAGCCACGACTCGCCCTCACGTTCGACGACGTGTCGATCGTTCCCGGGCTTTCGACCGCCCATCCCAACGAGGTCGACCTGCGGACCCGAGCCTGCCGCGGGATCGACATGAACATCCCCATCCTCTCTTCCGCCATGGACACCGTCACCGAATCCCGCCTGGCCATCGCGCTGGCGCAGGAAGGGGGGATCGGCGTCATCCACAAGAACCTCCCCATCGAGGTCCAGGCCGAAGAGGTGGACAAGGTGAAACGCAGCGAGGCCGGGATGATCGTCGATCCGGTCACCATGCGGCCCGGCCAGAGCATCCGCGACGCCCTCGCGGTCATGGCGCGCTACAAGATCTCCGGCGTGCCCGTCACCTCCGAGGAGGGGCACCTGGTCGGCATCCTCACCAACCGCGACCTGCGCTTCGAGGACAACCTCGACAAGAAGATCAGCGAGCTGATGACCAAGGAGGACCTGATCACCGTCCCCGAAGGCACCACGCTCGAACAGGCCCGCACCCTCCTCCACAAGCACCGCATCGAGAAGGTCCTGGTGGTCGACGCCGGCGGCAGCCTGAAAGGCCTCATCACCGTCAAGGACATCCAGAAGGCCCTGGAGTACCCGAACGCCTGCAAGGACGAGCTCGGCCGCCTGCGCTGCGGCGCCGCGATCGGCGCCTCCGGCGACTTCCTCGCCCGCGCCGAGGCGCTCGTCCGTGCCAAGGTGGACCTGCTGGTGATCGACTCCTCGCATGCCCACAGCGCGGGCGTGCTGCAAGCCCTGGAGGCGGCGCGCGAGCGCTTCCCCGAAGTCGGCATCGTGGTGGGCAACGTGGCGACGGCCGAGGGGACGCTCGCCCTCATCGAGCGCGGCGCCGATGCGGTCAAGATCGGCATCGGGCCGGGCAGCATCTGCACCACCCGCGTGGTCACCGGAGCCGGCGTGCCACAGGTCACCGCGGTGATGGACTGCGTGCGGGTGGCCGCCGAGCACGGCGTCCCGGTGATCGCCGACGGCGGCATCAAGTTCTCCGGCGACGTGACCAAGGCGCTCGCCGCGGGCGCCCATTCGGTGATGATCGGCTCGCTCTTCGCCGGCACCGAGGAGAGCCCCGGCGAGACCATCCTCTACCAGGGCCGCACCTTCAAGGCCTACCGCGGCATGGGCTCGCTCTCCGCCATGTCGCGCGGCAGCGCCGACCGCTACTTCCAGGAGGGAAAGGCGAGCTCCGGCGGCAGCCTGGCCAAGCTGGTCCCCGAGGGCATCGAGGGGATGGTGCCGCACAAGGGGAGCGTCCACCAGATGCTCCCCCAGCTCACCGGCGGCCTGCGCGCCGGCATGGGCCTCGCCGGCTGCGCCACGGTCGAGGAGCTGCGCTCCAAAGCCCGCTTCGTCCGCATCTCCCCCGCCGGCCTGAAGGAAGGGCACGCCCACGACGTGATCATCACGAAAGAGGCGCCGAACTATTGGGTGGAGCGGTAGCCTGAAACCCCTCTTCCACCCCCGCCTGATCAACGATCCGTTCGGCGATCCGGGGGTGTACGTCGATTTCCTGTTCGAGAAGCGCGCCCTCCTCTTCGACCTGGGCGACCTCCACGCCCTCTCCTCACGGCAGCTTCTGCGGGTGACGCATGCCTTCGTGTCCCATGCCCACATGGACCACTTCTCCGGCTTCGATGCGCTGTTGCGGGTGCTCCTCGGCCGGGAGAAGCAGGTGGGGCTGTTCGGGCCCCCGGGGTTTCTCGACCGCGTCGAGCACAAGCTCGCGGCGTATACCTGGAACCTGGTGGAGAGCTATGAGAACGAGCTCGTCTTCCGGGTGACCGAGGTCGCGGCGGACGGCTCGGGAAGCACCGCGGAATTCAGCAGCCGGAGCGGGTTCGTCCGCGGCGCGGTCTCTCCGGTGTGCCTCCCCGGCAGCGTTCTGGTCGACGAGGAGACGTTCCTCATCCGCGCCGCGGTCCTCGACCACAAGATCCCCTGCCTGGGGTTTGCGCTGGAGGAGAAGTTCCACGTCAACGTCTGGAAGAGCGGCCTGGAGAGCCTCGGCCTCCCCACCGGACCCTGGCTGCGCGAGCTCAAATCCGCCGTGGCCCAAGGCGCCGCGGACGACCAGCCGGTCGAGGTGCGATGGCGCGACGGCGGCGTGGTGCGCGAAGTGCGCATTCCGCTGGGCGAGCTGCGCGCCCGCGCGCTGCGGATCGTCCCCGGCCAGAAGATCGCCTATGTGACCGACGTGGTCCATCACCCGGCCAACGCCGCCGCCATCGTCGATCTGGCCGCGGGAGCCGACCTCCTGTTCATCGAGGCGACGTTCGCCGCCGAGGAGGTGGAACGGGCGGCGGAGAAATACCACCTGACCAGCCGGCAGGCCGGGCTGCTGGGGCGCCGCGCCGGGGCGAAACGGTTGATTCCGTTCCACTTCTCCCCCAAGCACGCCGAGGCGGGCGACCTCCTTCTCCAGGAAGCGCTCGCCGCCTTTACCGGAAGTGGCGGCACCGATCCGTCCTCTGTGGAGGACAATTCGGCTTCCTTCTCTCCAGGGCCGTGAGTTGGCGGGTCCCTTGCATTAGTATCAGCCTGGTCGCATCACGAATGGGAAGGGAGGAACCAATGCACCACAAACTTTGCAAAATTTTCACGGCGGCTCTGGCTCTGACAGCAGCCGCTTCGTCCTTGCAGGCGCAGCGGGCGCGGAACGACGACGGTCCGCTCGAGTTCATCGCCTTGCAGACGTACGTCGACGGCCGTTCGGACACCTATAGCGTCAAGCCGGCCGAGTACGTCCCGGTGCGCACCGGCGAGCGGATCCGCATCCATCTCGTCGGCACGGCGATCGTCAACAACGCCGGTGTCGAGCGCCCGGTCCGGGCGTCCTTCACCGTGGCCGCCGGCAAGGGCAACATCGAGATCGTGCAGAGCGGACCGGAGTGGGTGGTCGTCCAGGTCAAGTCGCGCGGCAGCGACGGCCTGGCCCAGCTCGGCTACGAGGTGAACGGCGACTACCAGATGAAGGGTGGCCTCAAGTGGGGCCGCATCACCCTCGAGATCGAAGAGGGACAGGAGGAGTCCGCTCCCGCCCCCGGCAATGGAGGCCATGGGAACGGCGGTGGTTCCGTGGACCGCAACCGTTGGGACCGTGCCCGGGACCTGACGGAGCGCCTGTACAACACGATCATCGACGAGGAGCCGCGCGGTGAGACGGCGCGGCGCGACACCGAGCACATCTACGAGATGGGCGCGATCGGCGTGCGCGACGTGGCGCTCGCCCTGGCCGACGACGCGGGCTCGGACTACGACCGCCTGTCCGAGGACGAGGCCATCGAGGTGCTGGGCGATCTCTACCGCGGCCTCCTGCGGCGCACCGGCGACAACGACCGGCTCTGGGACGAGGACCGCGGCTTCCGCACCAACGTCGACACCTTGCGCCGCCAGGGGTACGCGCGGATGATCCGGGTGATCCTCGACGCGGGCGAGTTCACGACCGCGAACGACCTGCGCAACTTCGGCTACCTCGCCGGCCACGACGGCGACGACAACTGGCGCGACCACGGCAGCCGTTACGCGGTCCCGCGGTAAGGGCAGCCGGCAGGGGAAGATCGAAATCAGACGGATCGGACCGATCGGACCGATCCGTCCGATGTTGCCCCATGAGGCTCCACTCCCCAGCCTTCACCAAAGCATGTTAGAGTCTCCCCAGTTTACTGAGGAGATCGTCCTTTGTTCGATGCAAGACGCCTGTGGGTGGCTGTGTGTCTGTTCGTGCCGTGTCCTCTGTTCGCCGCGCCGATCCTGAAACCGGTTTCCCAGTACAGCATCGAGAGCTGGCGCACCGAGAACGGCCTGCCCCAGAGCAGCATCAACGCCATCCTGAAGAGCCGGGATGGCCACCTCTGGCTCGCGACTCAGGAGGGGCTCGCGCGCTACAACGGAGAGAGCTTCACGGTCTTCGACAAAACCCTCATCCCCAAAATGCAGCGGGATTTCATCCTGAGCCTGTATGAGGACGGTAAGCAGCGGATCTGGGCGGGGACGGACAAGGGGCTGCTCCTCCTGAGTCCGGGCGAAGAGCCCCGATGGTTCACCACCAAGAACGGCCTGCTCGACAACAAAGTCGTGGCACTTGCCCGCGATCCTGCCGACCCGGACGGTGTTCTGGTCGCTCACCGAATGGGGCTCGTACGCTTCACCGGCAAGTTTGCCGGCAAAGATCTCTTCAAAAAACTCGACGCAGGTCTGCTGAGCAACCACCCGATCACCGCACTCCTTACGGATCGGCAAGGCCGGCTCTGGGTGGGAGACGACGCGGGAAACGTCACCATCCCCGACAATACTTTGGTTTTCTTGAGGGCGGTTCGCAAAGAGGTCCAAGAAATCACCGCTTTCTTGGAAGAGCCTTCCTCCGGAACGTTCTGGATCGGCACACGTGGCGGCGGGCTGTTTCGTCGGCAGAAAGGGAAACTCCTTCCTGTCGGCCTGATGGGTGCCGAGACGGTCCTTTCCATGGACTTCGACACACACACCGGGAGCCTCTGGGTGGGGACCGATGGCGACGGCCTTTTTCGCCTGACCGGGGAACGCATCGAAAAGGTTCCGGGGCTCTCCGCCGGCGTCATCCAAGCCCTGAGAGTGGACGGCGCGGATCTCTGGGCCGGCACGTATGGCCGGGGGCTGCGCCGGTTGCGAGATGCGAGCTTCATCACCTACGGCAAGCCCGAGGGAGTGGCTGACGACAACGTGTGGTGTGTCCTGGAAGACCGCCTGGGCCAGATCTGGGTGGGAACTGACGAAGGGGGGCTGAGCCTCTTCAAGAACGGCATATGGACCACCTACGGACAACGGGAAGGCCTGCCTCACAGGACGGTTCGATCCCTGGCGGAAGACCGCTCGGGCCATCTGTGGATCGGCACAGCCGAAGGCGTCGTGCGCTTCGACGGCGCGCGATTCCAGACCTATCCTCTGGGTGCCTCACCTCAATATGTCCAGGTCATCTACGCCGCTCCGACCGGGGACATCTGGGCCGGTACCCGGCAGGGCGGTCTCTACCGGCTCGTGGACGGCCACTTTGAGACATTCCTCAGCTTCGACTCCGACAGACCCATCCGGGCTCTCACCCAGGACCGCCAGGGCCGACTCTGGATCGGGACCGGAAAAGGGCTCGACTCCATCCTGCCCGGAGACAACTCCTCGATGCGTTTGCTCGAGGAGAACCTCATCCTGTCTTTATATGAAGACCCCGCCAAGGCCGGCGACCTTTGGGTAGGCACCGCGGACAGCGGGCTCGGCCTGGTCCGGAACGGGAGGTTGCATGCTCTTCTCGACCGCAAGGCCGGCCTTCTGGACGACCGGATCATGCAGATCGTCGACGACGGCCACGGCTTCCTCTGGTTGACCTCGAACAAAGGGGTCTCCCGGGTTCCCAAAGACCGCCTTCTGGCTGCCGTGGGCGGTGGCAAGCAGCCGCTACCCGCGGAGATATTCGGTGAATCCGACGGCTTACGGGAGCGAGAGTGTAATGCCGGCATGCCCGGAGCCTGGAAAGCCCGCGACGGCCGCCTCTGGTTCGCGACAGCCAAAGGGGTGTCCCTCGTCGCTCCCACAGACCTCAGGCCGCTTCCTTCTCCTCCCGAGGTCCGCCTCGAGCGGCTGATCATTGATGGCGAGGAGCAACTACTACCGCAGGGGAAGGCGCTCTCCCTCCCCACGGGGGAGCACCGGCTGGAGGTGCATTACGCGAGCCCGGCGTTCCATGCACAAGAGCAATTGAGGTACGAGCACCAGCTCGTCAACTTCGACCCGGAAGTGAGCGCGCCCTCGAACCAACGCTCCGTCTCCTATACGAACCTCAAACCGGGCCGGTATCGCTTCCGCGTCCGGGCCCTCTACGAGGGGCGGAGCGGGGAGTCGCCATGGAACGAGGAGCTCCTGACCATCGAAAAGCAGTCACAGCTCTATGAAAGGGCTTGGTTTTTCCCTCTTCTGGTCGCCTCCGCGGCCACCGTCGGCTGGTCCGGGCACCGCTGGCGCATCCGGCGCCTCCGGCGCCACCGGCAGGAGCTGCGGCAGAGTGTCGAGGAGCTGACACGCGAGCTGGCCGCAGCCAACCAAGAGCTCGAGGCGAAGAACAGCGAGCTCCTGAAGCTGTCCCACGACTTGACGGCCTACTCCGGTGTGGTGACCGGGGCCTTCCAGCAGGAGCGCAATCTCGCCCTTACCGATCCCAAGACGGAAATCTACAACAATCGCTTCTTTGAGCAGCGCCTCCAGGCCGAGCTGAAGACCGCCCGCCCCGGGCACCCACTCTCGCTGCTCTACCTCGACATCGATCACTTCAAGGCCTACAACGACCGCTTCGGCCACGTCGCGGGCGACGACTGCCTTCGCCGCGTCGCACAGACGCTCAAGACGCAGGCTGAGAAAGCCGGGGGCTTTGCCGCCCGTGCCGGCGGCGAGGAGTTCGTCGTGCTCCTTCCCGGCACCGGAACCGCCGCGTGCGCGCGGATCGCCGAGGAGATCCGGGCGGCGGTGGAAGCTCTCGCGATCCCCCACTCTCCGGCGGCGGAGCGCCCGTTCGTCACCTTGAGCGGCGGGGCCGCCACCGTTCCTTCGTCTGGCTCCGAGAAGAACGACGGTCTTCTCGAAGCGGCCAACCGGCAGCTCCTCCGGGCCAAAAAAGGCGGGCGGAACCGGGTCGAGGACGCCGTCGGCTGAGGGGGCCGGCCGGTGTTGTCCCCTACCCCAGATCCACCGGCGCCGCACGGTCCTTCTTGCGCTGACCCTGCCGCCGTTTTCCCTCCACCCGCCGGCGATGGACCCCCTTGGGGACCTTCGTCTTCTTGCGCGGCGCCTCTTCATGCAGCCCTTCGCGGAGCAGCTCGGCGAAGCGGGCGATGGCGGCTTCGCGGTTTTCGGCCTGCGTGCGGTGCTTCTGCGCGGTGACGTGGAGAATGCCCGCGCGCGTGATGCGGGTCGCCAACCGCTCGCGCAAGCGCGCTTTCT
>Ga0209682_10000715_pt1 | contig 11185 bp, 8 predicted proteins | sample DOMMetBare2Fresh_2_FD_187471 | JGI IMG/M metagenome (GOLD analysis project Ga0209682, IMG submission 187471) | Wetland sediment microbial communities from St. Louis River estuary, USA, under dissolved organic matter induced mercury methylation -... | ecosystem: Environmental > Aquatic >...
CGGTGCTCGCCGTACACCTTTTTGAGGAGGCTCAAGGCTTCGTCCAGCCTGCCGAGCCCGGCGAAGACACGCCCTGACAGCCAGTCGAGCTCCAGGCGGTCGGCCGGTTTGCCCACGGACGCGGCAAGCTCCCGAGCCTGAGCCAACAGCTCCGCGGCTTTCTCGAACTGCTGCTCGTGACACAGAAAGTACAGTTGATCCAGGCGCAGGCGCAACCAGAGCGTCGGCTTGTCCAGATCGAGACAGCTCTCTGCCCTCTCGAGGGCTTCCAGAGCCCGCAGCTCCCGGCCCAACTCGCCCAGCACCGCTGCCTTGGTGAGGAAGAACTGGCCGTGCCGCTCGGGCCGCCTGTCGAGCACCAAGGCACGATCGAGAGCCTCCAGCGCCGCGGGAAAGCGCTTCTTGTCGATGCAGAAGGCCGCCTCGATCACGACCATCTGGGCCTCCATCTGGTTGAGCAGCCACTTCGGCATCCCGGAAGGATCTTCGCCGTGAGCCCGTTGCAGCTGGGCTTCGACGATCTGGGACGGGTGCATGACGTAGAGCACCCGATCCGACACCTCCAGCGTGAGCTTTTCAGGATCGCGCTCGTAGTCCCGGACCGTGTGCGCGGGCAGGCCCGCAACCCCCTCCAGATCGTCCTCGCTCCAGTCCCGTTCGAGGCGCATCTCCTTCAAGTAAGCAGCGAGCTCGATGAGTGGCTTGTTCACAGGCTGTCCTCATGGTTCAGTTCCGATGTGTGTACCAGTCCAGCATCCAGCACCCGGCGAGCGCGCAACGTGATCCAACGATTCGGCTCTCCGACGATGCCGGCCATCTCCTCGTGAAGGGTGTCGCGGTGCCGCACGTCGAGCAGCCAGCGCCCGTCGCTCTGGCGCCGCTCGCGCACGATCGCGACGGCCTCCTCGACGCGCGTATCCGGCTCCACACCAGCCGCGCGCAGGTAGTCGAGCGCGCGGAGCACGTCATAGCGCCAGAGCGGCGGAAACGCGAGCTGCGTCCACCTCGGATCGATGATGTCGCCGGTCGACAGCCTTCGGAGCAGACGACGCTCGAGGAGATACTCGTGCGCACGCCTTCGCGCGTCCGTCACTGTCGACGAGACGCCGAACGCCGTCTCGAACGCGAGCAGCCCCTCGAGCACGCAGATCGTCGTATGGAACGACGAGCGCACCGAGCCGCGCTCCGCCTCGCAGTTCCAGCCGCCATCCGCGAGCTGCTCGCTCAGCAGGCGATCGACGAGCCGGTCGCTGCGCTCGCCGAAGTACGCACCGAGCGCGACGACGCGGCCATTGATGCACGGCTCGACCTCCCCCTCGAAGAACGGCGAGTTTCCGAGCTCGGGTCCCCAGGTGACGTTGTCGCGAACGAGATCGATCGCCGCGCGCGCCCGCGTGCTCGCCGGGTCGAGCCCCAGGTCGCGCAAGAACACCAGCGTGTACAGGTTGGTCCACCAGAACGGCGTGGCGACGCCATCGCCCCACTGGCCGTCGGAGCGCTGTTGATCGAGCAGCCGCGGGCCCCACCCTTCCGACGCGACGCGCGACCGCTCGGCAGCGACGGTCTCCGCGGGCGTGTCGGTGAGGTCACGCAGGACCTGCCAGCGGATCGACGGGTCGGCGTCGAGGAGCCAGTCGATGACAGGGTCGTTCGAAGACCGAAGGCGTGCGTCGCCAAGCGTGATCGTCATTCTTTCAGGCCCTATGCTCCAGAGTCGGCTCGGTGATCCGAGCGGTAACGGCGAGGAGAGGCCGGGGCAAGCTCCGGGCCTCCTGACGTCTACGCCTTCGCCTTCCGCGTCGCACCCCACCACACGTACACACACAACCCGAGGAACAGCACCAGGGAAACGGTCTGCGAGACCGGCTCGTTGTTGAAGAACGGGGTCTGGATCTTGTCTTCGCTGTACCAGGGGAAGAGGCGCAGGCCGGCGCCGAAGACGCCGCCCAGGGCGCCGCCGGCCATCAGGCCCGAGGCGATGATCACGCCCCGCTCCATGACCCCGCGCCCCTCCTCTCCCCCGATCCGCGCCGAGCGCTTGCCCACCCAGTGCGCCAGGAAGCCGCCGACCAGGGCCGGCGTGTTGAGCTCCAGCGGCAGATACATGCCGAGGGCGAAGATGAGCGCGGGCGCTCCCAGCATCTCCAGGACCAGCGCGATCACCGCTCCCACCGCGAAGAGGACGTAGGCCACCGGTGCGTGGCTCATGAATCCCTCCACCAGGGCCTTCATGATCGAGGCCTGCGGCGCCGCCAGCACCTCGCGCGCGTCGCCCGGAATCGCCTCGCCGAACTGGAACACCTTGGCGAGCAGCACGATGGTCAGCGACGCCGCGATCGCCGAGACGATCACGCCCAGGAACTTGACCCGCTCCTGGCGGGCCGGCGTCGAGCCCAGCCAGTAGCCGGTTTTCAAGTCGGTGATCGTCTGCCCCGACACCGACAGCGCCGTGCAGACCATGCCCGCGATGGCCATCACGAAGAACATCCCGGTCGTCCCCGACACGCCGAACTCCAGGAGGACCACGGAGGAAACGATGATGGTGAGCATCGTCATCCCCGACACCGGGTTGCGCGCCGTGGTGGCGATGGCGTTCGCCGCCACCGAGGCGAAGAAGAACGAGAAGACCAGGGTCAGCAGGAGGCCGATCATGGCGATCCCGAGGCTCGCTCCCTCGAGGGTGGTGAAGAAGATGCCGGTGACGACGGTGGAAAGCACCACGCCGATCAGGATGGTCATCACCGAGATGTCGCGGTCGGTGCGCTCCAGCCCGGCGTCCTCACCGTGGCGGAACGCCTTGACCGCGATGGCGAACGAGCCGGCCACGATGCGCAGCGACTTGATGATGCCGAAGATGCCCGCGGTGGCGATGGCGCCCACGCCGATGAACCGGACGTACCCCCGGAAGATGGCGTTGGCGTCCATCGTCGAGAGCGGCACGGTGCCGGGATAGACCGTCAGGTCCGGCGCGCCGTGGCCGATCATCCAGATCAGCGGCACGAGGACGAAGTTCGAGAGGAAGCCGCCGGCGCAGAGGATCATCGACGAGCGCAGACCCATGACGTAGCCGAGCCCCAGGATGAACGAGACGGCGTCGAAACGGATCACCATCCGGAAGCGGTCGGCCAGGTCGCGCATCGGTGCGAGGAACTGGAAGTCGATCACCTCGCGCCAGACCTGGAAGGTGCTGACGAAGAAGTCGTAGACCCCGGCGATCGCCGTCGCCTGCAGAAGGAGCTTGGCCTGCGAGCCCCCCTTCTCCCCGGTCACCAGCACTTCGGTGATCGCCGTCGCCTCGGGGTACGGGAACTGGCCGTGCATCTCACGGACGAAGAAGCGCCGCAACGGGATGAGGAAGAGGACCCCCAGGCAGCCGCCGGCGACCAGGATGAGCGTCGTCTGTACCGGATGCGGGCTCAGGTTCAGGATGTAGAGCGCCGGCAGGGTGAAGATGGCGCCGGCGACGATGGCCCCGGAGGTGCCGCCGATGTTGGTGAGGATGACGTTTTCGAGGAGCGTCGAGCGGCGCCGGTAGACGCGGGCGAGGCCGATCGCCAGGATCGAGATCGGGATCGAGGCCTCCATCACCTGCCCCACCTTGAGCCCCGAATACGCCGAGGCGACGGTGAAGATGACACAGAGGAACAGGCCCCAGCCCACGGAGCGCGCCGTCGACTCCTGGAGGTTGGCCGCCGCCGGGATCATCGGGGCGTAGGTCTCGCCTTGGGCCAGCGGCCGGTAGGCGTTCTCAGGCAGGGACTTGGTCTCGGGAGCGTCCATCCGTCCTCCTCAGGTCCTCGTTGCGACGAAAAAGTCGCACCACTCTACCGCAGAACCCCGCGAATCGATCCGCTCTGGACACCCGGTCCGGCTGGCCCGTACGCTGAAAGAAGCTCGAAGATCGACTAAGCTTTTGCTCGACCACGATGCTCCGACGTCTCCCTCTTCTCGCCGGCCTCGCCATTCTCCTCCTCGCGGCGGTCCTGCGCGCGTCTTCGCTGACCGCCGCGCGGCCCTACATCAACTACGTCGACGAGGGGCACTACCTTCACTCCGTGGCGCGGATGCTGCGCGACGGCACCTGGGCCCCCGCCTCGTACATGTATCCGCAGCTTCCCAGGACCCTGGCCATGGTGGCGGCCCGGCTCTACGCGCCGTTCCATCCGTGGCGCCACGGCGGGCGGACCTTCCGCGAGGACCTCTCGGGAGCCCGCCCGGCGTACGACGTCCTGGAGCCTTTCGAGCTCCTGCTCGCGGGCCGGCTCATGAGCTTCCTGGCGGGTCTCGGCATCGTGGCGCTGACCGGGCTGTACGGACGGCGGCTGCTCGGCACTCCGGCCGGCCTGTTCGCGGCGTTCCTGGCAGCCTGGACGCCCAGCCTGGTGATCCGTGGCAGCATCGCCACCATCGATCCTTGGGCGGCTCTGTTCGCCCTGGCCTGCTTCTTCTTCACGGACCGCCTGCGCACCTCGGAGCGGCCGGGGCGCGAGGCCTTCCTCGCCGGCGCCATGGCAGGCCTCGCCCTCGCCTCGAAATACCCGGCGGTGCTGGCGGCGGCCGGTGCCGGCCTGATCCTCCTCCTGGATGAGCGGCCCTGGCGCGACAAGCGCCGCTGGCTGGTGCTCGGCGCGGCCGGCATCCTCGCGGGCATGGTCGCGGGCATGCCGGCGCTCGTCCTCCACCCGCAGGGGGTGGCGCAGGCGATCGAGCGCCAGAATCAGATCTATACGCTGAGCCCACCCACCGCGAAGATCTGGGAGCAGGCGATCCTGCGGGCGGAGTGGGACCTCCCCTACGATCACCCCGAGCTCGGGATCACCTTCCTCCTCCTCGCCGCGGCCGGCGCCGCCGTCGCCCTGAGAGAGCGGCGTCTCGCCAAGACCGCCGCGGGCTGGCTGCTCTTCCTGGCGGTGACCCTGGCTCTGTTCCTCTCCAAGAACGCCCAACCGTTCCGCAATCTGCTGCCGCTCGTCCCGCTGCTCTGCCTCCTGGTCACGACGCTCTACGCCCGGATCCGCGGGCGGCTCGCCCGCCCGGCCCGGGCCGACGCCGCCGCGGTCCTCGCCGTCCTCGCGCTCTTCGGCCCCCCGGTCTACGATTGGTGCCGGACGCGGCCGCGGACGGCTGACTCGCGCCGGCAGGCGATGGACTGGCTGGTAGGGCGCGCCGGACCGGCCGACACCGTGCTGGTCCTGCGGGAGCTCGGCTTCGTGGAGAGCGAGCTCCGGCGCCTGGAAGGGAGGATCGTCGAACGGCGCTGGTTCCAGGTCCGCCCCGTCATCCGCCACCACCGGCGCCCGCGGTTCCTGGTCCTGGGCGTGCTCAACCGCAAAGGAGCACGGCCGCTCGACACGGCGAAGCACCCCGCCGTCAGCCAGGGCTATGCGCTGCGCGCCCGCTTCGGCCAGCAACACACCCCCGCATCGCCCAACGCGTGGAAAGGCAACCGGCAGGTGGTGTACGTGTTCGAGAGGAAGCCGCGGCCTGGAACGACGCCGCTCCCCGGCGTCACCGGCCCGCCGCGGTGACCTGGCTGCCTGCGCCGTCCAGTCTCGGGGCCGCGCAAGCACGGAGGGACGAGGAGGCCTTCTGGTACCACTCTCTCTGGCCCGTGTAGGCGAAGACGAAGCTCCCCTCTTTGATCGTGTCGATGACCGGCCGGGCGATCGCCACGGAGAGCGCCGGGCAGCCCCAGCTCCGCCCGATCCGGCCATGGCTCCGCGCGTGCTCGGGGCTGACGTACCAGGCGCCATGCATCACGATGTGGCGCGCCTCGGCGAGATCGTTCACCCCCGGATCGAGCCCCCGGAGCGTCAGCGAGTATCCGTTGCCCCCCTCATAGGTCCCGCCGGTCAGGAACAGGCCGAGGCTGGTCTGCCGGCTGTCCGGGACGTTGGAGAAGCGGGTGGCGTAGTTGTCCCCGCTCCCCGACCCGTGCGCCACCAGCTCATGGAACAGCACTTTGCCGCGCGCGAGATCGAGCACCCAGAGGCGCGGCTCGGTCGAGGGGAGCGAGTAGTCGATGACGGTCAGCAGGTCGCCCCGCCCGGAGACACCATGGGCCTTGGCGCAGGCGACCGCGTCGAGAGCCAGCGAGAGGACCCGCGGGGAGAGGCCGTCGGCCCGGACGAAAGACGCCGGAGCCGAACCGGCCGCCAGGGCAGGTGCCACGGCGGTCAACGCCACGAGGAGGGCAACTCCCAAGGCTGTGGATCTCGCAGTATGCCTGTGCATCGGTTCGAGTAGTTTACACTGACTCCTCCGGCCCGTAAACCCCGAGGGCGGGGAACCGGAGCCCCCGCCCTCGCAGGACCTGCCGGAAGAGGCCTACCGGAAGGCGGCCACCGTGTTGCGCGTGTTGTTCAGCACGCGGGCGTTGTCGTTGGTCGAGGCCGTGCCCATGGGCAGGCCGTTGTAGAGCTTGTTCGGGTTCGACCAGTAGTTGAGGCGCGGACAGCCGCCGGTGCAGGCATAGGCCATGATCGTGCGCCAGCTCGGGCTGCCGGTGTACTGGTAGCCGTGGCCGTAGGCGTAGGGCGTCGTGGTCGGATCGTTCGCCGGATCGTGCCGGGCGGACTGCAGGTGCCCGATCTCATGCGCGAACGAGTAGTAGCCGGTGATGCAATCCCAATGCGCGTCGGAGAACGCCGTGCTCGCCGTGGAGCCGATGCCCGACGCGAGGCCGCAGGACGAAGAGTTGTTGATCACCAGGAGGCCGACGTCCGCCGCCACCGAGTTGCGCGTCGTATGGATCGAGTCCATGTAGCCGTCCGCGGTGCCGCGGTACCGGCTCAGATCGGTGCTGAAGCTGCCGCTCTGGGTGTAGGTGACCTGGGACTTGTGCACCAGGATGAGGTCGATGAGGACGCCGCTGTTGGTATAACCCTGGTTCGACTCCGCCACCGCCAGATCGATCAGCGCGCTGATGTTGCCCGAGGCCGACGCCGCCGAGGAGGTGTAGTGCACCATCACGTTGATCACCGTGTCGGCCTTGTCGACGCCCGGTTTGTCCGGCATGGGGATGACGGGCAGGCGGGCATAGTCCTTGGGATGGTCGGGCGGCATCGCGGCGAGGTTCACCGCGACGATGGCATGGCCACCGGTCTTGAGCGGGCGGATCTTGTACCACTCGCCGTTGAAATGCACGTTGCCGGTGAGGGTGCCACCGTTTTTCACCAGCATGACCGTGTTGATCGGATCGAAGTCGAGAGAGTCCGGAGAGAACGGCACGTTCAACAACCCGGGGTTCTCGATGATGCCGTACCAGACCAGAGAGCCCGTGTTCATCACGTAGGAATTGACGCGGTGCGCCCGCAGATCGACGCCCTTCTCCAGATTGAGGTCGAGGCTCGCGGTCTTCAGGTTGACCAGCCTGGCATCGGCGTGCACGACCTCGAGGGTCGAGGTGGCCGGGCTGTTGGCCAGCGCCTGGTACGACGGATCGAGCGCCAGAGCCTGGCGCTTCGAAGCCGCCATGTCGAAACGGGTGAACAGCGAGTCGCCGGCATACGCCGAGGCGGCCAGAAGCCCGGCCACCGCCGCCATCGCACAGGAACGCATCCAAATCTTCATGTTGATCTCCTTGAGGACAATAGGACAGACACCTCTCCCCGGCGCCATCGAGACGCCACGAAGCACGGCAAGGGATCCCTCGATAAGCAGTGTGCGCGCCGCGGCGAAAAGCGAGCCGAGGGTCTATACTCGGGAGAAGATGCCCCGTATCCCGATCGCGCCCTGCGCGCTGTTCGGCCTCCTCGCCCTCTGTGGAGCCCGCGCAGAAGCCACGCCTCCCGTCCTCGTGGCGGCGGGAGACATCGCCTGCGATCCGGCCGATGCGAGCTTCAACGGCGGCAACGGCACCGCCACCGCCTGCCGGATGAAGGCGACCTCGGACCTCGCGCTCTCCCTCAACCCGGCCGCCGTCCTCCTCCTCGGGGACAATCAATACGAAGACGGCGCGGCCACCAAGTACCAAGCCTCCTACGACCCGGCCTGGGGACGCCTCAAGGCACTCACCAAGCCGGTCCCGGGCAACCACGACTACGGCACCCCCGGCGCGGCGGCCTACTACACCTATTTCGGCGCGGCGGCGGGCGATCCGGCCAAGGGGTATTACAGCTCCGACCTGGGCGGCTGGCATCTGGTCGCCCTCAACTCCAACTGCGCCGCCATCGGCGGCTGCGGCGCCGGCTCACCTCAGGAACAATGGCTCGCCGCCGATCTCGCCGCTCATCCCGGGGTGTGCACGCTGGCCTGGTGGCACCACCCGCGCTTCTCCTCCGGACCGCACGGTGACGACGCCACCTACGACGCCTTCTGGCAAGACCTCTACGCCGCCCACGCCGACGCCGTGCTGAACGGCCACGACCACATCTACGAGCGCTTCGCGCCGCAGACCCCGGCGGGAGAGGCCGATCCCACGCACGGCATCCGTCAATTCGTCGTGGGCACCGGGGGGAAAAACCTGACCAGCCTGCCGATCATCCGGGCCAACAGCGAGGTGCGCGACGCGACCCACTTCGGCGTCCTCGAAATGACGCTCCACCCCACCGGCATGATCTGGCGCTTCCTCTCCGCCGACGGCGGCACGGCGCTCGACCAGGGAGCCGGCTTCTGCCACAGCTCTCCCCCCTCCTGGACCAGCACCGACTTCTACACCCTCCCTCCCTGCCGGCTGGCCGATACGCGCAATCCCGACGGACCGCGCGGCGGTCCGGTGCTCGCCGGGGGCACCGAACGGAGCTTCCCCCTCGCCGCTTCCTGCGGCGTCCCGGCCGACGCCGTGGCGCTCTCCGCCAACGTGACCATCGTCAGCCCGGGCCGCTCCGGCTATCTGGAGATCCTTCCGACGGGAAGCCCGTCCACGGGTACCAGCACCCTGACCTTCCGCACCGGCCAGGTCCGCTCGAACAGCCTCCAGCTCGCCCTCGGCCTCGGCGGAGCCCTCTCCGTCCGCACCGCCCTCACGGCCGCCGGCACCGTCCACTTCGTGCTGGATGTGACGGGCTACTACAAGTAAGGGACGCCCCTACGCCTCAGAGGGCTTTTCGGAACACGACGACCCGCTCCACCTCTTCGAAGCCGAGAGCGCGGTGCGCCGCCTGGCCCGCCAGGTTGTCGAGCTCCGTGTCCGAGGCGAGCGCGGTGTGCCCCTGCTCCTTCGCCCAGCGCTCGACCGCCTCGACCAACGCCCGGCCCACGCGGCGATCCCGGAGGTCGGGATCCACATACCAGCCTTCCAGATAAGGAACGGCCCCGTCCTCGGAGCTCGAACGGATCGAGACCTCGGCGAAGCCCTGGAGGCCTCCGCCGTTGCGCGGGCTCACGAAGACCGTCGCGGCTTTGTCCGCGAGAAACTTCACCACCTCGGCGGCATGCTCTTCCTTGCTCTGCTCCGGCCAGAGCGCCCGGCGCAACCGCAACCACTCGTCACGATCCTGGGGGTCATTCAGAAGACGCGCGTCCATGGAATCTAGTCTACACCCAGGACGCTCCCCTCCGCCTCGTCGCCACCCGGCGCGCCTTGCCGTCGATTCTCGGCCGGCGCGGCGAGAACCGTCCGGTTGCGGCCCTCTTCCTTGGCTCGATACAAGGCCCGGTCCGCGCGTTCGATGAGCTGGTCCAGGGTATCTCTTGCGAACAGGAGATCCGCGACACCCGCGCTGACCGTCGCTCCCGTGTCTCCCCCCTCCTTGGCGACGCGCGCGCGGATGCGTTCCGCCAGGACGGCGGCTTGCCGCGCATCGCTGTTGGAGACCAGCAGAATGAACTCGTCGCCGCCATAGCGGGCGAGGACGTCCGACTCGCGGATCTCGCCCCGTGCGATGGCGGCAACGCGCTTCAACAGCTCGTCGCCGACCTGGTGTCCCCAGGTATCGTTGATCTGCTTGAAGTGATCCACGTCGAGCAGGACGACGGACAGGTGGTAGTGGTGCCGCCTCGCCACGGCGAGCTCATATTTGGCGAGATCGAGGAAATGCCGGCGATTGCTCACCTTGGTGAGGCCATCCGTACGCGCCAGGTGCTGCTCGCTCTCGAAGCGCCGCCGGAGCTCGCGGTTCGCTTTTTCGAGAGCGTCCTTCGTCCGCCGCAGCTCCTCTTCGGACTGTTTGCGCCGGGTGATGTCCTGGTTGACGATGATGGCACCGCTGATCCTTTGCTGGGCGTCGAAGAGCGGAACCCCCGAATTGAGAATCACCTTGCGCGTGCCGTCGAAGCACTCGATCTCGATCTCTTCGTCGATCGACGTCTCCCCGTCGCGGATGGCCCTGGCGGCCGCCCACTCTTCGGCGGCGACCGGTTGCCCCGTGCTCACCCACCAGCCTTTGTATTCGCCATACTGTTCCGGCCCGACATACCTTGCACCTTCCCAGATCTGTTGCCCCGCGGGGTTGCCGTGGATGATCTGCCCCGTGGGGTCCATGATCCAGACGCCGACGGGCAACGCCTCCAGCACCCGGCGCAACGTCTGCTCGGTCTCGCGCAGCGCCGCCTCCGCCCGCTTTCGCGCCGTGATGTCCTCGTGCGCGAGGACGAGACCATGGCCCTCCTCCCAATGAAACGTCGTGCAGCGAAGGATGAACCAGCGTTCGGCCCAGGGCGAGGAGCAGGAGTACTCGAGCGATAGCTCGGTCCGCTCGCCTCGCAGCATGGCGCCAATCCCCTGGAGGGCCGCCTCTGCCGACTTGTCCCCACTGCGCAGGATCGCCTCCCGGCACACGTCCAGGTAGCTCGTGCCGACATAGGCATCCCCGTCCTGCCCACCGTTCTCTCGGGAGAAGCGTTTCCACGCTTCATTCACCGCGACGATGACCCCGTCGGTGTCCAGCACCGCGATGTGAGCTGACAGGGAGTCCAGCACCTCGTTCGCGAAGGACCCGTCCGGCCGGCAGGCCGGCGCGAGCCTGGAGGTTTCCGTAGTCATGTGAAGACCTCACGGCAGCCAACGACATTACTCTGGGCCGGCCCGCTCCGGTACAGACCGAAGGCCGGATTCTCCACCTCTGAATGGCTGTTGGGCGATAATATCGCGGAAACGCAAGGAAAGATAGAGGCAGGCCGCCCCCTCACCGTCCCGATCCGGGCCGGCCCGGGTCGAGCGAGGGATCTGATTGCTTGACGAGGAGCACGAGCTGTGGCCGCACTCTCTGCGGCTCTCCTTCGATGGGTGCCGCGAGGACGCCCA
>Ga0209682_10000716_pt1 | contig 11175 bp, 14 predicted proteins | sample DOMMetBare2Fresh_2_FD_187471 | JGI IMG/M metagenome (GOLD analysis project Ga0209682, IMG submission 187471) | Wetland sediment microbial communities from St. Louis River estuary, USA, under dissolved organic matter induced mercury methylation -... | ecosystem: Environmental > Aquatic >...
TGAGGCACGGTGCCACGCATTGTGAACTCCATGCGCGCAAGACGCCACAAGCGCCGAAGGTATGAACAGCGAATAGATCGAGGAATTCTACTTTCTTATGCTGTCACGAAATGGCCATTGGTTGCAAACTCCGGAACGAACCTCCTAGAATGCCCGCCATGTCTCAATTCTCCAGTGGCGAACGCATCCATCTTGTCGATCACAAAAGGCGCCAGTATGCCCTCACGTTGAAGGCAGGCGAAACTTACCAATTCAGCGGTCAAAAGATCACTCACGACGCGATTATTGGGCGGCCGGATGGGACCATCGTCGTTCTGTCGGGCGGAAAAAAGATGTTGGCGGTCCGGCCGACCTTCGGAGACTACGTGCTGAAGATGCCGCGGGGCGCTCAAGTGCTCTATCCGAAGGACCTCGCGCTTATTCCCATGTGGGCGGATGTCTATCCGGGTGCGCGGGTATTCGAGTCCGGAACCGGCTCAGGTGCACTGACCATGGCGCTCTTGCGAGCAGTCGGGCCCCGAGGATTGGTGGTGACCTATGAGATGCGGGAAGATTTTGCCCGCACCGCACTCCTGAATATTGATCGCTATATGGGTCCCCTGCCAAATCTGTTGGCATTGCGCAAGAATGCCTATGAAGGCATTGAGCTGCTTGATGATGGAATTCCATTCGATCGTGTTGTGCTTGACCTACCTGAACCCTGGCAGGTGGTCCCGCATGCAGCCACCGCGCTGCGATCCGGCGGGATCTATTTGAGTTTTGTCCCCACCGTGCCACAAGTTATACAAACGGTTGAGGCTCTTGAACGGGCAACTGTGTTTGGGATGATCGAAACGTTTGAAACGTTGTTACGAACCTGGGCTGTGCAGGGCAGGAGCGTGCGGCCTGATCATCGCATGGTCGCTCATTCTGGATTCATCACCGTAGCCAGAAAGGTGGAGCCAGGGCTGCTCCGTTCGATGGTTGGGAGAGAGGCTCCTCCAGACGGAGACCGGGAAGGTCTGTCCGATGAAGCAGAAGAGGAATTGAACGCATGAATAGGTTAGAAGGCAAGGTAGCCGTGGTGACGGGAGGCAATGCTGGGATCGGCGAAGCTATCGCGAAACGTTTTGCCGAGGAGGGAGCATCGGTTGTCATCACCGGACGTCGGCAGCAAGAAGTGGATCGTGTGGCAAGTGTGATCCGACACAACAAGGGAAAAGTACTCGGAGTTGCTGGTTCCGTGACGGACGAAACCCATGTACTGGATGTTGTCCGTCGAGCCATCGATAGTTTTGGGAAAATCGATGTCCTGGTCAACAACGCGGGGATCGGCGAATTTGGGAAACGGCTCCACGAAACTGATGATGCCGTCTGGGCAAAAGTGCTCGATATCAACTTGACCGGGGTATTCCGTATCACACGAACCGTCATCCCCCACATGCTGAAACAAGGACGAGGCGCGATCATCAATATCTCGTCGATTGCCAGCCTAGTCGGTCTCTCCGGCCTAGCTGCCTATACGGCATCCAAAGGGGCGCTTGACGCCTTGACGCGTGCACTGGCTGTCGAATATGCGAAAGAAGGCATTCGCTGCAATGTGGTGAACCCTGGCCTGATCGATACGCCTATGGCGGCCCCCTTGATGGCTAATCCGGATATGCTCCAGCCCATTCTGGCCCAATATGCGATACGTCGTCCTGGGACACCAGAAGAAGTGGCGAATCTGGTTCTGTATCTGGCTTCGGATGAAGCAGCCTGGATGACTGGGGCGACCATTCCTATTGATGGGGGTATGACCGTTTATAAAGGGTAGTGGTTGCGGCAACGAGCGATAGTAGCTTCCGTGCTAGGTGAAGAAATGGACATTGATGCTCGAACACAGTTTTGCGGGGTGATCGGCAATCCGGTCGGGCATTCACTGTCGCCAGCTATTCACAATGCGGCGTTCCGCAAATTGGGGCTCAACTTTGTCTATCTCGCCTGGCAAGTGGAAGCGATCGGTGAGGCTATCAAAGGGCTCCGTGCACTGGGAAACTTTCGCGGAGCGAGCGTAACAATTCCTCACAAAGTGGCCGCCATACCATTTCTTGATCATGTGGAAACGACGGCCCAAAAGATCGGTGCGATCAACACAATTGTTGCTGAAAAAGGTGAACTCACCGGGTACAACACGGACGCGATCGGTGCGCTGCGGGCTTTACGGGAGGGCGGAGTTGAGCTCAAGGGACGACGCATCGTTGTGCTTGGATCCGGAGGCGCTGCCCGAGCGATCGCTGTTGCGCTGGTCGCTGAGTCCGGCACAGAGAAATTGACCTTGCTGGGGATAGAGGATGCAGAGCGGACTCGCTTGGCTCAGGATATTCGTTCTACGACAGCGGTGACGGTAGAGGATTCGTATCTGGATGAGTCCACCCTTCGTCGGGTTCTTCCTGCTGCGCACATACTCATTCATTGCACTCCGGTCGGGATGTCTCCGAAAGCCGAGGCCACCTGCGTTCCTGCCTCCCTCCTCCATCCCGATCTGGCTGTGATGGACATTGTCTACAATCCACGCGAGACTCGATTGCTCAAAGATGCAGGACTTGCGGGCTGCAAGACAATTTCCGGGTTGGAAATGTTCCTCAATCAGGCAGTTGCGCAATTTGAGCTATGGACCGATCAGTCTGCTCCCGTTGAAGTGATGCGCCAGGTCTTGGAGTCTCATTTTCGATGAATGTGGTGCTCATCGGCTATCGCGGTACGGGAAAGAGCACCGTCGGCAAGATAGTGGGGGCTCGTCTTGGGCGCGTCCTTGTCTCCACAGACGCTGAAATCGTGAAGTTGGTTGGTCAAAGTATCCCCGAGATCGTTGAGCAACATGGGTGGGAGTACTTTCGTGATCTCGAAACAAAGATTTGCCAGGACCTAGCGGGCCGGGATGGGGTCGTGATCGATACTGGCGGGGGCGCCATCCTTCGATCGCAAAATGTCGAGAGGCTGAAACGGACAGGAAAGCTGTTCTGGCTGACTGCTCCAGTTGAGACCATTGCCAAGCGAATTGGAGCGGATACGCAAAGACCCTCTCTCACCGGAACCAAGTCGTTTATTGACGAGATTCAAGATGTGCTTCGTGAACGGACGCCGAAGTATCAAGCCGCTGCTGATTACATCATTGAGACCGATGGAAAATCCACCACGCAAGTTGCTGATGAGATTCTGGCACGGCTCTAGTTGTCTCGATAGCCTTTCTGAACCTTGACAAGTCTCGCCCTAACATGATTCATGTACTTTCACTGCGCCCGTAGCTCAGTTGGATAGAGCGCCGGGCTTCGAACCCGTAGGTCGCAGGTTCAATTCCTGCCGGGCGCACCATACTTCAATAAATTACCGGATCTTCCCGAGTTGCCCTGCTACCTTGATTGCAGCGGGGGGCTGCAATCCCCTAACCCAGAGTAAGGAGACTGATTCGTCGAGCCTGCTCGATATCATGATCGAGCTGTGCCCCATCTCTTGCTTCACGGAAACCAGGTTTACTCTTTGCTGAAGCCGCGCACGAGCTAAGTTATGATTGAGATCGATTTCTTGTTGCCCAGTCTGGGTAAGACCATCCAGGCACTGAATGGAGTGCAGATCAGGCTCGGTCATGCTGAAGATCGATTCTAGCAGAGCCCATTCTCTGTGAGCGCGTCAGCCGCATTTGCAGGCGCGTGGTGGGAACTCATCCGAATATTGATCAGACAGATCAAGAGTAGACTCAAGATCGCATTTCGCGTCACAGTCTTGTGAGGTGGCAACATGATGATGAAGTGCCAGGGTGGGAGACTAGGTATCTATATCATCTTCGTCCTGATGACGAGTCTGCCGAGTGCATGGGCGATATCGAATGAAGCACCAGGCGCAGACGGACCCTCGCTGGAGGAGACGGTCGCATTTATCAAAGATACGTGGGAAGCATGTGGAACAATGCACAGTGGTTTGCAACGTATGATCGCTAAGGACGGATCCCTTTGGCATATGGATAGGATGGCCAAGGTCGATGTGGTGGTGGTACCTCCATCAGCTTTCAAAATTGTGACACGTCTCAATGAACACAGAAAATTGAGCGGCATATTCGGGCTTCAATCACCCGTAGAAAGGATTCAGGAGTTCGACTTGAACGCACTGTCTCCAAACGTGAGTTCGGAGCAGGAAGGTGAGAATATCAACCTCTATGGAATTCGATTGCGCTGTGCGCGGGGGGCTTGTGTGACCGAATGGCTGGCGTCTCTCGCAATATCAGGCAAACCCATACACGAACTAAAAACCGGAAAATTAGTTGTGACGAGTCTCGAGGAGCTTGTTTATGAGGATCGCGCTCCCAAAGACAAACCCGGAGAAAGGAAGGGGGAAATCTACATTCCCGTCTGTGACATGGCATCTCTAGACAGCCTTTCGAGAGCCTTTCGCCACGCCATCATCAAAGCCGGCGGGAAGAAGCCGCTGTTTTAGGACGTGGCGGGGACAAGGTGGAAGAAGAAGGAAGGAAGCGAGTCTTTCAGGATTTAGAGGAGCACGTCTCCTGAGTAGAGTGCCATCCTGATCGGATCGTGCTGGATTGCAAAGTTTTCCCACCATTCATTTCCAATAGCCGTAGTGGTGTGCCATTCCCGCCTTGCTTTTCATTCATCCATCTGTGTAGCCTTCCCAATGGGTGCGATTTGAGTAGCTGAATCGCTCATGTAGGCCGTCGAATCAGTTGATGGTAGGCTCAATTCTTGTCTTGCCGGGATATGCCAGGCGATGGATCATATATCCATGTATTTCCAATGAGTTAGGGCTATGCGAGTTCCACCGGTCATTCCACAAAAGCTGGATAGAACCGTGATGGAAGTTCATCTACGATGACACCTATGCGTAAAAGAGGTTATCCCGAGCCGTGGTTTAGCCGATATAGAACACGGGCAAGGTTTGGTGCGGTATACTCTGAACAGAAGAAGCGGTGTGCTTGGACCAGAGAATGCCCTTGTTGTGGAAGACCACTTGAGAAGATGGACCCGGCGAGTCCCTGGGTTTGTGAATGCGGATGGCGCAGTCAATGAATCGAGCAAGCAGAGGGAGGTACCATGATCCCCGTTTTGCACGACATGAGAGCAGCATTTTTCCTCGTGATTGCACTAGCCATGCTGTTGTTTATCTGTGCGATGGCTGGCTTAGGAGCAGTGTTGCAACCGGTTCGTTGGTCTGATCGAAAAGGGTATCGCTGAGTGAAAGGCGGATCCGTCCGTTTAAGCCAGCGTAGTGATGCTTGATCGGTCTCCTTATCATCTTCCACATCCTCGTGTTCCTCGCTTTATCGGTCCAATTTCAGTCCTCCAGTCCTAGTCAGAGAGTCTTTGGGTCTCCCAGCTAAATATTGAATTTTGTTAGGCATCCTTCCATCCATCAGCTAAGCTTCTGCTAAGGCGTCCTTTTTCAACGGCGGTGCTATATTTGTTTGGAGTGGGAATTAGCGAGCATCGCAAACTATCGTTCATGAACCGGTTGTCTATGAATGAAATTAATTGAGCAGCTGAATCTTGATATCACCCGGAGGAGAGAGACTATGAATAGAGTACTAGCGAAGTACGGAGCTGTGGTGGTGATGGGGATAGTCTTGTTGTCGAACCAGGGTTGTAATACGAAGTGGCTCAAGTCTGACGGTGAAGGTGGCGCTGGGAGCGGGAGTTCGAAGCTCCCAAACATGTCAAAAGGAGGCCCCAGCAGTGAATTGAGCGGGTTCTCTCGTAATCCATCGGAGGAACGACTTGGGCAAGGCGGATACTCGACGTCACTGAACCCGTCGGGGCACAGCGCGCGTCAGCATGCGGAATTGACACAAGAAGAAAAGGCTGCCGTGGAGGCGGGGTTGCAGGATGTGTTCTTCGGGTATGACCAGTGGACCTTGTCGGAGACCGGCATGGAAGCGCTCAATCACGACGCGGCGTACCTGAAGGATCATCCAGGCGCTACACTGAAGATTGAAGGGCACTGTGACGAGCGAGGCACGACCGATTACAACATGGTGCTGGGCGACAAACGCGCCAAGGCTGCGCGGACCTATCTTGCGGAAGTCGGGGTAAGTCCCAAGCAGGTGGCGATTGTCTCATATGGAAAGGAGCGTCCCTTCTGTTTTGATCGGGACGAATCCTGCTATCAGCAGAACCGCCGCGGCCACATGCTTCTTTCCACTAAAAAGTAGAGCCTCGCCGATGAGTGCCTTGTCTCTCATCGATTGGGTTCCCACTGAGATTCGGCAAGGATCTACCGGATCCCCACAAATCATGAGATTGCGATAGGGACTTCTTCAGTGAAAAAACTCAGGTCGTTCTTTAAGTCAGAAAGTACCGAACAAGCTCCAGCGCAGCCCCGGCCAGAAGACCGACGGGTCCAGCCGAGATTCACGACCCAGTTTCGGAGCACCTTCTCGGGACAACGAGAGGAGGGGCAGGGACGGACGCTGGATATTTCCGTCGGTGGGTGTAAGATCGAAAGCGATACCGACGTGATGCAAGGGGCCAAGCTCGAATGCCGACTCCACATTCCAGGCCTTGATTGGCCGTTGAGGATCGACGAAGCCACGGTGCGTTGGGTCGATGGCAATACTTTCGGGATCGCGTTTTCGCGCATCAGTCCAGAAGAGCTTGCGAAGCTCAAGACGATACTCTCCGAACTTGAACAGGAGGAGTAACTTCTCTTCCAGTCGCTTCAGCGTGCACACCTCCTCCCTTGTAAGGATTTCCTGAAAATTTGATCTTTGATCGATGAGATCTCGTCGTTCTCGCACTCTCCAGTGTGGCTGTATGTGTTGTGCAGACGCTATCCTGGCCCTGAACACGGTTGACATGGCTACTGTAACTGTCAGAAAGTACGGGAGGAACGATGTCTCGATACAAAAATCATGGCATAAGGATAGAGAAAGGAGTTGGGGGTGGAACAGAGGTATGCAATCACCGTGAAGTTCTTGGTCGATGCCGATTCGGCGGAAGATGCGGAAGAGATGGTCGAAACTGCCTGTGAAAAGGCGTCGGCATCTTTTCCTGAAATGAGTTATGAGGGAATTGAGGATATTGAGGAAGAAGAGGAGTAGTCGGTCTTCGCTTGCGGCAGGAATCTTGCCATTCACTCAACCGATCACACAATGGGCATTGAATCGCAATCGATCTTACCTCAGAAGGAAGTCGCTATCCTTGCAGGCGGCTGTTTTTGGTGTCTTGAAGCCGTTTTTGACCAGGTCAGGGGGGTGGAATCGGTCGAGTCTGGTTATATCGGGGGTAACCTAGACCATCCCAGTTATGAAGCAGTATGTGGGGGGCAGACCGGCCATGCCGAGGCCGTGCATATTACTTTTGATCCCCGCGTGATCACCTATAAAGGACTGCTCGAAATATTTTTCGTCATTCACGACCCCACGACCCTCAATCGGCAAGGAAACGACGCAGGTACCCAGTATCGGTCAGCGATTTTTTACACCTCCCCGGAACAGCAGCAAACCGCCGAGGATCTCATTAAATCTCTTACAGCTGAGAAACTCTACGATGCTCCCATCGTCACGCAGGTCGTATCAGCTAGTCAGTGGTATGAGGCGGAGTCTTATCACCAGGAATACTTTGCTCGAAATCCCCTCCAGGGGTACTGCCAGTTTGTGGTCGGTCCAAAAGTAGCGAAGTTCCGAAAGCAATTTGCTCAGCGCCTAAAAGGGTAACGGCACCTCGCTCATCGACTGAACCATCCAACCAAGATCTCTCGTACCGTCCCAAAGATCGCCGGCTTCTGGAATACCTGATGGGTTTTCAGTATCACTTCGGCATGTACGGGGCAAAAGGGCCATTCGTCAGCCGGGCTACCTTGAACATGAGCAATGATCCAGCCATCTGCTTGGTCGATTGAAGTCTGAAGGACGATCAGCGGACTGTTCGGGTCAAGTAAACACGTGTTATCCGTCTTACCCGATTGATCTGTAGCTGCCTGCCGAGTCTGCACCTGCTGTTCACCCTCTGAGAACACGGTGTCCCCTTCTCGAATAGGGCCAGTCGGAGCGAAAGAGTAGAGAACCAGCGGGGCGCCGAGAATAACGAGCACTGCTGCAGCCATCGACCAGAGAGGCGGTTCGGTATGGTGCTGGTCGCGTGTTTTTAGGGATTCGTTCATCCTCAGCCTGGTTCCAGATTGGACCGGATGCAACCGACCGCGCTTTTTGTGAGTCGTCGTAACTAACCAAATCGTAGTCGATTTAACACATCTGCAACAATCCCGTAGCACCATCTTAACGCTGTTGAACTATACCTCGCCACGTATTCGAAACATGACCAACTAGAGGGAGGTAGCGGAATGAAGAGATGGTGGTTTGCAGTGAGCGTGTGCGTGATAGGTCTTGGGTTGATCTTCCAGACCAATCTGGCTCAAGCGAACGGTGTTGAGGATCTCCTGTACGAGAAGGGGCAGATCACGAAAGAGGAATGGGTCAAACTGAAAGCCGACCAAGAAAAACAAGATGCGATCGTTGCAGATAGAGCTTCGATCACGAAATGGTTCGATAAGATCAGCATACGGGGCTACGTGCAAGCCCGATATACCTATCTACCAGGAGACAAATCCATCCGGAATGAGTACGACAACACCATTCGGGATGACACAGGCTTCGCATTCCGCCGCGCCCGCTTGATCTTTTCAGGTGATATTACGGATTGGTTATCCTTTTATATTCAACCGGAATTTGCGGGGACTGTTCCGGGGACGACAGGAGATCAGAGTAATCACTTTGTCCAACTTCGCGACGCCTATACCGATATTTTCTTGCCCGTACCTTTCCTGTTCTTGGAAAAAAAGGAATTGCGGATTCGTGCAGGGCTATCGAAGGTCCCGTTTGGGTTCGAAACTCTGCAGTCCAGTCAAAATCGAATTGCCTTTGACCGCAGCGATGGGCTCAATAGTGCGGTGAACGGCGAGCGCGATCTAGGGTTGTTCATCTATTACACACCGACTGAAACCAGAAAATTATTCAGAAAACTGGTTGACTCCGGTCTCAAGGGATCGGGTGACTACGGTGTCTTAGGCGTCGGGGTCTACAACGGCCAAACCCTCAACGTCACGGAACGCAATGACAACAAACATATCGTCCTGCACGCGACTTATCCGATGGAACTACCGTACGGGCAGATTATCCAATTTGGAGTGGATGCCTACCGCGGGACGTTCAACGTTGGAGCGACGGCTCCACTGACAACGGGTGGCCCAGCTATTGCCCGGGAAAACAACGGGAACATTCTTGACGAGCGAGTTGGTGTGCACTTTGTGCTGTATCCGCAACCAATCGGGTTCCAAGCGGAATGGAATTGGGGCCATGGTCCTCAGTTGAACGCGACCCGAACAGCCGTTGAGGAGGGGGACATTCAGGGTGGCTATGTCCAGGGTATGTATAAGTGGGATGTGAACAATTGGACGACTCTTATCCCCTATGTCCGCTACCAAGAGTATAGCGGTGGAAAGAAGCATCGGACTAATGCACCATTCAATGTGGTCCGTGATTGGGAAGTTGGGCTGGAGTGGCAATTCACCAGGTCATTGGAATTCACGATTGCCTATGTTCGGAGCAGACGTACCGATACGCAGACTGCACCCTATTCGATCCGTGAGGGAGATATTGTCCGTACGCAGTTGCAGTATAACTTTTAAAATGAGGGGAGCTTGATGAGGGGGCAGGCAACGAGCTTGCTCCTTTAATCAAGGTCGTTCAAGACAGTGTGTTGATATGTAACACGCCTGTAACATTCGCGTAATGCGGTAGCAATACAGCAGGGTTATTGTGCCGAAAAGGGTAAGTTGGTGATTACGAAAGGACTGTTTATGAACATATCGGCTGCCAAGTCCGGTCTATCCTCTGTTGTCCTCCTTGGAGCTCTTGTTTCGGGACTCCCATCCGCCCATGCCGACGACGCCATCGTGCTGGATCCGGCCTTGAAGGGGTACCTGAAAGTCAGCGGGGTATCAGGGAATGTCAACAGCATCGGCTCGGATACGCTCAACAACCTCATGACGCTCTGGGCCGAAGGATTTCGCAAACAATATCCAAGCGTCAAAATTCAGATCGAAGGCAAGGGCTCAAGCACCGCACCTCCGGCCCTGATTGAAGGAACCGCACAACTGGGCCCGATGTCCCGCGCGATGAAAAATACTGAGATCGATTCCTTTGAAAGAAAATTCCGCTATAAACCGACTGCGTTTTCGGTCGCCATCGACGCCCTGGCCGTGTATGTGAACAAGGACAACCCTGTCCAAGGACTCACGATGGCCCAAGTCGATGCCATCTTCTCGAAGACCCGCCGATTCGGTGCGCAGCAAACCCTCGAACGGTGGAATCAGCTGGGGATTACAGGCGAAGTGGCGGCGTCTCCGATCAGCATCTATGGCCGTAACTCAGCATCCGGCACCTATGGGTTTTTCAAGGAGTTTGCGCTCAAGAACGGCGACTATAAAGATGAAGTCAAAGAGCAGCCAGGTTCTGCTTCCGTGGTGCAGGGTGTCACGGAAGATCAGGCTGGTATCGGCTACAGTGGGATCGGCTATATGACGTCCGGGGTGCGAGCCCTTCCATTGGCTGAGAAAGAGGGGGCACCCTTTGTGGCTCCCACACAGACCAACGCCATGAACGGGTCCTATCCCCTCTGGCGCCATCTATTGGTGTACGTCAATAAAGCGCCGAACAAGCCGCTCGATCCGCTCGTGAAGGAGTTCATCAAGTTTATTTTTAGCAAGGAAGGGCAAGCCATCGTCATCAAGGATGGTTTCTTTCCGCTCCCACAGTCTGTGATTGAAAAGGAATTGGTGAAAGTCGAATAGATTTCGCCTGAGTGAACCGGAGTGCGTTATCGGTGAAGCACGAATGGTCCTGAACGCTATGGTGGGACGTGCAAGCCGGATCATAATGCAGGAACATCGGGGAAAGAAGGTACGGCCGAAGTATGACAGTTCCACCTTTCACTCCGATCCCGATGGTTCAAGGAGAGCCGTCCCCAGGCCGGGGTTCTATTCAGGCCACGGCCCTGGTGGGTGGACTGTTCAGCCGACGCCAAATCAGGTCCATCACGGATGGGCTGACCAACGTCATCATCAAGACCGGTGGGATCAGTATCATCCTCTGCATTCTCGGGATGTGCATCTTTTTGGTGAAGGAAGTTATCCCACTCTTTCAACCGCCCC
>Ga0209682_10000717_pt1 | contig 11165 bp, 3 predicted proteins | sample DOMMetBare2Fresh_2_FD_187471 | JGI IMG/M metagenome (GOLD analysis project Ga0209682, IMG submission 187471) | Wetland sediment microbial communities from St. Louis River estuary, USA, under dissolved organic matter induced mercury methylation -... | ecosystem: Environmental > Aquatic >...
CGTGGTGCTGCGGCCGAAGTTGCCGGGCGTGTCAGGTGCCGACTTCACCTCACGCAAGAAGTCGATCCAGGCCGGCCGGGAGGCCGCGCTGGCGCAACTGGCTGCCCTGCGCGAGAAGATCGCGCTGAAGATGCTCTGACCAGCAAAGAAAATGCGGCGAACAGGTGGCGTGTCGTGACACCGGCGCGGCACTGGCCCGAGATGCAGAGGGCGCCCGCCCCACCGCAGTCGCTGCTCGCCCGGCAGGTCGCCACCCGGTCGACCAGCAGCTCCAGCGAGGCCGCCACCACCTCGGTACCGTCGGAGAGGGTGAAGCCGATGGCGTCGGACCCGAACCAGCCCTCCTCGCCCTGGTAGGTCAGCTGGTCCGTCGCGTCGTCGGCCGTCGCCGCGCCGTGGGCGGGCGGCCCCGTCAGCGTGAGCGCCAGCGGGTCGTCGTCCGGGTCGTAGCCCGCCAGGGCCGGGGCGATGGCCGCGTGCGTGGTGGTGCGGCGCGCCGTCCAGGCGGTGGAGTCGGCGAAGGGGGCCGGCGCGAGGGCGCCCGGATCGACCGGCGCGATGGTCCCGTCGAGCTGGCTGGCGCTCGCGTCGAAGAGCTCGAGCCCGGTCCGCTCGTCGAGCCGCCACAGCCCCACCAGGCCGGGCTCGTGCCCGGTGAGCGGGCGCATGGCCGCCTGCGCCAGCTCCGCGGCGGTGCGCGCCGTCGACCAGACCCGCACCTCGTCCAGCTCGCCGGTGAAGCCCTGGCCGAGCGAGAGCGTGCTCGAGGTGGCCACGCCGAACTGGCCCGCCACCGCGCCCTGCACCACTCCGTCCACCGAGAGGGTGGCCGCCCCGCCCGCGACCACCAGCGCCAGGTGGTGCCAGCCGCCGTCGGCGAGGTCGGCCGGGAGGGTGGTCTCGGCCGCGCCCAGCACCACCACCACGCCGTCCCGATCCGGCGTCAGGCCGAGCCGCCAGCGCGAGCGGGTGGCGTTGCCCAGGACGGCCACCTCGGGCGCCTCGCCGGCCTCGGCCGGGCTGGCCCACCTGGGCCGGACCCAGGCCTCGACCGTCCCCTGCGGCGTGTCGAGCGCGCCGCCGCGGGCATCGATGGTCGCGCCCGCCGCCGCCTGCGGCCCGGACGCTCCCGCGGCGACCGACCCGCCGGCGAGGCGAAGCGCGGTGCCGGCCAGGGCCACCGGCGGCGAGTTCTCCACCACCTGCCCGCCCGGCAGCGTCCCCGTGACCACCACGCCGCCCTCCACCGGCAGCCCGGCCGTGATGGCGTGCGTCCCCTTGCCGAGGTCGCGCCGCGTCATGGTGGCCCGGCCGTCCACCAGCGCCACGCTCCCCAGCACGGCGGCGCCGTCCTTGAACGTGACCATGCCGGCCGGCGGGCTGCCGGTGCTGCTCACCACCGCCGTGAGCTTCACGGGCCGGCCGGCCCGCGACGGGTTGCGCGACGAGGTCACCACCACCTGCGTGTCGGTGATGGTCTGGGTGAGGCCGGCGCTGGCCGGCAGGAGATCCCCGTCCCCGCCGTAGGCCGCCCCGATGGCGTGGCTGCCGACCGCCAGCGCCGCGGTGGTGAAGGCGGCCGACCCGGTGGCGTCGAGCGGGACGTCGCCGAGCAGGCTGGCCCCGTCGGAGAAGCGCACGCTGCCGGTCGGCGCGCCCGACCCGGGCGACACCACCGCCACCTTGGCCGTGAAGGTCACCTCCAGCCCCGCCAGCACCGGCTCCCGGCTGCTGGTGAGCGCCACCGCGGTGGCCGCGCGCGCCACCTGGAGCCGGAGGGCCGCCGAGCGGCTCGGCGCGAAGGCCGGGGCGCCGCCGTAGGCCGCCTCCAGGTCGTGCGCGCCGACCGCCAGGCTCGCCGGCCCCGACACCAGCAGCGTCGCCGCGCCGTTCGCCCCCACCGGCCCCGTGCCGAGCACCGTGCTCCCCTCGGTGAAGGTGACGGTGCCGGTGGGCGCGCCGGCGCCGGGGGCCACCACCGCCACCGCGGCGGTGAGGGTCAGCGGCTCGCCGCGCACCGGGTCGAGGCGCGAGGCCGAGAGCGCCGTGGTGGTGGTGGCCGGATCGACCTGCAGCGGGAGCACCGCCGAGGTCCCGGCCGCGTAGTTGGCGTCTCCGGGATAGGACGCGGTGAGCGGGTGGGAGCCGACCGCGAGGGTCAGGCCGGAGAGCGTGGCCTGCCCCGCCGCGTCGAGCTGCACCAGGCCGAGCGATGCGGCGCCGTCCTTGAACGTCACCCTGCCGGTCGGTGCCACGCCGCCGGACCAGGCGATGGAGGCGGTGAGCAGCACGGGCTGGCCGGTCACCGCCGGGTTGACGCTCGCCGCCAGCGTCACGGCGCCGGCCGAGGCCGACACCTGCTGCGTGATGGCGGCGGAGGTGGAGGCGGCCGCGGCGGCCGAGCCGCCGTACCAGGCGGTGATCTCGTGGGCCCCGCTCGCGAGCGTCGTGGTGGTGAGCCGGGCCTCGCCGGCGGCGTCGAGCACGAACGCGCCCAGGCTCACGCCCCCGTCGAAGAAGGTCACCGAGCCGGCGGGGGCGCCCACGCTCGGCGCCACCAGCGCCACCGTGGCGGTGAAGGTGACCGGCGAGCCGTAGACCGAGCTCGGCAGCGAGGAGGCCACCGCCGTGGTGGTGCTGGCCTGCAGCACGCCCAGCATGGCGGGGGGCGAGGTGCTGGGGAAGAAGCCGGCGTCGCCGCCGTAGCGCGCCGTGAGCGTGTGCGAGCCGACCGCCAGCGACGAGGTGGCCAGGGTGGCGCGGCCGGCCCCGTCGACGGGCGCCGAGCCGAGGGAGGTGGGGCCGTCGGAGAAGGCCACCGAGCCGGTGAAGGTGCCGCCGCCCGGCGCCGCGGCCGTCACCTGCGCCGTGAGCGTGACGGGCTCGGCCGCCAGGGCCGGCGACGGCGCGGGCGTGAGGGCCACCGAGGTGGCCGTCCGGTTGACGGTGACGCCGGCCGTGGCCGAGCTGGCGCCGTAGGCGCCGGCGCCGGCGTAGGCGGCCCGGATGGTGTGCGCCCCCGCCGTGAGCGCCGAGGTGGTGAGCCGGGCCACGCCGGCGTCGTCGAGCGTCACCTCGGAGAGCGTGGCCGTGCCGTCGAGGAAGGTCACCGCGCCGGGCGGGACCCCGCCCGCCGGCGGCACCGGCGCCACCGTGGCGGTGAGCGTCACCGGCTGGCCGAAGACGGAGGGGTTGACGTTCACCGTGAGCGCGGTGGTGGTGGCGGCCGCGCCCACCACCTGGCTCCACGTGATGGAGAGCGAGGCGGAGTGGCCGGCCGAGCCGTCGTAGCCGGCGGTGAGCGCGTGCGTCCCGGCCTCCAGGGTGGCGGTGGTGAGCCGCGCCACCCCCGAGCCGTCGAGGAGCCCGGTGCCGATGGAGATCAGCCCGTCGAAGAAGGTCACCGTCCCGGCCGGCGTGCCGCCGCCGGGCGCCAGCGCCGTCACCGTGGCGGTGAGCGTCACCGCCTGGCCGAAGGCCGAGGGGCTGGGGCTGGCCGAGAGCGCCGTGGCGGTCGAGGCGGCGGCCACCACCTGCTCCACCGGCGCCGAGGTGGAGACGGCGTAGCTCGAGGAGCCGCCGTAGCTCGCCGTGAGCGAGCGGGCCCCGGCCTGCAGGGCGCCGGTGTCGAGCCGCGCCACGCCCGCCGCGTCGAGCGCCCTGGTGCCGAGCGAAGTGGATCCGTCGAGGAAGGTGACCGTGCCGGACGGCGTGCCGGTGCCGGGGGCCACCACCGCCACCGTGGCGGTGAGCGTCACCGTCTGGCCGAAGACCGACGAGCTGGGCGCGGCCGCCAGCGTCGTGCTGGTGGAGTTGGCCACCACCACCTGGCTCACCGTGGGCGAGGCCGAGGCGGTGTGGCTGGCCGAGCCCCCGTAGCTGGCGTGGATGGCGTGCGTGCCGGTCGCCAGCGCGGGGGCGGTGAGCGCCGCCTGCCCCGCGGCGTCGAGCGCGACGGCGCCGAGGCTGGTGGCGCCGTCGAAGAAGGTGACCGTGCCGGCCGGCGTGCCGCCGCCCGGGGCCACCGGCGCGACGGTGGCGGTGAAGGTGACGGCCTGCAGGAAGGCCGAGGGGGTGCCGCTCGAGGCGAGCGCGGTGGCGGTGGCGGCGGCGCCCACCACCTGGCCCACCGGGGCCGAGGCCGAGGTGCCGTAGCTGGCGGTGGCGCCGTAGATGGCCGTGAGCGAGTGGGATCCGACCGAGAGCGCGGCCGTGTCGAGCGTGGCCACGCCGGCGGCGTCGAGCGCGGCGCTGCCGAGGCTGGCGGCGCCGTCGAAGAAGGTCACCGTGCCGGCCGGCGTGCCACCGCCCGGGGCCACCGCCGCCACCGTGGCGGTGAGGGTCACCGGCTGCCCGACCAGCGACGGGTTGGTCCCGCTGGCCAGCGAGGTGGTGGTCGAGGCCGCGCCGACCACCTGGCTCCGCGGTGGCGAGGTCGAGGGGGCGGAGGCGGTCGAGCCGCCGTAGCTCGCCGTGATGGTGTGCCGGCCGACCGCGAGGGTCGCGGTGGTGAAGGTGGCCACGCCGGCCGCGTCGAGGGTGCCCGTGCCGAGCGGCGCCGCACCGTCGAGGAAGGTGACCTCGCCGGCCGGCGTGCCGGTGCCGGGCGCCACCACCGTCACGGTGGCCGTCAGGAGGACCGGCTGGCCGAAGGCCGAGGGCGAGCCGCTGGTGGCGAGGGCCGTCGCCGTGGCCGCCGCGCCGACCGCCTGGGCCAGGGCCGGGGAGGTGGAGGCGGCGTGGCTCGTCGAGCCGGCGTAGGCGGCGGTGATGGAGTGGGGCCCGGCCGCCAGCGCGGCGGTGGCGAGCGCCGCCCTCCCCGCCCCGTCGAGCGCCACGGTGCCGAGCTCCGCCGCGCCGTCGAGGAAGGTCACGCTGCCGGCCGGCGTCCCGCCGCCCGGGGCCGCCGCCGCCACCGTGGCGGTGAGGGTCACCGCCTGGCCCAGCACCGACGGGTTGGCGCTCGAGGCGAGCGCGGTGGCGGTGGCCGCCGCGCCGACCAGCTGGTCGAGGGCGGCCGAGGCCGAGGCGGCGTGGCTCGCCGAGCCGGCGTAGGCGGCGGTCAGCGCGTGGGGCCCGACCGCCAGCGCCGCGGTGGCGAAGGAGGCCTTGCCGGTCCCGTCGAGCGCGCCGCTGCCGAGGATCACCGCGCCGTCGAGGAAGGTCACCGCGCCGGCCGGCGCGCCGCCGCCGGGGGCCACCGGCGCCACCGTGGCCGTGAGCGTCACGGTCTGCCCGAAGACCGACGGGCCGGCGCTGGAGGCGAGCGCGACCGCGGTGGCGGCCAGGCCGACCTCGTGGGGGACCGCCGGGGAGGTCGAGGCGGAGAAGCTGCCCGTCCCCGCGTAGGCGGCGGTGAGGGAGAGCGAGCCGACCGGCAGCGCCGAGGTGGGGAGCGTGGCCGTGCCGGTGCCGTCGAGGGCGGCGGTGCCGAGGCTGGCCGCGCCGTTGCGGAAGGTGACCAGGCCGGTCGGCGTGCCGGCGCCGGGGGCCACCACCGCCACCGTCGCCGTGAGCGTCACCGCCTGGCCGAAGGCCGACGGGGCCGGAGCGGCTGCCAGCGCCGTGGCCGTGGCGGCGGCGCCGACGACCTGCGGCACGGCGGTCGAGGTGGAGGCGGCGAAGGAGGTCGAGCCGGCGTAGTGGGCGGTGAGCGCGTGCGTCCCCACCGCGAAGGCTGGGGCGGCGAAGGTGGCCACGCCGGCGGCGTCGAGCGCGGCGGTGCCGAGGGCGATGGGGCCGTCGAGGAAGGTGACCGTGCCGGCCGGCGTGCCGGCGCCGGGAGGCAGCGCGGCCACCGTGGCCGTCAGCGTCACCGGCTGGCCGAAGGCCGAGGGCGTGCCGCTCGAGGAGAGCGCGGTGGCCGTGGCGGCGGCCGCGACGGTGTGGGCCAGCACCGGCGAGGTCGAGCCGGCGAAGCTCGGAGCGCCCTCGTAGCTCGCCGTGAGCGAGCGGGTTCCGGCCGGCAGGGCGGCGGTGGTGAGCGCGGCCGTGCCGGCGGCGTCGAGCGGGGCGCTGCCCAGGCTGGTGGCGCCGTCGCGGAAGGTGACGGCGCCGGTGGGCGTGCCGGTGCCGGGCGCCGCCACCACCACCGCGGCGGTGAGCGTCACCGGCTGGCCGAAGACCGTCGGCGCCAGGTCGGCCGACAGGGAGGTGGTGGTGGAGTTGGCCACCACCGCCTGGCGCAGCACCGGGGAGGTGGAGCCGAGGTGGCTCGGGGTGGCGGCGTAGGAGGCGGTGAGGGTGTGCGCGCCGACCGAGAGGGCGGCGGTGGTGAAGGTGGCCGCCCCGGCCCCGTCGAGCGGGGCGGTGGCGAGCGTGGTCGCCCCCTCCAGGAAGGTGACGGTGCCGGCCGGCGTGCCGCCGCCGGGGGCCACCGCCGTCACCGTGGCCGTGAAGGTCACCGGCTGGCCGAAGGCGGACGGGTTGACGCTCGAGAGGACCGAGGTGGTGGTGAGCCCCTGGCCGACGGTGTGCGAGAAGGCGCTGGAGGCCGACGGGTCGAAGCTGGCCGAGCCGGCGTAGGAGGCCGTGAGCGAGTGCGGCCCCACCGCCAGGGCCGAGGTGGCGAGCGTCGCCTTCCCCGCCCCGTCGAGCGCCGCCGTGCCGAGCGTGGCCGCCCCGTCGTGGAAGGTCACGCTGCCGGCCGGCGTGCCGCTGCCGGGCGCGACGGCCGTGACGGTGGCGGTGAGCGTGACCGCGCCGCCCACGGTCGAGGGCGACGGGCTCACCGAGAGCGAGGTGGCCGAGGTCATCTTCGCCACCGCCACGCTGGCGGAGGCCGCGCCGGGGAGCGTGTTGGTGAGGCCGGCCGGCGGCGTGAAGGTGGCGGTGTTGCCGAGGCTGGTGCCAGCGGCCGCGGCGAGCGCCGTGGCCGTCACCGTGTAGGTGACCGAGCCGTTGCGCGGCAGGCTGATGGTCTCGCCGAGGTTGCCGGTCCCGCTGGTCCGCCCCACCGTGGCGCCGCCGGCGGTGGCGGCGCTCCAGCTCACGCCGCCGAGGCCGGCCGGGAAGGCGTCGGTGAGCGTCGCGCCGGGCGCGGCGTTGGTGCCGTCGTTGGTCACCGAGATGGTGAAGGTGACCTGGCCGCCCACGGCCACCGTCGGCGGCAGGGCCGACTGCGTCACCGTGACGCCCACCGGCGCCTCCACCAGCAGGTCCCGCACCTCGTGCGCGTTCGAGCCGGCGCCGGTGGCGGCCGAGAGCCCCAGGCGGAAGCTGGCGGGGATGGGCGCCTGGCCCGGGGCGCTGGCGAGGTCGAGCGGGCCGACCACCGTCTGGAAGCCGCTTCCCAGGTCGAGCTGGACGGTGATGGCCTGGTTCACGAGCAGGAGCCGCACGCGGCGCGGGGCGGCGCGCGAGACGCCGTCGATGGTGGCGCCCGGCCGGACCGAGGCGAGCGTCGCGCCGGCCAGCCAGCGGTAGGCGGCCTGGAGCGTCCCCGGCGGCGCGGCCGTGCCGGCGCCGCGCAGGGCGATCGACTGGGGCGACTCGCCGGGCGCGCCGATGCCGGCCTCGCAGCCCGAGAAGCCGCCCACCTCGTCGAAGCCGACGCCCAGCCAGCCACCGGTGACGCCCGGTGCGGACACCTCGAGCGGGCTCGTGTCGCAAGCGGTGGCGAGGTAGGCGCCGGCGTAGCCGAGCGAGCCGCCGCCGGCCCCCTCGGTGGGCCCGCCCGCCGCGGCGTCGAGCAGGGAGACCGAGAACCCGTCCCCACCCGGCAAACCGCCCTGGTCGGCGTACTCGAAGGTCACCACCACGCTGGTGCCGGAGGGGAAGGTGGCGCTCGAGACGGCGCTCCCCGTCAGCCCCGGGCTCGCCGGGGTGAGCTGCAGCCAGCCGGCGCCAGCGGGATCGAAGAGGCCGCCGGTGAGGAGGGCATCGCCGAGCAGCGTCCACCCGGGCGCGGCCGAGCCCGTGAACGGCTCGGAGATGGGGAGCTGGGCCCGGGCGGCGGCCGGCGCGATCAGCGCGATCAGCGCGGTCAGGGCGGTCAGGGCGATGGCTTGCGCGCCGATCACGGCACCGAGGCGCTCGGCGCGCGCCTCGACGCCGGACCGGTGCAGGCCCATCGGCATCATCGGCTCCCCCGGCCGCAAGTGTAGGCCAATCACGGACACCACGCACCCGCACCGACCTTGGCGACTGCCTGCGAGTGTAGCGACCTGGAGGGAACCGGGCGCCAGTCCAGGTGAGGCTGGAGGGCCGGTCAAAGCGTGTCCCTCCGTCATGGTTCGAGGCGCCTCCACCGATCAGGTCAGGTCCGGCCGGCCGAGCGGGGTGGCCGGACCGCTCGGCCGCAGGCTGGGCAGGGCGCCGCACCTTGCTATGCTCCGCGCCGATGGCCGACCCCGCCTCTCCCGAAGCGAAGAGCCCCGCCGCCACGGCCCCCGCCTCGCCGCCCTTCATGGAGGAGCTCGACACGCTGGTGCGGGCCCGCTACCCGCTCGTCTACCTCGTCACCTCCGAGGAGCAGCGGCTGGAGGCGCTGCTGCGCGGGCTCGCCGAGCGGCACGGCAAGGCGCTCGTCGGCTGGACGGTGACCCGCGGCTTCCGCCGGCTGGGCGGCGGGCGGGGCGCCCCGCTGCCCGACGGCGTGCGGGAGCCGGTGCCGGCGCTCCAGGCCATCGAGAAGCTGGCCGAGCCGTCGGTGGTGGTGCTGGAGGACTTCCACCCCTTCCTCGCCGATCCCACCGTGGTGCGGGCGGTGCGGGATCTCGCCCACGCCCTCAAGGCGACCTACACCACCGTGCTCCTGCTCTCGCCCACCCTGGTCATCCCGCCCGAGCTGGAGAAGGAGATCTCGGTCCTCGACGTGCCGCTGCCCACCTTCCGCGACCTGCTCGGGCTGCTGAAGGAGATCGTGGGCGTGCTCCGGCAGGGCGGTCGCGCCAAGGTGGACCTGACCAACGCCGACGCCGAGCAGCTCATCAAGGCGGCCCAGGGGCTGACGCTCTCCGAGGCCGAGAACGCCTTCGCCAAGGCGGTGGCCCACGACGGCCGGCTCTGGAAGGACGACATCCAGCTGGTGCTGGAGGAGAAGCGCCAGGTCATCCGCAAGAGCGGGCTGCTCGAGTACTTCGCCACCGACGAGTCGCTGGCCACGGTGGGCGGCCTGGAGCTCCTCAAGGGCTGGCTGTCGCGCCGCGGCGCCGCCTTCTCCGACGCCGCCCGCGCCTTCGGCCTGCCCGAGCCGAAGGGGCTGCTGCTGCTCGGGGTGCAGGGCTGCGGCAAGAGCCTCACCGCCAAGGCCATCGCCGCCACCTGGAAGCTGCCGCTGCTGCGGCTCGACATGGGGCGCATCTTCTCCGGGCTGGTCGGCTCGTCGGAGGAGAACCTGCGCAAGGCCATCCGCACCGCCGAGAGCGTGGCGCCGGTGGTGCTCTGGATCGACGAGGTGGAGAAGGGGCTCTCCGGCGTGGCCTCCTCGGGCCAGTCGGACGGCGGCGTGACGGCCCGCGTCTTCGGCACGCTGCTCACCTGGCTGCAGGAGAAGACCGCCCCGGCCTTCGTGGTGGCCACCGCCAACCGCATCGATCTCCTGCCGCCCGAGCTGCTGCGCAAGGGGCGCTTCGACGAGATCTTCTTCATCGACCTGCCGGCCGCGCCGGAGCGCGAGGAGATCCTGCGCATCCACGTGGCGCGGCGCCGGCGCGATCCGGCCCGCTACGACCTGGCCCGGCTGGCCGCCGCGGCCAACGGCTTCAGCGGCGCCGAGCTGGAGCAGGCGGTGGTCTCGGCCCTCCACGACGCCTTCGCCGAGGGGATCGAGCTCTCGCAGCGCCACCTGGAGAAGGCGATCGGCGAGACCATGCCGCTCTCCGTCACCATGCGCGAGGAGCTGGACCGCCTGCGCGAGTGGGCCGCCACCCGCACCCGGCCCGCCTCGGCCACCGCCGCCGCCGGCCGTCCCGCCTGAGCCCCCGACCGCCATGGCCGACGACCGCCGCCGCCGCTTCCTGCAGATCGAGCGCCCCCGCCAGCCGGGCGCGCCCCCGGCGTCGACCGCGCCGTCGGGCCACGTCGACCGCTTCCGCGCCGCCGCCGAGCAGCCCCTCGAGGTGGACGACCGCGCCGAGGCCAGCCAGCCCTTCGTGCGCTGCTGCCGCTGCGAGACCGACAACACCCGCTACGCCCTCCGCTGCACCACCTGCGCCGCCGAGCTGGACACCGACGAGCAGCGCGCCTTCAACGAGCGGCTCTGGGAGGCGCGCCGCGCCACGGCCGACGAGGAGGCGCGCACCGCCGAGGTGCGCCGGGCCGCGCTCGAGGAGAGCGCCGCCGAGGAGGCGCGGGCGCGTCGCGACATGGCCGAGGCGATGGCGCGCGAGGTGGGCGAGCGGGAGCGGCGCCGCCTCGACGCCGAGGGGTTCTCCGGGCCGACCTGGGGCCCGCCGTCCGGCGGCGGCGGGGGCTGGACCGGCGGCGGCACCGGCTGGAGCGAGACCGGCGCCGGCGGCGGCCTGCTGGGCGGCACCACCCCGCTCGCCTTCCGGCTCCTCGCCCTGCTCCCCGACCCGCGCTGGCGCGTCGCCGCCGGCGTGGCGGCGGTGGCGCTGCCGGCCCTCCTCTACGTGGCCGCGCCCCGCGCCGGCCTCGGCGTGGGGCTCTTCGTCGCGGCGCTCTTCCTGCCCGGCGGCTGGCGGCGCCGCCGCTGGTAGCTCGCGGCGCTTGATCTCCCCCCGGCGATTGGCGAATCTCCGCCCTTCTTCCCCCCAGCCGCCGCCACAGCTCCACCGGAGGACGCAGTGCCCAACGCGAGCCCGGACCTCGTCGAGAAGGCCGTCAACACCATCCGCTTCCTGTCGGCCGACGCCGTCCAGCAGGCCAACAGCGGCCACCCCGGCCTGCCCATGGGCGCCGCCGACATGGCCTTCGTCCTCTGGACGCGCCACCTCCGCTTCGACCCGGACGACCCGCGCTGGCTCGGCCGGGACCGCTTCCTGCTCTCGGCCGGCCACGGCTCGGCGCTCCTCTACTCCTTGCTCCACCTGGCCGGCTACGACTGCACGCTCGACGACCTGAAGGCGTTCCGCCAGCTCGGCAGCCGCACCGCCGGCCACCCCGAGTTCGGCCACCTGCCCGGCGTGGAGATCACCTCCGGCCCGCTCGGCCAGGGCTTCGCCAACGGCGTCGGCTTCGCCATGGGCCAGGCCATGCTCTCG
>Ga0209682_10000718_pt1 | contig 11149 bp, 9 predicted proteins | sample DOMMetBare2Fresh_2_FD_187471 | JGI IMG/M metagenome (GOLD analysis project Ga0209682, IMG submission 187471) | Wetland sediment microbial communities from St. Louis River estuary, USA, under dissolved organic matter induced mercury methylation -... | ecosystem: Environmental > Aquatic >...
ACGCAGCACTGCGCCAGGCCGGCTGAACCGGCCGGCCGCCGCCGAGGCTCAGCGCCTGCGGCGGCGCCGCGAAGCGATGCCGGCGGCGACGAGGCCGGAGAGCATCAGGGCGTAGGACTGGGGTTCGGGGACAGCGGCAACGGTGGCCAGCGCAAACGTCATCCGCTCTCCCTCGCCGTTCGAATTGGAGAACCCGCAGTATTTCTCGTATTCAGTTCCCTCGGCCGCCATTGCGCACTGTTGGACCGACAACGACGATTCGAGTCCAGATTGGTAGTGGGTCAGTCTCGCGCCCGTTGGCAGAAACTCGAGGTGAAACTCATAGTTGTCGATGCCTGCGAAGCTGCTGGCCGGCACGAGGCCCGGGCCAAGATACCCCGACTGCACTGAATTCAGCATCCCGCCCAAGAACGTTGCCTGAAAGAGCGGCGCCGGCGGGTTGGGCCCTGCCGCGACGGGCCACAACAGGGTCGCGAGCGCCGGTGCCGGTCCGGCGACGGTGGTGTCGTAGAACTCGACCGTGGCGTCGAGCAGGGCCATGCCGGGGCAGGCAAACACCGACAAGGTGGCTGGTGTTCCACAGATGTCGGGGATGACGAACGTAGCTTCGCCCCTCCAACCCAGATTCGGAAACGGCGTGCCATAAGCCGGATCCCAATTTCCCGTATAGACCGCCGCGTTCGCCGGGCCCAGCATCGCCCCGGCCGCCGCCGCGATCAGCGCCAGCCTCAACGACTTTCCAAGACCCTCGTGCGCCATGCCGCTCCCCTGGTTGCGACCGGCGCAGGATGGCGCCGGGTCTAGCGTTCGCCTTCGGTCGAAGGGCGCCTGCGCCATGCCTCAGCACAAAAAGCCGGGACGTGCGTGCGAAAAGTCATTGTAGGGAGGCCGGCTTTTTGGTAAACGCCCGCCGCCCCCCGCGACCCGGGGGGTGGGGCGGGCATCGCCACAAGAAAGAAACCCCCTGGGCGCAGGGGGTTTCGGGTCGGTGGCGGCGGCCGTTCAGTTGCCGGCGGCGCTCGCCGGCCGGTTCTGGCGGTCGTGCTTCTGCCGATGGATGCGCCTGCTTGCACCATCCTGGGCCTGGTGCAGGCGGCGGCGCTCCTGCTTCGTCACCGTGCCATCGGCCTTGGCCTTGTTCTCGGCCTTGTCGATCGCGGCCTGCTGGCGCTCGAGCCGGCGCGCTTCGCGCGGTGTCAGCGTCCCCTTGGCCACGCCCTGGTCGATGCGTCGCTCCTGGTTGGCCTGGCGCTTGTCGATGCCCGGGGTGTTGGTGCCCGCGGGCGCCGTTGCGGCCTGGGCGAAGGCCGTGGCCGACAAGGCGGCGAGCGCGGCGGTCGCGACGAGGGTCTTGAAGTGGAAGGTCATGGTCGTGCTCCTTGTTGTCGTGCAGTGCGGCCGTCATGGCCACGCCTGCTCAACGCGGCCGCCGCCGCCCGGCGCACAGGCCTTCGTCAATCCGGCGTAAAGACAGGTAAACGGCGTGCGGCGGTTGCGGCTCCTAGAATCGCCGCGCACCACTGGAAGGCGCCCGCCCGATGATTTCACGCGACTTGACGATCGAACGCCTGGCCACGGCCCAGGCGCTGATGCTCGAGCCCTTCGGCTTGAGCGACGCGACGCTGGCGCGCGCGCTGGCCCTGATCGGCGAACACCGCATCGACGATGCCGACCTGTATTTCCAGACCACGCGCCACGAGGGCTGGAGCCTGGAGGAGGGCATCGTCAAGAGCGGCTCGTTCAGCATCGACCAGGGCGTGGGCGTGCGCGCCGTCGCGGGCGAGAAGACGGCCTTCGCCTATTCCGACGACCTGTCCGAGGCCTCGTTGTTCGACGCCGCGCGCACCGTGCGCACGATCGCCGCCGCCGGCCAGGACCGGCGCGTGAAGGTCGGCCCCAAGGCCAGGGTCGCCAGCAGTCGCAGCCTCTACGCGCCGACCGACCCGATCGGCACGCTCGACAGCGCGCAGAAGGTCGCGCTGCTCGAGCGCGTCGAGAAACTCGCGCGCAGCAAGGATCCGCGCATCGCGCAGGTGATGGCCGGCGTCGCCGCCGAGTTCGACGTGGTGATGGTCGCGCGCGCCGACGGCACGCGCGCCGCCGACGTTCGCCCTCTCGTGCGCCTGAGCGTGACCGTGATCGCCGAGCAGGACGGCCGGCGCGAGGTCGGCACCGGCGGCGGCGGCGGCCGCTTCGGGCTGGGCTATTTCACCGACGAGGTCATCGAGACCTACGTCCACCAGGCCGTCAATGCGGCGTTGACCAACCTGGAGAGCCGCCCGGCACCGGCCGGCGAGATGACCGTCGTGCTCGGCCCCGGCTGGCCCGGCGTGCTGCTGCACGAGGCCGTCGGCCACGGCCTGGAAGGCGACTTCAATCGCAAGGGCTCGAGCGTCTTCTCCGGCCGCCTCGGTCAGCGCGTGGCCGCCAAGGGCGTGACCGTGCTCGACGACGGCACGCTGCCCGACCGCCGCGGCTCGCTCAATGTCGACGACGAGGGGCACGCCAGCCAGCGCAACGTGCTGATCGAGGACGGCATCCTCAAGGGCTATATCCAGGACAGCCTCAACGCGCGCCTGATGGGCGTCAAGCCGACCGGCAACGGCCGGCGCGAGAGCTACGCCCACGTGCCGATGCCGCGCATGACCAATACCTACATGCTCGGCGGCAGCAAGAGCAAGGACGAGATCGTCGCCAGCATCAGGCGCGGCCTGTACGCCACCAATTTCGGCGGCGGCCAGGTCGACATCACGAACGGCAAGTTCGTCTTCTCGGCCAGCGAGGCGTTCTGGGTCGAGAACGGCAAGATCATGTATCCCGTGAAGGGCGCCACCATCATCGGCAATGGGCCCGAGGCGCTCAAGCGCGTGACCATGATCGGCAACGACATGGAACTCGACACCGGCGTCGGCGTGTGCGGCAAGGAAGGGCAGAGCGTGCCGGTCGGCGTCGGCCAGCCCACCTTGCGCATCGAGGGCCTCACGGTCGGCGGCACCGCCTGACGACGTCATGCCGAGCGGCCTGTTCATCAGCTACCGGCGCAGCGATTCGCAATACGCGGCGGGGCGCCTGGCCGATGCGTTGGGCCGCGAGTTCGGCGACGAACGCATCTTCCGCGACATCGAGGACATCGAGGCCGGCGCCGATTTCGTCGAGACGCTGGACAAGGCGCTGGCCGAGTGTGCGCTGATGCTCGTGGTCATCGGCGGCCAATGGCTCGAGCTGAAGGACACGCAAGGCCGGCGCCGCCTGGACCAGCCGCAGGACTGGGTGCGCCAGGAGATCGCGCGCGCGCTGCAGCGCGGCATCCGCGTGGTGCCGGTGCTGCTCGATCGCACCGAGATGCCGGCCGAAGAATCGCTGCCCGACGATCTGAAGCCGCTGGCGCGCCGCCAGGCGCTCACTCTGGCCGATGACCGGTGGCTGCGCGACCTGGCCTCGTTGATCGCGGCAGTGCGACCTCACGTCGGGGCCGCCGCCCCGGCCAGGGCCGCCTCGGAGTCGGCCGTCGCCGATGTCACCGCGCGCATCGGCACCGGCGTACGCACCGGGCTGACCTGGGCCATGCGGGTGCTGCTCGGCCTGGGCGTGCTGACCGCCCTGCTGGTGTTCTTCATCGTGCGCTCGTGCAGCAGCGAGACACCGGACCTCAGCGGGCGCTGGACATCGGCCGAAGGCTGGACGATGGACATCCAGCCGGTGAAGAAGGACGGCCAGAAGGTCTACAAGGTCACGGGCCGCACGGGCAACAGCGGCCGCCTCGACTGCGACGCCGCGCCGGGATTCTTTGGCTCGGCCGACCTGGATTGCCGGCTCATCGATGCGGCCGGCCAGCCGTCCGACCGCTTCGCCTGCAGCGGGCTGTACATCAGCGGCACGCCGCTGAGCGCCAGCGGCGACTGCAAGTGGCAGCGCGACGGCAGCACACGCAAGCTGGCGATCAAGCGCTGAGACGCGCGCCGGCGCCCGCCGGGCGCGACACCAGCCACAGCCCGGCGAAAGTCAACAGGCCGTTCAGCACGAGCAGCTCGAGCCCGACCTCGTAGCGGCCGAACAGCACACGCTGGTTCGCGTCGACCAGGGCACACAGCAGCGGCGCCGCGACGGCGACCAGCGGCACCGCGGCGTCGCGGACGCCCCGCGATGTGAAGATGCCGAAAGCGAACATGCCGAGCAGCGGCCCGTAGGTGTAGGCCGCGATCTTCAGGATCAGGCCGATCATGCTCGGGTCGTCGATCCAGCGAAAGCCGAGCACCAGCGCGAGGAAGACCGCCGCAAAGCCCAGGTGCACACGCTGGCGGATGCGCAGGCTCTGCGGCACCGTCCAGTCCTTGCGCTGCTTCATCGCCAGCAGGTCGATGCAGAAGCTCGACGTCAGCGCCGTCAGCGCGCCGTCGGCGCTGGGGAACAGCGCCGAGATCAGGGCGACGATGAAGACCAGTTGCACCCAGCCCGGCAGGTGCTGCATCACCAGCGCCGGGAACAGGCGGTCGCCCCGAGCGTCCATGCCGGCCTGCGCGGCATACAGATGCAGCAGGCCGCCGAGCACGAGGAAGAGCGCCACCACGGCGAGCAGCGTCAGCGACAGCACCACCATGTTCTTCTGCGAGTCGCGCCGCGTCGTCACCGACAGGCTCTTCTGCATCATCTCCTGGTCCATGCCGGTCATCGCGATCGCGATGAAGGCACCGGCCACGATCTGCTTGAGCCAGAACGTGCGGCTCGCGGGGTCGGTGCCGAAGACCGTGGCCAGGCCGGCATCGCTCATGCGCGCCAGGCTCTGCGGCAGCGTGAGGTCGAGCCGGCCGAGCAGCATCAGCACACAGACGACCAGCCCGAACAGCATGCCGGCGGTCTGCAGCGTGTCGGTCCAGACGATCGTCCTGACACCGCCTTCGTACGTGTAGAGCACGATCATCGACAGGATCAGCGCCGCCGTCATCCAGAAGGGCATGCCGAAGCGGTCGAGGATCACGTCCTGCAGGATGCGCACGACCAGGTACAGCCGCGCGGTGGCGCCGAGCGTGCGCGACAGGATGAAGAACGCCGCTCCGGTGCGGTACGAATGCGGCCCGAGGCGCTCGCCGAGGTAGTGGTAGATCGACGTGACGCGCATCCGGTAGTACAGCGGCAGCAGCACGAAGGCGATCGCCAGGTAGCCGATCACGTGCCCCAGGACGATCTGCAGGTAGGTGAAGCCGCCGGTGCCCACCGAGCCCGGTACGCTGATGAAGGTCACGCCCGACAGCGACGTGCCGACCATGCCGAAGGCCACCAGGCCCCAGTGGCTGCGGCGGTTGCCGATGAAGAAGCTCTCGTTGTCGGCCCCGCGCGAGGTATGCCAGGCCACCGCCAGCAAGAGGCCGAAGTAGGCGAGGACGACGCCGAACAGCAGCGCCGGCGACATCAGGCGGTGCGCTCCGGCACGCCCAGCGCCTGTGCCACGCGCGTTCCCACCTCCTCGTACAGCGCGACGATGCTCTCGCGCGTGGTCGGGTGCACGCGGTTGGAGAGAAAGACGTGGAAGCTGCGTGTGCCCGGGTTGAGCCAGAGCACGCAGCCGGTGAAGCCGGTGTGGCCATAGCTGCCGATCGGGAACCGCTTGCCGCGCGGGCGTGAATAGGGCGAGTCGATGTCCCAGCCCAGGCCGCGCCGTGCCGGCACGCTGGCCGGGTTGGCGTCGCGCGTCATCTGCACGATGGTCGCCTCCTTGAGCACCTGAACACCATCGAGCGTGCCGCCGTCGAGCAGCATCGAGGCGTAGCGGGCGACATCGGCCAGCGTGCCGAAGATGCCGGCATGGCCGGCCACGCCGCCCATGCGGCGCGCAGTCGGGTCGTGCACCACGCCACGCAGCGGCAGCGGGCCGTCGAGCTCGGTCGGCGCGATGCGCGCAGCCGCGTGGCGCTGCAAGGGCAGGAAGCCGGTGTCGTGCATGCCCAGCGGGCCGAACACCCACTCGGCGGCCAGTTCGTCGAGCGGCTGGCCGGCCAGGACATGGGCGATCTCGCCGAGCAGGATGAAATTGACGTCGGAGTAGCGGAAGAAGGTGTCCGGCGCATGCGTCGGCGCCTGCGTGCGGGCCAGCGCGAGCGCAGCATCGTGGCCACGCCAGTCGTCGGTCAACGGCAGGCTCGCGGGCAGTCCCGAGCTGTGGGTCAGCAACTGCCGCACGGTGATCGTGTCGCCGCTCCTGAAGTCCGGCACGATCTTGCGCACCGGCGACTCCAGGTCGAGCGCGCCGCCCTCGACCAGGCGCATCAGCACCGGCACGGTCGCCATCACCTTGGTCAGCGACGCGAGGTCGTAGACCGTGGTCATGGCCAGCGGCTCGGGCGCCGGCACCAACGCCTTGCGGCCGAAGGCCTGCTGCCAGACCAAGGCGCCGCGCTCGATACGCACCAGCGCGCCGGGCAGTTGGTCCTGCGCCAGCGCGGCATCGACGGCGGCGCAGAGGGCGCTGAGAGCGGCAGGATCCAGGTCGGGCACGGCGGGCAATGCCGGCGCCCACGGCGCGGCGGCGGCTGCCAGGCACAGCGCGCGCCGCCGCGGGTCGGCACCGAGGGGGTCGGTCATGGCCGGCAAGGATAGCCGCCACGCGACACCCGGCCCCGCCGCCACCCCGCGGCGGGGCTGCGCGTTACTTCAGGCCCTTGGTGTAGATCGTGTTGCCATCGGCGAGGGACACGCCCCAGGCCTGGCCCAGCGACGGGTCCACCTTGTCGGCAATGTCCAGGTGGCCCTTGCCGGCGACGATGTACAGGACCTTGCCGAGCGTGCCCGAGGTCTTGTCGACGCACGCCGAGGTGATCGTGTAGGCCACACCCTTGTAGCTGAGCTTGCCGTCGGCGCCGAGCACCACCGCGGCGCTGCCCGATTTCACGAAGGGGTCGCCCGGCTTCGGGCCGTACTGTCCCTCGTCGCCGTTGTAGGTGCCGGCATAGGCGGCCAGTTGTGTGGCCGTGGGCAATTCCACGGAGCCGGCGACATAACCCGCGGTGTTGCAGCTGAGCGTGACCGCGCCGCCCGCTGCGCCCGCGCCGGCCGCGGGGGTGGTGTCGTCATCGCCGCCGCCACAGGCGGCCAGAGCGATGGCGACCAGGGCGACCAGCGATCCATGACGAACAGGGTGATTCCACATGACAGACCTCCAGGGATGAAAAGGGTGGCGCAGTGACAGCGTTGTCCCTGTCTACGCAATCTGCCGGGCGCAAAAGGCTCACTCCGGACGCGTCAGCTGCGCGAAACCCGTCGCGTGCTACATTCCTGCGCATGCGCTCCGCCGCCACGTCTTGCTTTGCACGCTTTTGGTTCTCGCCCCGCTCGGCGGCTGGAGAGGCAAGCGCATAAGCGAGACGAAGCGCACCGCACCCAGACAAACCGCCGGCACCCCCGGCGGTTTTTTCTTGCCCCTTTCATCCCTCGACCCCACGACCTCAGGAGCACCGACATGTCGAACCGAAGCACCAGCGAAGGTTGGTATGCGCTCAGCGAAAAGACCAGCCAGACCGACGACCTGCGGATCAAGGACGTCACGCCCTTGCCGCCGCCGGAGCACCTGATCAAGTTCTTCCCGATCGCCGGCACGCCGGTCGAGAAGCTGGTGGTGAGCACGCGCCAGGCGGTTCGCAACATCGTGCACGGCCAGGACGACCGCCTGCTCGTGGTGATCGGGCCATGCTCGATCCACGACCCCGTGGCCGCGATGGACTACGCGCGCAAGCTCAAGGAGCAGCGTGCGAAGTACGCCGACACGCTGGAAGTCGTGATGCGCGTGTACTTCGAGAAGCCGCGCACCACGGTGGGCTGGAAGGGCCTGATCAACGACCCGTACCTCGACGGCAGCTATCGAATCCACGAGGGCCTGCGCATCGCGCGCCAGCTGCTGGTGGAAATCAACCGCCTGGGCGTGCCGGCGGCGGGCGAGTTCCTCGACGTCATCAGCCCGCAGTACATCGGCGACCTGATCGCCTGGGGCGCGATCGGCGCCCGCACGACCGAGAGCCAGGTGCACCGCGAACTGGCCTCGGGACTGTCGGCGCCGGTGGGCTTCAAGAACGGCACCGACGGCAACGTGAAGATCGCCATCGACGCAATCCAGGCCGCCGCGCGCCCGCACCACTTCCTGTCGGTGCACAAGAACGGCCAGGTCGCGATCGTCGAGACCAAGGGCAACAGGGACTGCCACGTGATCCTGCGCGGCGGCAAGGCACCGAACTACGACGCCGCGAGCGTGGCCGCTGCGTGCAAGGAGATCGAGGCGGCCAAGCTCGACTGCCGGCTGATGATCGACTTCAGCCACGCCAACTCGAGCAAGCAGCACCAGCGCCAGATCGAGGTCGCCAAGGACGTGGCGGCGCAGATGGCCGGCGGCAACCGCTGCATCGTCGGCGTGATGGTCGAAAGCCACCTGAAGGACGGCGCGCAGAAATTCAACCCCGGCAAGGACGATCCGACGGCCCTCGAATACGGCCAGAGCATCACCGACGCCTGCATCGGCTGGGACGACTCGCTGCAGCTGCTGCAGGTGCTGAGCGACGCCGTCGAGTCGCGCCGCGCACGCTGAAGGATCGGGGCGCCGCCGGCTGCCCGTACAGTCGGCGGCCATGAACGAGGCCACCGACCGACACGACCGCCTGCTGACCCAGCTGCTGCTGGCCTACTTCGGCGAGCTCGAACCTGGGGCCCTGGATCTGTTGCGCACCCACCTGCGCTGGGTCGAGCTGGCCGGCGGCCAGACCCTGATGCAGCAGGGCGAGGCCGGCGACTCGATGTACCTCACGGTCAGCGGCCGCCTGCGCGCCTACGTGCAGCAGGACGACGGCCGCCAGCGCATGGTGCGCGAGATGGGCCGCGGCCAGGTCGTCGGCGAGATGAGCCTGTACACCGACGAGCCGCGCTCGGCCACCGTGGTGGCGATCCGCGACTCGGTGCTGGTGCGGCTGGACAAGGAACACTTCCTCCAGCTGCTCGAATGCAGCGCGCAGGTGTCGGTGGCGCTGACGCGCCAGATCGTCCAGCGCCTGAAGACCGAGCACCAGCCAGCTCGCTTCGCCGCCCCGGTGACGATCGGACTGTTCCCGATCACCGAGGGCATTGCGCTGCGGCCATTCGCCGACAGCCTGGCGCGGCAGCTCGCGCGGTTCGGCCGCGCCTGCGTGGTCGACAGTGCGACGGTCGATGCCGCGATGGACGCGCGTGCGGGCGACGACGCCAACCGCCGCATCGCGCTCTACCTCGACGAAGTCGAGACCGCCCACGACTTCGTGCTGCTGCTCAGTGATGCCGGCCCGACCGATTGGACCCGCCGCTGCAGTCGCCACTGCGACGAGCTGCTGCTGCTGGCCGACGCGAGCCAGCCGCCGGCGATCCACCCGATCGAGTCCGCGGGCCTGGAGCACCGGCCCCCGCACAGCGAGGCCGCCGAGATCCTGGTGCTGCTGCACGACGCGAACGAGCACCACCCGCGCGGCACCGCGGCCTGGCTCGCGCGCCGGCCGGTGGCCGACCACTTCCACATCCGTCCGGCGCTCGATCGCGACATGGCACGGCTGGCGCGGCTGCAGAGCCGCACCGCCGTCGGCCTCGTGCTCGCCGGCGGTGGCGCACGCGGTTTCGCGCACCTGGGCGTGCTGCGTGCGCTGCAGGAGCACGGCATCGAGGTCGACTGCGTCGGTGGCACCAGCATCGGTGCCGTGATGGCGGCCCTGATCGCCGCCGACCAGCCGCTGGCACGCACGATGGACGTCGCGCGCGAGACCTTCCGCGCCAACCCGACGGGGGACTTCAACCTGCTGCCGCTGGTGTCGCTGATCCGCGGCCGGCGGCTGAAGGCCGCATCGGGCCGCGCGATCGAATCGCTGATCGGCTTCGATGCCGACGTCGAGGACCTGTGGAAGAACCATTTCTGCATCGCGACCAACTACTCGCAGGCCCGTGAGGAGGTCCTCACGCGCGGCAATCTGCAGCGGACGCTGACGGCCAGTACCGCGATCCCCGGCGCGCTGCCGCCGGTCGTGCGCGACGGCGACCTGTTGTGCGACGGCGGCACGTTCAACAACTTCCCGGTCGACGTGATGAAGGCGCGGCGCGGCGTCGGCTGCGTGATCGGCGTGGACCTTGGCTTTCGCAAGCCGCGCAAGCTCGACTTCGACGAAGTGCCCGGCCCCTGGGCACTCCTGCGCGACCGGCTGCGCCCGCGCAAGGCCCGGCGCTTTCACCTGCCGACGCTGCCGGCCTACCTGCTCAACACGACGATCCTGTACAGCATCTCGCGCCAGCGCGAGGCGCAGCGCCTGACCGACGTGCACTTCAATCCGCCGCTGGACCGCGTGGGCCTGCTGGAGTGGGGCCGCTTCGACAGCATCGTGCAGCAGGGCTACGAACACGCGCAGGAGGTGCTCGTGCGGCCGGAGGTGGCGGCACGGCTGAAACGGGCCATCACGTGATGGCAGGCAACCTGGCACGCGGCGTGCATACTCCGCGCCGCGCCGGTCGCGCGCGGGATGGAGAACTGGGATGACGACTGCGGGCTATGTCTTGGGGATCATCGGCGCGGTCCTGATGGTGGCCAGTTACCTGATGAAGAACATGCTGCCGCTGCGGATCGTCGCGCTGTCGGCCAACGTCTTCCTGGTCGCTTACGCGTTCATTGGCGGCTCCTGGCCGACGATGCTGCTCTACACGGCGATGATCCCCATCAACCTGAAGAAGGTGTCCGAGATCCGCAAGCTGATCAAGGCGATCGAGCAGGCCAAGGCCGATACGCCATTGGCCGAATGGCTGCTGCCGCACATGAAGCGGCGCGAGGTCAAGGCCGGCACGACGCTGTGGAAGAAGGACGACGTCGCCACCGAGATGGTCTACGTGCACAGCGGGCGGCTGCGCCTGCTCGAGCACGACGCGGTGATGGACCCCGGCTCGCTGGTCGGCGAGATCGGCCTGTTCGCACCCGAAAATCGCCGCACCGGGAGCATCGTCTGCGAGACCGACTGCACGCTGTACTCGCTGTCGGCCGACGGCATGGCGCAGCTCTACTACCTCAACCCGAAGCTGGGTTTCCACGTGATGCGGCTCGTCGTCGCTCGACTGCTGCACGATGCCGAGGAGGCGCGCGCGAAGACCGTTGCCGCAGCCGCTGCGCCGCAGG
>Ga0209682_10000719_pt1 | contig 11138 bp, 8 predicted proteins | sample DOMMetBare2Fresh_2_FD_187471 | JGI IMG/M metagenome (GOLD analysis project Ga0209682, IMG submission 187471) | Wetland sediment microbial communities from St. Louis River estuary, USA, under dissolved organic matter induced mercury methylation -... | ecosystem: Environmental > Aquatic >...
GCATTCCTATTGGACGAGCTACCGCGACCGGATCGGCCGGGTGACGCCGCAGCAGGTCCAGCGCGCGGCGCAGCGCGTGCTCCAGCCCGACCGTCTCCTCGCCGTCCTGGTGGGGAAGTGGGCCGACGTCACCCGCGGCGCCACGGCGGCGGGGATCAAGCTCGAAGCTCTCGTCCGCGGACCGGTGGTGCAACTGCCGGAGCGCGATCCGCTCACGCTGGAGCCCCGGTAAGGGCTCCTCACGTCTTGCTTCGTATATTCTTCGTCGGGATGAGTGGGAGTTTGGTGCGAAAGGGGGGACTCGAACCCCCACGGCCTTGCGACCACAAGATCCTGAATCTTGCGCGTCTACCAATTCCGCCACTTTCGCAGCGCGGGGTGGATTGTAGGGAGGAAGCTTTCTGATGTCAATCACGTTGCCGGGGTCCGAAGGACCCCTGCGGGAAGAGATCTTCGGGCTCGTCGACCGGGCGGGCCGTAAAGGGCTGGAGCTGGCGGAGATCGCCGGCCAGATCCCCGGCTCGCCGCCGGGCGAAACCGAGGCCGCGTTGCGCGGCCTGGAGAGCCGTGGCCGGGCCATCGAGGTCGAAGCGCGCTGGTATGCCCCCGAGCACACCCCCTGGGCGGTGGGGTTCGTGGAGATGCTGGACGACGGCGACGCCCTGCTGAAGCCGGGCTTTCGCGAGAGCCCGGACCACTTCATCCGCGGCCGGTCGCTCAACGGCGCGCTCTCGGGTGACCTGGTCCTGGTCAAGCGCCTCGGCCGCAAGGCCAAGGAGGGGGACTGGAAGCTCCCCGAGGCTCATGTCCTCAAAATCCTCTCCTCGCGCTCCGACACCCTGGCCGGCTCGCTGGAGACCGTCGAGGGGAAGACCTGGCTCGTCCCCTACGACTCCAAGATGTCGATCGAGCTGGAGGTGAAGGGGGCGGAAGACGTCCAGGAGGACCATTACGTGGCCGTCCGCGTGGCGCGGGGGAAGCGGCCGGTGGGGCATGTGGTCGAGGACCTCGGCCATCCCGACACGCCGGGCACGGACGTGCGGGTGGTGCTCTGCCATTACCAGATCCCCGACGACTTCCCGCCCATCGTGCTCCAGGAGGCCGCCGCCTTCCCGGACGATCCCGGGCCCGCGGACTGGGAGGGGCGCGAGGACCTGCGCGGGCAGGTGGTGATCACGATCGACGGCGCCAGCGCCCGCGACTTCGACGACGCGGTCTCGATCGAGCGCCGGCCCGACGGCACCTTCCGCCTCGGCGTCCACATCGCGGACGTGGCGAATTACGTGAAGGAGGGGAGCGATCTCGACCGCGAGGCGTACCGGCGGGGGACCAGCGTCTACTACCCGGACCGCGCCATCCCGATGCTCCCCGAGGCGCTGTCGAACGGCCTCTGCTCGCTGCGCCCGGGCGTGCCGCGGCTGACCCTCTCCGCCTTCCTCGACATCGACCGCTCCGGCAAGGTGACGCACCGCCGCTTCGCCGAGACGGTCATCCAGAGCGCCCGCCGCATGACCTATGACGAGGTGCGGCGGCTGCTGGAGGAGCCGCGGCCGGAGGATGCGGCGGACTATGGCGAGGTGCTCCCGGTGCTCCGCGAGATGCATCTGTTGATGACCATCCTCCATCACGCGCGGCTGAAGCGCGGCTCCCTCGATTTCGACCTGCCCGAGGGGAACGTCGAGCTGGACACCGAGGGGACGGTGGTCGGCGTGACCCCGGCGCAGCGGCACGTGGCGCACCGGATCATCGAGGAGTTCATGCTGGCGGCGAACGAGTCCGTGGCCTGCGAGCTGGATACGACGCAGATCCCGGCGCTCTACCGGGTGCACGACGCGCCATCCCCGGACCGGCTGGCCGAGCTGCGCGAGGTGCTCCGCCCGCTCGGCCTGGAGCTCAAGGGGAACCTGGACGTGGTGCATCCCACCGTCCTCCAGTCGGTGGTGGCGCAGGCGCAGGGGACCGCGGCCGAGGCCTTCGTGGGCTCGGTCGTCCTGCGCTCCATGCAGCGGGCCCAGTACAGCCCCGCCTGCCGCGGCCACTATGCCCTGGCGGCGCGCTGGTACACCCACTTCACCTCGCCGATCCGGCGCTATCCGGACCTCGTGGTGCACCGGGCCTTGAAGTCCTTCCTCACGGGAGGCCTGGAGCGGTGGCTGCCGATCGCGGACCGCCTGCCGGAGATGGGGGAGCACACCAGCACCACGGAGCGGCGGGCCGAGCAGTCGGAGCGCGATCTGCTGCAATGGAAGAAGGTCCGCTTCCTCGCCGGCCGGGTCGGCGAGCGCTTCACCGGCCGCATCACCGGCGTCCAGCCGTTCGGCCTCTTCGTGCAGCTCGACGGCTACTTCGTGGACGGCCTCGTGCCGGTGCGCACCATGGCGGACGACTACTACGTCTACGAAGCGGACGCGCACCGCCTGGTGGGGCAGAACAACGGCCGCGTCTTCCAGCTCGCCGCCGCCGTGGAGGTCGAGCTGGCCGGCGTCTCGCTGCGCCACCGCAGCCTCGACTTGAAGATCGCGGGGATGCCGGAGCCGCGGGAGCGGGAACGGCGGGAGGACAGAACGGAGCGGAGGGAGCGGCGGCGGTAGGCCCTCACCCCCGGCCCCTCTCCCGCAAGCGGGAGAGGGGTGCAGGTTACCCAAAGACATCAGCAGGCCCCGGCACCCGGCTAACCCTCTCCCCTCTCCCGCTTGCGGGAGAGGGGCCGGGGGTGAGGGCCCCCATCGGCTACGATCTCGCCTGGGTGCTCGACGCGGCCGGTGGTCTGGCGCTGGACCACGCCGGCAAGATCGCGCTCGAACGCGCCGCGTCCTGAGCCCTCTCCCCAGATCCTCTGCGGTGACGCCTGGGGTCCCCACCCCAGGCTTTATCCTGCCGTCCCTTCGGGACTCGCTCCCTCGGCGGCTCCGGGTCACGGAGAGAAAAAGGAACTCAAGCCCCGCGGGGCGGCGGCAGCACGGGGAAACCGCGCCGGCTACTGGCCTTGGAGATTGCCGAGCGGGGGCCGATGCGTCGCCCGCGAGAGCCGAGCTGGAAGGCCCGGGCTACTTTCAAGGGCGCAGACCCCGGGGCACCGAGGTGGTATCATCTCCAGGCGACTGTCGTGACCACGGTTGCCGCTCCCCGAGCCAGGCCGACCGTCCCTGGCAACCGGGGGTTTGAGACTTCGTGAACGAATATTGCGACTGGGACCCTTACAAGGCTGAGATCAACTTCCGTAAACATGGGGTGTCTTTCGGCGAGGCAGCGACGGTATTCGGCGATCCATTGGTCCTGGATCGAGCTGATCCGGATCACTCCCAAGACGAGGAGCGATTCATCTGCGTCGGCAGGTCGTACGTCGGCCGTCTTCTCGTGGTCTCATTCGTAGAGCGTGGTGACCAAGTCCGAATTTTCAGTGCCCGAGAGGCAGAGCCCCGCGAGCGTAGAGCCTATGAACAATCGTAGATCTGAACATGACGACATCCGCCCCGAGTACGATTTCTCGCAGGGTATCCGCGGCAGGCATGCCGCGCTCTCGGTTTCCCGCGACGAGCCAGCTCCTTCGTGGATGTGCGATGCCATCCGCTACGACAAGCAAGCATGGATCAGCGAGGCTCTTCGACGCTCCCAGGAGCTCGAAGGGCTCCTGGTTGTCTACCTGGCCCTGGCCTTCCATCTCGAGCCCACGGACGCGGGCAGAGATGTCTCACACCTTCTGGAAGATCCCGAAGACCAGGAGCTGCGGCGGATCAGCGCAGACCTGGAGGCGAGCGGACTGTCTCCGGCCAGCGACCTTCAGCCCGGCCTCGGCAGGTTCTTCAACGAACGGCATTGGCTCATTCACCGGAGCCTTCAGCATCAGGATGACGATGCCAACACGAGGGAGGCCGGGAAGTTTACCGAGCGCCTCCAGAAGCTCTCTTCAGAAGCCGCCGCGATGACAGAGAAGCTCCGGCAGCTCATCCTCGCAAGGTGCATGCGCGCCGGGATGACGGAAGTGGAGTTCGAGAAGAAGGCCGAGTCGGTCATCCAGCAGTGGCTTGCCGCGTAGCGCTTCTGAACAGGCGCACCCGTCGTGATGGTAGCACCCCTGTCCCCCCGTCCCCAGCCGACGCCGGGCATCGCCAGGCAGGCCCGCGAAAGCCGCTCCCCCTGCTATTGAACCTCGATACCCGCGAGCCCGACCGTAAACCGCGAATACTGGTCTCCCGACAACCTCAAGAGCTCGGCGCTGAAGGAAACGAGATCACCGCCGAACGGCTCTTTCTCTGGTGTTTCGAAAGCGAGGACGATCGGCGTCTTGGCGCCCGGGCTGAGCCGCGCATAGTTTTCGGCCCCCTCCTTGTTGCCGTCGCCGTAGAGGCACTGGAGGCCTGTGACGTTGACGGAGCTACTGGCCACGCCGGAATTGTCGACCACGCTGGCCAAGCAGTGGAAATAATCCCTGTCCATGGCGAGAAGAACCTCCTGAGCCGAGGTGTTCTCGAAGACGAGCGAAAGCGTCAGGCGGTTCTTCGCCTTGGACAACGCAACTGACGAGAGCTCCACCCGCAGGAAGTCGTTCTGAAAGAAAAGGTCGCTTCTCTGCGCCACCCTCGGTGGAGCTCCGGCCTTGGCCGGGGCTCCGCCACTCCCCTGGACCGAGCCGGCGTTCTGACGCATGAGCTGTTGGACGACTTCGTCCTTCGGAATCTTGACCGACGCCGCGGCGAACACCTTGGCGGTCTCCACGGAGATCGCGCGTGCATTGATCTTGACCTCCGAGCCCAGGTCGGCGATCGAGCCGGTGACGATCGTCTCGATGCCGAGGATCTTGCCGATCTTGGTGATGGACTCGGCATCGAAGAGACTGCTGTCCGTCAGCTCCTGCTCTTTCAACACCCTGGCGAGCAGGCGGCGCTCGACGACGTCGAACTGGCTCGGCGTCTTGCTGATGGAGAGCTGCGTGATCAGCTCTTCGGCGATGAATTGACCGAGGGTCGATTGATAGCCGTTCAGATCGGGGAACTCGACGACCGCCAGCTTTTTGACCTTCCCGGCCATTCCTTGGGCCAGTTGCCCCGCCAAATCCTGGACCCCGGTTTCGAGGTCCTTGGCCGGTTGCGCCTGGGCATGGGCCGGCACCAGCAGCAGAGGAAGAGCGAGAATCAAAGGTGTCAGGCCAACACGCATACAGTCTCCTTCTCAAGAACCGGAAGCGGAAGCCGGCCGCACGGTGATGTGCGCTCTCATCGCCTGCCAGTCGAGCGCAACCACCCGAATTTCGTACTGCTGGCCATTGGCCTCGAAGAGCTTGCCCGGATCCCCGGCGCTCCGCGCCGGAAACCGGAAGCTCTTCTGGCTGGGCGGGTCGACCACGATCTCGGCGTACCGGGAGCCCAGGGTGTCGCGAAAGGCAAGGCTGACCACCGTTCCGATGGGCGAGAGCACGGCCGGAGTGCCCGGAGCCAGGATCGCCGTGATGGGCCGGACACGAAGGTCTTCCTGCTCGGCCCCTTTGGCCGGCGCCGACAAAGGCCCAGGCACGGGCGGGTTTTTCACCGGCTCTTCGCGAGGTTGGGAGGCGGCTGGAGCAGAGGCCGGAGGGTCAGCAGGGCCTGAGCCTCCGGGGTTCGTGCCTTCATCAACCTTTGCTTCGGGCTTGGCGGCCGGCCGGCCGAGGAGCCGCTCTGGGGGGACCCAATAGAGCAAATAGGCCGCGGCGATCGTTGCCACGCACCCGCCCAGCACACCGCCGAGCCATTTGCCCGCGTTGCTCCACTCTTTCATATGCGCACCCGTCGTGATGGTAGCACCCCTGACCCCCCATCCCCGTCGTCTTCGCCCACGCACGCTTTCACGCCGGAGTGCGGCGGTCCTCCCCGGCACCGGCCGCCGCCTGCCACGCCGGCAAGATCGCCGCCGAGCGGGCGGTGGGGGGAGAGGGGCGCCCCCGCCCGAAGGCCCAAGGGCAGGCACAACGGGCGCCGGGCGCCCCATCGGCTACAATCCCCGCCATGTCGCTCACCCCCACCGTCGCCATCGTCGGCCGCCCCAACGTGGGCAAGTCGACTCTGTTCAACCGTCTGGTGGGCAAGCGCCAGGCCATCGTGCACGACATGCCGGGGGTGACGCGGGACCGCATCACCGGCATGGCCGAGATCGGCGGGGACCGGCAGATCCAGATGGTCGACACCGGCGGCCTGCCGCTGGGCGACGATCCGCTCGGGCTGTCGCAGCAGGTCTTCCTGGCGGTCGAGGAGAGCGATCTCCTCCTCTTCCTGGTGGATGGCAAGCAGGGGCTCACCTCCGCCGACGAGGCGGTCTGGGAGAAGCTGCGGCGGACGGGCAAGCCGGTCCTCCTGGTGGTCAACAAGGCGGATACGCGCGAGGGGCGCGACCGCTTCCCGGAGTTCTACAGCCTGGGAATCGAGCCGCAGCTCCTGATCTCGGCCGAGCATGGTGCCGGCATCGAGGACCTGCGGGAGGCGCTGGCCCATGCGCTCCCCGAGATCCCCGACTTCGTCCAGCCCGACGCTCCGGCGATCGCCATCGTGGGGCGGCCGAACGTCGGCAAGTCGTCGATCCTCAACAGGATCTCGGGGCAGCTCCGCGCCCTCGTCTCGCCGGTGGCCGGCACCACCCGCGATCCGGTGGACACCCTGGTCGAACGCGGCGACCGGACCTATCTGCTGATCGACACCGCGGGCATCCGGCGGCGGAGCCAGATGACCGGCCAGGCCGAGGAGCTGGCGGTGATGATGGCCCGGCGGCAGATCGAACGGGCGCAGGTGGCGGTCCTGGTCATCGACGCGGCGCAGGGGGTCACCAGCGGGGATCTCGCGATCGCGGGGACGATCTGGGAGCTCGGCCGGGCCGCGGTGGTGGTGATGAACAAGTGGGACCTGCTCGACGAGGACTCACGGGAGCGGCTGGAGAAGAGCGTCGAGCGGCTGGACGAGCTCTTGTCCGATCCGGCGCGGGTCAACGCCTCCGCCCTGACCGGGCGTGGCATCGAGAAGCTCTGGGGACCGATCGACCAGGCGCTCGCCGCGTACCACGTCAAGCTCTCCACCGGCCAGCTCAACCGGATCTTCGAGGCGGCCATCAAGCGGGTGGCGCCGCCGTCGCTCTCCGGTGCCCATTGGAAGCTCTACTACACGACCCAGGTGTCGGCGGGGCCGCCGACCTTCATGCTGTTCGCCAACCGCCTCCTGCCGCGCAATCACCACTACCGGCGCTACCTGGAGAACCGTCTGCGCGAAGAGCTGCATCTGCCGGGCGTGCCGATCCGCCTGGTGATCCGCAAGCGGACCGAGTCATGAGCGTGGCCCCCTCGACCTCCCGCGCCCTGCGGACCGCGCTCCTCTGCGCCTGCGTCCTCGCCGGCTGCTCGCGGCAGGGACCCGGCGAGAAGGAGGGCGGCAAGAAGCCGCGCGAGATGACCACGGCGGAGGTGCTGGCCGTGGTCGCCAAGGCGGTGTACCAGCCGCCGGGGGACGGGCGGCTCACCAACCGGCAGGTCCGCCTGTATCTGGAGGTCAAGCGGCGGGCGGCGAAGGACCGGGTGCAGACGCCGCGCCCGCGGGAGCCGGTGGTGACCGCGGACCTGCGGGCGGCGCTGGAGCTGGGCTTCAATCCGAAGGAGCTGGCGTGGGTGCACGAGCGGGTGCGGGAGGCGTGGATCGCCCTCCAGGGGCAGGAGCTGGACCGGAAGATCGCCGCCTCGCGCGCCGAGATGCTGCGCGATCTGGAGAGCCGGCTCCAGGCGGCCACCGATCCGCGCCAGAAGCGGGAGCTGGAGCAGCAGATCGCCGAGATCCGCGCCGCGGCTCCCCTGGCGACCGAGGCCCCGCCGGCCGTGACCGAGAACGCGGCGCTGATCCGCCGCTACAGACGCGAAGTGGCGCGGGCGTTCGCCGAAGACCGCGGCCCCCAGGAGAGCCAGAATGCACGATGAGGTGAGGGAAGAGCGACAGGAGCGCTGGGCGATCCGCCTGGTCTGCTCGAAGACGGGTGTCACCGCGCCGCTCGACGAGCCGGCCTTCGTCTCGCCCGCCGGTGCTCCCTGGCTGGTGGAGTACGACCTCGATCCCGCCAAGGGCGAGCGCCTGCGCCGCGCCCTCGCCGGGCGGCCGTGGACCTTGTGGCGCTACCGCGAGCTGCTGCCGCTGGCCGATTTCGCGGGCCGTGTCGACCTGGGCGAAGGGGGGACGCCGCTCATCCCGCTGCGCCGCCTGCGGCCGGAGGGCATGCCGCCGGGCGTCCAGGTCCTGATGAAGGACGAGGCGCAGAACCCCACCGGCTCGTTCAAGGCGCGCGGGCTGTCTCTCGCGGTGAACCGGGCACGGGAGCTGGGCGCGCCCGGCGTGCAGCTCGCCAGCGCCGGCAACGCGGCGCTCGCCTTGACCGCCTATGCCGCGGCGGCGGGGCTCCCGGCGCGGGTGGCGCTCCCCTCCGATACGCCGCGCACCATCTTCGAGCGCTGCCGGGCGCACGGTGCCGAGGTGCTGGATGCACCCGGGACGCTGGTCGAGGCGGCGAAGCTCCTGGAGGCGGGGAGCGCGGGCTTCTGGGGCATCTCCACACTGCGCGAGCCCTACCGCGCGGAGGGGAAGAAGACCATGGGCCTGGAGCTCGCCGAGCAGCTCGGCTGGGAGCTGCCCGACTGGATCATCTATCCCCTGGGCGGCGGCACCGGCATCGTCGGGATGCACAAGGCGTTCGACGAGCTCGGCCGGCTGGGGCTGATCGGCCCGAAGCGCCCGCGCTTCGTCATCGTCCAGATGACCGGTTGCGCGCCGATGGTCCGCGCCTTCGAGCGCGGCGAGGAGACCGCCGCGCCCTGGGAGGCGCCGGACACGCAGGTCTGGGGGCTCCGTGTGCCGAAGGCGATCGCCGATTTCCTGGTCCTCCGCGCCGTCCGCGAGACCGGCGGCCGCGCCCTGGCGATCGGCGAGGGCCGGCTTCCCGAGGTGACCGCGCGGGCCGCCCGGCTCGAAGGGCTCCGCCTCGGACCGGAAGGCGCGGCGGCGTTCGCGGCGCTGGAGGACCTGGCCGCGGCCGGTGCGTTCGCGGCGGGAGAGCGGGTGGTGGTCTTTCAGACGGGAGATCCGGGGAACTATCTGTGAGCCCGGGCCCTCACCCGGGCATAAATGCCCGGGCTACGCAGAAGCGCCCCCTGAAGGCGGCTCCAAGCCGGCCTCGGCCGGCGCCGCTGCATAGCCCGGGCATTTATGCCCGGGTGGAGGCGGCCCTGGCGGATCTCGTCGCCGGAGGTGCCGCCACCGCCGCCGTGGGGCTGGTGGGGACGGCGGAAGAGATCCTCTGGACCGCCGCCGCCGGGGAGGCCCGTCCCGGTTTCCCCGCGACGCCGGAAACCCGCTTCGACTATGCTTCGTTGACCAAGCCGTTCACCGCGACCCTCGCCCTGGTGCTGGATGCGGACGGCACGTTGCCGCTGCGCAGCCGCATCCGCGAGGTCTGGCCCGAGGCGGACGTGCGCCTGGGCCGGCGGACGCTGGAGGATCTGCTGCGCCACCGCTCCGGCCTGCCGGCGTGGGCGCCGCTCTATCATCTGTGCCGGACGCGCGAGGAGGTGCTGGCGCTCCTCCTGGGCGGCGCAGGATGGGGGGCGCGGGCTGAGACCTACAGCGACCTCGGCTATCTCCTCTGGGGGATGGCGGCGGAACAGGTGGCCGGCCGCCCCCTGGCGGAGCTGCTGCGGACGCGCGTCCTGGCACCCCTGGGCCTCGATGCGGTGGAGGCGGCGCCCGGCGACCGGCTGGACGTCGCGGCGAGTCCCATGGGCACCGGCAAGGAGGTGGAGCTGGCGGCACGGCAGGGGATCGTGGTGGCGCTGCAGCCGCCTCCTCCGGCCGGCGTGCCGCAGGACGGCAACGCGCGGTACCTGGTGCGGCTCCCGGGCTTCGGCCCGGTCCTGGGGCACGCCGGCCTGTTCGGGCGGGCGTGCGATCTGCGGGTGCTGGCGGCGGAATGGTTGTCTCCCGGCCGGTTGTTGCAACCGGGACGAGTGGCCGCCGCGTGGTTCGGTGGCCGCTCCTTCGCCCTGGGGTGGTGGCGGCGGACTCTGCGCGGCAGCGCCGGGCGGGCCCTCCCGCCGTCTTCGGTCGGCCATACCGGTTTCGCCGGCAACAGTCTGTGGATCGACCGGGAACGGCGGCGGATCTACGTCCTTCTCGCCACCCGGATCGACCCGCGGAGCGACATGAACCGGTGGCGCCGCCGCTTCCACGTGGACGCGGCGCGTGCCATCGCGTGAACCATCAAATAGACTCGGCCCACGGAGGCAGGAGCAGATATGGACGTTCGTGACCTGGTTTTCATCGACGGGGTGCGCACCCCGATGATCGAGTACAACACCGACTTCTCCGATCTCTCGGCGATCGACCTGGCGGCGCACGCGGCGCGCGCCCTGCTGGAGCGCTCCGGCGTCCAGGGGAGCGACGTCGATCAGACGATCGTGGGGAACGCGCTGCAGACCTCGCCCGACGCCATCTACGGCGCGCGCCACGTGGCCTTGCAGGCCGGCGTGCCGAAAGAGGTGCCGGCGCTCACCGTCAACCGCCTGTGCGGCTCGGGCATCCAGTCCGTCCTCTCCGGCGCCCAGGCGATCCTGACCGGCGATGCCACCACCTGCCTGGTGGGCGGCATGGAGAACATGTCGCAGGCGCCGCACGTCATCTGGGGCGCGCGCAAGGGGTTCAAGCTCGGCCAGGGGCAGCTCCAGGACCTCCTGATGGTCTCTCTCCTCGACTCGCAGTGCGGCTGCTACATGGCGCAGACCGCGAACAACCTGGCTCGTGACTTCGGGATCAGCCGCCAGGAGCAGGACGAATTCGCGCTCCTCTCGCAGCAGCGCGCCGCCGCGGCGTGGGACGCCGGCCGCTTCGCCGAGGAGGTCGTCCCGGTCGAGGTGGGGAAGGGGAAGCGGGCGAAGACGATCGAGAAGGACAGCCATCTGCGCCCCGAGACGACGCTCGCGGACCTGGCCGGCCTGCCGACGGCGTTCGACAAGGACGGCTTCGTCACCGCCGGCAACGCCTCCGGGATCGTCGACGGCGCGGCGATGACCGTGCTGACCACCGCCGGCAAGGCGCGGGAGCGGGGGTGGAAGCCGCTCGGCCGCATCGTCTCCTGGTCGGTCGTCGGGG
>Ga0209682_10000720_pt1 | contig 11134 bp, 10 predicted proteins | sample DOMMetBare2Fresh_2_FD_187471 | JGI IMG/M metagenome (GOLD analysis project Ga0209682, IMG submission 187471) | Wetland sediment microbial communities from St. Louis River estuary, USA, under dissolved organic matter induced mercury methylation -... | ecosystem: Environmental > Aquatic >...
ACCTCCTCATCGGCCAGCGGACCGCCGAGCTCGTCAAGATGGGCATCGGCACCGCCTATCCGACCGAGGAGGAGCTCACCATGGACGTGAAGGGGCGCGACCTGGTGGCCGGCGTCCCGCGCACGCTCAGCATCAACTCCTCCGAGATCCGCGAGGCGCTCGCCGAGCCGATCAACGGCATCGTCGAGGCCGTCAAGGTGACCCTGGAGCGGACCCCGCCCGAGCTGGCCGGCGACATCGCCGACCGCGGCATCGTGCTGGCCGGCGGCGGCGCCCTGCTCAAGAACCTGGACGTGCTCCTGCGCGAGGAGACCGGCCTGCCGGTCTTCCTGGCCGAGGACCCGCTCTCGGCGGTGGTGATCGGCGCCGGCAAGGCGCTGGAGGAGCTCGACATCCTCCGCCAGGTCACCGCGGGCCGGTAGCGCCACCCGCCCTCCCGCCGCCCTCGCCGCCCCGCCGCCCGCCGCGACGGGGCGGTGCCGTCTTCGACGGGGGTGGCACTCGGCGGGCTGCACCGGTGTCTCGAGAGGCAGGAGGAAGCGCCCATGACCACCAAGACCAGCTTCGCCGCCGTCCTGTCTCTCGCCGCCCTCGTCAGCGCCTGCAGCGGGGGCTCCAGCAAGTCCACCACCATCGGCGCCGCCGGCGGCTTCCTGACCACCTCCAGCGGCATCACCCTGACCGTCCCGGCCGGCGCGCTGGCCCGGGAGACCGAGGTCCGCGTCGTCGAGACCCAGCCGCGGGACGGCGCCATGGCCCGCGTCGCGCTGGAGCCGGCCAACCTCGCCCTGGCCGCCCCCGCCACCGTGGCCTTCAAGGTGGAGGACGGCAACGTCCGCCTGAGCGAGATCGAGCACGGCCCCGAGGGCGAGGTCCGCCACGGGCTCGAGAAGCACCGCCACGGCGGCCGCGGCGAGGTCGAGGTCGAGGTGCACCGCCTCGGCGAGATCGAGATGGAGCACGGCCTGACCTGCGACGCGGCCTGCGGCACCGGCTTCGAGTGCGACGATGGCGTCTGCAAGGCCCACGCGGAGGACGACCCGGCCACCCACGACGTCGGCGACGACAAGGGCACGGACGACCCGGCCACCCACGACGTCGGCGACGACAAGGGCACGGACGACCCGGCCACCCACGACGTCGGCGACGACCACGGCAACGACGGCCCCGGCCACACCTAGCACCCGACGCCGCCCCGAGCCCGCCCCCCCCCCCTCACCCGACCCCCGCCCGCGCCCGGTGCGCTGGCGGGGGCTCCGCTTGGGAGGCCGAGGCGCGGGCGACCACCGCCGCCCGGGCGGTGGCACTCGGCGCATCGCGGCGGTGTCTTGAACGGCAGGAGGAAGCGCCCATGACCCTCAAGACCAGCTTGGCCGCCGTCGTGTCCCTGGCCGCACTCGTCGCCGCCGGCGACGCCGAGGGTCTTCTCGGCACCCCCCTGCCTCCCCCGGCCGGCGACGAGCGCCAGGGCGACGCCGGCCTCGACCGCGAGGCGCCCCTGGTCGTCGCGACGGGGCGCGGCGGGCGGGGCGAGGGGGAGCGGCGGCGCGATCGGGCCTGCCGGCCGCCCTGCGCACCTGGCCTCGAGTGCGAGGACGGCGCCTGCCGGCCTCACCGCCACCACGAGCGGCGCCACGACCAGCAGGATCGCCACGAAGGCCACGACGCGCACGGCGGACGCGGCGCGGACGACCCGGGCCACCACCACGGCGGCGACGACCCCGGCCACCACGGCCCGGGCCACACCTGAACCAGGGCTGGCGCGCCGCGAGCCCCCGCGGCGCCCGGAGTCGCGCCCTGACCCGGTCGATCGCGCCGGGGCCGCACCCGGCCCGCCCTGGAACCTGCTACGACCTCCAGGCGGCCGGGCCCGGCCTGCGCGGAGGCGGATGGTGGCAGGCCGGTCCGGACGGGCAGCGAAGGGACGCCGCGGCGGGACCACCGTCCTGCGCGCCGCGCGGCTTGGCGACGCCGCCGCCATGGCGCGGGTCATGCGCGCCGCGGTGCGGGCCGAGGCCGGCCGCTACCCGGCCGACCTGCTCCGCGCCTGGGGCGCCCTGCCGGCCCTCTACCACCGCTGGGCCGTCACGGTGGGCGGCGAGGCGCGGGTGGTGGCGGCGTGCCGGGGGCGCGTGGTCGGCTTCGCCGGCTGGCGCGGGCGCGAGGTGACGGCGGTCTTCGTCCTCCCCCGCGAGGCCGGCCGCGGCCTGGGGCGCCGGCTCCTGGCGCGCGCCGAGGCCGGGGCGGACCGGCCCCCCGCGCCCGGCGCGGCCGACGCCCGGCGCGGCCCGGCGCGTCTCGAGGTGGTGGCCGCGCGCGGCGCGGTCCCGTTCTACCGGGCTTGCGGCTGGCGCGGCGGCCCCGCGGTCCGCGCGCCGCTCCCGGGGGGCGGAGCCCTGCCGGCGCGGCGGATGTGGAAGCAGGGCCGCCTCGCGGCGCGGCGCGGCGGCCGGGGCGGTGCGCCGTGAGGGCCGTCCCCGAGCGCACGGTGCTCTGGCTGCTGGCGGCGGTCCAGCTCGTCAACGTGCTCGACTTCATGATGGTGATGCCGCTCGGGCCGGACTTCGCCCGCGACCTCGCCATCCCGCTCTCGCGCCTCGGCCTGGTGGGCGGCGCCTACGTCGGCTCGGCCGCCCTCTCCGGGCTGGCCGGCGCCTTCTACCTCGACCGCTTCGACCGGCGCCCGGCCCTGGCGCTCGCCATGCTCGGCCTCTTCGCCGGCACCGCGGCGGGCGGGCTGGCCCGGGACCTCCCGACCATGATGGCCGCCCGCGTCCTGGCCGGCGCGTTCGGCGGGCCCGCCACCTCGCTGGCCCTCTCCATCGTCACCGACCTCGTTCCGGCGCAGCGGCGCGGGCGGGCCCTCGGCACGATCATGGGGGCCTTCTCGGTGGCGGCGGTGCTGGGCGTGCCGCTCGGGCTGGAGCTGGCCCGCTGGGGCGGCTGGCAGCTGCCGTTCTACGCCGTGGCCACCCTGGGCCTGGCGGTGGGCGTGGCGGTCTACCTCCTCCTGCCGCCGCTCCGGGGCCACCTCGCCGAGGCCCGCGCCGCGCCGGCCCGGCTGCCGAGGCTGCGGCCGGCGGTGCTGCTCTCGCTGGCGGCCACGGCCTCCACCATGGCGACCAGCTTCGCGCTGGTGCCCAACCTGGCCACCTGGCTCCAGTTCAACGCCGGCTGGCCCCGCGAGCGGCTCGGCCTCCTCTGGATGGCCGGCGGCGCCGTCACCTTCTTCTCGATGCGGGTGGCGGGGCGGCTGGTGGACCGCTTCGGCTCGCCACGGGTGGCGGCCGGCGCCACCGCGCTCTTCCTCTGCGTGCTCGGGCTCGGCTTCCTGCCCGAGCGGCCCCTCCTGCCGGTGGTGCTGCTCTTCGTCGGCTTCATGGTCGGCAACTCGTCGCGCAACGTCTCGATGTCCACGCTCGCCACCAAGGTGCCGGCGCCCGACGAGCGGGCCCGCTTCCTCTCGATCCAGTCGGGGGTGCAGCACCTCGCCTCGGCGCTGGGGGCCACCCTGTCGACGCAGCTCCTCTCGGAGGAGCCCTCGGGCCGGCTGGTCGGCGTCCCCCGGGTGGCCGCCTTCAGCATGGTCCTCTCGCTGGCGCTCCCGGTGCTGCTGCGGCTGGTCGAGGCCCGGACGGGCGCGGCCGGGGCCCGCGCCGCTACTTCCCCTTGAACTGCGGCTTCCGCTTCTCCAGGAAGGCGGCGCGCCCCTCCTTGTAGTCCTCGCTGTCGTAGGCGGCACGGCGCAGCCCCTGGACCCGCTCGAAGGTCTCGGGCTGGAGCGGGTAGCTGTTGCCGAGGATGCGGAGCTGCTCCTTGATGACCGAGATGGCGAGCGGGGAGTTGGCGGCGATCCGCCCGGCCAGCTCGTAGGTGTGCGCCTCCAGCTCGGCGACGGGGACCAGGTGGTTCAGGATGCCGACCTCGAGGGCCCGCCGGGCGTCGATGGGGGCGGCGGTGAAGAACATCTCCCGCGCCAGCCGCGGCCCCACCAGGTTGATGAAGTGGAGGATGCCGCTGATGTTGTAGGCCACGCCGAGCTTGGCCGGCGTCATGGCGAAGGTGGCGCTCTCGCAGCCGACGGCGAGATCGCAGATGAAGGTGAGGTCGCAGGCCCCGCCCCACACGCTCCCCTCGATCATGGCGACCACCGGGACGGGCAGGGTCTGGATCTTGCGGATGGCCACGCCGAGCGGGTCGTAGTAGCTGAGCGGATCCCGGCCGGGCACCGGCAGCTCGTCCACGTCGAAGCCGGCGCTCCAGACCTTCGAGCCGGGCGGGGCGCGCACCACCACCACCCGCGCGCCCATCTCGACGAGCTGGTCGAGGGCCGCCTCCAGCTGCTCGAGCAGCGCGTTGGAGAGCGCGTTGCGCTTCTCCGGCTGGTCGAGGGTGATGGTGCCGATGCGGTTGGCGAGCGCGACCTGGATGAGGGGCATGGCGGGACTCTGGCACGGCGGCCGGGCCGTGGGGCCGGTCGTCCGGGGCTGGGCGAGGCGGGCAGCGCCTCAGCGCTGGAGCTGGTACGAGGCGGCCACCACCGGCCCGCTCGGGCGGGGCCCGAGCTCGGCGCTGGTCAGCGCCGCCTCGCGCCAGGCGGCGCAGCGGCTCTCGAAGGCGGCGCGCTGGGTCAGGAGCTGGCCGGTGGCGCCGGGGCTGGCCTGGCCGCTGCGCTCGGCCTGCCGGTCGGCGGTGCGGGCGCGGGCGTAGGCGGCCGTGTCCACCTCGATCGGGAGGTCGCCGCGCAGGCAGGCGGCCCGCTCGAACCGATCGGGATCGGCCGGGCGGCTCGGCTGGAACCGGGCGGCCGGCGTCGTCGCGGCGCAGCCGGCGGCGAGCGCGACGACCAGGGTGAGTCCGAGGGTCCGACCGGGCATGTGCCACCTCACGAGCTGCGATCCGGAGCAGGAGGCTAGCACCGGGCGTGCGCCTTCGCCATTGAGGTGCCGCGCGCGAAAGGTGTGCCTGGTGCGGAGGTGTGGGTGTCGTTTCACCCGGAGCGAAGGGCCCTGCACGCCAGGCGGGCGTGCGTTCCGTGTCGATGGGGCGGCCGGCAGGCCGGCGCGCCCGTGCTGCAGGTGCGGCCGCCGGACCGCCGCGCCGCGTCAGAGCAGCACGGCCACGCGCAGGCCGGGCCGGGCCAGGCAGCGCTGGCAGAGCGCCTCGAGCGCCGCGGCCTCCTCCACCGGCAGGGCGGCCACGAGCGGGGCGAGCGCCGCCGGCTCGAGCAAGAGGTAGCGGACCGGCCCATCGGAGGCGAACAGGTCGCCGTCGGTCAGGGCGCCGGCCGGCCGCGCCCCCAGGTGGCGCGCCACGCCGCCGGCGGCGTCGAGCTCCACTCGCTCCTCGCCGAAGGCCGCCTTCTCTGCGATGGCGGCGGCGGCCAGGCGGGCCTCGGCCTCGTCACCGGCCCCGGCCAGCGCCAGCCGCAGGTCGTCCCAGTGCCCCTCGAAGAAGGCCGGCGGCGGCAGGGCGGCCACCTCCTCGGGCGGCAGGCGCCCCCGCAGCACCTCGAGGAGCGCCGCGGCCCCGCGGCGGGTGGTGGCCTTCAGCCCCGGTAGCTCGGCATCGAGCCAGGCCAGCAGCTCCCGCCGGCGCAGGGAGAGGAGCCGCCGAGCCAGCGCCAGGTCGAAGCGCCGGGCCGCCTGGCCGGCCGGGGCTGCGGCGGCCATCAGAGCCGCCCGCAGGGGCGGCGGAAGGGGCAGCGGCGGCAGGCCTCCCTCGACTCGATCTGCGGGAAGGCCGCCAGGAGCGCGGCGTTGCGGGTGGGGTCCTGCAGCGTCCCCTTCATGGCGGCGATGGAGCCGCGCATCGTCTCGCGGCAGGCCGCCAGGGTCGGCTCGTCGGCCACCACGTCCACCCGCTCGGCCGCGGCGCCATCCGCCTGGACCAGGTAGACCAGCCCGCCCACCACGCCGTCGGGCGGGGCGTCCCACTTCTGCCGGGCGTAGAGGGCGTAGGTGCCGACCTGGAGGTGGTCCGCGCCGCGCTCCTTTCCGGTCTTCCAGTCGAGCAGGTGGACCCGCCCGTCGCGGTCCCGGTAGGCGAAGTCCACCGCCGCCCAGATCTTGGTCCCCTCGAAGCACCAGCTGTCGAGCTCGTCCACCGTGAGCCAGCGGTCGCGCGGGGTGCGCCGGATCTCCTCCAGGGTCTCGGAGGCGTAGAAGGCCCGGAGCGAGCCGTCGATGACCGCCTCGTAGAGCCGCTTCCAGTCCTCGTCCTTGACCGGCTCGGCGTACTCGTGCTCGGTGAGGCCGACGATGCGGGAGGCCTCGCGCCAGTAGCTCTTCTCCCGCGACACGGCGAACTGGGCGCGCGCCCTCCGCCGGGTCGACTCCAGCACCTCCTCGAGCGGCTTGAGCTCCCCGGTGGCCCGGGCCCGCGTCAGGACCTGCTTCAGGGCGTCGTGGACCACCGAGCCGGCCCACTGCCAGCGGCTGGAGAGCTTCTTCAGGACGTAGAGCTCGCGGACCTCCGACCCGGCCGGCGCCGACCACCCGCCCCAGCTCCCGTAGTAGGTGTAGAAGTAGGCGCGGCGGCACTCCACGAACTTCTCGTGGCGCGACTTGGACCAGCTGAACTCGTTCTGAAGCTCGGCCATGCGTGGGGGCGTTCCGTCGGGCAGTGTAGCCCGGGCCGGGACGCCGCGCCGCTCCCTCCTGGACCCGACCGGTGCTATGGGAGGCGGTCGCGAAATAGCCCCGCCGACCCGCCCGTAGGAGCCTGCGTCCCGGATGATCGCCCCCCTGCTCCTCGCCGCCCTCCTGGCGCCGGCCGCCCTGGGCCCGCCCCCGCCCCCGCCCGCCCGCCCGCCGCGCCCCCCGGCCCAGGCCGGCGAGCCGATCGAGGCGGCGCGCCGGGAGGGGCCCATCGAGCTCGACGGTCGGCTGGAGGAGCCGGCCTGGCACGCCGCCGCGCCATTCGACGGCTTCGTCCAGCTCTTCCCCGACGAGGGGCGCCCCCCCGGCGAGCGGACCGAGGTGCAGGTCCTCTACGACGACCAGACCCTCTACGTGGGCATCACCTGCCACGACTCCAGGCCCGGCGAGGTGGCCCGGCCGCTCGGCCGGCGCGACAACGCCCCCTTCTCGGATCAGGTCATCGTCTTCGTGGACTCGCTCCACGATCGGCGCACCGCCTACGTCTTCGGCCTGAACGCCGCCGGGGTGCAGTTCGACGAGCTGCTCTTCGGCGACGACCAGGAGAACGCCGACTGGGACGCGGTCTGGGACGGCGCCGCCTCGGCCACCGCCGGCGGCTGGTCGGCCGAGCTCGCCATCCCGCTCTCCATCCTCCGCTTCTCCCCCGCCGCCAGCCAGACCTGGGGCTTCGCGGTGAAGCGGGTGGTGGCGCGGACCCACGAGGAGTCGGTGAGCATCCGGCTCCGGCGCGGCGAGCGGGGCATCGTCGGCCGCTTCGCCGACCTGACCGGCCTCGACGGCCTGGTGCCGACCCGCGAGCTCTCGCTGGCCCCCTACCTGGCGGCGCGGCTCCGGGCCCGCCCCAAGCACGACGACGGCATCCGCAACGCGCCGCGCCTCCTCGAGCCCTCGGCCGACCTCGGGCTCGACCTGCGCACCTCGCTCGGCCCCGGCCTCTCGCTCCAGGGGACCATCAACCCCGACTTCGGCCAGGTGGAGGCCGACCAGCTCCAGCTCAACCTCTCCACCTACGAGCTCTTCTTCCCGGAGAAGCGCCCCTTCTTCACCCAGGGGCTCGACCTCTTCCAGGGGCCGGCGCCCCACAACCAGCCCTCGCCGCAGCAGCTCTTCTACTCGCGCCGCATCGGCCTCGACGCCCCGATCCTGGGCGCCGCCAAGGTGACCGGGCGGGTGGCCGACTCGCTCCAGCTCGGGCTGGTGGAGGCGGTGGTGACGGGGGCCGGGGCGCCGGCCGGCTTCGACCCCGAGCACCCGAGCCGCGCGGTGCGCCTCGATCCGCGCCAGCCCCTCACCCTGGCGCCGGCCAGCGCCCTGCCGACCCTGGAGCCGGCCGCCCGCAACTTCCTCTCGGCGGTGCTCCGCTGGCAGCCGAGCGCGCTCGCCACCTTCGGCCTGGCCGCCACCAGCGCCCTCCCCCTCGGCCCGCGCTGCGATGGGCTCCAGGCCAACACCGACCCGGACGACCCGGCCCGCCTCCGCCCGGCCCGCTGCGACGTGCTGACCGGCAACGGCCTGGCGCTCGACTGGAACGTCCGCTCGCCGGGCGGCATCTGGTTCCTGCGGGGCCAGGCCTCCGCCTCCCAGTACCTGGGCGGCCTCACCGACGTGCAGCTCGACCACGCCGGCGCGCCGCTGGCGACGGCGCGGCGGCGCACCCTGGCCGACGGCACGGCGCTCCGGCCGGGCGACCTCGGCGCCGGCGCCTTCCTGGCCTTCGGCAAGAACGGCGGCGAGCCCTGGCGCTTCGACGTCGACCTGGAGTGGGAGTCGCCCCGCCTCGACCTGAACGCCATCGGCTACCAGCGGACCCAGGACGAGCTCAAGACGCGCGCCATCCTGCGCTACGTCCGCCCCACCGGTGGCGGGCCGTTCAACTCCTGGGCCACGCTGGTGGGGGGCGACGCCCGCTGGAGCGCCGACGGGTCGGTGCTCACCAGCGCCGTCGCCTTCTGGGAGCTCGACCTCGAGCTCAGGTCGTTCCACGGCCTGGGCATCTACGTGGACGCCGGGCTGCCGGCCTGGGACCGCCGGGAGATCGACGGCAGCGGCCTCGCGCTGCAGAAGCCGGGGGGCTGGAGCTTCAACGCGTGGGCCTGGACCGATTCGGGGCGGCCGCTCTCGTTCTCCGGGACCGTCGGCGGCGGACGCAACTGGCCGCTGGCCGGGGTCCGCACCACCGCCTACTGGTTCCTGGAGGGCGGCCTGACCTGGCGGGCCCACGACCGGGTCCAGACCGATCTCAGGCTCCACCTCGAGAAGACCGCCTGGTCGGCGCGCTGGGTGGACTCGCTCCCGGGCGGCGAGCAGCTCATCGCGGGCCTGGAGTCGCCCAACCTCTCGGTCACCCTGCGCCAGCAGCTCCTCCTCTCGCCGCGCCTCACGCTGCAGGCCTACGCCCAGCTCTTCACCGCCGCCGGCCGCTACGGCCCCTACTACCGGGCCGCGCCGCGGGCCGACGGGCGGGTCCACGCCGGGGACCTCCAGGCGGCCGGGGCGCCGCTCGACCTGCCCGACTTCCGCGAGGCGGCTCTCAACCTCTCGGCGGTGCTCCGCTGGGAGTACCGCCTCGGCTCGACGCTCTACCTGGTCTACAGCCGCGCGGTGACCCAGCCGACCTGGGAGGACTCGACGGTGCGGCCGGCCTACTCGCTCCGGCCGGCCGGGCTGGCCCGAGGCCCGGCGGTCGACACGGTCCTCCTGAAGTGGAGCTGGTACTGGGCGGCCTGAGGCGGCCCGTCGCGGCCGCTCGCGGTTGCGGCATATGCTGCCGCCATGACCGCCCCCGCCATCCTGGCCTGCCCGCGCTGCGCCACGCCGCTCGTGTCGCTGGCGCCGGGCGCCGCGGTCGGGCGGGTGTCGGTGAGGTGCACCCGCTGCGGCCACAGGCTCGAGCTCGAGCAGGGGGCGGCGGACCCCGCGCCGGGGAGCGCCCCTCCTGCGGCCTGGCCGGCGCCGCCGCCGCCGAGCGGCCCGGGCTGGCACCCGGGTCCCGCGGCCCGGGCGTCCGGCCAGCGGACGCCCGAACAGGCAGGGTGGTCCGCGCTCCTGGCGCCGCTCTCGGGGACCGGCCGGCCGGCCGGCCTCGGGCTCCTCGACTGGCTCGGCGCCGCGGCCGGCCTGGGCGGCGCCCTGGTCATGACCGTCCTCGGCGTGGCCATGGGCCAGTTCCGGACCATGCTCTCCTCGCTCGGCGGCAAGCCGCCCGGCCTGACCGCCTTCGTCTTCTCGGTCCGCCTGCCCTACCTCCTGGCCGTGGCGGTGGCCGGCCTGGCGGTGGCCGGGCTGGTGCTGCGCGCGCGGGGGCTGCCCTTCGGCCGGCCCCTCCTCGCCGCGGCGGTGGCGCTGGTCCTGGTGGGCGCGCCGCTCTGCCTCATCTCGTTCTACATGCCGATCTTCTCCATGGCGGACGCCATCAAGTAGCCGCCGGCCGGCGCGCCGCGGCGAAGGCCTGGGCCCAGTCGATGCGCCCGGTGAGCTGCATGACGACGAGCAGGGTCAGGACGGCCCCCGCCGTCACCGCCAGCCCGGTGAAGCCCTCCCAGAAGAAGGTGAGCGAGAAGAGCACCAGGTAGAGGAGCTGGGGCAGCGCCATGGTGAGGAGCGCGCCGCGCCAGCCCAGGAAGAGCCGGGCGTAGCTCGCCACCAGCCCCAACGACACCAGCGAGGCGAGCGCGAAGGCCGGCGCGATCTCGAGGTGGTCGATGAGGTAGGCGAAGAGCAGGTGGAAGGCGAAGAAGGCGCAGGCCAGCAGGAAGTAGTTCATGGGGTGGATGGAGCGGCGGCGGGCCGCCAGCAGCACGGCGGTGACGAAGAAGAAGAAGAGCAGGCCGACCGGGGCGAAGAAGCTGAGCCGCGCCGCCAGCGGGCCGGGGTTGAGCCGCTGCGGCAGGGTCACCGCCACCGCCCGGGTCCCCACCAGCTGCTCGAAGCGCCACTCGCCCTTCCAGCCGCCGCCGCTCGGGCCGTGGGCCGAGGGCGAGAGCGCCCCCTCCGGGAAGTCGACCGCGGCGAAGTCGGTGATGACCGCGATGCGCACCTGGCGCGCCCGGCCCGCCTCCGGGCCGAGTCCTTGGCCCTCGCTGCCGTAGCTCCAGCGCCCGGTGCCGCGGCTCCGGTAGCCCACCGTGAAGGCGAGCGAGTGGCCCGCCTTGACCGGGCGGGTGAAGCGGGCCTCGCCGTCGCCGAACTGGACCTCCACCGGCTGCCCCGCCTCGTCGGCCACCGCGAAGCCGTCGTGGACCACGCCGCCCTGCTCGAGCGGGAAGGCCACCTCCACCTGGCGCGGCTCGGCGCCGTCGTTGCGGAAGGCGTAGCGGCCGGTGAAGTCCACGCCGTAGGTCGGGAACCAGAGCAGCCCCTTGCGGCGGTGGGTGAGCGCCAGCCGGGCGTCCACGTCGGTCTGCACGAGCGGGAGCGGGTGGCTCACCACCTCGGTGCGGGCCTGCTCGGTGACCACCGGGCGCCCGGCGTCG